>SWCB01004587.1_pt1 | contig 14418 bp, 10 predicted proteins | sample 4692901 | NCBI WGS metagenome assembly SWCB01 (sample SAMN10267276, study PRJNA491770) | bioreactor metagenome | isolation source: DHS bioreactor inoculated with subseafloor sediment | place: Japan: off Shimokita Peninsula | collected 2006-08 | reverse complement strand
CCCCCCGCGATTCCGGCGCCGGATCCTGACTGTGGTCGACCGGATGGGAGCCGAGGGCCGGTGGCGGTTCGGGTGCGGATTCCGCCTGTGGCGTGGCCTCCGGGGCTGCCGAAGAACCTCCGCTCGCCTGATGGTCTCGGTGGGTGCCGGGTATGGTCAGCCGCCAGCCGACCTCGATGTGATCGGGATCGGTGATGATGGCATTCGCCCGGGCGATCTTTGGCCAGCGAGCGGCCTTGCCCAGGTGTTCCAGTGCGAGCTCACTGAGGGTGTCGCCGCGGGCGACGGTGATCCGCGAGGGGTGTTCGGTGGCTGTGGTGGTGTGGGCGCTGAGGGTCGCGGCGCGGGCCGGCAGTCGCAACGAGGTTCCTTCGCGGAGCTCGCTGAGGGGATCTGTCAGGCCAGGATTCACCGCGGCGATGGCCCGCCATTGTCGGCCGTCCCCCAGGGTGTGTTCGGCGATGCTCCACAGGTCGTCACCGGCGCGCACCGTGTAGCTGTCCGTCGTGGTGGGCAGCGAGTCCTCAGTGGGGGCGTCGTCAATCGCGACTTCAGCGGCCACCGTCGCTGTGGGCTCAGGGGCCGGTGCTGGGGGCTGAATCGGGACGGTGGCCACAGCGGTCGAACCGTCCGAGGGCGCCACGGTCGAGAGCGGGAGGGCGGCGATGATGATCAGCAGTAGCCCGGACGCCAACTGCTGCACTCCACCCAGGCCGGGTAGCCGGTGATGGCGTCCGGTGATCACCGTGACGGTCTCTGCGGCAGTGGCCAGGGCAAAAGCCAGCCAAGCCAGCCAGCCGATGACAGTGAGGGCGACCAACAGCAACGAGCCGTCATCGGCGCGCAGCGAGGCCGTCGTCCAGGGCAGATGCCCCCAGCTCAGCAATGCCCACGGCGCGCCTGCCAGACTCAACAGCAAGCCGAGCGCGGCAAGGATTCCTCGCAGTTTCGTCATGGTGTGCGCCCCCGATAGGTGTCCACCACTGCTTCTGCGCTCGCAGAGACCATCACGGTGCCGGGCCAGCCGGGCACCACGATGTCGCTCATCGGAACCTGGCAGTCGACCTTGGCGGTGATCCGTCCGGGGGTTCCGGCCGACCGGGTCAGTGCGGCGGCATCGAGATGAACCGAGAGTGGGTGGCAGCGCATTCCGCTGGCGGCAGCCTGCTGCGCTGCCAGCCCGGTGGCCGCCTGCTGGGCTGCATCAGCGGAGCGTTCCAGGGACGCCGCCCGGGCTGCCGCACCGGCCATGTGTTGGACGCCGGTGCGTGCCAGCCAGGTGCGGGCCCCGCCGATGATCAACCCGAATAACAGCACGAGTGCGGGCACCAGAATGGCGAACTCCACGGCGAGGGATCCTCGTTGTCGTCTCATCGCATCTGCTCCCGTGGTGACACCGCCCGCTCGGTGATCACGCCCTGACCGACATCGAAGAACAGCGGGGCCCGCGCACTCACCGTCACGACGACGACATCCCGACCGGTCTCGGTCACGATGCGCACAGCGTGCAGTCCGCCCTGGGCGGCGACCCGTTCGCCGGCGGCTTGGGCGTCGCTGAGCCCGGCGGCCTGCAGATCAGCGACGGTGGCAGCGGCTTCTCCAGCCACGGTGCGGGCGTGCAGCCACACCCCGAGCTGCACCAACCCCAACACCAGCAGCAGCACCACCGGGGTGAGGATCGCCCACTGGGTGGATTCGGAGAACCCTCGTTGGTTCATGGCTGAGGCAGCCTCGCTTTGACATAGACGGTGATCGCGGCGCCGACCGTCACCGCGATGCCCACGACCACTCCGGTGAGGATCGCTATTTCGGTGGACTGGGACAGGCCGCGCTGATCGTGCGCCGGCCGCGGCGACAGCAGCGTTCCGAGCACTAGATGGAGAAGCTTCATCGGTGTTCCTTTCTCACCCGGCCAGCAGCCGGAGCAGGGGTGGTACCAGGAAGAAGCCGGCGAAGACCAGCGCTGGCACCACCATGAAGAAGGTCATGCGTTCGCTGATCTCGGCGGCGGCGAGCTTGGCATTGGTGAGGTGGGCGTCGCGCAGTTCGCTCACTCGAGCCTGCAAGGCGGACGCCAGCGATGCGCCCGATTCGTCCAGACTCATCACGTCGGCGATGTCGTTCAGGGCAGGCAGTCCCAGTCCGCGGCCGAGCTGGCGCAGATCGGCGTAGGGAGCTCGCTGCTCAAGACGCGCGCGTTCCAGGGTTTCTCGAATGAGGCTGAACACAGTGATGTTGCTGACCGACGCAGCCGCCCGTAGTGATTGGGAGCCGGATTGGTTGGCGAGGCGTTCCAGCATCACCAGGTCGAAGTAGGTCAGCAAGGCTTCGGTGGCGTCCTCGGTGATGTCGTGGTCGGCGGCGCTCAACAGCAGGTCGGGAAGAAAGAAGCCCAACAGTGCGGTGAACGGCGAGACCACCGCCACTACCGCGAAACCGGCGTCGATGAACCAACCGCCGAGCGCTGCCACGAGCAGCGGTGCGAGGAGCCCGACGGCGGCGCCGAGCGCTTTGAGGGTGTAGTGGTGCTCGATGCTGCGTCCGGTCAGACGAAGCAGCCGCTGGTGCTGTTCAGAAACCGGGCGACGCAGTGTGGTGTGCAGCCAGGAGCCGAGACGGTCAGCCCCTGGCTGCGGGACCGGACGTATCAACCGTCCGTCCAAGAGGTCCAAGGCGTCACCGAGGCGGGGATCGACCGGGGCCAGGGTGCCGTGCAGGATCGCCCACACTCCGAAGGCGCCCAGGGCTCCGAAGGTTGTCGCGAGTAGCAGCGCGTTCATGTGGACCTCCGCAGGATGCGCTGCCGTGGTCGCGGCAGAGTCATGCGGCGCAGGAATAGCAGGGAGCCCAGATAGGCGCTCACCAGCACGGCAAGCAGAAGCTGCCCCAGTGGGCTCCCGAAAGGTGCGAAGAAATCACCGCTGAAGACCAGTGCCAACCCCAGTGCCACCACGGTGATGACGGTGACCTGTCGCACCACGAATCGCGGCTTGGCGCGTTCGGTGCTGATCTCGCGCAGCGCCCGGATGCGGTCGGCGAGGTTGTCGGCCAGGGCGGCGAGAGTGGCGCGGGCACCGGTGCCGCCGCGTTGAGCAGCCAAGGCTAAGGCGGCCAACACGGCGTCGGCATCGGCGCTGTCCAGGTCGTCGGCCATGGCCAGTAGGGCGCCGTCGACACTCCACCGGTCGTCCAGCCGGGCCACCAACAGGGTCAGGTGTGGAGCCAACAGTGGCGGTGCCTGTCGCACCGACGTGCGGATGGCATCGGAGATGGATCGTCCGGTGGCGAGCAGGGAACCCACGACACGCAGCCAGCGATCAATGGCTTGAAGCAGGTCAAGTTCCCGATTGGGCGGCGCAGCGAGTAGCAGCGGCAGCACACCGGCCACCGCCGGCACGATGACGATCAGCAGCCACCAGCCGCTGATCACTGCGGCCAGGACACCGGCTATCACCGAGCCGATCAGCTGCAGTGTCCGGCGCCGCGTCCGGGTATCCACAGGGGTTTTCCACAGGTGTGTGGACAACCTGGGGATTGTCTCCTTTGTACTGTTGAAACCCACGAACAAAGCCATCAGTCCCACTGTGAACAAAGCCCCGCTCGCCGCCGCCAGCGCCATCATGACCGACCCTCCACGCGCCGCCCCGAGGACAGATAGGGCCCGAGTTCAGCGAGCAGTGCGGCATCGGGATTGAACTCGTAGCCTCCCCACGGATCGCTGCGGTAACACAGATGCGTGACGGGCCGTCCGGACTCCATGGCGCCGGTGAGTTGGCGAATTTCGGCGATCTGACGGGTGCGCACCCCGCCACGCCAGGTGTCGTCGATCAGCCGCACATGGATCAGCAGATGCAAGTGATGGGCGATCTGCCGGTAGGCCTCCGCCATGCCCAACACCCCGCCGTGAGCCACCCGGGAGGCGAGTCGGTCGATGGTGGACGCCGCGGAATGCGAATGCGTCGTCGATAGGGTGCCTGCCCCTGACGTCATGGCTTCGAACATGGCACCGGCCTCGTTGCCGCGGACTTCGCCGACGACCAGCCGGGAGAGGTTTTGGCGCAGCGCTTCGGGAATGAGGTCGGCCACGGTGTATTCGCCCAGGCGACGTCCGGCGACGATCTCACCCATGCCGACTCGGGATTGCAGGGCCAGGATGTTGCGCCGGTTGGCTTGCAGGTGGGTGAGGAGTTCGTAGTCGGTCTCCAGGGTGCCGAAGCGCTCGTTGGTTGGGATGGCGTCGATCAGCGCGCGCAGCAGGGTGGTCTTGCCAGCGCCTTGATCGCCGGAGATGACCAGGGATTTGCGGGCCAGGATGGCGGCGCGTAAGAAGTCGGCGACCTCGATGGGCATCAGCCCGCCGTCGGCGAGCTCGGCCAACGTGATGTCGGTGAGGGTGTGTTGGCGGATGGTGATACTGGGCCGGTAGCTGAGTCCGAAGCCGATGGCGTGGAGTCGAAAGCGATCCCCTAGGGCGAGGGTGAGCATGGGGTGGGTGTCGTCGAAGGGTCGTGCCGGGCTGACCGATTCGCCGAGGAAGCGAATGGCTTCGACGAGTTCTTCGTCGCTGTCGGCCACCGGGGGCCGGGTTTCGCGGTGCCCATCACCGTATTGGACGACGACGGAGTCGAAGCCGTGGATCTCGATGTTCTCCGCCTCAGCGATCTCGAACAGCGGCTGCAGGCGTCCATAGCCGAAGATCGCGTTCTCCACCGCGCGAGCACAGGCGGCTTCGACTTCAACCGGCCACAGCGCTTGGCCGGTGCTGCTGAGAGTCTCGACGTGATCGCGCACGACCCGGCGAATGATCGAGCGCCCCAGCAGGCGGCGGTCTTCGAGCGTGAGCGGGTCGGTATCGGCGGCGGCTTGGCTGATCAGTTCGGAGGCTTTACGCCGCAGCATCACCACCAGTTGCCAGTCCAGGTCGGGATCGGTTCCGGTGCTGGCCGTCACCTGGGCTCTGCTGTGTTCGGGTTGGAAGGCGGGTGACTCCGAGAGCAGGTCGATGGCGGCCAGACGGTTCATGACCGGATTCCGATCAGAGCCCGACGTCGGGTGTGGCGGTCGGCGAGTGTGGTGGCCAGGGACACCACGTCTTGGCGGTACAGCTCGGGGGCGCGGCGTCGACGCGGGTCGGCGCCAAAGGCGTAGCGCTCGACTTCGGTGGGCTGCCAGGACAGCTGGCCCCAGATCGGCACATCGAAGCGCTTGCGAATCTCCGGAGCGCCGTAGGGACGCCCGGGGCCGACCAGCACCAGACCCACCCGCTCCACGCCGGCAGCCTCCTGCACCTGAGACAGGTAGAGCCGCAGCGCAGCCAGATCGGGCAGGGTGGTGCGGGTCACCACGGCCACGGAACTGCTGGCCGCAACCAGCGGGGCAGGCAGCCCGCTGGTGCCGATACGTCCGGCGTCGACGTAGATCGGCCGAGGGTCGGCCTCGAGGACGTCGGCGAGTTCAGGCCACACGGGGTTGAACAGGGCCACCATTCCGGGATGAGCGAAACCGGGCAGGAACTGACTGTGCTCCCCCAGCGGCAGCAGCATCGATTCCCAGGCCGTGGCCAGCGGACGATGCTCCCGATGTGCCTGCAGCAGACCACCTAGTCCGCAGCCTTGGGGGTCGGTGCCCCGCAGGTAGCCGGCGAGTACGGCCTGGTTGGGTTCGCGGTTGGCGTCCACCAGTACTGACGGCTCGGCAGAGTTCAGAGCCAAGGCGACGGCCAAGGTGGTTACTCCCGGCGAGCGGGCGGCGCTGGTTAGTAGGAAGAGGCTCATCGTGGTGCCTGCGGAAGTTGGACGATGGCGAGTTGGTTGGCTGCGGCGAGTTGGGCCACGCGCTCGCCGTCGGCGGTGGCGACGGTCACATCGAGCAGGGCCGCGCCGTCGGATTGCAGTTGCGGAACCGAGGCGACCACGGCCACCACACTCCCTCCCGATGGTGGGGCACCGCTGTCGCCGGCGACGGGCACCAGCCGTACCCCGGTTCCCGGCAACAGGGTCTGGGTTGGGAGCCGCCCGGGATCGAGCCGAAGCCCGACCCGGACGGCCCCAGCGGCAATCACCGGATCCCCTACCGAGCGCGGATTGAGCAATCCGCCTTCGGTCAGATCAGTGAGTGCCGTCTTACCGATGATGTGCTCCAGATCCCCCGCGGGCACCACATCCACACCTATGGGTGCTGCCACTGAAGTGATTTTCACATCATCGGAAGTAATGACTTCATCGCGATACACAGTGTGATTGATGGCCACCACCGAGATGGCATTACTGGTATTGGCATAGAGCAAGGCAGCGCCCAGCCCACCCAGGCACACAGAGAGCGCTCCGGCCGCGATCCAGCGCAGGTTTCGCCTGCTCCGAACCGTAGTGGGGGTGGTGTCGACCATGCTTCTCTTCCTGACCGCGCGCCGCGGCCAGCCGGGGTTAGCGGGCCATCAGTAAGCGGTTTTGAGTGATGCTAGAACAGCCCCGAAGCGAATTGCTAATTCCGCACATCAATCTGTGGACAACCCCAAATTCGAATTCCGCGCCCGAATTGAATCGACAAAACAACGCCCAACAAGGTGATTTACCGGAGAATCAGCCGGCCGCTGCAAGCAGTGCGTGTGCCACCGATCGCTGACGAGCCTCACCTCGTGTGCCATTCCCCCTGCAGATTCCGCAGCACGCGTCCGAGAGCGTCACTCAAGCAGGCCGTCGGCGTGTCTCAAAGTTGGTCGCCTGGTACCGAGACCGCCAATAGCGGGTCAGGGGTGCATCGGGCAACTGGCCAGGTGGGCAGACTCTTGGGCCGATTCTGGCCAGTTGGGTGAATTCTGTTTCCAGATGGGCAGCGAACGCGGTTCGTGGTGGCGGGTATTCCCGGCAGAAGGCAACGATGAGGGACGTGAAACGATCAAAGAAGTCGTTGCGGTTGGCTTGCAGGAGCGTTTTGCGGATCGAGAACCCTTGATGGGCTCGCCGGGCCTGTTTCGAAGCCACGTGAGTTCGCTAAGCAACGCCAGTGGACCTGCTGTGCAGGGTGACGGTGGCTTCTCGTGGTTCTCGGTCCCGGTTCGTATGTGGATAGCTGAAATGGAAGTGCGGTCGTGAGTGTGTCCCGATTATCAGTCTTGTTAGGTATGTCGCTGGTGTTTTCCGCAGTAGTGGCGATTTCGCCCGCTGCCGAAGCAGCACCGACGGGTCTACTCGATGAGGCAGCCGCCATGGCGCAGGCCCGATCGACGGGCTCGCCTGTTGTGGTGTCTGCACGAACCAACGAAACGACCCTCATCACCGCTGATCCGTCGACGGGCATGTTCGTAGCCGAACTGACAGCTCGCCCGGTGCGGGTACGTGACGACGCTGGTGGATGGCGAGAAGCTTCGGCACGCCTCGTTCGCGCATCCGACGGCGGCTGGCAAACCGAGGCAGGGGTCGCTGCGGTGCGCATCTCCGGCGGGGGCAACGCTGACCCATTGGCGTCGCTAGGCAGCGGATCGGGCACAGCAGAGTTCCGTTGGCCCGACGCGCTACCCGAGCCGACCATTGAAGACACCATGGCCACCTATGCGGAGGTCTACCCAGGTGTCGACCTCGTCGTGCGCGCCGATGTCGATGCAGTTGAGACTTACCTCGTAGTGAAGACCGCCGCAGCGGGCCGCAACCCGAAGGTGCGGAATTGGTCGATACCCATGACGACTCCAGGGCTGTCTGCTGTTCAGGGACCGGACGGCGCGCAGTCTCTGGTCGACTCACAGGGGGTTGAACGCATCGTGATGCCCAAGGCGCTCATGTTGGATTCGACAGGGAAGACAGCGGGACTGACTCGGGCGGCGGACCTGATTGAGGAGGTTGCACAGACCAAGTCAGCTGAGGTGGGGCTTCGTGTATCTGCCGACCGACTGAACGCTCTGGCAGATCAGGGCTTCTTGGATAGCCCCTCGACGGTGTATCCGGTCGTGATTGATCCGGTCATGCAGTCAGTGAGCCAAACCAGAGTGTTGCGGGTCACCAACGACTTTTCCCAGTGGGGCAGCGCGGTGGGAGACTTCGGAAAGATCGGCTACAACGGATGGAGTTCCCCCTACTACAAGTCTCGGATGTTCTACCAGTTCAGCTGGCCGGCATCCGGGCTGCTGCCCTCGCAGATTTCCGAAGGCGAGTTTCGGTATAGACAGGTTCATTCAGTGCAGCATTCTCCTTGTCGCTCGACGTCTTCAACGTATCCAGCGGTCCAAGCACGTCTAGCCAACCCGATTCAGAGCACGGATACATGGTCAGACCGCCAAGCCGATTCCTGGCATCCGCAGCCAGCTGTATTGCCCAATCAGAAGATGGCCGTTGGTCATATGGATTACTGCGGGGACGACTACACCGAGGTCTGGAACTTGACCTCTACGTTGAAGACAGAGCGCCAGAACTACGCTGGAAGGTCCACCGTCACAGTTGGTCTGCGGTCGGTCGACGAGGGCAACAAGTACGGCTGGAAGTACTACTACAACAAGTCGGGCACCTCACCGAAGCTGTACCTCACCTACCAGTTGGCCCCGCAAAAACCGCAGTCCGTGAGCGCCACTCCGCTGAAGTCTGCAGGCGTCACCTGGTCACCCACCCCGACGTTGTCAGCCAAGCTGCTGTTGACTAGTGGTGATGCTTGTGTCACGACGTCGTGTTTGAGAGGCGAGTTCGTCATCAAGAACCAGTCGGGGTCCGTTGTGGCGACGCTCCTCTCCCCTGCGGTGGCAAGTGGTGGAACTGCATCAGTTGTCGCGCCGACGCTAGCAAGTGGGCAAAGCTACACGGTCACGGTTCGTGCAAAGTCGGTAGACACAGGAATGTACTCGGCCGCCGCCACTCCGTTTGACTTGACGACAGACCTGCTGCCCGGTGCACCGACGAATCTGAAGCTCGCAAATGACGGTGTGACTGCCGTGGGGTCACCGGTCGAGGTGACGACAGGCCAGCCGACCATTTCGGCGAACCTTGCGGGCGGAAAATGGTGCCCAGATGAAACCCCAGCCTGCTTGGTGGCGACCTTCACCATTACTTCACAGGGAATGAACCCGCTGACGCTCGTAAGCGCACCGGGCCGATCAGGCGATGCCGTAAATGTGACTGTGCCTCAAACCGCTGCGATAGAGCCCGGTACCTACACTCTGACGGCCTCGACAAAACACTTGACTACTAACCAAGTAGGGCCATCAACATCGCTGGGCTTCGTCAGGATTGCCCCAAAACCCGCCACACCGGTGACGGGAAGCGTTGATACGACGACGGGCGGACTTCTTCGCCTTCACGTCAATAATCCACAGGCCGGTGCAACCTACACCTGGACGACGGTGTTCTCTCCAGACGATGGGTCGGCGGACCAGACCTCCCAGGTGGCTGGGCTGCAACTCGATGCTCAAGGCGACTTGGATATCCCCTGGGATCCTGCGCTCGTTGGCCAGGTAAGCGTGACGATCGTCTGCACCGCTGACGGTGTCGACAGCGACCCTTCCAATCCCACCACCGGAATCCTGTTCGAGTAGGAGAACGCCATGCGTATGTCGCGGATTGTTGTTGGCCCATTGGCGATTGCGGTTCTTGCTGCATCGTTCATAACGAACGTTCCTACGGCTGAGGCGAAGGGCTGGGAGCCGCCGAACCCGCAGCTCTTCCCGTTTGTTGACGTTGCCGCGCCGACGCAGAAGCCGTCCAAGCCACAGAAGATCCGCACAGCGCAACCCGCCACTCCACCAAAGTGGCCTGCAGCCGGGAAGGCGCAGGTCAAAGGCCTCCGCGTCGGCGGACCAGCTCGACCTGTGGACGGCACCCCAGTGTCTGTCTCGGTACCGGCAAAGGCGAAGAAGCCAGCATCAGATGTGCAGGTGGCGGTGCTCCCTCAAGAGGTGAGCCAACAACTCGTCGGGACCGGGGTTGTTGTGAGTGTCACCGGGAAGCCGGGCTCTCAAGCGAAACTGAATCTGGACTACTCACAGTTCGTCGGCGCAGGCGGGGGTGGGTATGGCGCCCGCCTGCATTGGGTTGAGCTTCCCGCCTGTGCTCTCGAAACACCGGATTCGACGGATTGTCAGACGCCTACCACGCTTGCCTCAACCAACACCGTGGACGAGAAATCGGTCGCTACCACTTTCGCCTTACCCGAAGCGGATGCAGGCGTCACTTCGACCTCGATGGTGATGGCAGCGGTAGCCGGGACCGCGAGCGATCAGGGCAACTGGTCGGCGACTTCTTTGAATGCATCCTCCCTATGGCAGGCGGGTGGTTCTGCGGGCACATTCACCTGGTCATACCCTATGCGGACACCTCCCGTGGCAGGCTCACTTGCTCCATCACTGGCACTGAGCTACAACTCCGGTGCCACCGATGGTGTGGTGTCGGCGACGAACACGCAGACATCGTGGGTAGGAGAAGGGTTCGACCTCTCGATGGGCTTCATCGAGCGCACCTACGTCAGTTGCCCAATCGACAAGCCCTCAGCAGGCACGGCACCAGTGACGTCGCAGGACCTTTGCTGGTTCTCTGACAGCAAAGTCGACAATGACGCCAAGTGGGACAATGCGACGCTCAGCCTCTCGGGACACGCCGGCGTCCTCGTCCGTGTGGGAAATACCGCTCAGTGGCGGTTGAAGGATGACGACGGTACCCGCATCGAGAAGCTCGGTTCGGTGGCCAGCTCAACTTCGGCGAGTACCGAGTACTGGAAGGTCACTACTTCGGACGGCACCCAGTACTTCTTTGGAAAAGGGAAGGCCGACGGCTCCACGGCAGCAGCGACGAACTCACGATGGTCCGTCCCGGTAGCGGCGAACCAAACGGGCGAGCCGGGATATGATTCGTCTTTTGGCTCAGCTTTCCGGTCTCAGCCGTGGCGATGGAACCTCGACTACGTGGTCGATCCAACTGGCGACACGATGACCGTCTACTACAACAAGGAAAGCAACCGGTATCTGCGCAACGGTGGCAGCCAGGTGAGCTATGACCGCGGTGGCACTATCAGCTCGATCTCCTACGGCGAACGCAAAGGCAGCGAGGCGGGAACACCTGCAGCCAAAGTGACTTTCGTGGTGAAGGAACGATGCGACACCACCGTGTCCGGGACCTGCGAAACCAGCAACCCCACGACTACGACCGCAACCGCATGGCCGGATGTTCCCACTGATGCCATCTGTGAATCCGGCGGGTATTGCCCCGACCCGAAGAAGACCCCCACCTTCTTCACCAGGAAGCGGCTTTCCCAAGTCAACACCTTCGCTCGCAATTCGACGAATACCGGCTATGACCCTGTCGACACCTGGGATTTGGGGGCCACTTTCCCCGCGACGAACGACACCACATCCATGCCTACGTTGTGGTTGAGCACCATCAGCCACACCGGCAAAGCCGGAACCGCCATCACCGTGCCGACCACCACTTTGGAGCCGGCCATGATGCGCAACCGCATCACCGGGCCCTACGGCACCTACGGGCTGAACCGCCCGCGGCTTTCGAGGATCTGGACCGAATCCGGAGGTCGTATCAGCGTCACGTACAGCGGCGAAGACTGCACGCCGACGAGCTTGCCGAGCAACCCTGCCACCAACACGACTCGTTGCTTTCCGTCCTACTACGCCCCTGAACCGACGTTGACTCCGTACCTCACCTGGTTCACGAAGTATGTGGTCTCCGAAGTCGAGAGCTACGACACCACTGTGGAGACGATCGGCCTTCCTAACGCGGCTGGAGCCGAGCTGTCGGCATCCGAAGTGACGAGCTATTCCTACAGCGGGGGCGGGGCCTGGCATTGGGACGACTCCGTGCTCAGCTACGACGATTACCGCACGTGGAACCAATGGCGCGGATACGGCAAGGTCACGACCACCAGCGGCGCTGGGAGCGCGAAGACCGTATCGGAAGATACCTACTTTCGTGGCATGAACGGCGACCGGGCGAATACCTCAGGCACGGCTACCAAGTCGGTGTCAGTTACCACAAGCAATGGTGTCACCTGGTCTGACGACGAGGTCCTGGCAGGAATGACTCGCGAATCACGCTCGCTCGTGGCCGTGGGCGGCGCTGCGGACTCACGCGCCATCTATGACCCGTGGACCCATGCGACCTCCAACGCCAATGATGGCCGCAACCAGGCCACGATGGTTGACGTGGCGAAGACCACCTCGACACAGTTCCTGTCTTCGGGAAGCCGTAGTTCGGTCAGCGAGGTGAAAGCCCGCGATTCCTGGGGTCAGCCCACCATGGTCGAAGACACCGGAGACACGGCTGTTTCCGGCGACGAGCGCTGTGCTCGCACCACCTACGCGACTCCCTCAGGTGCGGCTACCGCGATCGACCTGGTTGCCGAGCAAACCGTCATGCCGTCGCTATGTGCCACGTCTGCCAGCGAGGCCGCAATGATCGCTGCCAGCCGACACTTCTTTGACGGATCAACGACCCGGGGCCAACTCACCGGACCCGGTTTCGAGACTCGCAGCGATCAACTGGTGGGCTCGGCCACCCACAGTTGGCGCACCGTCGCCAGAGCGAGCTACGACCAGCACGGCAGAGCAATCAGCGTGACCGATGCTCTCAACCACACGGCCACCACGGCCTTCAGCCCGAGCACCAACCGATCGCCATCGACTGTCACTCTGACGTCGAACGATCCTGATGGCTCGGGGCCGTCACCGGTTCAAGTGACCACCACAACTCTTGATCCTCGTTTCGGCTCAGCCACCAAGAATGTGGGTCCCGCGGGTCAAACCACTGAGGTGGAGCTTGATGCACTCGGTCGAACGACCGCGGTGTGGAATCCTGGGCAGCCTCGCACGAGCGTGCCTTCAGCGAAGTACACCTATGTGATCAATCAGGCTTCGACCGGGCTCAACGGCGTCAAGACGGAGACTCTGGTTCAGACCAATACTGGTCCGGGCTATCGCACGAGCTGGCAGCTACTGGATGCCCTCCTTCGGGTTCGTCAGACGCAGACGGCGTCCGCCTCGGTTGGAAGTCAGGTGACCGATGTTCGGTACGACTCACGGGGAAACCAGACCCTTGTCGACAGCTACCTCATCAGTGATCTACCGAGTTCCTCGCTGGTGGCGCCCAGTAGTCGCACGGCGATCCAGCGCTCAACGCGAAGCAACTTTGACTATGCCAATCGGGCGCTCACCTCAGCGCTGTACAGCGCCGAGGTGAAGAAGTGGGAGACCACTTCGGTGTACGGCGGTGACCGTGTGGCAGTGACTCCTCCGTCAGGGGGTACACCCACCACCACTGTGGTCGACATTCATGGACGCACCACCGAGCTCATTCAGCATCTCGGCACAACTACGAGCGCACCGGCATCAACCACGCATTACAGCTATACGTCGGCTGGCCAGCTGAGCACGATGACTGATCCCAAAGGCAACACCTGGCACTACACCTACGACCTGCAGGGGAATCGTCTAACCGCTACCGATCCTGACTCTGGCACGACAACCACAACCTTCAATGAGGTCAACCTGCCGGTCACAGTCACCGATGCGCGCGGAAAGGGCACAAGAACTAGCTACGACGGCCTCGGACGGGTGACGGCGACCAGCACCTTGGACGGGGGCACGACCCTGACCACCACGAGCTACGACATTGTTGGCAACACCGTAGTTCCGGGGTTGGTCGCCTCGACGAGTCGGTGGGTCGAGGGTGCTGAGATCAAGACCCGCGTTGATAGCTACGACTCGGCGGGACGAGCAACGAGCACTTCGCTGACGGTGCCGACGATTCCGGGTTTGATTCCGGCGGCTCTTGCCGGCACCTACACCACCACCAGTAGCTTCAACGCTGATGGTTCTCCGAACACGATTGGGTTGCCGGCCACCGGCCCGATTGCTGCAGAGACGTTGACCTATGGGTATCGGGCTACCGGTGTTCCGAACAGCTTGTCGGGCATGGCTTCGGTGGTGCGTTCGACCGCCTATACCCAGTGGGACACGGTTTCGTCGGTTGGCATGGGCTCGGTGAGCGGGAACCTTCTTGCCGTGATGTACAACCGCGAGGAATCGACATTGCGGTTGACCCGTATGCGAACAGTTCGTCAGGTGAGCGGAACTGATGAGGACACCACCTATTCCTTCGATGATGCGGGCAACGTCGTGGGCGTCAAAGCGACTCTGAAGTCTGGCCAGGTCGACAATCAGTGTTTCCAATATGACTATCAGGGTCAGTTGGTTGAGGCGTTCACTGTTGATGGTGGCGCGGTGTGTTCAGCGTCGACTAGCCCGGTGTTGGGTGGGAGTGGTCCGGCTCCGTATTGGGACAGTTGGGCGATTGACACGATCGGGAGGACGACTCAGCGGACCGAGCGCAGTGCTGCTGGTGTTGCTTCGACGGTGTTTTCGTATCCGGCTGATGGGTCGTCGTCGGTGCGTCCTCATTCGTTGGTTCAGGCGGTGACGTCTGGGGTGGGTGCTGGCTC
>SWCB01001040.1_pt1 | contig 14438 bp, 7 predicted proteins | sample 4692901 | NCBI WGS metagenome assembly SWCB01 (sample SAMN10267276, study PRJNA491770) | bioreactor metagenome | isolation source: DHS bioreactor inoculated with subseafloor sediment | place: Japan: off Shimokita Peninsula | collected 2006-08 | reverse complement strand
CATTTGGCTTTCTAACCATGAATGTTTTTCTCTGACCTGGATTACCATTATGATCATACCAATTGTCGGGATTAACAATTAAAGAAGCTAGTCTTTCAGTGTCATGACTTCCAAGTAGGTTCATCATAACTGATAAATTTTCAAAATTATAATCTTTACTAATATTATTGATCGTATCAATAAATGATTGTGAAGATATTTGATTTTCTTGGTCACTCACAAAGTGTTTAACTGCTCGGGTAAATCTGTAATTCATTACAGCGTCAAATTGATCCCCCTGCAGCCATGGAGAAGCATTCATCATCTTATTAATGTTCCAATCGTCCCACCAAATCTCACCACTAATATAAGCGTTGGGATTAATCTCTTTTACCCATCCTCTAAATTTTCTCCAGAAATTATGCTGAACCATTTCTGCTACATCTAATCTCCATCCATCAATTCCATCAGAAGGATCTCCATCATTATTCGGATCCATCCACCTTTTAACTACTGAATGAACTTGGTCCGCTGCTGCATCAATCAATCCGTTCTCATCTTCTTTGATTTCTGGTAAGTCTTTTATACCGTACCATCCCTCATAGTCAAATTCATTCTCTGGTGTTTTAGGGTCATCGTAGGAATTGATAGTAAACCATTCTTTATAGGAGGATTTTTCTTGGTTTTTAATTATATCCTTAAAAGCCCAAAATGTATTACCAACATGATTGAATACTCCATCAAGAATAACTCTTATGTTTCTTTTGTGGGCTTTATCTATTAGGCTTAAAAATAAGCTATCGGCCGTTGTCCACTTCCAGGTGATTGGATCAGAGTTGATTTCTTGGTCCCATATTTCTTTATCTTTTTCAGGATCAGGCCCAAAGTTGTTATCTACATGATGATAATACGTCGCATCATATTTGTGAAGTGAGGGTGATTCAAAAACTGGATTAAAATAAATTGCATTTATTCCCAAGTCTTGTAAATAATCTAGTTTATCAATTACTCCTTGAAGGTCGCCACCATATCTTCTTAATCCAGCATTCCAGTAAAAATCATGACCATTATTTTCCCAAGGTTGAGTTTTATACCAATCAGAGGTCCACGGATGTATTTGCCACCCATCTGGAACTTCATGTGGCCATCCTTCAATTATATCTTGTGGTGTTGGGTCATTAGATTGATCACCATTATTAAACCTCTCGGGGAAAATTTGATACCAAACAGCATCCTTAGCCCAATCCGGAACACGATTTATATTTTTATTTGGAGAACAACTGCTCAAGAAAATCATTAGAAATATCAGGAGGGAACTTGGTTCTTTTGTCATTTAAATTCCGTAAAAATAAAAGTTAAATGGAAGCCTAAAATTACATAAATTGGTCAACAATATTTTAATTCACTTGGGCTTCACAGGAATATTATTCATTTGGACTGGAACTATTGGCTACTCTTAATAATATGTCATTGTGTATTGAGAAACCTAATGTGGTAGACTTCAGCAGACTGAAGATTCATTTAGAATGTCTTCCCAGAATGAAAAGATTAGGTCGATTACTCAATCTAATCCAAATATTCAATTTTCATAGAATAATTCCATTTATCAAAGTAAAGATTACCTCCAGCCCATTCTACTTCACCACGTTGAAAATCTACTGTCTCACTTCTTGAGTGTTCCTTTGGCGGAGAAAATTCAGTACTAAAGTCATCGTTTACAATAAACCTATATTGATCCATTCCCCCTAAATAAAAGAATTTCACTTTTTCATTTTCCGCATCAATAATTCCAAAAGATTGATCAACCGGCACCCAACCATATCCTTCAAAATAGACCTCACACCAATCATGCAAATTTTTCTCTCCAGGATGCAACATCCAACCACTTTGCCATTTAGTTGGAATACCATTATATCTAGCAAGAGTCATAAATAGAAGTGTTTTTATTCCACAATCACCGTGCATATTTGTAATACAATAGTCAGATATGTTTAAGATAGTTGAGTATTCTCGAGCTCCTGCCCAAGGTATATTATTGCTTATCCATGTAAATATCTTTTTCGCAATTTGATATGAGTTGTTCTCATTCCCGATAATCTCAGCGGATAGCGTTTTGATTTTATCTGTAAATACAATATGGGGAAGTCTTTCGCTCGTATGTTTTTTATAAACCTCAGAGTTTTTGAAGTATGGTTTAATGAGTTCAGGTTTTACATTAAAATAAACTGATTTATTTGAAAGAATTAACTCATACTCAAAAATAGTAGGCTGATCTTTTATTGCAGTTTTTTCAATATATACTGAACGCTGTAGACAAGAGTCATTAGCGATCTTGTAATTCCCGTTTGTTGAAAATTCAAGAAGTTCTTGTCTCTCATGTCCTTCTTTCGGGTAAGGTAACCAGCACCTAATTCTTTCTCCTTCAGGTACAACGTTCGATTTTACTGAAAGTTTGTAGTTTAATTTTATTCTATTTGGTAGGCCATAAATACTTTCACTGCTATCAATTTCAGATTCTATTTGAGGAACCAAATTTTCTAATAAAAGACGTAAATTATCTTTGCTTTTTCCAGCAATCAATTCTTTTCTAAGTTTTGCTTCTTCATTTATTCTAAACAGATTGGTATGACTCCTGTAAAAATAATACTTCGTACCATCAATTATTTTATATTCCAGTGAACCATCAGCCTCCCATTTATGAAGCCAATTCTCATCGGCATTAGGAATATATTTCCTAACGTATTCTAATACCTCATCTTTGCTAAGTGTAAAATCTTTTTTTATCCTTTCATGTCTTTCAATTTCAAAGAGAAGGAGGTCTTTTTCTTTTTCACCAATAATATTTTGTTCAATAATGTTGTTAATCATTTCTTTAGCAATTAAAAAATTGCCTTTATTAATCTCAATGTTCAGATTTGAATATTTTGTTTGTGCCATAATTAACGAACTAAATAATGTTATTGTAATAAGTATTTTCTTCATTGTGTTTTGATAATATCTATTTTAAATATTTTAAAATTGCTGCCATTATTGAATTCCTCTCTTCATCAGACTTTATTGTCTCAAAAGGAAAACCAAAAGATATTACTGAATAATCACCTTTATAACCAACTGCTGCGCTATAATGATTTTCTGAATATCTTAAAAGTGTGTTACTATTATTAATTGGCTTTATTGCATCAGGAGCTTCAGCATTGTAAATCGAATCATTCATTTCAGTAGTAAAACTAAAGGCATAGCTTTTGGGTAGTAGACTTTCTGAGACGCTAAATATTTTACCATTTTTAACTGCATGGTCTGATGATAAAACATATCTTAATTTGTTAGTGGCAAAATTAACTTTAGTAGTATCAAGTTTATCATTTAAGAAAATATCACTTCCAATATAGGAACCTGAAATAAATAAGTTTCCGCCATTATCCAGAAAACTTGAAATATTGGTAATTAATTTATCGTTAAATACTTCGAACTGAAGACCGTTCAAACTATCCCCAAAAGGCTTTGTCCATTTAGTAGTTTTCTCTTCACCCATTATTAAATCAACCATTTCAAAATTATTCATACTGATTTGATTATCTGTTACTGATTCATCGCTTACAGAAATGAAAGAATATCCGCTATTTTTTATAGCTTTCCCATGAATATAAGGATAGTTAAATGTATTACCCGCCACAATATTGGTTTCATAGTTTGCATAACTGGAACCATGTCCGGGGATATCATCAGTCTTCCACCTGGAGCCAGTATTGAAAGCATGCTGCTCCCCAGTAAACCCTATGTCATATTTGTCTGGCACACCTTGATCTTGATCATTTAAGAATCCTGAAAATTCAGTTGTTACTATATCAGCCGGCGGCGAAATCCTATCAAAACCATTTATAATCAATACTGTTGGATTTGCATTATCTACAAAAGAACAAGAAAGGATTTCTGAAGGGAAACTTTCACCACCATCATTTAATGCTGTTACTTTAAAATTATAAATTTGCTCATATTTAAGATTGTGAATTTCTAATGAATTTTTCTTTGTTTCGATACCATTATCGAATCCGCTATCATCAATACTTTGATAAACCAAATAACTTTTGGAAAGGGCCGTTTTCTCAAGTGTGTCAGTTTGATTTTCCCAACTAAGTCGAACTGATCTAGGTCCAATTTTCTCAATAGCAAAATGAGTTACCGGAAGTGGTTGTACAATATATTCAAAACCATGTTGTATTGATAAAAACTTCAGAACAGACTTATAAATTGATCTTGAAACATCAAACCTAAATCTAGGATCAGCCATAAATTTTGCATCGAGAAAATTTTGATGAGAAGCTAACTCAAGAAGAACTGATGGAACATTAGGTCTTGTTGCTTCACTATATTGCGCTTCCATTAATTGTCTTCTATTCCAAATAGGATCATATTTTGCTCTAATGTCATTAACAATTTCACTCTGCATTATGTCAGCAAAATCTCTGTTGGCCAAACGAGAATAATTATCAGGAAAATAGGGTGTTGAATCCATGGCTTCAATGCTATAAATGGATAATGTCCCAATAGTAGTATCTGATTTACTTGTCCCGGCATCAGTATGAAAAGCTATAGAAGCATCAATAGGAATGCCTAATCCTTTAACGGACCTATCTTTATTTGGTCCGCTTGGATTACCTTTTAAATAATTAACCCATTCTCCACGACTCTGATAATCATCTTTGTAATCATTGATGTTATCATTTATATTATAAATAAGTGTGTCAGGCATTCCTGAAAATTGTTGGTAGTATCGAGAGGCTTCAACAAATTTTGGTCTTCCGCTTACTTCTCCGTTTCTTTCTACTACTCCATAACCTCCACCAAATCTTACGGCATCGGTAGAAATTATTTCTCCTTCTTCGGAATTTTCAGTTGACACAGTAACTTTACCCATCATTGGGTTTACACCTTTATTAAATTTAAACTTTCCTAGATGAATCCATGTAGAACCACCAATTGTCTGGTTAATATTAAATTTTGTTTCGCCACCGGAATGATATACTGTGTATAAAACATTAGGTGAACTCTTATCGGTAGACTGATAAGAGATATAAACTGAATAATAACCATTCTGAGGAATAGTTGGGATATACTCAATTTTAGATATTTTTGAGTTATCGCAAAATGTAAATTTATAACTCCCTTGCTCAAATGGATTTAAATTTGCCGGTATAGAAATATTCTCCATCATAAATCCTGTCGTCGTATCAGATAACCAGGGATCATTTTGTGGACTCAATATACAATCCTCATCAGTGTCGTTAACAATAACTTCATTAATTTGAGTGTCACGTTCCCTGGGTAAAAAAACATTAGCACCTGCGTTTTCAAGCATTGGAACAATATATGGAATGGTAAAACTGATTGGCCCAATATCTTCCACAGTTTGGAACAATCTGGCTCTTTGCCAAAGCCATCTGTCTAATTTGTGATTATAGTACCAACCATGGCTATGCCATAAAGCAACATTTTTATTGTATAATCCATTACTTGGTTTGAAATTTTTACTTTCGTTGAATACCACTGGATTTGATCTTTCAGTAGTTATAGGAAGTCTTGATTTATCAATTAATGAATTATCAGTTCTATAATAATTTGGTACTAATTCTCTAATGTTGTAACCCAATGTATTGATTGATACTTTGTGGCTATTTAAGAAAGGCTGAAAGTAGTTGTTTGTCTCATTGTAAATTGAATCAACGATGTTTGATCGAAAGGGGAGAAAAGAAAATTTCTTATCAAAATTAATTTTAATCTCTTTAGAAAGAGTATCAATTTGGATTGAATCTATTTTTGAATATGGATACATTGAAAACGAAAGGACTTTATTATTATAAGCTTCGGAGAAATTATCAACATAACTGTTAAGCTCAATTTTCTCCGATATTTGAAAAATACTGCAACTACTAAAAATGATGGACGATGTTAGTAGAAGAATTAGTTTGAAATGTTTTAGTTTCATATTTATAGAGTATTTATTTGTTATTAGATTATGTGATATATGTATAAATTGAAAATTCCATTTACTTATTTATAATTTAGAGGGAAATTTACTTATAAAAATATCTTGAATTATCATTAAATTTAATAGTGAATAAATATCTATTATTTTTTTAAAATGAAGTAAACTTATAGGAATATATTGATGAAAAGATTAACAGTTTTTTTAACATTTTTTATAATTACAGTTTCGGTTGCACAATCTCAACTTGCAAATCTTGAATTTAGAGCAACTTGGGTTATCACATGGGAATATATCAATTCCAGCAGCACTGTTGAACAAAATAAAGCTCGAATAAGGGAAATTCTAGATAATCATAAAAACGCGAATATGACTTCGGTTTTATTTCAAACCAGACAAGGTGGCACAGCATATTACGAATCATCTTTTGAACCATGGGGAAGTTATGCAGGTGGTTCACATCCCGGTTATGATCCTTTAGAATATGCGGTAGAAGAAGCTCATAAAAGAGGAATGGAATTACACGCATGGTTTAATGTTTTCAGTGTTTCATCTACTCAAACTGGAACAATAGCTAATGAGCATCCAGAATGGATATGTAGGGATCAAGATGGAAATCCAATGACTGCTTATAGAGCTGCTTCTCCTGGACTCGCATCGGTAAGAGATTATACAATTGATGTTGCTATGGAAATTGTTAGAAACTATGATATTGATGGTTTACATCTGGACTATGTGAGGTGGAATGAATATGACACTGATGATATGATTGCTCCCCCCATCTTAATCGAACAAGTTTCTAAATTAGATGGTGATTTCTCAAATGATAAAATTAACAAAACTGCAGGAATTACAAGTACAAACAGATTTATATATGATATTGAACACCCTTACAGTGGTGGAATTCCAAGTGGTTATGGCTCATGGGAAGAATGGCGACGCTGGTCAGTTACGGAATTTGTAAAGACTCTACACGATTCAGTACAAGCTGCAAAACCTTGGGTGCGGTTATCACCTGCAGCTCTAGGGAAATATAAGGAAGGTGGTGATGGCGGATGGAATGGTTATTATGTGGTTTTTCAAGACGCAGCACTTTGGTTTAATGAAGGCTATGTTGATCAGTTAACGCCAATGCATTACCATTGGTTAACAGGTAATGATCTTTATAATAATATTTCAAGTGATTGGGAACCTAATATTCAGAAGGGAATTAATGAAGGACGAATTTATTCGATTGGTCCCGCTTCTTACAGACTTGCTGATAATAATCTTTGGAATAATCATGTTGATATTATTGAAAAGACAAGGACAAAGGGATGGGTGGATGGATATCAATTTTTTAGTTACGGAAGCTGGAAGGGTTACAATTATTGGGAAGAAGCCGGTTCTACTTTTTTTAATACTAAAGTTAAAGTTAGAGACGCCTATCATGTTAATGCCCCCTCTGCACCGAATTTGGCATTAACAAAAATTGATTCTCTATCTTACGAGATTACAATTTCTCCTGATGTTTCCGAAACAGAAAATCAGTGGTTTGCCGTTTATAGATCAGAAGATGATATCTTAAATATTAACAATGATTTAATAGTAGATATTCACTTTGGTAATAATGAATATACTATTAACGAGAATTATTCGGGAGTTCAGAATTTTAATGGCTCATATAAGTATTTTGCAACAACTCTAAACCGATACTGGAATGAATCGCCGATTTCAAATTCTGAAAGTACAGATATTATACCTTCGTTTGCTCCGACTATCATAGCGTCTAATCCTACTGAAAATGAGGAAATAGACGTTTCTCAAGTTATGGTTATTGAGTTTTCTAAGTCAATGAATATTGATTCCTTTAATGCTATTATTATTCCCGAAGTTCAAATTAATTCGGTCAATTGGAGTAATGAAAATAGAACATTATCAATAGAAACTGAAAAATTAACTTTTAACACTTTTTATATGCTTATCATAGATTCAACCTTAACAGATGTTAATGATGTTCAATTGGACGGCAATGGTGATGGAATCCCGGGTGATTCATTTAGCCTCAATTTTCATACAAGTGAATTCGATATATTTCCTCCACAGGTTAATTCTACTAATCCAAGTAATAATGAAATAAATTTAGATGTTGGTTCAATCATTACTGTTGAATTCGATGAAATTGTGGATGACCAAACGTTAATGGATAGTGGAATAACCTTGTTCAAGGGTTCCAATCCTGTTGATTTTAGTTATCTTCATACAGAGACATTAGATGGGAAAAGTATTATTAGCGTTCAACCTAATAATCAACTCGATATATCAACTACTTATACATTAATTCTCGGAACAAATATTGCTGATATGTTAGGTAATTCTTTGGCTGAAGAATTTAATTTAAGCTTCACTACATCTCAACTATTATATGAAGAAATAATATTAGTTGAAAATTTTACAAATCCTGGTGAATGGTGGCAGCCAAGTGCAAGTGGTTCTACAACGGGGATATTTGATTCAGGCACAAGTTTTGGCTATTCAACTGAAATTGCCCTACCTGCTTCGGATACAAAGAGAGCAGCAAAACTAAATTATTTATGGGATGAAAATGCTGACGCGTTTTTGTTAAGAGAATATCTATCAGGTGGTGTACCACAATCAATTTATTTCGATACAAGTTATATATTACAAAGTTATGTTTTCGGAGATAATAGTAATAATCAATTCAGATTTTGCATTGATGAAAACGATGGCTCCAGCTGGGGAGATCATGAAGTATCTAAATGGGTTACAATTGATTGGAACGGCTGGAAACTAGTTGAATGGAAGTTGAACGATCCGAATAGCATTGGAACTTGGATATCTCAAAACGAAACATTAGCAGGGTCATATTTTAGAGTTGATAGTTATCAATTAACTAAAAATGATGTGGGAACAAATAGTGGATTAGTTTACTTCGATGATTTACGAGTTGTAAAAAAGGATTACATTACTACTGATGTTGAAAGAACAAATGAGACGATACCGAGTGAAATTAAGTTATCTCAGAACTATCCAAATCCGTTCAATCCAACTACAAAAATTGAATTTAGTTTGCCCAAAAGTGGTTTCGTTACTTTGAAGATTTATAATACTAAGGGTGAGGAAGTTGAAACTTTGGTTAAGGAAAATCTAGAAGCAGGAAGCTATTCTGAAGTATTTAATAGTAAAGGTATAAGCAGCGGTGTTTATTTTTATACATTATCTTCGGGCAAAACAAGAATTACAAATAAAATGATACTTTTAAAATAATAAACAGAATTATACAGTTATGAGCAAAGTAAGAGTAGTTTTAGAACTCTGGGAGTTTCTTAGAGTTAGAAAAAAATGGTGGTTAATGCCAATAGTGTTCTTTTTAATTTTACTAGGCGGACTTATAGTCCTAACTCAAGGTTCTGCTTTGGCACCTTTTATTTATGCTATTTTTTAGTTAATTAATCTGTTTAAGAGCCATTTAATAATGAAATATTTTCCCGTTTTTCTTGGTCTTCTAAAAAAAAATATTTAGCTTTTGATCTTGAATTTAAGATTGCTCTTAATAAGAGGTCAATCTTGATGGAGAGTTGGCAGAGTGGTTGAATGCACTGGTCTTGAAAACCAGCGAGGATGCAAGTCTTCCCGGGGTTCGAATCCCTGACTCTCCGCACTGTTTTTGAAAAGCCCGTTTATAGCGAATTTAAGCTGTTTTCGGGCTTTCTTATTTTTAAAGTACCCGCTGTAATTGGCTCTATCTGATGTGTCTTGGACACTTTTTGGACATTTTTTGGGCACTATTTTTAGAAATAAAATTATTATTTCTCGCACAAATTGATTTACGACCACCCTTTGAAATTAACCATTTTTTCAACTATTCTTTCAAACAAATTATCTTGATTATTGTACCTGTATTCAATCTCTTTTAAGTAGATATGCAAATATATAAATTGAAATTGCAAAAACACTAGAATTCAGTTATTCTAAATTAGTTTTTGAGATGGACGAGCAAATGAATAGGCACATCTTAAAGAATCTTAACATAACTTTGTACTTATTAACAGAAGGAAGAAAAAGTATGAAAAATATCCTCGCTAAATTTATCACTAGGTCTAGTTATTTTTTAATCCTAGCTCTAATAATTGTGGAGTTTATATTTAGTGGATGTTCGAACGAAACAAGTAAAAAACCAAATATCTTAATAATTATGGCTGATGATATGGGTTTTTCGGATTTAAGTTGCTATGGGAGTGAAATTTCTACACCTAATATTGATCGATTAGCAAATGAGGGAATGAGATTTACAAATATTTATAATTCTGCACGCTGTTGCCCAACCAGAGCTTCGGTCCTCACCGGATTATATCCTCATCAAACTGGAATGGGGGGAATGATTACAAGGAAGAAAAATGGTCCAACCGGATCTTATCAAGGTTATATAAATAATAATTGTGTAACAATTGCTGAAGTTCTAAAATTTCAAGGTTACCAAACATACATGTCAGGTAAATGGCATGTAGGTGAATTTGAACCACAATGACCAAACAATAGGGGATTCGATAAATATTATGGATTAGTAAGTGGAGCCATGAATTATTTTGATATTAGTAAATCAAAAAAGAAAGGTCTTAAGCGGGTATTTGTAAAGGATGGCGAAGAATATATACCTCCGAGTGAAGGGTTTTATGCAACTGATGCTTTTACAGATGAAGCGTTAAATTACATCAGACAAAATGATAATGATAAAACTTTTTTTATGTATTTGGCTTATACTGCACCTCATTGGCCTCTACATGCTTTACCTGAGGATATAGAAAAATACAAAGGCAAATATAAAAAAGGTTGGGCGGAATTAAGAAAGGAGCGTTGGGAGAGACAAAAGAAGTTAGGAATTGTTGATAGCACATGGGATTTATCGCCACAAGACCCTGATGCTATGGATTGGGAAGATGTAGAGGATATGGAGCGTATGGATTTAAAGATGGCAATATATGCCGCACAAATTGAACGAATGGATTTTAATATTGGCAAAGTCATTAATAAACTTACAGAAATGGGTGAATTAGATAATACACTAATAATGTTTTTGTCTGACAATGGAGCTTGCGCAGAAGAAGGTCCTTTGGGTTTTGAAGCTCTTGGGGGTTGGGATGGAGATCTGGGTACAAAAGATTCTTATGCAAGTTATGGAAGGTCTTGGTCAAATGCTTCAAATACTCCGTTTCGTTTACATAAACAATGGGTGCATGAGGGGGGAATATCTACTCCTTTTATAGTTAGATACCCAAAACTAATCGGCTCTAATAAAATTACAAATCAAGTTGGCCATGTGATGGATATAATGGCAACAATTACAGATTTAACAAATTCAACGTATCCGAAAGAGTATAATGGTAATACAATATTATCTCTTGAAGGAAAATCATTACTGCCTATCCTTAAAGGAGAAGTGAGAGAACCACATGAATCAATTTGTTGGGAACATCAAAAAAACAAGGCAATTTTAAAAGGGAATTGGAAACTAGTTTCTGTTGCAGATGGAGAATGGGAACTATATAATATTAAAAAAGACAGAACTGAATTGAACAATTTGGTTAATGAATATCAGGATCTTGTAAATGACTTGGAAAATGAATTTAATGTTTGGGCAAAAAAGAATGAAGTTAAACTTTAGTGGGCAGAAAGAATGAGATTTAACCGAAGAAAATTTTTAAAGACATCAGTTACTATTGGTGCACTTAGTTCTTTAAATATGAAATTCCCGAATAGCGACAATAATTCAAATGAGGAATTAAGAATAATCAACAAGAAGAGCTTGAACATTTAAATGTGCTATTTCATTAAACGATGATCCATTGAATCTATAAGCATATAATCCATCATTATATTCACAAATGTAAATCGAATTATAACCTGTTACTCCTATTACTCCTTCCCCAATTACTCAAATTCTTCTTTCTTCTTTTTTTTTCAAACATCAAATCTGCTTCTTTTAAGATGCTATTACTTAAATACTTGTAAGAAAATAAATTAGAATATTCATCTATTGTTCTATTCAAAGTGAATATTGAAATTTCATTTTTTACAATGCTTATTGATTCTTGAATTCTAAAATCCACACTCCCCTCGGAGGCAGATCAAAATCAAAATGTACCGGCTTATCTTTGAATTTGCCCATGGTCCTGGCGCCAGACTCATCTATGCGCAGTATGGTGCCTCCGTTCTCTAAACAGTAATTTTTTGGAGAGATGTCGAACGAAAGCGGCAATGATTTGTCTACAATACTTGTAATGACAATTGCCAAATCGCCGTCATCTGCTTTCCATGCTGATGTGAGTAATCCCGGAGCGCGAGACTTCCAAAAAGTTCTGCCACCTAAACGTCCAGCATAAATGGATAGTCTCGACCATTCAATATCAATTTCCGGGACATCAATTTTCGGTGGTCGTTGAAAGGTGCCGTATAATAAGTATTTTAAAGTCTTTTGGCGAAGTTGTACTAATTTTTTCAAATATGCGATTTCCGCCGGTCGCTCTTTCAACAATGAAGGAACAAAATTGGCAAGGGTGGGTTGCATACCCCAGGTAAACGCCCGAGCCTGTTCCAGGTAGAATTGTTGATTGTATTTTTTATCCAGTAATTTCAGTGGTTGTTGAGGAGCATATTCCTTCGGCCACATTTCGTCATAAGGTGGGATTGTTAAGGAAGAGTAACTCCCGTATGTTATCCCAAATGGGTGGTAAACAGCTTGAAAAAATGGGATGGCTTGCCAGCTGTCACCGCCCGGTCTTTTGTATCGCTCCTCACTAACCTGCAGAGTAAGAAACAGATCAATACACGGAAGCCATGATTCGCAACTATGTTCCCCAGCTAACACTATCTGATTAATTTCTTTTTTAACACGACTAAGAATTTCCCTTGTCATACGGAAATTGCCGTCTATCCAATAAGTTCCTCCACCAACCGAGTGGTTATGAGTCGGATCGTAGCAGGTCATAGCTGCAATCGCTTGATCCATGTATATGCCATTGACGCCATAATCGTTAAGCATTTGCTCCGAGAGACCTGCATATTTATTTATCCAAAAAGGCGTTGCCACACACATGGTTGCCATTGGCTGAGGATCAAAATCGCATGGTGAGCCAATGAACAGCGTCCCATCTTTTCTTTTTAGAGCAAATTTTTCCGCACCTTCATTTTTCCAACTCGGCATACTCAAAGACCAGCGCCGCTGGTTCATATAAACAATAGCATGAATCCCCTTTGCCTGGGCGGTCGATAATTCATCTTTAAAGATTTTGTCACCGTCTCGGGGAGGAATATAGTCAGGAAAGCTTGTATCATAAGGACCCGCATGCCACCAGTGCCAGATTACCGAGACCGGCAGTCCAAGCTCCTCTTGAAAAACCGCAGCGGGCCGCAGTACGTCTGCCGCTCGACCTCTATTCCACACCCACAATCCAGTATCCAACAACCATTTTGGGACTAGCCTTTTTGCAAGCCGACTTTCTCTTGCCCATTGTTGATTAACGGCCCAGGATCGATAACGCTCTGCTGCAGTAATCCAATCACCTTCAAATGAACCCAAAAGAGCCTTGTAAGGCACATCATAGCCGGCTTTTGGGGACCTACAATCAGGAACGTAATGCACCAGTGCAAATCCTAAATCATGCTCGCTATTGCCGTGGATGACAAAGTCTTTTCGATATGATGCTGTATCGTTTACAGCAGCATAAAATCCCAATCCGTCCTGCTCGTACAGGGCAAGACATTGAAGCCCAATAAAACCTGGATATTCAAATATCTTTTTGGGATTTTTTTCTGAACTGAAAAGCTCTCTCGGATTTTCAGCCAGCTCCCCCATCAAACGAGGGACAGCCAGTCGTTCATTATTTCCAAGTTTGGAAATGTCAGGGATACAGGGAAAGTGAATTGTTTCTACATTGACCTTGTTCATATTGTCAATCTTGATGTGCCATTCGCTCATTGGCTCATCTTTTAAAACATTGACGTCAACAATTATTGTTAAATCGGGTGAGTTTTTAAAGCGAGTCCATACCAACTCCAATGACGAAAAATCGATTTGCTTGCAATAAAAACTATCGGCATCGGAAATTTCAATCCACTGCTGGTTGCCGGTTTCCAATCGCCAAAGTGATTGTTGCATATTTTTTTTGTTAATAAAGTTTTTCCCAGTTTTTAAATCGGTCATCTTTACCAATTCACCGCTTTCTGGATCGAATTGGATATGCAAAAATTTATTAGAGATACCTGCTTTTAGAACAGTACTTTGATCAATTTTGGTAGCCGCAGCGTTTATAGTGGTAATCCCTAAAACATAGCCAACTAGGATTATATTGAGCATGAATAGGAATCGATATATTTTCATGAAAAGTCTCCTGGTCTGTTTCATAATTGTGAGCAATAATCGTAACAGCTAATTATTATTTATTTCGATTTACACTGCAGGATTGTAAACCTCACGTGA
>SWCB01006987.1_pt1 | contig 14441 bp, 17 predicted proteins | sample 4692901 | NCBI WGS metagenome assembly SWCB01 (sample SAMN10267276, study PRJNA491770) | bioreactor metagenome | isolation source: DHS bioreactor inoculated with subseafloor sediment | place: Japan: off Shimokita Peninsula | collected 2006-08 | reverse complement strand
TTCTCGTTGCGCGCTTCCAGGGTGTATTCGCCGATCACCTGGCCCACTTCCGAGTCGCCGGATGAGGCCAGCGGCTTGTAGAAGAAGCTGCGCCCCGAGAGCGGCAGGACGTCCAGGCGCGAGCTGTCGAGCAGCAGCACCGCATCCGCCGGGATCCAGCGGGAGAGCACCACCCGGCAGACGCCGAAGTCCGACTCGTAGACGCTGACCAGGTCGCGGAAGTTCTCATCGCGCGGGCCGAACGAACGGCCGTCCGAGAGGAAGGAGTTGATCCGCCGCTTCTGGAAGCCGCTGACCGCGATGGTGTCGATGCCCCCGGACGACTGCTCCCAGATCTGGCGCAAGGCCGCGTTGAGAATCGCTTCGTTCAGCAGATCCGTCCCCGCCCCGTCGCCCGGCGGGATGGCCCCGGCGCCCGGTTCGAAGAGGTTCGTCGCCAGTGAGGGCACGATGCCGCGCATGGTGCGGCGGATGTCAGCATCGCCCTGCGGGGTGCTCGCCGCCGCCACGCCGTTGATGACGCAGTTCTCCAGATCGCGGATCAGCTCGCGCAGGCGTTCCTGCTTCTGGTAGTCCAGCTCATCCGCCAGACCGATCTGGTTGGCCGCGAGCTGCGAGCCGGACACCTCCACCGCCGCCGTGAAGATCTGGGTGTAGTTCTGCTTGCGGCTGCGTGTCGTGAAGCGCGTCGCCGGCCGGTCCGCACCTTCCAGGGCGGCGTTGCCCAGGATGATGATCGTCTCGCCGTCCGTGACTTCTTCCTTGGTCGAACCGCCGTAGCCGCGGACCACGTCGATCTCGTCCGGGTCGGGGGTGGTGTTGACAGCGGTGACGAGCATGACCTCGCCGCTGCCCGCCATCTTGATCTGGTCGCCGACCTGGAACCGCGAGCCGTGTGCTACCTTGAAGGTCGTGACGTTCGTGCCCGAGTCGTCCAGGCCGGTGTGGTCGATCGCGTCCGTGTTGGGCAGGAGTTCATCCTCGAGCCATTCGTGCACGGTTGAGGCGGCGGCCCGCTGCGGATCGCCCAGGTGGTCGAGCAGGGGGGTCTCGTAGGGACTGACGATCCCAATGATGTCCGACACGTCCTCGGCCAGTTCCGGGAGCGTCGCGCCTGCTGAGAATGTGGCTTTGCCGGTGAATGCCATGGGGGGAACCTCCAAATCAGTCGGGCGCTCCGCGTGACCGCCCAGTGGGTTGCCATTTCGTGCCTCTCTCCGCCCGCCGTGAGGAGGAGCGCTAGGCGCTCAGGGCCCGCTGGCCGTTCCGCTTGAGCCGCAGGTACTGCAGCAGTTCCGCCCGCTTGCCGGTCGACATCGCCGAGTAGGCGGCGTCGAGCACCGGCCCGCGTCCGGCCCCGGGGCGCGGGCTCATCGTCGGGGCGGCTGGCGGCGCTGGCTCCCGGCGAAAGAGGTAGGGCTTGCGCCGCTTCAGTTCCGCCACGACCGCCTCCGCCTCGCCTTCAATCTCGGGCAGTTGCTCGAGCAGCAGGTGGGCCGCCGGCAGGTCGACCGCACCTGCCTCCAGGAAGGCGCGGTCCAGGGCCCGGCTCCGTTCACTGTGGGCCAGCGCCTGCCGGGCCTCGTCAAGCTGCGCCCGCAGCGCTTCGATCTCGCCGGTCTCGGGAGCTGTCTCGGCGTAGGTGCGTTGGACTTCGTCGACGGCGGAGGAAGCCGCCGCGTCGTCTCGTTGGTCGGTGTCGTCGTGGTTCTGGGGGTCAGTCATGGTCTCGCTCCGAGGGGGTCTAGGTTGGTTCGTTCACTTGCGCTCACACCACGCCTTCATCCGCGGCGGCGTAGCCCAACTCCGCCAGCACTTGCTCACGCGGCACGCCCAACTCAACCTTGAGCTTGGCATCGGCCAGGCGCCGCGAGGCGTCGTCCGGCAGGGGGTTCGGCCAGACGACTTGCACCCGCCGATCGCTCGCTTCCGTCCGCAGTACCCCCGCCTGGTCGAGCGTGTGCAGGATGAGTTCCGCCAACTCCGCCAGGCCTCGCCCGTAGGTGATGCGCTTGCGCTCCGTCTTGGTGAGCAGGCCCAGGAGGGTGATCTGCAGGGCGTTCTCGCTGGAGAGATTGCCCACCTTGGCTCGCAGCAGCCCGGCCGCGAGCGGCGAGACGGCGGAGGTCTTGTCCAGGGCCTCGCGGATCTCGCGGATGTGCGACTCCTCGCTGGGTGATGAAGCATCTCCGCCGAAGGCCTCGATCGACGCCTCCGAGTTGTCGGTGGTCCACATCTGGCCGGGCCCGACGGGGCGTTCGCTGAAGCCCTCGATGCCTTTGCCCAGGTACATCTGGAAGGACTGCATGGTGACGCGATGGGCCCGGTCACTCAGCCGCGTGTTCAGTTCGTCCTGCAAAGGGATCAGCGGTTCAACTTCGCTCAGTCCCTCGTAGACGTAGGGTTGGCTCAGGTTCTGGATGTGCACGATCGGCAGCCGACCCAGCGCCAGCGACTCATCCACCAGAAGCTCCCCGTCGAGATACGCCTGGTGATGCGTTGCTGAGAAGACCTCCAGATACTCCGCCCGGGCTCGCGTGTGCGTGGGGGTGCTGCGGCCCAGCGCCTTGCTGAAGACACGCTCCATGAAACCGCCCGATTCGACCTCGCTCAACTCGTGCTCGCAACGAATCAGGTAAGCGTCGAGCCGGCGATAGTCGTGCGGGTTGACGAGGGGAATCGAGCGCGGCGCCTCAATCGTCTCGATACGCAGCTGGGAAGCTCGAGCCAGAATCCGCTCGAGAGCGCTTGGGTTAGACGGGGCGGCCGCGCTCGATTCCCCTCGGCTGGAAGCGGGGCACGATGCGGGGACTGAATCGGGACGCACCAGCAGATCGACCGAACCGTGCACCGAGCCGAGCAGGGCCAGGTCCTGCAGCAGTCGGATCCCGCCGTTCGCCTCCAGCACCGCGTCCAGGACCTGCTCGATGATCGTCCGCAGGTGCCGATGGCCGGCCAGGCTGGTGAAGCGCACCGGCTTGCCGAACATGAAGTCAACCAGGGCCTGCACCCGCCAGGCGATGTCGTTTTCGATGACGATTTCCCGCGAGGATCGGTCGTCGTGCGGCTGCCTGCCGGGCAGGCGCAGGCGCTCGGGCAGGCCCTCCTCCTGGGCCAGGCTTCGCTGCCCGGTCTGCGGCGAAAGGGTGACGGGATTGCGGTAGTAGGCCCAGAGGCGCTCGAAGCGCGGCTGGCGCTCCGCCGCGTGCTCGGCGAGAAGCAACTCCAAGAGCGCCTCATCCAGCCCCGTCGCGGCGAATGCATCCAAATGGCGTTTCATCGGCAGCCCTCGCAGTACGGCTCGTGGGTTCGAGCGAGCCTTCACACTGGGGCCGCCGGTCCGAATCGTGCGCAGCAGACCGGCGCGCGGCGCCGCGGCTGGCGTTCCGTGGCCGCCTCAACCCGCCTGGCGCACGCCACAGCGGGCGCGAAACTTCTCGGTTTTCTTCAGGTCGCGATCACGGAGCGAGACTACCGGGCGCGCAAAAACGCGACCGTCACGCCTCCCAGGGGGTCACCATCGGTTCGCATTGCGCGTCAGCCGTTTAGCCGCGGGGCCCAGCCCCGCGCGCCCAATCAACCCGCCGCGTCCAGCACCTCGATATGGCTGAACTGGTCGAGGTTCTGGTAGGTAAGTTCGCCATCGTCCTTCCGCAGCAGCACCCGATCCAGCCAGAGCCGATCGCCCTTGCTGCGTGCGAACCAGGAGCCGGTTTGCGACTGCTCGACGCTGACCACCACGCCCTCGACGGCGGCGGACCAAGTCTCCGCTCGCCGACCCACTTGCTGGGTGAGGCGAACACGCATGCCGACTTCAAGTTTCTGCATCGCGGTATCCATTACAGCGGAAGTGTAAGTCGGGGCCGCATCGGTCACAACAAGGCGGTCGTTCACAGCGGCGAGGTCAGCGGGGCCGGGCCGATCGTCACGATCGTTGGGTCGCCCAGACCACGGTCTGCAAGGTAGGCGTTGACCTCGTCGCAGCTCACGCTGTCCACACGCTCCGCCAGTTCCGACAGCGTGCGAGCCTGGCCGCGGACAAAGGTCTCGTTCGCCAGGGCGCTGGCGCGGGCGGCGCTGGATTCGCCGTGCATGACGATGCGCGACTTGAGCCCCGTCACGGCCCGGCGGAACTCATCCGCATCGATGCCCTGCCGCAGACGTGTCAGCTCCTCGATGAGCACATCCAGCGTCTCCTGGGCCCGCTCCGGGCTGGTGCCGGCGTAGCAGACGGTGCGGCCCTCATCGCGCCCAGGCGAGTAGGAAGCGTGCACCGCGTAGCAGAGCGATCGCTTCTCCCGCACTTCGGTGAAGAGCCGACTGCTCATGCCGCCGCCCAGGGCAGCGATCGCCACCCGCTCCAGCATCGAGGCCTCTTCCATCTCACGCGGGGCGTCGAGCATGAGCCCGATATGCACCTGCGCCGACTCGTCGTTGACGTGGTGCAGGCCGCGATTCGATTCCGTCCCCCGGGCCGGCTCCTCGGCAGTCCCTTCCCAGCCGGCCAAGAGTTCGTTGCAGTGGTCGGTGAGGGCGTCCGGATCGATGTGGCCGGCGATGCCGATGATGCACCCGCCGGGCCGGAAGCGGTCACGTTGAAACTGCTGCACATCGTTGATGTCCGCTGCCTGCAGGCCGGCCAGCGAGCCGTAGCTCGAACGGTTGTAGGGCGGCTCCAGGTGGTGCTCCTTGAGCAGGATGAAGGCCTTCTCCTGCGGCTCATCTTCCAGGCCCATGAGCGACTGCAGGCAAAGCTCCTTGACCGGTCCGAGCTGCGCCTCGGCGAGCTGCGGCCGCCGCACCATGTCGACGAGCAACGGCAACGCTTCCGGCAAGCGCTCACCCAAGAGGGTCATGCTGACACTCGTGTGCCGCGTCTGGGCGCTGGAGTGGCGGGAGATGCCAAGCAGGTCGAGGGCATCGCTCTGGGCCCGGCTGTCCAGGTCTCCTGCCCCGCGCAGGAGCAGTTCGCTGAGGATCACCGACAACCCCAGGCGCTCTTCGGGCTCGGCAGCGGTGCCGGCGGGCACCAGCCAACTGATCGCAGCGGAGCGGACGCCGGTCATACGCTCCATCACCAGGGTGGCGCCGCAGTCGAGTTTCCGGGTCACGATTCCTGTCATGGTCCTCGCCTTTCCTGGCCTGCCGGCCGGTTGCGACTATCGGGCCTGCCCATTCCGTACAGTTCGCCCTGATTGGCTCCATCCTACCGCCGGAAGTAGGAGACCGGCGCTTTTGTCTGCCTCCCGGATGGCCGTTTCTTATGTTGAGAGTAGGGCACAATGCCCTCGGACCGAGACGACCCATGCGTTTACTTATCGACACTCTGGTTGCCCTCATGCTTGCCGGCCTGCTCGGCGGGATCTTGCTCTATCACCAGCAGGACCGCACCAGCGATGAGCAGCTTGATCAGGTGCAACAGTCGCTGCGCCTCATTCAACAGCAAGTCGTCCTGCACGCCGCCATGGCCGACACCGACCTGACCGGGCGCGGCTTCCCCACGGAGATCGACCCGGAGTGGTTCTCTGAGTCCCTGCCGCGCAACAGCCTGGCCGGCGAAGGTCATCCCTGGGTCGAGATCGCCGGGCGCAGCCAGGCCGATCTCAGCGATCCCCCGGTGCGGGTGTTGCTCGACGAGTCCTACGCGACCTTCTGGTACAACCCCTACCAGGGTTTGGTGCGAGCCCGCGTCCCCGCCAACGTCTCCGACGATCGAGCCTTGCAGCTCTACAACGAGATCAACGGCACCGACATCGACGTGATCGTCGATCAGCCCGCCCTCCGCTCGCTCGTGGAAGCGTCTCAGGACGGCTAAGCCAGACCCGCCAGCACATCCTTCATCGAGTACAGACCCGGGGGCTGCTTGACCAGCCAACGTCCCGCGCGCAGGGCGCCGCTGGCGAAGACGTCGCGCGAGGTGACAGCGTGGCGCAGCTCCACGATTTCACCCTCCCAGGCGAAGCGCACCAGGTGTTCGCCGGGTACGTCACCGCCGCGAATCGACAGAATCTGGTCGTCGCGGAGGGGCAAGCCGGCGTCACGGATAATTGTTGCCAGGAGCAGCGCCGTGCCGGAGGGCGCGTCCTTCTTGGCGCGGTGATGCGACTCGATGAGGGCCACGTCGGTGTTCGCGTCGACGGCGGCGGCGGTGCGCTCGGTCAGCGCCGCCACCAGGTTGGCGCCGATGGAAGTGTTGGCGGCGAGGAGCACCGGCGCTCGCGCCGCGGCATGCTCGAGAGCCGCGCGAGTGGCTTCGCTAAGCGCCGTGGTGGCCACGAGAAGTGGCGTTGAGCGCTCGCCAGCGGCAATTGCCGCGCTTGCCGCGCCTCGGTCACTCGAGAAGTCAATGATCAGGTCGGCTGGCGGACAAGAGGCCAAGGTGGCGCTGACGACGGCGTCGCCCAGGTCCTCTTCGAGGTCGCGCAGTTGTTCGAACAACGTGTCGACAGCGGCGGCGAGATGCACCTCGCATGCGGCCCGCGCTTGCTTGCAGATCTTTCTTCCCATCTTCCCCGCTGCACCGTGTACAATGATGCGCATCTGTAAATCCCTTCCGTCGTTGAACAAGGGATGCTCAAGCGTCTAGGATACACCGCCCGATAGTAGAAGAATCAATTGACGTTGGCTGTACTTGTCCCGAATTGATCGAACACCCTCACCTCTAGCTCCGACAACTTCACACTAGGAGGCTGATCAATGGCCAAGAAGAAGACAGCAAAGCGTGCCACAAAGAAGGCCGCGCGCAAGAAGGTGACTCGCAAGAAGGTCGCCAAGAAGACCACCCGCAAGAAGGCTGCCAAGAAGAAGACCACCCGCAAGAAGGCCGCCAAGAAGAAGACCACTCGCAAGAAGGCCGCCAAGAAGAAGACCACTCGCAAGAAGGCCACCAAGAAGAAGGCCACTCGCAAGAAGGCCACCAAGAAGAAGGCCACTCGCAAGAAGGCTGCCAAGAAGACCACTCGCAAGAAGGCCACTCGCCGCTAAAGACCTCGGGCAAACACCGGCTTCGCCAGCGTCACTTGCAATCGCCGGTGGATCACAGACGCTCAGGGAACGGATCGATCGACCGTTCCCTTTTTTATGCGCTGAGAACAGCGCCGCCGGCGAACGGCTTGGGCCTTGGCGGCTGTGCCCTGTGTTGTAAGTCTTTGCAAATACGTTGATTGGGGTTAGGCTGCCCGCTCTTCGTCTTCGCCTGGCTTGCGAATGTTCAAAGGCGCGTCGGCCGGCTCGACCCAGTCTTCGCAGTGCTTCAGTTGCAGCGACATCGGCTGCACCTTGCGGTAGCCCAGACGCCGAATCACCTCCAGCACATCCGTCCAGGCGGGAAACGTCTTGCCGTTCACCCGCTTGAAGGCGTCGATCGCCATCACGAAGAGGAATTGCTCCTGCGTCATCTCCCCCTCTTCCGCCGAGCGCGAGAAATCGGTGCGGCGTCGGCCGGGTCCGCGGCGCTGCTCCAGCCCCGTGGCAGACGCTTCGCCCTGATTGCGTCGATCCAGGCCGGAACGGCGATCCACGACTTCCCGTCGATCAACCCGGGCCTCGTCGTTGGCCTGGCGCGGGTCGGGATTGGTGTGGTCGTTGTTCATCGCTGCTCCTCCGTCCCCGGATCGCGGCCGGCCGCCTGCATGACGGCCTCTCGCATCGTCTCTCATCGGTCAGCGAGCGCCGGCGTCTGAGCGCCAATGCGGCCCTGCCCCCGGGATGCGCGGGTCCGCTTTTGCGCTGCCAGGGGACACGCGACGCATGCCGGGCACGCCGCCGACCGATGATCGGTACACTGGCCACGCTCAATTTCATCCTCTCATGAGCCACACAGGCGTCCCACGACCGTCCGAGAACCGATGGCCCAGACCGCTGAACCGCAACAACTCGATCCCTTCGCCGCCGTCCTCGCCTGGGTCGTGCCCGGCCTCGGGCATATCGCCATCGGCCAGCGGCAGCGCGGCCTGATCCTCATGGTCAGCATCCATCTCATGATGGCGGTGGGGCTGTTCATCGGCGGCATCGATGTCGTCGATCGCAAGGAGGACCGCTGGTGGTACATGGGCCAGGTCATGGGCGGCCCTATTCCGCTCTTGATCGACCGCTACCACCAGAGTCTCAAGGTCGAGAAGCGCCATCCACGATCCGGACAAGTCGTCCTCGCCGCCCCCGGCCCGGGTGACAATCCCGCCTACGAGCCGTCCCTCTCCCGCGTCAACGAACTGGGCACGCTCTTCGTGACGCTGGCCGGCATGCTGAACCTCATGTGCATCATCGACGTGGCCCAACACCCCAAGCGCCAGGGCGAACGCCGCGTCGAACGACCACGCGATGAAGGCCTGGTCGGAACCGTGGAGGCGCGCGACCGATGATGGACCAACTGCTCCTGGCCTGGCGACCGTTCCTCGACCCCGTCAACGCCCTGCACGACGTCTGGTGGCTCTTGCTTCTGCCGATGGCGATCCTCGTCTCGATCATCTACAAGGCCCTGCGCATTCCGGATTTGCGACGCCTGCCCCTGGAGGCGACCATGCTCACCGGCCAGATCGTGTTCGGCATGCTCGGCCTGGGCCTGGCGATCCACATCATCGCTGAGATCGCCACCCACACGACGCTGTAATTACCAGTCCGAGCCAGGTGGGAGCATGCGGAACATCAAGTGACTAGTACCCGCGCACCTCGACCGCGGCGCTGTCGCGATCGAGGTTCGTGACCAGGTAACGCAAGGCGTCAGCCGCGTGGTCCCAGCCATCCTTCACGGGGGCGGCGTCTTCCTCCGTGGCCTCGGGGTAGTGGTACCGCTCCAGCGCCTCGATCAGCCGCGGGCAGGCAGGGTCGATGAAGAGGCGCACCTCCCCGTCCGCCGTGCGCAGCCGCCTTCGCACCAGATCCAACCCCGCCTCGATGCGGCCGCGCCGAATCTTCGGCGTCAGCCCCGCCTCGCGCAAGAGCCGGGCGTTGCTCTTGCCGCTGTGTTCGTTGCCCGAGACGCCGGCCGGGTCGATCCCGATCCAGTCCAGCCGCGGCCGCTCCGCCCCGAGGATCGCCTCCAGATGCTCCGCCATCGTGCGTTCGCGGGCGAGGTACTCACTGACGATCCAGAGTCGATCATCGGGCAGGTGGACTCCCCAGAGCACAACCGTCGGCGAGCGGAAGCCGAAGTCCATGCCCCCGATGCAGACACCTTCCGTCTCCTTGCCGTCCCAGGTCTGCACGTGCACCGCCTGATCAAAGGTCGAGTAGACCGAGTTCGTTCGGCTGGGGCGCAGGCATAGCATCTCCGCTTGCCAGGTCTCAATCTCGGTGCGGGCCCGTTGTTGCAGGGCGTCCTCCACCGTGATGTGGCCCCGTCCAGCTTTGGCGACGCCTTCGCAGTCAGGCCACAGGCTGCAGGCGGCGCACTGGCGCTCCGGCGGGCAGGCCGCGATGACATCCAGGAGCCCCCAGCGAAACACCTGGCGGACCGCGGCGCTGTCACTCGCAGGCGCTGCGGTGAGTTCCGCCATCAGGCCGTAGGGCCGGTGCATGGTGGAGAGGCACTCGATGCAGCCGCGCACGTAGACCTCGCCGCATTGCTCCGAGCGGGTGACGAGTTGGGCCGCCTGCCAGATCTCCGACTGAAACAGTTCCACCTCGTCGCAGCGGAGCTTCTGCACGCGATGCCCGCGCACGGAGGTCTCCGACTGGGCGAGCAACTCCACCTGCGAGCCGTTGGCCAGCCGCACCCCGCGCTGCCGGGTCTTGCCCCGGATGAGGTCGCGGAACTCCTCGCGCTCGAGCATGGTCCGCAGGTACTCGTACATGCGTTCCGACTGTTCCATGGAGCCGCCCAGGATGCGGATCTGCACGCCGGGCTTGAAGAGCAGATCCAGCAGCGTCGCCACCGCCCCGAGCAGGGTCTTGCCGCCGCCGCGATTGGCCCAGACGACCGCATCACGCGGCCCGGGGCTGTCTTCGAAGAAGGCGTGGCAGAGGTAGTCGAACGGCGCTGCGTGGCCGGCGACCAGCGGCCGGCGGGGAATGAACAGCCCCAGCACCGCCCGCAGCCAGCCGTGCAATTCGTCCGGCGTCGTCGGGGGGATTGAGCACAACGTACGACGGATGTGAGTGGTCTTGTCAGTCATGGCGTCCCTTGGTACGGGGATGGAAACGCGTTGCCCTGGGAACGACGCCCGATCCGCGACGACGTTTAGCCGCGGATCCCAGATCCGCGCGTCTCCGTCTCCTCATCCGCCCCCTTCCCCAGCTCCGCCAGGAACACCCGCACCGCCTTGGTGTCGATCTGCACCGGCGCCGGCCCCTCGCTCTTCTCGTCAAGCGTCTCCATCTCCGCGACGTTCACCCGCAAGAGATCCACGCAGGCCTTGCGGGCCGTCTCCGCCGACTCCTCGCCGCCGGAGAGTTCGATCAGCTTGGCGGCGGCGTGGGCCCGGTAGCGGCTGATCATCAGTTGCGTCCGCAGGTCCGCCAGGCGCCGCAGCGAGGCCAGCGTGCTCCGCGTCTCCGCTTCCCCCGCCCAGTCGGCGAGCTGTTCCAACGTCAGCTTCCGCTCCTGGCAGAGCTCTTCAAGATCGTGTCGGCCGCGCAGCACGTCGCGCAGCAGTTCCCGCTTGCGAGTGGGTGTGAGCTTAGGCATAGTCGGACTCCTGCAGGTTGAGGGCGATGAGCAAGGCGGCGCTGCGGTCCTGGTGGAGGGCGCGCAAGGCGGTCAGGACGCTCCGCCGCTCGCTGTCGGTGAGAAAGAACGTCAGGGCGCTGGGCATGTCGCCCAGGTCGGGGGCAGCCGCAGCCTCGGGCGGCGGGTGCGTGAGCGAGGCCAGCTTCTCGATCTGCTCGCTCGACTCCGGCAGGAGTTCCGCCAGCCGCTCCCCGCCGAAGCGCTCCGTGAGTTCCGCGACGAGCCGAGCTCGCTTGCGAACGTCATCCGCGCCCGCCAGTTGATTGAGCGTGCCCACGAGCAGCAGCGCCTCATCGTCATCGACCGGCCAGACATCGCAGCGGGCCGTCGTGTGGCCCAGGTCGCGAAGCACCTGCGCGCGGTGATGGCCGTCCAGGATCTGGTAGTCCGCGCCGAGCGGCCGCACGATGATCGGGGGGTAGCGGCCGGTGCGCTCAAGATGCCCCTTGAGCTTCCGCAGAAGCTCGGCGGGAACCACGTTCGGATTCGCCGGATGCGCCGAGAGCCGATCGAGGTCGATCAGCGTCGTTTCGATGCCGTCTGACATGGCTGAGGGTCTCCAAGACTCAGCCTCCCAATGTGCGGTGCAGGTAGTAGACGGGCTGACAGAGAAGGTGATCGCGGGCGAGCTTGACGAGGTCGACAAGACCCAGCGTCCGCAGCGCCGCCGGCGGCAGGTGGGCGGCCCCGCGGGCGAAGCGGCGCAGCTCACGCTCCAGGAGTGAACTTACGCCGGGCTCGCCTGCGGTTCGTCTCAGAATCCGCGCCGGCGAGGCCAGCTCCCACGGCTCGATGCCCAGCGCCGCCAAGGCATCGAGCAGCCGCTGATGGCCCGGCAGGGGCGGACGGTCGTAGCGCTGCATCCCCGCCCGTTCGAAGAAGGGATGCACCCGACCCATGGCCGCGAGCGCCTCCAGGTAGGGCTGCGTCGTTTCGCGCATCGCCTGCCTGACCAACCGCACGGCCAGCCCCAGCCCGCGCCACTGTGGGTCGACGACGACGCGACTGATCGTGCGGACCTCGCGGTTGAGCAGTTGTAGGCTCTGGCGCCTGGGCAGATCCCGGTACCGGCCGGCCGTGGCGAGATCGCGCAGTCGGCAACCGGGATGCGGCAGCGACACCACCAGCACCGCGGCCGGCGTCTCTTCCGCCCTTCGCCCCAGGTATCGTCCGACCACCGTGATCTCGCGCTGTCGCAGCGTCAGCACCCGCGCCATCGTCACCGGCTCGCCTGCCTTGTAGTGGAAGCGCGACAGCCGCCGGTAGTCCTGCCGCGTCCCCTCCGCAGCGCGCAGCGTGTCCAGTTCGTCGCCGCCGACCTGGCCCAGGCGTTGGAAGCGTTCGCGGATGTCGGGTGGGCTCAAGCGCATCACCGCTCCAGGACTTCGATCGTGGCTCCCAGGGGCTTGTGCACCAGGACATCAGGCATGAGCGCCTCCAGGAGGTCGTCGTGCGTCGTCGCTGCCACCAGGCAGATCTGCGCCTTGCTGGCGAAGCGGCGCAGGTTGCGAGCGAGCAGGCGGGCCGTCCGCCGATCCAGCGTCGCGGCGAACTCGTCAGCGAGGATCACCGGCAAGCAGGTTTCGCCCAGTCGGCTCGCTTCCTGCATTGCCCGGGCCAGGCGCCAGCGGTAGCGCTGCCCATCGCTCAGCTCGCGCGGGGATCGGAGCATGACGAAGGCGTCGCCCAGCCCCGCCGCCGCCAGGTGCGCGGTCGCCTCCTCGAGCGTGGCGCCGAGTTGATCGACGAGCGGTTGCTCCTCGTTCTCCGCTTCCGCGTGCAGCCCGCGCAGGATGTGCAGTTGCGGGTGATCCGCCGCCGCCGCCTCGATCAGACGCAACAGGGTCGACTTGCCCGAGCCGCTTGGCCCCTGGACGAAGACGACCTGCCCCGGCCGCAGCCTCAGCGTGGTCGGCGGGATGATCTCTTCGGCGCGCTCGTCATCCACGCCCAGGCCGAACATCGCCGCGACCTGCAACACGCGCGGCGAGGGACGCACCGCCGTCGCCAGCGAGCAGGCAAGTTCGAGGGTGACCGTGGGGCGGGTCATGCGCGGGCCGCCTCCGCTTCGTAGAGCGTCCGCACCGCTTCCATGTGCTTGCGGACGGCGTAGAGCGACAAGCCGAGGTCGTCCGCCGTCCCCTGCAGGCCTCGCCCCGCGACCACGTACTTGCAGGCCACCCGCCAGCGTTCCCGGCTCCAGTCGCCGCCCCGGGCCAGGACGTAACTCGTCTTGGGGGCAAGCAAGCGCTCGACCAGCATCTGCACCCGCCGACGCAGACGCCGCGGGGCCTGCCCCCGCAGCCGGGCCAGGCGCGGGATAGGCACCTGGTCGCCATAGACGCTCTCCAACAGGGCCCGATCGGCCGGTTCCAGCCACTCCGCCCGCATGAGGACCCGTTCGGTCAAGGCCTCGCGGTCCCGTCGCCGGCGCTCCAGCAGGCTCTCATCCCCATTCTGACGCTCTGAGAGGCGGTTCATCGTCAGCTCCGCTGATGGTTCCAAGTTCACTGTTTGGTAAACGTACGGGTAACATATATCACGGATTCTTCTTGCTGCAAGGAGTTTGTTTGGTATAGTTCGCAAAGAAGTGCGGTTTTTGGTCGGGTGCGTCCGCCACCCGAGGCCCCCATGGGCTGCAGATGGTGACTTCGGGGAGATCGTGCTCGTGGGGGTCAGGAGATGAGCGATGCACAAGCTTGGAACGCTCATGCGCGAGAGACGGAATCAGCTCGGCTTGACCCTGCAACAGGTCGCCGACGCCGCCGACTGCACCAAGAGCTATCTCTCCACCATCGAGACCGGGCGGCGCGAGCTCCCACCCAGCGAGCGCATGCTGACTCGCCTGGAGCGCGCCTTGCACTTGGATGGCGGGCAATTGCTCGAGGTCGCGCGCTGGGATCGCACGCCCACCTCCATTCGCCGCCGCGTCGAGGTCGCCCAGCACCAGGCCGCCCGCACCCAGCGCCTGCTCAGCCTGCTCAGGAACGGCAGCACCCGTCTCGATGATCTGCATGCCTCCGGCGAACTGGCCGGCCTCGTCGATGAGCTTGATTCGAACATCGACGCTCGGCCGCTGCCGCTGGGACAGGTGCCGCTGATCAATCGCGTCGCCGCCGGCTACCCCGCGGAGTTCACCGACCTCGACTACCCGGTGCGCGTCGCCGACGAGTACATCACTTGTCCGGGCCTCGCCGACCCCCAGGCCTTCGCCGCTCGCGTCGTGGGCGATTCCATGGAACCGGACTACCGGGAGGGCGACATCGTCATCTTCAGCCCCGACCGTCCCACACCATCCGGCACCGATTGCTTCGTCCGTCTCGAACCCGATCACGAATCGACGTTCAAACGCGTCTACTTCGAGCCCGAGCCAGCGATGAACGGCAACGGCAACGGCGACGGTTCGGTGGCGTCGCACTCGATTCGCCTGCAACCCTTGAACCCGGCCTACCCGCCGCGCACCTACCCGCGCGAGGAGGTGGCGGGCCTGTACGCTGCGGCCTACGTCATGCGCGGGGTCGGTTGACGGTCCAGCGATGCCCCTCATTGCGGGGCGCATCAATCGCCGCCTCGAACCGGCGGATTCCCCATTGCCCGATCCGCAAGCGGAGGTCATACTCGGCTATCAACTCATGTGGTCTCCTTGCGGGAGGACGGATAATGTCAGCGAAAGTGATCGTCGGTCTCTTGGTGCTGGTCGCGGTGGCGATCGGGATAGGCGTGTCGATGGATGGAGGTGAGGCAGCCGACAGCGCCGCCTTGAACGCGCCCCTGC
>SWCB01008870.1_pt1 | contig 14460 bp, 9 predicted proteins | sample 4692901 | NCBI WGS metagenome assembly SWCB01 (sample SAMN10267276, study PRJNA491770) | bioreactor metagenome | isolation source: DHS bioreactor inoculated with subseafloor sediment | place: Japan: off Shimokita Peninsula | collected 2006-08 | reverse complement strand
GGGGTCGGGGAGGAGCGTCGCGCCACACCTGATTTGCAGCGCCAGGTCGCTCTTCCAGTCGCGGCGAAGTCCCATGGTAGTGAGTGGCGCCGGACAATTGCAGCGAGTGCCGTTCGGCTCCCGGGGACCCGCGTCAGCACTCGACTCGGCCTCAACCCGACAGAAAACGCCCCGCCTGGCTGGGCGGAGCGTTGAGGGGTGGCTGCGGAAGGACCTGGCTTATTCCTCCGTGAGGAAGGGATAGCGATAGTCGGTGGGCGGATCGAACGTCTCCTTGATCGTGCGGACGCTGGTCCAGCGGATCAGGTTGAGAATGCTGCCCGCCTTGTCGTTCGTACCACTGGCACGGGCCCCGCCGAACGGCTGCTGGCCGACGACCGCGCCGGTGGGCTTGTCGTTGATGTAGAAGTTGCCGGCCGCGAAGCGGAGTCCGTACTGCGCCTTGAGAACAGCCTGGTTGTCGTTGGCGAAAACGGCTCCGGTCAGGGCGTAGGGCGAGGTCTCATCGCAGAGCTTGATGGTCGCTTCGTAGGCATCATCTTCGTAGACGTAAAGCGTCAGGATCGGGCCGAAGATTTCCTCTTCCATGGAGCGGAACTTGGGATTGGTGGTCACGATGACGGTCGGCTGCACGAAGAAGCCCACCTTGTCGTCCACCTCGCCGCCGACCAGGATCTCCGCATCGTCCGCCGCCTTGGCGTGGTCGATGTAGTCCTTGCAGTTGCGCAGGGAGGCGCCGTCGATGACCGCACCCATGAAGTTGGTGAAGTCGCGGGGATCGCCCATCTTGAGGCTCTTCACCTGCGCGACCAGGTCATCCTTGATGGTCGCCCACAGCGACTTGGGGATGTAGGCCCGGGAGGCGGCGGAGCACTTCTGCCCCTGGAATTCGAAGGCGCCACGGATGAGCGCCGTGACCAGCGCCTTCGGGTCAGCAGACTTGTGTGCCAGGACGAAGTCCTTGCCGCCGGTCTCGCCGACGATGCGGGGGTAAGCCCGGTAGTTCTTGAGGTTGTTGGAGGCTTCCTGCCAGAGCATCTGGAAGACCTCGGTGCTGCCCGTGTAGTGGATGCCGTTGAAGTCGGGGCTGGCCAGCACCGTGTTGGTGATCTGACCCGAGTGACCGGGCAGGAAGTTAATGACGCCGGCGGGAACACCGGCGGTCTCAAAGAGGCGCATGATGTAGTAGTTGGAGAGGATGGTCGTCCGGGAGGGCTTCCAGACAACGGTGTTGCCCATGAGGGCCGGAGCGTGCGGCAGGTTGCCGGCGATGCTGGTGAAGTTGAAGGGGGTGATGGCGTAGACGAAGCCGTCCAGCGGCCGATACTCAACCTGGTTCCAGATGCCGGGAGCGCTGACCGGCTGCTGGTGGTGGAGCTGCTCCATGTATTTGCAGTTGAAGCGGAAGAAGTCGATCAACTCGCAGGCCGCGTCAATCTCGGCCTGATGGCAGGTCTTGCTTTGCCCCAGCATGGTGGAGGCGTTGGCGACCTGGCGCCAGGGCCCGGCGAGGTAGTCGGCGGCCTTCAGGAAGATCGCAGCACGGGCTTCGGGAGGCGTGTCCTGCCATTCCTGCTTGGCAGCCATGGCGGCGTCCACCGCCATCTTGGCCTCCTTCTCGCCCGCCATATGCACCTTGGCCAGGATGTGCCCGTGGTCGTGCGGCATGACGATGTCGAGCATGTCGCCCGTCTTGACGTCCTCACCGCCGATGATCAAGGGAATCTCGACCTGCTGGCTGGCCTGCTTGGCCAGTTCATCCTTGAGCGCCTTCTTCTCCGGCGAACCGGGGGTGTAGCCAAGAACGGGTTCATTAACAGGGGTCGGGAAGGTGAAATGCGCGTCGGCCATGGGAGGATCTCCTGCGAAAACGCCGTCCAGGTGGGGGTGTCAAGTGGACCGGGCAGTCTAGCGAACAACCGCTTTCCCGGCCGCCCCCAACCGGACGCAGAAGGCAAGATTCTGCACCTGATCGCCTTCCCTGAGCCGATCCACCGAGGTCACGGGTGGGCCGCATCCGAGCGGCCCGAATCAGTGGCTCTCGGAGTGGACTTGCCCAGACCCAAGCCCGCCTGCCCCCGACGGTTACAGATCCCGGGGCCTCTGCTACGATCAGGTCCGATTTCCAGGCCTAACGAAGGAGGAACCGCATGCTGCCCCCTCAGTCCATGCTCTTGATGCTCTTCTACCTGCTCTGGGCCCCATTCACGGTGATCTCGGAAGCTGCGGACGCTGCTCCACTCTGGGAGTTGGGTCAGCCAGATCAAGACACGCGCGAGTTCGCCCTGGGCCCAAGGGGGTACAACTCGTTCCAGCGCGAGTTCACCAGGGACTCGTTCTTCGTCATTGGTCTTTCGGATCCCGCGAAGGACTGGCCTTACGTCCATCCCGGCCCGCTGGACTACTGGGGTGGGAACCGCCAGCATGCTTTCAGCGTGCTGTTCGCGCTCGACCTGGCTGACTCGGCCGCCGGATATCGATTGGTCCTGGATCTCGTTGACAGTCACTACGACGCGCCGCCCCAACTGCTGATCACCTGCAATGACCACGAAGTAGCGCGACCGCAGGTCGAGGCGGGCGCCTCGGATCGCTCCCTTGTCGGCCATCCCACCGAGGGCCGGCCCAGCCAGGTCATTGTTGAGATTTCGCCCCAGCACTTTCGCGAGGGTGTGAACCGAATCGACATCGAGTCCATCGACGGCTCCTGGATGCTCTACGACTGCCTGCGCCTCGAGGGCCCCCCTGACGCTCGCTGCCTGGACATGCCCGATGGCTGTTATGAGGAGGTGGTGACACCGCGCCCTTGCGTGGCCCGGGTGGAAGGCGAGCCGAAGCAACTCATCCTGCTCGACCTCATCCGCACCGGCGCACCGGTTCGGGCTGAGTGCCGCATCAACGGTCGCCTGCACACCCCCATCGACCTCACGCCCGGGCGGCAGGAGATCGAGATCTACGTTCCGCCAGTGAGTGAGCAAACGCCGCTAGCGATCGAGCTAGCAGCCGAAGGCAAGCCGCTGCTACGGGTGGAAACGACGGTTGATTACGTGCGTCCTTGGGAGGTGCATTTGTTGCACTTCTCGCACCTCGACATCGGCTACACGCACAAACAGGACGAAGTGCAGCGCCTGCAAGTGCAGTACATCGAACAGGCATTAGAACTCATTGACGAGACTGCGGATTACCCCGTCGAAGCCCAGTTCCGCTGGGTCCCGGAAGGGCTCTGGGCGGTAGAGAGCTTCCTCGACCAGGCGGATGATGCCTCGCAACGAGCTTTCCTGAAGGCGGTGGAAGCGGATCGGATCTGGCTGCCGGCGCTCTACGACCAGCCGCTGACCGGCTTGCACTGCGATGAGGAGCTCCTGGCGCTGGTGGACTATGGCGTCAGGCTGCAGCAGCAGTTCGGCGTGGCCATCGACGCCGCCATGATCACGGATGTGCCCGGCTATACCTGGGGGATGGTCACGACGCTGGCGCAGTCCGGTGTACGGTACCTGTCGCTCTGCCCGAACCCCAGTTGGCGGATTGGACGGATGCGCATCTGGGATGATCGTCCCTTCTATTGGGTGGCTCCCAACGGCGAAGAGAAACTCCTCTGCTGGATGTCCGGCGGCTATGGCTGGTTCCGCTCCGGCTTGGCCTACGATCTTGAAGAGCGGCTGACCAAGAGTCGTTTGCTGCAGCACCTGGATGAACTGCAGACGCAGGGGTACCCCTACGATCTGCTGCAGTTGCGCTACGATGTGCACGCCGACAACGGCTACCCCGACCCGACGCTGCCTGACACGGTTCGCCGTTGGAACGAGCGCTTCATCTCGCCACAGCTCGTCATCAGCACGCCCAGCCTGCTCTTCCCTGAGTTTGAGGAGCGCTACGGAGATCACCTGCCTGTGGTGCAAGGCGACTTCACGCCTTACTGGGAGGACGGAGCCGCTTCGACCGCGAGTGACACTGCCCTGAGCCGACGGGCGGCGGAACGCCTGATTCAGGCCCAGGCGCTGTGGGCGATGCTCGACCCGGCGGCGTATCCCGGCGATCTCGCCCATGAAGGTTGGCGCGAGGTGCTGCTCTACGATGAACACACCTGGGGCGCCTGGAACAGCGTCATCGACCCGGATTCGGACTTGGCGGTCTCGCAGGCGGCGCGCAAGCATGAGTTTCTGCTTGAGGCCGTTGCCGGGTCGTGGGAACTGCTGCATGCCGCCCTGGAGGAGCGTCGCGCGGCCAACCGCGAGGTGCGGGCCATCGAGGTCTTCAACACCTGCTCCTGGTCGCGCACCGATCTGGTCACCATTCCCAAAGACATGGATCTGGTGGGCGACCGCCTGACCACCGTCGACGGCGCCGTCGTCCCCACCCAGCGGCTGGCGACCGGGGAGCTGGCGTTCCTGGCGGTCGAGGTGCCGGCCCTCGGCTCGACGCGGTATCTGATTGAGCCCAAGCCGGCGGTCCAAGCCGGTGAAGCGGTGGCTGTGGATGCCACCCTGTCCAACGGCCTGCTTTGCGTGGAGCTTGATCCGGAGACCGGCGTCGTCACCGCCCTGCGGTCGAACGGTTCTTCCCGGAATCTCATCGACACTTCCGCGGATGCAGCGCTGAACGAGTACATCTACGTGACCGGCATCACGCCGGATGAGCAGCAGCGGATCGATAGCGACGCGCTGCGCGTGGAAGTGGTCGATGCGGGCCCGCTGGCGGCCACCATTCGCGTCACCTCGACCGCGCCCGGCGCGCAGCGGCTGGAACGCGAGGTTCGACTCATCGACGGCCTCAATCGGCTTGACGTGACCAACACGATCGACAAGAACGCCGTGCGCACGAAGGAAGCCGTCCACTTCGTCTTCCCGTTCCAGATCGCCGATCCGGAAGTGCACCTGGACATGCCCTGGGCGGTCGTTCGGCCCGAGAAGGATCAGGTGCCGGGCGCTTGCAAGAACTACTTCAGTGTGCAGCGTTGGGTCGACGTATCGAACCTGGAGCACGGCGTGACGGTGGCGACCGTTGATGCGCCCCTGGTTCAGATCGGCGAGATCCGCACCGACATCGGCCCCTTCGTGAACAACGCCGACTCGTTCCTAAATCACATCGATCCGTCCGCGACGCTCTACTCCTACGTGATGAACAACTACTGGGAGACGAACTACAAGGCGGATCAGGAGGGTGAGGCGACCTTCGCTTACTCCATCCAGCCGCACTGGGGCCCCTACAACCAGACTGAGTCGGCGCGCTTCGGCATCGAGCGCAGCCGACCGCTGATCGTTGTGCCTGCGAGCGTGGAGGGGCCGTCAGCGCTGGCATCGCTTTTTACGCTGGACGCCCCGGGCGTAATCGCCACCGCTGTGAAGCCCAGTCGCGAGGGCAAGTACGTCATGATTCGGCTCTTCGCCGCCTCCGGCAAGCCGGAGGAGGTTCGCATCGACTGGGCGGACCAGCATCCCAGCGCCGTCTACTACAGCGACCTGCGTGAGAGCCAAGGCGAGTTGGCTCCGGATGTCATCAGCTTGCCGGCGTACGGCGTGACCACGCTGCGGGCTGAATACGGCGTCGATACGGCTCGCCGGTGACGCGGACTCAAGCGAAGCCCACACACGACAAAAAGATCACAAGCTCCCGGTCCAAGGGAGCTTGTGGTCCTTCAACGACCCCAACGGGATTTGAACCCGTGTCTTCAGGATGAAAACCTGATGTCCTGGACCTGGCTAGACGATGGGGTCGGGTCGGCTGAGCATGGTAGCGAGGCGGTCTCGATTGGCAAGCCCGGTGGTCCGATTCATGCCAAACAGGCCGCAAACAAGGCCGATTCCGTGACAGCACCTGCCACCAATCGGCTGAAGGTGAATCCCCGCCGGGCCGATAGCCGCTGTATGGAACGCCGACTCGATCGACAGACCGTTCAGCGCCTGGCCATCGTCGCCGGTCTCGCCGGCACCTTTCTCCTGGTGGGCAGCCTGAATCAACCCCAGCCCAGCCTGGCCGGGTCGGAAACGACCAAGCGCACCGCACCGATCAGTCGGACCTCGCCGCCCAAATCGTTGGGAACGATCCAGGGCAAGACACTCAGCCTCCAGATCTTCACGGGGCCTGATGAGCCGATCTATTCCCTCCGCACGACCGGCGGGGCCCTGCTGGCGACCGGCCTGACGGCAGAGGAGTTGCTCGCCGCCCACCCGGACAAGCCGGAGCTGCCGATGCTGCTCGCCGGGACCGCTGAGGGCGAGACGCTCATGCTCGCTCCGGACGAGCCGGACTTCTGATTTGCCCCTCCAATTGACACCGCCCTGCCTTGGGCCCGACCATGGCGCTCGCGGTGCCCCACCATCCCCAGCATAGCCCGACGCCATTGCCTGACGCTGCCCTGGCGGCGAGATCGATCCTGGTCTATGGCGGGACGTTCGATCCGCCGCATCGAGCCCATGTGGAGCTTCCGACGCTGGTGCGCGATCGCCTGGGACTGGAACTGCTGCTCTACATTCCTGCGTCCATCAGCCCCTTCAAACAGGACGACGAGCCGACGCCAGGCCCGCACCGCCTGGCCATGCTCGACCTCGCTCTGCGCGAGCAGCCTCGGACGGCGATCTGGACTGTGGAGCTCGATGCGCCCGGGGTGCACTACACGGTCGACACGCTGGCCCTGCTGCGCTCCCGCGTCGGTCTGGATGTGCCCCTGCACTTGCTCATCGGCGCGGACCACGCGCGGGAGTTCCATCGCTGGCGTGAGCCCGATCGAATTCTCGACCTGTGCAAGCCGGCCGTGATGATGCGCCCGCCGGACACGCGCGAGTCGCTGGCGGAAGCGCTCAAGCCGCACTGGGATGAGCAGATGTGTGAGCGCTGGTTGGCGGCGATCGTCGACGTGCCAGAACTCGACATCGCGGCGACGGAGGTGCGCCGTCGCCTGGCAACCGGTGAGGGCACCTCCGATATTCTCGCGAACGACGTGAGGGCGTACATCTCAGCTAACGAGCTCTACCGATCAGCCGCCGATTGAGGCAGGGGGAAGATGGCAGGCACAATCAATCGAATCATTCGCAGCCTTCCACTGCTGCTCGGCTCATTCGAGCGTCGTGCTGTGGCGCTGTACGGCCTCACGCCCGAGGATGCGAAGGTGATCCGGCGACACCTCGCGAAGCAGCATCGCCTGTCGCATGTCCGCGCCCTCCAGGCGGCCTTCGCCCCCTCGGCGCTTGGCACTGCCATGGTCGCTCCGGCGTTGGTGGGGTTGGTCGTGCTGCTCAAAGCGCTCGGTGCTCCGCCTGGACTCGGGTGGCCTTGGCTGATCGCGGGCGGTATCGGCAGCTCCTTCGTCATGCTGCAATTCGTCCTGTATACACACGCTCGCTTCGTCCTCATCGACAGATGGATGCGCCGATGCATCGCCGAATCCCAGTGCCCGGCCTGCGACTACCAACTCTGCGGCCAAACACCGACTGAGGGGGGATACGTACGCTGTCCGGAGTGCGGCGTCGTAGTGCCTTCCGCCGACTGGCTCGCGCTGCAGGCGGATGTGTCGTCGATGGAAGCCACGCGCCGCCCCGGGGGCGGCGGCTAGACTCGCTGAAGCGTGGCGGCGGCCGGGTTCAGACGGCGTCTACCTTCAGCTTGTCCAGCACGGTCGCCCGGCCCTTGCTCTCGATCTCTTCGGCCAGGGCTTCGCAGAAAGCTTCGAGCGGCATGGCCCCGACCTCGCCCTCGGTGCGGTGCCGCACGGAGACGGTCCGCCCATCGCGATCCCGGCCGCCGACGATCAGCATGTAGGGGAGCTTCATCTCCTGGGCGTTGCGGATCTTGGCCTGCACGCGTTCGGGGCTCTCATCGAGTTCGACGCGCCGCCGCTGGCCGTGCAGCAGGCTGCGGACCTCCTGGGCGTAGTCCATGAACTTGTCGCTGATGGGCAGCACGCGCACCTGCTCGGGGGCCAGCCAGGTCGGGAAGGCCCCGGCGAAGTGCTCGATGAGCACGCCGACGAACCGCTCCATCGAGCCGAAGGGGGCGCGGTGGATGACGACCGGCCGGTGCGGCTGGCTGTCCGTGCCGATGTAGCTCAGGTCGAAGCGTTCGGGCAGGTTGTAATCGACCTGCACGGTGCCCAGTTGCCACTCCCGGCCGATCACATCGCGGACCACGAAGTCGATTTTGGGGCCGTAGAAGGCTGCCTCACCTTCCTCCTCGGTAAAGGGGACGCCCAGGGTGGTGGCGGCGTCGCGACAGGCCTGCTCGGCCTTGTCCCAGTTCGCCGGCTCGCCGACGTACTTGTCGCTCCCCGGCTCGCGCAGGCCGACGCGGACACGGTAATCCTTCATGCCCAGTACGCCGAAGATGGTCTTGACCAGTTCCAGGCAACCGAGCATCTCGTCATGCAGTTGGTCGGGGGTGCAGAAGAGGTGGGCGTCGTCCTGGGTGAAACCGCGGACGCGGGTTAGGCCGTTCACCTCGCCGGACTGCTCCCAGCGATAGACCGTGCCGAACTCCGCCAGGCGCACGGGCAGATCGCGGTAGCTGCGCGGCTCGCTGGCATAGATCTTCATGTGGTGCGGGCAGTTCATGGGCTTGAGCAGGTACCCGTCCACATCGCCCTCGCCCAGCCGATTCGACAGATCGCTGCAGGAGCAGCCCTCGTGGGCCAACTTCTCGAGCTGATCGTGCCCGATGATCGGCGGGTATTGGCTGTCGCGGTAGTACGGGAAATGCCCGCTGGTGCGATACAAGCCGAGCTTGCCGATGTGCGGGGTGAAGACCTGATCGTAGCCCTGCTTGCGCAGTTCCTCGGCGATGAAGGTCTGCAGTTCCTGCCGCACCACCGCGCCGCGCGGGGTCCAGAGGGCGAGCCCCTGCCCCACCGCTTCGTCGATGTGGAACAGCCGCAGCGTCTTGTTGAGGGTGCGATGATCGCGGCGTTTGGCCTCTTCGAGTTGCTCGAGGTAGGTGTCGAGCGTCTTCTTGTCCGGGAAGCAGGTGCCGTACACGCGGGTCAGGCGGTCGGAGTCCGCATCGCCGTGCCAGTAGCTGGAGGCGAGGCTCATGAGCTTGAAGGCCCCGATGCGGCCGGTGCTGGGCACGTGGGGTCCGCGGCAGAGGTCTTCCCAGTCCTTGCCCGGCTCGCCGGTGGCGTACCAACTCAGCTCCTCCGAGCCCGCTTCGACGGCTCGCTCGGCGTTGTCGACCTTGTACTTGCTGCCCTCGTCCTTGAGCTTCTCCATGCCCTCTCCGACCGGCATGTCGTAGCGGGTGAAGGGGCGATCCTCCTTGACGATCTTGGCCATCTCGGCCTCGATCTGCTCAAAGTCGTCGCTGGAGAGCGGCCGACCGTCGGGCACGTACATGTCGTAGTAGTAGCCGTTGTCGACGGGCGGGCCGTACACCAGCAGCACGCCGGGCACGACGCGCTGGATGGCCTCCGCCATGACGTGGGCGCAGGAGTGCCGCATCAGGTAGAGGGCGTTGTCGTCGAGATCGCCGGCGCGGGTGGTGGCGGTGATGAGGCTGAGGTCGCAGTCGTTGTCGAGCAGCGTGCTGAGATCGTGCAGTTCGCCGTTGACGGTGCAGCCGAGCGCCGCCTGGGCCAGGCGTTTGCCGATGTCGGCGGCGACCTGGAAGGCGAAGACGGGCTGCTCATACTCTTTGACGCTTCCATCCGGGAGGGTAATGCGGGGCATGATGATCTCGATGTACTTGTCCGCGAATCGTTTGCAAAAAGAAAATCGCCCGACCGAGGTTCGGCCGGGCGGATGATTCTACAGCAATCCGAAGCAGGGCGGCCGATCCCTCTCACCCGCCGTCGCGGGTGTTGGTCGTGGTCGTCGTGGGAGTAGCGGTGGCCTGTTTCATGATCTGCAAAAGAGTAGCCGGGCCCGAGCTCATGTCAAGGGAACTGCAGGGCCCGCTCCCCTCTTCGACCGGTTGATGGACCGGATTCACCCGTGGAAGGAGCCGCGAGTGCCAAATCTGTCTCCGATCGCAGCCTGCGCCCGATATGCTGTGTGTGTAGGCGGCCCACCGCCGCCGCCCGGTCGAGGAACGAGCGCGCCATGACGCTGCGAGAACTCATCGCTGGTTTCGATCTTCGCCTGAGCGACAGCTCGGGGGCGAGCGATCCGCGCATCTGTGATATCAGCGAGGACAGCCGGACTGTCATGCCGGGCACGCTCTTTGTCGCCCGGCCCGGCCTTGAATCCGATGGCCGCAAGTACATCGCCGAGGCGGTGCGCGGCGGGGCGGTGGCCATCCTGACCACCGACTTCGAGGCGGTCCCCGAGCGTCTGCGAGATCGAGTCGCCATCCTCACCTCGCCACGCCTGGAGATGGTCGTGGCCAGCCTGGCCGAGCGATTCTTCGGCGAGCCCAGCCGATCCCTTTCCCTGGTAGGTGTGACCGGCACGAACGGCAAGACCACCATCACGCATGTGCTCCACGCCCTGCTCAACGCCACCGGCCGCCGTTGCGGGCTGATCGGCACGGTCTCCGTGGACGACGGCCGCGACTTCTCTGCCGCCGAGCTGACCACCCCCCCCGCCTTGGAGGTCAGCCGCACGCTGAGCCAGATGGTGGAGAGCGGCTGCGTGGCGGCGGCCCTCGAAGTCTCCAGCCATGCCCTCAAGCAAGGGCGCACGGCGGCGTTGCACTTCGACGTCGGCGTCTTCACCAATCTGACCGGCGACCACCTCGACTACCACGGCGACATGGAGAGCTACGCCGACTGCAAGGCCGAGCTCTTCCTGGAGTTGCCTCAAGACGCCACCGCGATCATCAACATCGACGATCCCTGGTCAAACCGCATGATCGAGGCCTGCTCCTGCTCGGTAATCCGCTGCAGCGCCCGGATCGAGAGCGGAGCCGACGCCGTGGTCGAAGTCGTCGAAGAGTCGATGGCGGGGGCCCGCCTGCGCCTGGGCAGCCCCTGGGGCAATCTCGAGGCAACCACCAGGCTCGTCGGCAAGCACAACGCCATGAACGTCCTCCAGGCGGCCCTCTCCGCCCAAGCGGTGGGAGTGGAAGCCGCCGAGATCGCGGAGGCGCTGCGGCACTGCCAGCCCCCGCCGGGTCGGCTGGAGACGGTGACCGCTCCGGGCGCCCCCTTTGCCCTCTTTGTCGACTACGCCCACACCGACGACGCCCTGCGGAACGTTCTCGCCGCCGCCCGGCCGCTGGTGCCGGCTGAGGGGCGACTGACGGTGGTCTTCGGGTGCGGCGGCGACCGAGATCGCAGCAAGCGGCCGCGCATGGCGAACGTGGCTTGCGAACTGGCTGACCGCGTCTATATCACCAGCGACAACCCCCGCACGGAGGACCCCGAAGGGATCGTCGCTGAGATCATGCAGGGCGTTCCCTACGAACGGCGTCAAGTCGTCACCCGCCGCACCGACCGAGCCCTGGCGATTCGGGAAGCCGTGGCCAACGCCAAGCCTGGCGACCTCCTTATCATCGCCGGCAAGGGCCACGAGGACAACCAGATCGTCGCGGACGGCATGGGCGGCTCCGTGAAGCTCCCCTTCGACGATCGCGAGCACGCCCGGGCGGCCCTGGCGGAAATCGGGGTTCCCGCCGTGGCAATCCCCCAGGCACCCCTCGTCGAAGAGCCACCGGCCGACGCCCTGGACGTTCTGCAACTCTGGGATGACACCCTTTCATCGCTGGAGCTACGGGAACCGTGACCAGTGGCACGCCCTTCTGGAGTCCCACGACCGTCGCCCAGGCAGCGGGCGGACGCTGGCTGCGACCGCCGGCCTGGGACCAGCCGACCACGCGCCTGCGGGTGAGCACCGACTCGCGGCAAGTGCAGGCCGGGGAGATCTTTCTGGCCCTCGCCGGGGAGCAGTTCGACGGGCATCGATTCGTCGAGCATGCCGCCGCTCAAGGCGCGCAGGCCGTGGTCGTGCACGACGAATCGGCGGCACTCGCCCTCTCGCAGGATTGCGCGACGGGGGTCCTGCTCGTTCCGGAAACGCTGCACGCCCTGACCGGCCTGGCGCGAGCCCATCGCGAGACCTTGGGGGGCGTCAGAATCGTCGGCATCACCGGTTCCAACGGCAAGACCACCACGAAACGCCTGCTGCACGCTGCCCTCGCCACGAAACTCACCGGGACCGCCAGTCCCAAGAGCTTCAACAACCACCTGGGCGTGCCCCTGACGATCCTGGGAGCGGAGCCAACGGACGACTACCTCGTCGCCGAGATCGGCAGCAACGCCCCCGGCGAGATCGCCACCCTCAGCGAGCTGATCCGGCCCTTCCTCGGCGTCATCACCGGCATCGGCCAGTCGCACCTGCAGGGTCTGGGGACGCTGGAGGGGGTGCTGGCGGAGAAACTGGCCCTGCTGCGCGAGCTGCCCAAGGACGGCCTGGCCATCGTCAACGCCGACGCCCCTCGACTGCTTGACGCCATCGCCAACGATCCCCAACTGGCCGGGCTCTCGACGATTCGGTACGGCTTGGACACGTCCGACGTCGATCTTCGCGGCACCGGCACAACCTGCGACGCCGACGGCGTCAGCTACAGCGTCGGCAAGTCGCCGGCCCGCCTGGCGCTTCTGGGCAGACACAACGTGCTCAATGCCCTCGCCGCCCTCGCCGCCGCGGAAGCGCTGGGGGTGGACCGCTCCACGGCCCTGGCTGCCCTGGAGGCCGTCGAGCCAAGCGACATGCGCCTCGTGGCCAAGCGCGTCGGAGATCGCCTGCTGGTGAACGACGCCTACAACGCCAACCCGGATTCCATGGGCAGCGCCTTGCACACCTTTGTCGACATCACCACCGACGATCGCCGCCGGGTGCTGGTGCTCGGCGATATGTTGGAGCTGGGCGAGTCCGCCGAGAGGGCCCACGCCGACCTGGCCCGCGAGATCGTCGCCCTGGAGCGAGCCGGGCATACCATCCACCTCATCGTGCTCATCGGTGAGTTGGTGCAGACCACCGCCGCCATGCTGGCCCAGGAGCAGTCGAACGCCGCCGTCCTCCCTTTTCCCGACGGACTTGACGAGACATCGCTGCCGCAGATCCTGGCCATGATCGCCCGCGATGACCAGATCCTAATCAAAGGCTCGCGGTTGCTGGAGTTGGAACGTCTGGCGGAGAGACTGGCCGATACCGAGAGAACGAAAGCACAAGGAGCGAATGACGAATGCCCAATGACGAATGACTAACCAGGCCACTGTGGAATCGCTGCCCTTCCACGCCTTGGACACTCGTCCCTCGTCCGTGCGGGCATTTCTCCGAGACCGATGCTCTACAACCTCTGGGATACCTATCGCGACTCGCTGGCGCAGGCCGGTCTGGACAGCATCTTCATGGTGCTCGACCAGACGACCTTCCGGGCGGTGTGCGCGGTCATCCTCTCTTTCTTCTTCGTGATTTTCCTGGGCCGGCCCACGATCGGCTGGCTCATGAAGCAGAAGATCGGCGACAGCCCCGAGTTCTACAACGCTGACCTGAACCGCCTCATGATGAACAAGGCGAACACGCCGACCATGGGCGGGGTCCTCATCAGCGGCGGCATCGCTTTCTCTACCTTCCTGCTCGCCGATCTCACCAACTTCTACGTGCTGCTCTCCATGGTGACGCTCGTCTGGCTCACGGCCCTGGGCGGCATTGACGACTGGCTCAAGCTCACCGCCGCCCGCCGGGCCCCCGGCAGCCGCGAGGGGCTCTACACCTGGGAGAAATTCGTCTTCCAGGTCGGCTTGTCGCTCCTGCTTGGCTACTTCCTCTTTTCGCACGGCGACAACGAGACGATCGAGAATGACCTGCCCCACGTCCTGTGCCTGCCTTTCCAGTCGACGTGGAGCCTCAACGGTCTGAATGCCTCGCTCATTTACCTGCCGCTCCCCATCTTCATGATCCTCACACTGCTGGTGGTGACGGGGACGAGCAACGCCGTCAACCTCACGGACGGCATGGACGGCCTGGCCACCGGTATCGTCGGCATCGTTGCCTTCGCCATGCTGGTGCTCGCCTTGATCGATGGCACGCGGGAGTACTCCCAGGCCTTGCTGCTCCCGTTCGTCCCCGGCGCGGATGAACTGGCCATCGTTGCCGGCGGCATGACCGGGGCCTGCATCGGATTCCTCTGGTTCAATTGCGCTCCCGCTCGCGTCTTCATGGGCGATGCCGGCTCCCTGTCGCTGGGCGGCCTGCTGGGCATGATCGCCATGACCATCCGCCAGGAGATTCTGCTTCTCGTCATTGGCGGCGTCCTGGTGATGGAGGTGGTCAGCGTCATCCTCCAGGTCGGCTACTTCAAGCTCAGCAAGGGCAAGCGCATCTTCCGCTGCGCCCCCATCCACCACCACTTCCACCTGGGTGGCTGGACGGAGCAGCAAGTCGTGGTGCGTTTCTGGCTGATCACCGTCGTTCTCACCGCCGTGGGACTGGCCATGATCAAGCTGCGCTGATTGCTCGTTCGCCGGTGCTGTCCCGGGAGAATCGAGGCGCTACACTTGCCCCCATGGAACTGAATTCCCAAGGCCTGCCCGCC
>SWCB01003832.1_pt1 | contig 14476 bp, 11 predicted proteins | sample 4692901 | NCBI WGS metagenome assembly SWCB01 (sample SAMN10267276, study PRJNA491770) | bioreactor metagenome | isolation source: DHS bioreactor inoculated with subseafloor sediment | place: Japan: off Shimokita Peninsula | collected 2006-08 | reverse complement strand
CGCCCATCCCTCGCTCAAGGTCATGTTCCCTGAGCGAGGGATGGGCGATCTCGCTGATCTCCCGCCGTTGAATCACGTTGCTCAGCATCGCCCCGTCGGCCACCTGGAAGCGGTAGTCCAGTTGGTACATCGTCGAGGAGTAGCAGTAGGAGGCGGGCGTCAGGGCTTCGCGATTGAAGAGGAACCCCTCATCGCTGTTCTCGCGCATCGCCTCCAACTCGTCCACGAACCCATCACGCGGCGCGAAGAAGGTCTCATCGTACGTCTGCCAGTCGTCGGCGAGGTCGTACCCGACCAGGCGAGCGTAGAGCGGGGAGAAACCGTCTGGCAGGAAGGGGACCGGAGTCGGATAGCGCTCGCCCGGCCGCAGCACCGATTGATCCGGGCCGCGCCTGGCGAAGGGGTTGATCAGGTCCCCGCGATGGTCGGCGGCGTAGGACGCCACCCACACGCCGTGCGAACGCAAGTTCACCAGCGACCCGTTTATGGCAGCGCTGGTGCGCGCCTGGGTCAGGGCGGGGGTCGTGATGGCGATGACCAGGCCAAGGATGACGATGACCACGAGCAATTCGATCAGCGTGAACGCTGTCTGCTGGCGACGCATGGGGATCCACCGTTCTGGGCTCAGGCGAGAGTTCGCCCGGAAGAGACTGAAAGCCGAATACGGAGTGGCCCTCACCCGCCTCCGTGGCGGACGATCGGCCCAACGATCCCCTCTCATCGGCCAGCGTCGATAGGCGATGCAGCCGGGGCTGGTCCTTGACGCTTATCGGGGGCCCGCCGAGCCTATTGGTGACACCAAACCACAGAATCGATGGCCTTTCGACGCTGGGCAACGAGCCCGCCAGCGCCTACCGTGGCGGATCTGTCCGGTAACGTCGCCACACGAAGGAGAAGTCATGGCCAGGATGCTGGTGCTCGGAAGCGGGATGGTTGGTTCGGTCATCGCGGCGGACCTCAGCGAGGGCGCCGACCTGCAAGTCACCGTCGCGGATGTCAACGCCGAAGCGCTGGCGCGCCTGCGCCAGGCCCACGGTGTGCAGACGCGGGAGGCGGACATCTCCCCGTCGGGCAGCATCACCGCCCTCGCCGCCGACTTCGATGTCATCGTCGGGGCTCTGCCCAGCCGCTTCGGCTTGCGCGCGCTCGCCGAAGTCATCGAAGCCGGCAAGCCCTACGTCGACATCAGCTTCATGCCCGAAGATGCCCTGCAGTTGAGCGACCTCGCCCAGGAGCGCGGCGTCACCGCCGTCGTCGACTGCGGCGTCGCGCCCGGCATGAGCAACCTCCTCGCGGGCTACGGCTATCGCCAACTCGATCGCTGCGACAACATCGAGATCTACGTTGGCGGCCTGCCCCTGACCCGCACCTGGCCCTACGAGTACAAAGCCGGCTTCGCGCCCTCCGATGTCCTTGAGGAATACACCCGCCCCGCCCGTATCGTCGAGCACGGCGAGATCGTCGTGCGCGAAGCGCTCTCCGAGCCCGAACTCATGGACTTCGCCGAGGTCGGCACCCTGGAAGCCTTCAACACGGACGGCCTGCGCAGCCTCGCCGACACGCTCGAGGCCCCGTTCATGAAGGAGAAGACGCTGCGCTACCCCGGCCACATCGAACTCATGCGGGTGCTGCGCGAGACCGGGCTCTTCAGCCAGGAGGAGATCGAAGTGGGGGGGGGCGACGGTCAGGCCCCTCGATGTCATCTCGAAACTGATGTTCCCCAAATGGACCTTCGATGAGGGCGAGGCGGACCTGACCGTCATGCGCATCATCGTCGAAGGCGAGCAGGGGGGGATCAGGAAACGCTATCGCTGGGATCTCTTCGATTGCTACGACCCGCAGACCAACTGGCGCAGCATGTCACGCACCACCGGCTTCCCCTGTGCCATCATGGCCCGCCTGCTCGCCCAGGGTCGCGTTGAACCGGTCGGCGTGCTGCCCCCCGAACTGCTCGCCGGCGATGAAGCACTCGTGCGCACGATGCTCGCCGAACTCGCCCAGCGCGGCGTCAGCTACGAAGAGCGCCTGGAAACGATCGAGGTGTAGGGGCTTGTTCAGCCCCGAAGCGAAGCGGAGGGGGCGAGGGATGAATGACGAAGTACGAATGCCAAATGGAGAGGCGATCTCCCGTGCAGTGGCATTCCGTCATTGGATAGTAGGCATTCGACATTCGCCCTAGAGCCGTGTGATTCCAATCACGGCGCCGCGCGCCTTCCTCCGTCATCCCCGCGAAGGCGGGGATCCAGTGCGGCGACCGGTGTCTCTTCAACCGCCGGATTCCCGCGTGCGCCGGTGGCCAGTTTTGGATATAGGAATCACGTCTGAAGGTCGAAAGGCGCGGTGCGATGCCGCCTCGAATTGGATTCCCGCCTCCGCGGGAATGACGAATGCCGAATGTCACAGTCCCATCGACTGCGAATCCGGCTCAGTTCGACATTCGTGCTTCGTCATTCGATGCTTCTCTTCTATTTCTCCGTGCTCTCCGTGCACTCCGTGGTGAATCCAATCCATCTCACGAACTCAACTTCTCTTGGGCGAAACTCCGCGCCGCTTGCAACGCCTCGGGCAGCTTGTGCGGCTCCTTGCCGCCGGCTTGTGCGGAATCGGGTCGCCCGCCTCCCTTGCCGCCGCAGGCCTGGGCGGTGTGCCGTACCCAGTCGCCCGCCTTCAGGCCGCGCTTGATGAGGGGATCCGGCACATGCGCCATGATGGCGACCTTGCTCGCTTCGTGATCGGCGCTGGCGAGCAGGACGGCACTCTCCGGATGCTTCGACTTGAACACGTCCATAGCGCTGCGGATCGTCGAGCCCGCCGCCCCCTCCAGAGCGATGATCAGCGTCTCGCCCGCATGTGTGTCCGCCAGGGCCCGCGCCTGTGACAAGACCTGCTCCGCCTCGCTCTTCGCCGCCTTCTTCTGGGCCGACTTGACTTTGGTCTGCAGTTCCGCGAGGTCGCCGAAGAGATCCATGCGCTGGCGGACCGGCAAGGTCTCCTGCTCCAACGCCTGGTTGATCTGCGCCACTTCCTGTGGCAGTTGCTCCACGGGCAGCGCCGCGGCCTTGTGCAAACGCTCACGCAGCGCCATGGCGGTATCGCGCGCCTGCTGGGCTGCGGCGCCGGTGAGCGCCACGATGCGCCGCACGCCCTTGGCGACCGCTTCCTCGCTGACAATGATGAAAGCGCCAGCTTCGTTCGTCGACCCCAGATGGGTGCCGCCGCAGAACTCGATCGAATGGTGCTGCCATTTCTCGTGATGCGGGTTGGCCACGATGTCACGGACGGCCGCCCCGATCGCCACCACCCGCACCGGGTCGGGATAGACCTCGCCGAACACCGCCCGCACGCCGTGGATGCGCTTCGCTTTCTCGAGCGGCACTTCTTCCGCGTCCACCGCCATGGCTTCGTTGATGTCCTGGTTGACCAGGTGCTGCGCTGCCGTCAGTTCATCGTGCGTCAGCGCCTTGCCATGCGAGAAGTCAAATCGCAAGCGATCCTCCGCGACCAGCGAGCCCTTCTGCTCGATGTGCGCGCCCAGCACTTCCCGCAAGGCCCGGTTGAGCATGTGCGTCGCCGTGTGGTTGGCCATGATGGGCGTGCGCAAGGAAGCATCGACGCTCAGGCGAACCTTGTCGCCGACGCCCAGGCGCCCATTCACCACCGTGCCGATGTGCAGGATGTAGTTGCCGGCGGGTTGGGTGTCGAGCACATCAAAGCGGGCGCCGTCGCAGGTGATGACGCCGCTGTCGCCCACCTGGCCGCCCATGTTGGCGTAGAAGCTGGTGCGGTCACTGATCAGGCCGACGAGGCCGTCCTGGTCGCCGGTGTGGGGGTGAGCCCGTTCGACGAATTGCGAGCCGTCCCAGAGGGAGAGCACCCGCCCGGTGCATTCCATGCCGGCGAACTTGGGCGCGTCATCGGTCGGCTCGATGCCTTGCACCTTGAGGGCGCTGAGCGCTTCTGTCGTCAAAGCGAGCTTGGCTCCGGCGCTGTCGCCTTGCCCCGCCGCCCGTGCCAGCTCGCGCGCTTCCTCCATGCGCTGTTGGTAGCCATCGAGGTCGACGCTGAGTCCGCGTTCGCCCGCCATGATCTCCGTCAGGTCAATGGGGAAGCCGAACGTGTCGTGCAAGAGGAAGGCATCCTCGCCGGAAATCTGCTTGCTGGCGACCGTTGCTTCGCTCTTCGCCGCTTGTTCGAAGAGCGCGATGCCCCGATCCAGCGTGCGACCGAAGCTCTCCTCTTCATCGCGCACGACATCGATGATGTGCTGCGGGTTCTTCTTCAGTTCCGGGAAGGCCTCGCCCAGCGATTCGACGACCGCATCCACGAGATCCGCGAAGAAGACGCCTTGCACACCAAGCGTTTGTCGCCCGTGCCGCACCGCCCGCCGCAGGATCCGTCGCAGCACGTAGCCGCGCCCCTCGTTGCTCGGTTGGGCCCCATCCGTGATGGCGAAAGACAACGTGCGAATGTGATCCGCGATGATGCGGTAGGCGATGTCGACCGAGTCGTCGAGCACCCCGCCGTACGGCCGCGCTCCGGTGACCTTCTGAATCGCCGTGAAGAGCGGCGTCCACAGGTCCGTCTCGTAGTTGCTCGTCTTGCCCTGCAGCACCCGCGTGATGCGCTCGAACCCCATGCCGGTGTCGACATGCTTGGCGGGCAAGGGCTTGAGCGAGCCGTCTTCCTGCCGCTCGAACTGGATAAAGACGAGATTCCAGATCTCGATGACGTCAGGGTGGTCGGCATTGACCAAGGCGCCGCCGGAGAGATCTGCCGAGCCGTCGTAGTGGATCTCGCTGCAGGGACCGCAAGGGCCGATCTCGCCCATCTCCCAGAAGTTGTCTTTCTTGCCGAAGCGGCGGACGTGGCTGGGGTCGATATCGGTGACGCTCTTCCAGAGTTCTTCCGCTTCCTCGTCGGCGGGAAGGCCGAGCTCTTCATCGCCTTCGAAGACCGTGGCGTAGAGGCGGTTCTTGTCCAGGCCCCAGACGTTGGTCAGCAGATCCCAGGCCCACTCGATCGCTTCCTTCTTGAAGTAGTCGCCGAAGGACCAGTTGCCCAGCATCTCGAAGAAGGTGTGGTGGTAGGTGTCCGTGCCCACATCGTCGAGGTCGTTGTGCTTGCCGCCCGCCCGGATGCACTTCTGGGTGTTCGCAGCCCGGACCAGCGTGGCCAGTTCGCTGCCCGCCGGGGCCGTGCCCAGGAAGCAGGGCTTGAACTGGTTCATGCCGGCGTTGGCGAAGAGCAGCGTCGGATCCTCGTGCGGGATGACCGGCGAGGAAGGGACGAAGACGTGGTCGTGCTTCTGGATGAAGAAGTCCAGGAAGTCCTGACGAATTTGTGCAGCGGTACGCACAGCGGCGCTCCATGACTGGGGGGCGGAAAACAGGTCGAATCCGATGATCCTAGCGTCTGCGGGGCAAAGGCACCCGTGTGGCGGCTCGCCTACCCGCGCTTCCTCAGGGTGATACCGTCTTGCGCCGACAAGGCCCGCTCCTGGAAGTGCGCCACCTCGAAGAGCTCATCCAGACCGGCCCGCTCGAACCACTTGGGCAGCATGAAGGCGGCACCGTAGGGCGGATCCGCCAGGATCGGGTGCAGCTGCCGGGCCCGCTTGCAGGCGTCGACGTAGACAAAGCCGCGCTCCTCGAGCTGGGCCATGACCTGGTCGAAGTCGACATCCTCCATGCCGTGCTTGCCGCCCAGCTTGTCGGGGTCCCGGCGCAGGTCGATGTTGAATCGGCCCAGCACCGTGATGAAGAGCAGGCCTCCCGGCTCCAGAATCCGGTAGAGCTCGTGCATCCAGGTCAGGGCCAGGTCCTCGACCAGATGCGAGAAGACCGAGATGGCGAAGATCGCCGCCAGGCTGTCCGCCTCGTAGGTCGCGGGCGGATGCACCGGGCTGACGCCGAACGTCACATCCGTGATGTGACGTCGGCCCCAGTCGACCAGTTCATCCACGACATCGCAGGCATGCCACTCCAGCTCCGGATACGCAGGCGAGAGGTAGCGCACGACCCGTCCCGCCCCCGCTCCGAAGTCGAGCACCTTCGCCCCGGGCCGAAAGTCGAAGCCGCCTTCGCGCAGCATGCGATCCACCAGGATCGCCGTCATCAGCCCGTGCTGGGTGTGGTCCGCCGGGTTGGGATGGACCGGATTGAGCTCCTTGGGGGGGACCTTGGGCTCGACGCCGAACTGCGGCGCCAGGCGCTCGGGTTGGGCCAGCACCCCCCGGGTGAGCAGATCGAAGACGGGGCCGTGCTCGCCCTGCTGGCGCACCAGGGGCGAGGGATCGGTCAGGCCCAGCTCCTCGCAGAGGAGGGCGGCGTCCTGGCCGGCCAAGCGATCGCGATAAACATCGAGCAGCATCGGGTCCTCCCCGTCTCCGGGATCCGTGGGTCACTGTTGGTGCTGGGGCCATTGTCGGGCTTGTGGGCACGATTGGCAACGCCGCGCAGCCAGGCCTCATGTCGCCCGGGCGTCGGTACGCAGGCCGAAGGCGACGCCGTTGCCGCCGTCGATACGGTGGGCGCATGCGAGTTCCGGGTGGGCCGCCGCGAAGTCGTCCCAGACCCCCATCAGGCCGGCGCAGTTGGGGTTGCTGATGTCGTCGAAGACGATCAGGCCCCCATACGACAGGGCCGGGGCGACGGCTTCCAGATCCTCCCGCGCTCCCCGGGCGCTGTGGTCGCCATCTACGAAGATGAGGTCGTAGGTCCGGCCCGGCTGCCCCGCCAGGTGGCTCGGCACGGTTTCGTGGCTGTCGCCCGCCACCAACTCCAGTGCCCCTTCATGCCCGAACTTGGCCAGCTCCGCCCGTACGTGCTCCTGGCCCAGGATCTCCATGCCGCCGTAGTTCTCCTGGAAGAGATCGAAGCCGACCAGATCGACGCTGGGGCAGGCGGCGGCGACCATGCACAGGCTCATGCCGTTCCGCACGCCGATCTCCAGGTATCGTCGAGGCCGAGCCAGGCGGGCGAAGGCGGTGAGGATGCCCCGGGCGTCGAGGTAGCGCCAATCCTCGCCGAAGTGTTCGATGCCGTGCCGGTACCACTCACGAAGGAAGGCGTGGGCCGGGTCCGGCGCCAGGCGCTCGAGCACGCTCAGCACCTGCGCCTTGGTCGCAAGCCGATCCGCCGCCGCCTCCACCGTGGCCAAGGTCAGGATGCAGGCGTTAAACCAGCGCAGCTTCTCCTCGCGGATATCAAAAACAGCGGGAAAGGGAGCCTCTTCAGCCATGCCCTAGAGATCCCAGCGGAGGTTGTCTTCGTAGCCCAGTTCGATCAGCGTCTGGCCGGCCTGTTCCTTGAAGGGTTCGATGTCGTCCTTGCTGAAGTGCTCGCGCCAGTTGCCGCTCTTGCCGGAGCGGAAGAAGCGCTTGCTGGCATCGACCGCCTTGTCGCCGTTGGTCGGCTCCGCCTTGCGCAGCTTCTCGAAGCTCGTTTCCTCGACGACCTTCTGGATCTGTTCCTCGGTGCGCTCGGCGCCCAGGAAGTCGAACATCGCCGTCAGGGTGGGCACCGGTTCGTTGAGGAGCTTCTCGTACTGCATGAGGTGCAGTTGCTTGAAGGAGCAGGCCGCCCGCCAGAAGCAGACATGCATGGCCCACAGACCGGCCGGTCCCTTGCCCTGGTAGTCCGGGGCGCTGACCTGCGAGGCCCAGGCCGGCAGCAGCGAGCGGTCCTTCCAGAGGAACTCGCTGAACGTCGTCGACTCCGGGATCTGGCCTCGGCTCTTGAGATAGAAGAAGAAGGAGGTCACCACATCGCGCCCGTCGCGGTAGATGTAGACCGCCTTCGACCCCCAGATGCGGGGGAGATCGTGGGTCTTGATGAGGCGAAGCTCGCTGCCATCCCAACGCTTCTTCAGCGCCTTGACGCTGGGGGCGAACAGCCCGGCGTGCTTCTTCAGCTCAGACGGGGTGACCACCGAGGCCCGAAACGCCTCCGTGGGGAGCGCCAGGATCCCCGAACGCAGCAGGATGTTCATCTTCCAGGTGTTCCCCGAGCGCGGGAAACTGGCCAAGAGCACATCCGTGGGGCGGACAAGGGGCCTTGTGGCGACGACAGCGGGGGATTGTGACGCAATAGAAGTCATCTTGGACTCGTTTTCTGGCATGGGGTCGCCAGCGTAGCGAATCGGCCCCCGCCAGTCAGCCGCCGGCGGACGTTTGCTGCGCCTCGGTAGCGCCGCTAGCCTGCCTTCGTCGAGGTGCCACCCCACGATCCACCCCACGATCCACCCCACGATCCACCCCATCGCAGCAGCGGAGAGACAGCCCATGACCTCCCTTCGAGACGCTCCCTGGCGTGCCGCCGGCGACGATTCCATCGAGAACCTGCCGCCCGGCATGATCTCGCCGGACGAACGCAAGTACCTCGGCTGGCTGGTGCGCGAGCACTACCGGGGGAGCGGCGCCATCCTCGACATGGGCGTCTTCACGGGGGCCAGCACCTGCCTCTTCGGCGAGGCCCTGCGCGCGATCGGCAAGGACAAGCCCGGCACCATCCACAGCTACGACCGCTTCATCATGGACGCCATGATGCCCCGCTGGATCCCCGACCGCAGTGAGGGCGATAGCTTCCTCCCCGTCTGGGAAGAAAACACCCGCCACCTCGGCGACACCGTCGTCTGCCACCCCGGCGACCTGCTCCAGGAACGCTGGCAGGCCGGCCCCGTCGAAATCCTCTTCGTCGACATCATGAAAGGCTGGCCCCTCTGCGAGCACGTCACCCGCGCCTTCATGCCGGCCCTCGCGGAGGGTGGCTACCTCGTGCACCAGGACATCAAGTTCTGGGCCTGCCCCTGGATCACCTACGTGATGAGCAAGCTGCGGCACTGCTTCGAGCCCGTCCACAACGTCATCATCTCGACGCTGGGCTTCCGCTGCACCAAGCAGATGACCGAGGCGGATCTCGACTTCGAGTTCGGCCCCCAGGTGCTTAAGGACACGTCGGCGAACGCGCATTTTGACTGGCTGCTCGAGGTCCTGCCCGAGCCCCTGGATCGAGTGAAGATCGAGGGAGCCCGGGCCCGCGGCTACTTCATGGCAGGCCGGCCCGATCTGGCAAACGAGGTCCTGGACCGGGCCCGGGAGATCTACCCGGCGAACGGCTACGTCTACCACTGCCTGCCCGCAGCGAGGAGCTTCGAAGAGCACCGGCCCGAAGCCAGCCGCCAGCGCGACCAGGCCCTGCAAGAAGAAGTCCTGGGCACGCCCACCGCCTGAGCGGCAGCGCCGTGCGGCCCCGTTTCACCCCCGATTTCCAGCGGCTGTTGGCGACACTTCCCTCCCTGCGGTAGTCTGGGCGATTCCGTGCCGGCGGATGCCGATGCGGACGATCCGAACATGCAGATGGGAGCAGACCTGTGGCGACACGGAAACCGTTCGTCGGCGGCAACTGGAAAATGAACCTTGACCTCGCCTCCTCCACCGCCCTGGCGGCGGCGGTCGCGGCCAAGGCGGCGGACTTCGCGGGCAAGACCGAGGTAACCCTCTTTGTCCCCTTTGTTTACATCCAGGCGGTCGGGCAGGTCCTCAAGGGCGTCGACGCGGTCCGGCTGGGGGCCCAGGACTTCTACCACGAGCCCGATGGCGCCTTCACCGGCGAGATCAGCCTGGCCATGCTGAAGGACCTCGGCGTCACCGATGTCCTCGTCGGCCACAGCGAGCGGCGGCACGTCATCGGCGAACCCGATGCCCTCCTCAACGCCAAGACCAAGGCGGCCCTCGACCAGGGCTTCGAAGTCACGCTCTGCATCGGCGAACTGCTCGAACAACGCGAAGCCGGGCAAACCGACGCGGTCAATGACCAACAACTGACGGCGGGCCTGGCCGGCGTCCCCGCCGACCAGATGGACCGCCTCACCGTGGCCTACGAGCCGGTCTGGGCCATCGGGACCGGCAAGACGGCCACCCCGGAAGACGCCCAGGCGGCCCACGCCCACATCCGCCAGAAGCTGGCAGCCCTTTACACCGAGGAGATCGCGGCTAAGATTCGCATCCAATACGGTGGCAGCGTCAAGCCCGGAAATGCGCAAGAGCTGTTTGCCCAAGAAGATATCGACGGCGGTCTGATCGGTGGGGCGGCCCTGAAGGCGGACGATTTCACCGCCATTGTCACCGCCGCCTGCTGAGGACTCGCCACCGCGGCTGCACAGCGCAACCGCAGGAAGGATTGAACGTTATGCAAATGAGCAACATGCTCACCGGCTTGCTGGTGGTCTTCTTCATCGTCACCTGCGTGGCCCTCATCCTCGTGGTCCTTATCCAGCGGCCTCAGGGCGGCGGCCTCAGCGGTGCCTTCGGTGGCGGCTCGGGCAGCGGCCAAACCGCCTTCGGCGCCAAGGTCGGCGATGTCCTGACCTATGCCACCATCACGATCTTCGTCCTCTTCCTGCTCACCGCCATCGGCCTGACCTACGCCATTCGGCCGGCGGATGCGACGCAGCAGACGTCCTTGGTGGGCTCGGGTGAACCCCAGGAGACCGGCGAGACCGAAGGCCTGCCTGCGGGTGAGGGCGTTCCGGTCGAGGACGTGACCGCCGACGAACGACCCGCCGACCCCGGCGACGTGCCGGCCGACCCCGAAGAAGGCGAGGAGGAGCCCCCCGCGGGCGAGTCGAACGCCGATCCGGCCGATGAGGGTGCAGGCGAGACCCCGCCCGCCGGCGAGGGCGATGACGGTGCGAACGGCCCGGGCTGAACCACGCCCAGGCGACGGTCGCCACTGAAACCCGGTGCTGGTGGATTGCTCGGGGCGGGCAAGCGAGGAGTACGAACGAGTGATTCGCTCAATGACAGGCTTCGGCGACGCCAGCGCCACCAAGGGCGGGATCTACCAAGCCCTCGAAATCCGCTCGCTCAACAACAAGTACCTCAAGGTCGTGGTGCGCCTGCCGGAGGATCTCCAGCCCCTGGAGGCGATCCTTGAGGCCCACGTCCGCCGCAAGCTCTCACGCGGGGCGGTCACCATTACCAGCAAAGTCGTGGACACCTCAGAAGCCGCCGCCCACGAGATCAACACCGAAGCCCTGCAGTCCTACCTGGAACAGCTCCAGCAGGTGCCCGAGGTCCAAGCCGGCGCCCTGCGCGTCGATGTCGCGTCCCTGCTCGATCTGCCCGGCGTCCTGCAGCAGCCGACCGATGAGGTGCAGCGCCTGGAACGCCTCAAGGAGTCGCTGATCGTCCTCCTCGACCAGGCCTGCGAACAGCTCGTCGTCATGCGCGACCGCGAAGGCGAACGCCTGCTCGAAGACCTGATGACCCACCACGCCGTCATCACCGAGCGCCTGGCCACCATTCAGGGCCGGGCCCCGCAAGTCGTGGCCGAGTACCAGGATCGCCTGGAAGAGCGGATCAAGACGCTGCTCGCCAACAAGGGCGTCGCCTTCGAACCCGCGGAACTCATTCGCGAGGTGGCGATCTTCGCTGAGAAGAGCGACATCGCCGAGGAACTCAATCGCCTGCAAGGGCACATGGATCAGTTCGTCGACCTCTTGAGCGACGACGACGATCGCCCGACCGGCCGGACCCTCGACTTCCTCGCCCAGGAAATGCTCCGTGAGGCCAACACCATCGCCAGCAAGTCGAGCGATTCCTTGATCAGTCGCCTCACCGTGGAGATGAAAGGCGCGATTGACCGCATCAAGGAGCAGGTGCAGAACGTAGAGTGAAGCGGAAAGGGACCGAGGGACAAAGGGGCTGAGGGACCAAGGGGGAGTCGTCCTGCGTTTGGCCGCGACCCGCAGGGGAGCGCTTGGAGCAGTGGGGCAATCAGGGGAACGCCGCCGGCCATGAGCGAGACAGACACTCCATCTTCCAGCGGCTCAGCACCAGGGGGCAGGCGGCGCGCCCCGCGCGATCGTTTCACCCCCGCCGAGATCGAAACCGTCTGCGAGCACTACGATCTGGGGCCGATCTACGAAGTCCGTGAACTGCCCAAGGGATCCCATCGCTCGCCCAAAGCCGTGATCCTCGCCGACGCCGGCGAGTACCTGCTCAAACGCCGTGCCCCCGGCAGGGACAGCCCTCAGCGGCTCGCCTTCGTGCACGACCTGCAAACGCATCTGCAGCAGCAGCAGTTCCCCATGCCCGCCCTCGTCCGCACCGCTCGGCACAAGCAGACCGTCGTCCGCCACCAGGATCGGCTCTACGAACTCTTCGAGTTCGTGCACGGCTCCACCTACAAGGGCACGCTCGAAGAAACCGACGAGGCCGGGCGCATGCTCGGGCGTTTCCATCTCGCCGCCGCCAGCTTCAGCCCCACCCGCCCGCCACCCAAGGGCAGCTTCCACGCCGTCTCAGGTCTGGGCGCTTCCTTGCACCAGATTCCCGCCACCCTGGAGCGCGTCACGCCCGGCGCTGCTTCCGAGCGGCCGGTTGAGATGTCGTCGCTGGTGCGAACGCTGCGACAGGTCTACCACGAAGCCCTGCGCACCGTCGAAGAAGCGGGGCTCCCCAAGTGGGGGCGGCAAGCCATCCACAGCGATTGGCACCCGGGCAACATGCTCTTCGAGAAGGGACGCGTCACCTCCGTCCTCGACTTTGACTCCTCCCGCTGGGAGCCCCGCCTGATCGACCTCGCCAACGGCGCGCTGCAGTTCTCCATCACCATGGGCGGCGGCGATGTCGGCGAGTGGCCCGACTACCTCGACGAGACCCGCCTCAAGCGCTTCTGCCGTGGCTACCTCTCCGTGGAAGGCTGCGCCCTGGAGATGCGGGAGTTGCAAGCGCTCCCCAGCCTGATGGTGGAAGCGCTGATCGTGGAAGCGGTGGTGCCCATCGCGACGACCGGCAGCTTCGCCCACATGGAAGGCGGCGACTTTCTCATCATGGTCGCCCGCAAGGCGTCGTGGATCCGCCGACAAACCGGCCGCCTAATAGAACTTATCGCCGGCTAACCCCCACGAGTAATGCGCACTCCAGTCGACCTGGGGGTGCCACTGGTTGCTGTGCCAACCAGTGCCGATCCGTGCGTATCACTTGCCTGCATTCCCAGAAGACCGCGACCGTTGGTCGCGCTCGGCCCTCGTCTGCGGATGAGATTCGTAGAGCCATCCGACACCCCAGTGCATCCATCGGCGGAAGCGCCACGTACAGTCATGCGCCATGCGGTGCGTCACTTGTGGATATGCACTGTGGAACCTGAACCAGCCGCGCTGCCCGGAGTGCGGCCGCTCCTTCGCAGTGACGGATTGGGACTTCGCCCCGGGCAGCGTGAGTTTCGCGTGCGCGGGCTGTGGCGCGAGTCTGTACGAGTCGTCGTTCGGCATGGACGAGGTGATGTGTTCCAACTGCGATAGCGCTGTGGACTGGAGCTGTGTGCGCGTGATTCCGGTGCGCCCGGGGAAAGGCGTCCACAGACGTCGCAGCCGCTTCTTCACTGTTCCCGTCGACGAGGGCATCGTCGCCTTCCTCCTTCTTGTCGGCTTCATCGCCTTCTCTCTGCCCGCCCTCGGCGGCCGCCCCAGACAGCCGGAATTGCCGCCCTACGCAGCCGTCCTTCTCCTCACCGTCGTTGTCGCGGCGATGGCAATTGCACTCGCCCCACGCCAACAGCGTCGGCTCGGCCTGATCCTCTGGAGCTTGGTCTGCCTGGCCGTGGCTGGTGCGCTGTCACACTCGTACCTGCACAAGCTGCGCGAATACGAGCACTTCTGCTGGTGGGGGAGTGTCGTGGGCGATCTGCACAACATCGTGCGCTGCCAACACGAGATGCCAACGTCAGGTCGCTCTTCACACTCGATGATCGTCCATCTGCTGGAGGTGGGCTGGCTGCCTGATGACATCCTCGAGATGGCGCAAGCGCACCGTTCCTCAGTCGGGCTCGACGATCTCACCGTGGGCGAATGGTCGCTCCAGGACCTCGCCGATGGGAGGGCATGGGTCGAAGACCTGCGCCGGGAGGCGCGGTCGCGCGTTGACGCGGAGTGGCAGCGCTTCGGCGACTATCTCATCAGTTCCCCCGCCTCGTGGGACATTAGCAAGGTCGAAGCAACCACGGATGACTGGTGGTCGCTTGTCGTCGCCGTGTCGCAGCGCTCGCCCCATTTCGACTATCGCCGCGTCTGCACCGCAGATGGATGTATAGACGCGGTGAGAGACGATGACGGCTGGATCGAAGAGCAGAATGCCCTGCGCGCCACGCTCGACCTGTTGCCATTGCCTGACTTGCCGTGAGTTGTCAGGCATGTCCCTTCAACACTGCCAGGAATGTCGTTGCCCTCGACACTTGCCAACAACTGCCGCTGGGGATTGACGCCGGATCCAAGCCTGCTATCGTGCCGCCAGGTGACGAAGGCCTTGCTGATCCCAGCCGGATACATGGCGAAGCGAGTGGCTGCCAGGCCGGACTGGCTCAGCGCCGACCGCGTCAAGGACATCTACTCGGTAAGCGGCTGCATCTCCGAAGACTTCGCCGACGACATCAGCTTCTGGCAGCACAACGGTTACTGGTTCTTCGACTCACCGCAG
>SWCB01009496.1_pt1 | contig 14487 bp, 16 predicted proteins | sample 4692901 | NCBI WGS metagenome assembly SWCB01 (sample SAMN10267276, study PRJNA491770) | bioreactor metagenome | isolation source: DHS bioreactor inoculated with subseafloor sediment | place: Japan: off Shimokita Peninsula | collected 2006-08 | reverse complement strand
GCAGATAAAGTTATTCTAACAACTGGAGGTAGAGCTCTACCTAAAAGTGGAAGCGATGGAAATGGATATCAAATAGCAAAGAATCTAGGACATGAAATTACTTTGGTTTTTCCATCTTTAGTGAAACTGAATCTAGATTATCCTTATTTAAAACAAATGGATGGTGTAAAAGTTAAAGCAAAAGCACAGCTTATACATAACGAAGTGGTGATCCATGAAGAATTTGGAGATGTTTTATTTACCAAATATGGTATATCTGGTCCAACGATCTTACAAATATCTAGGCGTGCAAATCAACTGTTGCTCGAAGATCAAAAAATATATATTAGAGTCGTATTAATAAACGATTTAGAAATATTTGAACTAGTTCAACGATTTAGAAATTTAAGTGATAAATCCATTGAAATGGCTTTAGTGGGACTTATTCCAAGAAAACTTATTCATCCTATTTTAAAAGAAGTAGGTATTAATGATTTTAAACAAAAAACTTCCAACTTAAATGGAAAAACATTAAAAAAAATATTAGATACATTATATAATTGGCAATTCTTAATTATAGATAGCAAAGGTTTTGATGAAGCACAAGTTACAGCAGGCGGAATTGATTTAAGCCTTATCGATCAAATGACATTAGAATCAAAAATTCACAAAGGATTATTTTTTGCAGGTGAGGTTTTAGATATAGATGCATTATGCGGAGGTTATAATTTGCAGTGGGCTTGGTCTAGTGGTTATATTGCAGGAAAATATGCAGGAAAACAGTAAAAATAAAAAAGAGGCTCAGCCTCTTTTATTTATTATTTTTAATAAAATCTGTAATATGGTCAGTGACCATCATCCCATCATAAACTGCTTTTGCGATTTGTAATTTTCCACCTATGACATCGCCAATAGCAAATAAGCCTTTAACATTAGTTTGATAATTTTGATCAACAGCAATATTATTTTTTTCTATTATAACACCTAGTTTTGTCGCAAAATCAAGAGAACTTGGTGATCCTATCGCCACGAATGCTCCTTGGATTTCATGCATCTTTCCATCAATCGTTTCAATATGTGACAATTTATTATTTCCTACAAATTTTGTAATTTTTGAATTTACAACAGGAAAATCAACAGAAGAAATTAAATCATTATCGTTTGTAAATACTGTGATATCTTTGTTGATTAAAGATAAGTAGGCTAATTCATTTAACATATAAGCACCACATCCTATAATTGCTACTTTTTTTCTTCTAAAAAAGTAACCATCACAAGTTGCACAAAAACTAACGCCTTTTCCTTTAAATTCATTGAATCCTGGGATGGATAAAGATAATCGTTTCTTTCCAGTTGCTAAAATAACAATTTTAGATGAAAATTCATGGTCAATAGTTTTAACTCTAAAATGTCCATCTATTTGATTTATGGAAATAACTGAATCTATAAGAAGTTCTACATTTAATTTTTTTGCTTGCTTAATGCCGTTTTCTATTAGAGTATCTCCAGATATTGGATTTTCAAAACCATAATAGTTTTCTATCTTCCCTGGATAATCCTTAAGTGTACCAAAGTCTTGGCCAATAACAAGAGGGTTTAGTCCCGATCTTTTTAAATATATAGATGCAGAAATACCAGCTGGTCCTAGTCCTATAATGATGACATCTTTCATAAGCCTAAAAGTTTAAGTAGTGTTTTTTTAGATTGAACACCAATCATTTGTTCCTTAATTTCACCATTGACGAAAACAGCAATAGTAGGAATACTCATAATGTCATATAAATCTGCTATCTCATATTCTTCATCAACTTCTAATTTACAAATTTTTGCAGCACCTTTAACTTCTTCACTAAGTTCATCTAAAATAGGAGCAACTCTTAAACAGGGGCTGCACCATTTAGCCCAAAAATCAACTAATACTGGAACATCACTCTCTAAAACTTCTTTTTTAAATTCACTTGTTTTTAAATGTTTTACCACGATAACACCTCATCTATGTTTATAAATTACTATTATGCCTTGATATAGTAATTATCTTTCATAACTATTATAAAGAAAAACATGATAAAACTAAAGGCTTTTACTTTAGAAAGTAAATACTGATTTCTTTTTTATATTATATGATCAAAAACAGTCTTTAAAAAAAGTAAATCTTATCAGCATAATGTCTTTATAAACTCAAGGTTGCATGGTATAATGTTATAGAATGAAATGTAGGTGAATTTATGATCAAAGTAAGTGATCTAAGTTTTTCATATAATGGTCATGACGAAGCCCTTAAAGATGTCACATTTGACATAAAAAAAGGTGCTTGGGTTTCTATATTAGGCCATAACGGGTCTGGTAAATCAACACTATCAAAGCTTTTAGTAGGTTTAATTACGCCTTCAAAAGGAAACATAGAAATCGATGGAATGGCTTTAACAGATGAAAACTTAGGGAGTATAAGAAAAAAAATAGGTATTGTTTTTCAAAATCCTGATAATCAATTTGTTGGTGTTACTGTTAAACACGATATTGCTTTTGGTTTAGAGAATCAAAGAATACCACATCATGAAATGATGGAAAAAATAGATTATTATGCACATCTTGTTGGCATGCAGGATTTTTTAAATAAAGAACCTCACCAATTATCTGGTGGACAAAAGCAACGCGTTGCAATAGCTGGAGCTCTTGCTATGGAACAAGATATTCTTATTTTAGATGAAGCAACTTCAATGCTTGATCCTGAAGGAACTAGGGATATCGTTGAATTAATTAGAAAACTCAATAAAGAATACAATAAAACTATTATTACAATTACACATGATTTATCATTTGCAACATTAAGTGATGAATTGATTGTGCTAAGAAATGGCGAATTGATTCTAAAAGGCACACCCAAAGAAGTATTTAAGGAAGAAGAAATTTTAAAATCTTCTCATCTTGAATTACCTTTTGAATTAAGTGTATATAATGAAGTTTCTAAAGACAAACAGATAAATAAAAGGGTAGTGGAAGCATTATGGACATTCAATTCAAAAATGTAGGATATAAATATAAAGGTATTAAAGTAAATTATGATGCACTTAATCACATCAATTTGAAAATTGATGAAAAAGATGAGTTTGTTGCTATTATTGGGCACACAGGAAGCGGCAAGTCTACTCTAGTTCAACATATGAATGCATTATTATTACCAACAAGTGGCTCGGTTAATGTTTTAGGACAAGTACTACCACCACAAAAAAACGAGAAGATTAATCATTTACGACAAAAGGTTGGTCTTGTTTTTCAATTTCCAGAATATCAATTGTTTGAAGAAACTATTTTGAAAGATATAATGTTTGGACCTAAAAACTTTAAGTCAACAGAAGAGGAAGCATTAGAAAAAGCTAAAAAGGCAGCAAGCATAGTAGGTATAAATGAAGATTTATATGAACAATCACCATTTAGAATAAGTGGCGGACAAATGAGAAGAGTTGCAATTGCTGGTATTTTGGCGATGGAACCTAAAATTTTAGTTTTAGATGAGCCTACTCGTGGTCTTGATCCAAAGGGTAGAAAAGATTTGATGAAAATCTTTAAAGACTTACATGAAATTCAGCATAAATCAATCGTTTTAATTTCACATGACATGGATGTAGTTTCCCAGTATGCTAAACGAGTAATTGTTTTAGAAGAAGGCGAAATTATTTTTGATGGTAAAAAAGAAGACCTTTTTGAACATCCTGATTTTGAATCATTTCATTTAGATCTTCCAACACCTTTAAGAATACTTAAACATCTTGAAAAAGAGATTAATTTACCTTATCAACCTAAATATGATTTTGATAGTCTACTTCAATATCTGAAGGAGGCAAATTATGAATAATATTACAATTGGTCAGTATATACCAGGTGATTCTTGGTTACATAAATTAGATCCAAGAATCAAATTATTTAGTTTAGTTCTTATGTTAGTTGCGACATTTATTATACCCGTTTCTGCAGATATTATTCCTCTTGTATCTATGGTCTCTATTCTAGTAATTATTATTGCATTAACAATATCTACTAAAATACCAATGAAAAAAGTTTTAAACGGATTAAAACCTATTGTCTTTTTATTAACATTCACATTTGTTATACAATTGTTTTATGTTAAATCGGGAAATTTAGTTTTTGATCCAATTGAAATGTATATTTCATTATCAAGTATTATGGGCATCATTTTATTTATCATATTTTACAACTTCACAAAGAAATACATAAAGTATAGAATTCTTTATTTCTTCTTTGCAGTTTTTATGATTTTTTTCATTCAAGCTATCCTTCCATTTATTCCACTGACTTCCTACACATTTGAAGTCTATGATCAAGGGCTCTTAAGAGCAGGATTTATATTTTTAAGAATTACAAATGTTATCATTTTAACTTCACTTTTAACATTTACAACAATGACAACAGATTTAAATTATGGGATTGAATCTTTATTGAAACCTTTAAAGATTATTAAAGTCCCTGTTGATATGATCGCAATGATGCTATCACTGACATTAAGATATATTCCAACATTACTAATTGAAACAGAAAAAATAATGAAAGCACAAGCTTCTAGAGGTGTTGATTTTAAAGAATCAACCTTTAAAGAAAAGATTAGCCAAATTATTTCTCTTTTAATTCCAGTTTTTGTCATCTCATTTAAACGTTCTGAAGATTTAGGAAACGCTATGGAAGTTAGAGGGTATGTTATTGGTCAAAAGAGAACTAGGGTAGACGAATATATCGTTTCATTTAAAGATATTTTTACATTATTTGTGACTGTTTTGATTTTAGCAGCTATTATATATACGAGAGTGATGTAGCATGAGATATTTTGCAGTTTTAAGCTATGATGGAACTAGATATCATGGATTTCAAACACAAAAAAATGCGATAGGCATACAAGATGTTATAGAAAAAGCATTTAGATTAATGACTCAAAGCACTATTAAGATTCATGCAGCAGGCAGAACTGATAAAGGTGTTCATGCAAAAGGACAAACATTTCATTTCGATAGTAATCTAGATTTGACAATCGAAAATTGGATGCGAGTTAATGATCGACTACCTTTAGATATACGTGTTAAATCAATCAAAAAAGTAAAAAATGATTTCCATGCAAGACATGATTCGAAATCTAAAAAATATAGATATGTTATTGCTAAAAAACCAAGTAATGTTTTTGATTCTAATTACGAAGTTTATATAAGAGGACTTGACATTAATCCAATAAAACTAGCTATTCCTTATTTTATTGGAACACATAATTTTAGAGGATTTTGCCAATTAGTTAAAGGGAAACCTACAATAAAAACTATTTATTCAATTGATTTAAAGGAAACAAAAAACCATTATATCTTTACATTTCATGGCAACAGCTTTCTAAAATATATGGTTCGTTCAATGATGGGTACATTGATAGAGATTGGCCTTCATCGTAAAGAACCTAATATCGTAAAAACCATATTAGAATCTCAAAATAGACAATTAGCAGGTAAAACTGCTGAATCTAGAGGATTATATTTACAAAAGATATACTATTAAAAAGGAGAAAATCATGTTTATCACATTTGAAGGTGGAGAAGGTACTGGTAAAACAACCTTAATCCAAAATGTCTTTGATAGCTTAAAAACTTCATATAACATTATAACAACTAGAGAACCCGGTGGAAGCATGATTGCTGAAGCGATTAGAGATATTATCCTAAATCCTAAATATGAGGGTGTGACTCCATACACAGAAGCACTCCTTTTAGCTGCATCTAGAGCACAACATTTAGATGAAGTCATCTTGCCACATCTAGAAAAAAAAGATATTGTTTTATGTGATCGCTACATAGACAGTTCACTTGCTTATCAAGGATATGCAAGAAATCTAGGATTTGATTTTGTGTTAAGTATTAATAAATATGCAACACAACATATGCCGGATTTGACATTTTATATCGATTTAGATCCAAATATAGGAATTAAAAGGATAAAGGGTCGTTCAAAATATGATAGACTTGATCAAGAATCAAAATTATTTCATGATAAAGTCAGATTAGGGTATCTGGAATTATTAAACATGTATCCAGATAGAATCGTAAAAATAGATGGAAATGATTCTATAGACAATATCACAAATCTTATCATAAAAGCTATAAAGGAAAAAATATGAAAAGAGCTTTGCATTTCTTTAAGCAAACTATAAAAAAGAATAGATTATCACATCTTTACTTAATTAGTGGACCTAAAGGCAGTGGTAAAGAGCAACTTGTGGATGAAGTCAGTTATATGATTTTAAATCAAAATAAACCTGAAAACAACCATATGAAAATTCAAATTAAGCAAAGAACGATATCAAACATGATGGTCATTGAACCTGAGGGATTAACTTTAAAAAAAGAACAAATTTTAAGTCTGCAATCTGAGTTTTCAAAAACCGCATTAGTTAAAGGCCCAAGAATATATGTCATCTCACATGTAGAAAAAATGAGCCAAAGCGCTGCAAACTCATTGCTTAAATTTATGGAAGATCCTATGAGCAAAGAAGTTTATGGATTTTTGTTGACTGACAATATAGAAAAAATGATACCAACCATTATATCTAGGAGCCAAGTTATTCATTTAACTGAAATTAATGAAGATGTATTGAAAACAGAATTAATGCAATTAGGTGTTTTAGAAAATGCTGCAACACTTGCTCCGTATTTAACAAAAGATATAGATCAAGCAGTTGAATTATCCAAAGATCCTAATTTTACTGGTATGCTAGATTTTATTGAGCAAATAGCAAAAAATTGGGGAAATAGAAATATTTCCTATCCTATATTTTTTTCTAAACATGCTGGGATTGTTTTGCAAGATAGAGAAATATTTAAAAACTTTTTAGAGTTATTATTGCTTTATCATGTTGATCTAATTCATTATAGAGCCAATCAACCCATTATTTATGCTTATTTAAAAGAGTTTATACAAATTCAAAGTGATCAAATGAAGGTTAATCAAATTAATGAATTGATAGAAGCTATTCAAGACATTATAAAAAAACAAACTTATTATATTAACACAGAATTAGCATTAGATGAACTAAGTTATATATTAGAGAAAAAGAGGTAGCATCATGGACGTTGCTTTAGTACAATTTAAAGAAGCTGGAAAGAAATATTTCTTTTCATATCATAATTTAGAAATTAATCAAGATGATCTTGTAGTTGTTGAAACCTCAAGAGGTATTGAAATAGGCAAAGTATATCTATTAAAAGAGATAGATGAATCTGAACTTACAAGTGAATTAAAACCAATTATTAGATTAGCCCAAGAAGAAGATATGAAAGAAGATGCATATAATCAAACTCTTGAAAAAGGCGTTGTGGATACTGCAAAGAAACTATCGATAAAAAATGAACTTGAAATGAAAATTCTTGGAGCTGAATATACACTAGATCGTAAAAGACTATTAATCTATTTTGAAGCAGAAAGTAGAGTTGACTTTAGAGGTTTAGTAAGAGATCTAAGTGAAATCTATCATACGCGTATTGAATTACGTCAAATCGGACCTAGAGATGCAGCAAAAATGATTGGTGGTATTGGCCCGTGTGGTTTGATTTTATGCTGCACAACTTTTATTGGAGAATTCGATACAGTTTCAATTAAAATGGCTAAAAACCAAAATCTAGCATTAAATCCACAAAAGATTTCAGGTGTATGCGGTAAATTATTATGCTGTATAAAATATGAAGATGATGCCTATACGGACCTAAAAAAGAATTTACCAGATTTTCATGAAATTGTTGAAATAGAAGGTGAACAAGTTTTAATTATTGATGTAAATATATTGGGTCAAAAAGTTAAAATTAAACATCAAGAAGAAGACTTTTCAGAATGGGTCACACTAGATCAAATAAAAAGGATAAAAGCTTGAAAAGACAATTAATAAATTCTTCATTATGGATTGAACAAACAAGAGGACATGCATTTAACTTAGATACCGTTCTTTTGGCAAATTTTATAAAATTAAACTATAAAATTAAAACTGTACTTGATATTGGTACTGGAAATGGTAGTTTAGCATTATATTTAAGTGAAAAAACAAAAGCAAAAATTATAGGTATTGAAATTCAAGAAAGTAGATATCTACAAGCTTTGGCTAATGTTAAATTAAACAAATTAGAATCTAGAATAGATATTATCTTAAATGATTATTTAAAAACTGATTTTAAAGATGTTGATGCTATTGTTTGTAATCCACCATTTTTTAAAGTAAATAAATCTTCAAATTTAAACTTAGATGATTCAATAGCTATGGCAAGACATGAGATATCATTGGATTTAGAATCACTCATTGCCAAAGTTAGTGAACATTTAAAATTTGGTGGCAAATTTTTTATGATTCATAGACCTGATCGCTTAATGGAAATTATTAAATTGTGCAATCAACATCACTTGACAATTAAAAGAATTCAATTGGTACATTCATATATAAATAAAAATGCAAATCATGTATTAATTGAATCAAGTAAATATGGAAAAGATCAACTGGTTTTCGAACCACCATTGATTTTATATCAAGAAAGACATCGATTGACAGAGCAAGCTGCGAAAATATTAGGAGGACAGTTAAATGTTACTTAGCTTATTGACACGAAAAGAAAAACTTAAATTTTTGGATTTAGTCATGCACATGGTTGCTGTTGATGGTGAACCTACACAAATTGAAGAAAGATTGTTGAACATCATGTTAGCAGAAGTTGGTGATGGTATTATTAAAGAATATACATTTAAATTAAGTAAAAACTTAGAAGAAACCGTTATTTATTTTAAAGAATCAAGCCCAACAGTTAAACATATTGTTTACTTGAATTTATTAAAAGTAACGATGATGGATGATTTTTATAACACTACTGAACATATATTCTTAGAGGATATGAGATTAGAATTTTCAATCTCAGATTTTAAGAAAAAACAATTGATGCGCCTAGTTTATAACGAACGTGATTTGAGAGAACGTGCGAAAAGAGTTGTTTCCAATTGATTCAAAAAAGCTTCAAGGATAAAAAACCTACACTTTATGTAGTTTCTACACCGATTGGTAATTTAAAAGACATGAGTTATCGTGCGGTAGAAGTATTAAATGAAGTGGATGTAATTTTATGCGAAGATACGAGAACATCATCTAAACTACTTAATTTCTATGATATTCATAAACCACTCATAAGCTTTCACGATTTTAATAAAGAAGCTAAACAAAAAAATGCGATAGACATTTTAAAAAGCGGTAAAGATATAGCTTTAATTAGCGATGCAGGAACTCCAGGAATTAATGATCCTGGATATGAGCTTATTTTAGATGTTATAGAAAACGATTTTTATGTAGTTTCTATACCTGGAGCAAGCGCAGCAATTGCTGCAATTATATCATCTGGACTTTTAATTCAACCTTTTACTTTTCTTGGATTTCTTCCAAGAAAAAAAAGTGAACAAAAAATCTTGTTAGAGACATATCTAAATAGAAAAGAAACAATAGTTATTTATGAATCACCATTAAGAGTTAAAAAAACTGTTGAAACTTTATATGAATGCTTTGGAGACAGAAAGATTACATTAGCTCGAGAACTAACAAAATTATTTGAAACAATTACACGTACAACATTAAAAAAAGCTATTGATATTGAACATGACACAAGAGGAGAATATGTTTTAATTGTTGAGGGAAGCGATGAACCTATTGATTTATCGATGTCAATTGTCGATCATGTTAAGCAATTTATTGAAGATGGCTATGATGAAAAAGATGCGATGAAAGCTGTTGCTAAACTTAGACATATTACAAAAAGTGATGTTTACAAGGCATATAAAATTAATCAATAATTTTCTTGCATTTTTATAGTTTTATAATATAATAGTAGAGAATAGACAATGATAAAAAGAGTAGTATACTTATGTTGCTAAAGAGAGTTCGTGGGTGGTGCAAACGAACCAACTAAGATATGAAAATGGTTTTTGAGTCTTTTAGTCGATATGTAGATTAAACGTAACTCCTGCGTTAAAGGATTTGAGTGCTAGGATTTCCTAGAACTAAGGTGGTACCGCGATTTTTCGTCCTTAGATATTTTTTAAGGGCGATTTTTATATGTTTAAGGAGGGTTTTAAAATGAAGGAAAAATATTACATTACAACGGCAATAGCATATAGTTCAGCAGTGCCTCATGTAGGCAATGTCTATGAAGCTATTTTAGCTGACTCAATTGCTAGGTTCAAACGTTTAAAAGGATATGATGTCTTTTTTCAAACCGGGACTGATGAACACGGACAAAAAATAGAGTCAAAAGCTGCTGAGCATGATTTATCACCTAAAGCATATGTTGATTTGATTTCTTCTGAGATTAAAAGAATATATGATAAGGTTAATATTAGCTATGATCAATTTGTTCGTACTACAGATGAAAGACATATTAAATCGGTACAAGCAATTTTTAAAAAGTTATATGACCAAGGGGATATTTATTTAGGTAAGTATGAAGGTTGGTACTCTATTAGTGATGAATCTTTTATTTTAGAAAAAGACATCGTTGATGGAAAAGCACCTAGTGGAGATGTCCCTGTCTGGACAAGCGAAGAAGCATATTTTTTAAAAATGTCTAAATATCAACAAAGATTATTAGATCATATCGAAAAACATCCAGAATTTATTGAACCAGAATCAAGAAGAAATGAAATGATTCAAAACTTTTTAAAAGAAGATCTTCCAGATTTATCAGTCTCTAGGACATCTTTTAAATGGGGGATTCCTGTAGATTTTGATGATGCACACGTTGTTTATGTATGGATTGATGCACTTTCAAATTATATTACTGGACTAGGATACAATCCAAATCTTCCAGAAACAGATCAATTTAAAGCTTTTTGGCCAGCTGATGTTCATTTAATAGGTAAAGATATTTTAAGATTTCATACAATTTATTGGCCAATTATATTAATGGCAATAGGTGTTGAGCTGCCTAAACAAGTTTTTGGTCATCCTTGGGTTTTATTTAATAAAAACAAAATGAGTAAATCTACAGGTAACGTAATGTATACAGATGATTTAGTAAAACATTTTGGTGTTGATACACTTAGATATTATGTTTTGCATGAAATTCCATATGCACAAGATGGAAATATTACATATGAATTGTTAATAGAGAGAAACAATACTGATTTAGCCAATACTATAGGGAACTTAGTGAATAGAACAATTGGTATGGTGCACAAATATCGTGATGGTGTTATAGATAAAATGATTTTAAATGAACCATTTGAATTAAGTCTAGAAGAAAAAGCTCTAGAAGCTCTACCTGAAATGACTAAATATATGGAAAGTTTAAGAGTAAGTGATGCACTTGAAGAAGTTGTTAAATTAGCACGATATGCAAATAAATATATTGATGTTTCAGAACCTTGGGTTTTAAATAAAGATGAAAGTAAGAAAGATGTTTTAACGCATGTCTTATATCATTTATTAGAAACAATTCGTTATGTCGGAACTTTGTTACAACCATTTATGCCGGAAACTGCAGAAAAAATCTTAGAACAAATTGGTGTTAAAGAACATAGTTTTGAGTCATTAGAAAAATTTGGCAAGTATGAAGCACAAACTTTAAATAAGCCATATGTGCTATTTGAAAGATTTGATATGGATAAAAAGATCGAGGAGATTTTAAAAGACAATAATGAATAAATTAAGAACTTTTTTAAAAAGTGATAAATATAGAAATAAAGTATATCCAGAGATTAAAAGAATCGGTGTTGTCATTTTATTTACCTTCATATATGGCATTGGAGTAGCTTGGTTTTTAGAAGCTTCTGTTGTACCTTTATATAGTGGTGGTATTCCAGGTGTTGGACAACTTGTAAGAGATACACTGTTTGTTATTTTTAAAGTAGATTTAGGAGTAAATTTCTTAGGATTATTTGTGATTATTGCAAATATCCCAATTCTTATATTAGGTTGGTTTGGAGTCTCCCATAGATTTACAATCTATTCTTTGATTTCAATATTGATTCAAGCATTTATTTTGAGTTGGATGCCACAAATAGATATGGGTTTAGGTGCTGTAGAGCACGCGTTTACATCAGCAGTACTTGGTGGACTTTTAATCGGTATAGGTGCTGGTGGTGCCTTGAGATATGGGACTTCAACAGGTGGACTTGATATTATTGCTCAATATTTATCATTTAAAAAAGGTAAATCTGTAGGTACATTATCTATGGCCATGAATTTATTCATTGCAATTTTAGGTGGATTTATTGTGGGTGGTAAAATAGGTCCTGGTGGAGAAGTAATCACAGGTGGTGTGATCATTTCATATACAGTTATTCGTGTCATAGTGTCTACGATTTTAACTGACAGAATGCATACTGCATATCAATTTTTATCTGTTGATATTATTACTCAAAATCCTCAAGCACTAGTAGATGAGATATTACATAAAGTATATCGTGGAGTGACACTGATGAAAGTTGAAGGTGCATATTCACATCATGAAAAAACATTGATTTATGTTGTGATTTCTTCTTATGAATTACATGCGTTATCAGCATTAGTTAAAAAAATAGATCCTTATGCATTCATGGTAACAAGGCCTACCAAACATGTCTTTGGTAATTTCGCTAGAAAAACAATCGCTTAAAAAGACCTTTTTAGGTCTTTTTTTAATAATTAGTTAACAAATGTGTATTTAGTTGGTATAATAAACAATGAAGTTATTTGTATGAAAGGACACTTAAAAATGGATATATTAAATATGATTAAAGATTCATATATGAATCTTGATTTAAAGGCAAGGTCTAAAAAAGAAGTTATTGAAGAATTAGCAAAAAAACTAGATGAGGCAGGTATCGTTACAGATCTTAATCTATTAATTAATGATATTAGAATTAGAGAATCTCTTTCTTCTACAGGTATTGGATTTAAAATTGCAATTCCTCATGCAAAAAGTAAATATATCACATCACCAGCAATTGCTTTTGGTAAATCAAAAGCAGGTATTGATTATGATTCTATGGATGGTGAAGATGCACATTTATTTTTCTTGATTTGCATGCCGGAAGATGGAGGCAATCTTCATTTAAAAGCATTAGCTAAATTATCAAGAAACTTAATTCATGAAAGTTTTAGAAATTCTTTAGAAGAAGCAGCTACAACAAAAGAAGTTTTAGAAGTTTTAAAAGACATTGATAAAGAAGATCAATATGTCTAAAATTGTATGTATAACTGCATGTCCAACAGGTATAGCACATACATATATTGCAGCTGAAATGTTAAAAGTTGCAGGAAAATCTTTAGGGTACACAATGCAAATTGAAACACATGGTGCGATTGGTGTTGAAAACAAACTCAAAGATCAAGATATTAAAGAAGCGATTGGAGTTATTATTGCGTCTGATATTCACATAGACAAAAAAAGATTTTCAGGAAAGAAAATTATAGAAACATCTACCAGTCAAGCTATCAATCAAGCAAAAGAGATTATAAAGAGATTAGAAGATTTAAAATAAGGATAGAAGTGTGAAAAAAATAGTTAATATTTATAAGAATTTTATGAATGGATTTACATATATCATTCCACTAGCAGTTGTTGGTGGAGTGTTTTTAACTTTAAATAATCAAATTAATAATGTATTACTTTTTGATTTTGGATCTACAGCCTTATTTTTAATTTATCCTATTTTAGCTGGATTTATTGCTTTTGCAATTGCTGATCGACCCGCTTTTATTTTAGGACTACTAGCTGGAGCAATTGCTACAGTTAAGGGTGGAGGATTTTTAAGTGCTACTCTGATTGGATTTTTATCAGGATATTTAATCATCTTGTTTAATCATGTTTTTAAAAAATTACCCTATGGTATTAAAGGTCTAAACCCTGTATTTATTTATCCGATACTAGGAACTATACTTATGTTTTTTGTGATTCAAGGATTTGAAATCACTGTTTTTCCTATAGAAATATTTGTTAAAGACATATATCAAAATTTAGATAAAATTTTTATGATTATCATTGTAGGGATTTTAAGTGCAATGATGGCATATGATTTAGGTGGACCTATTAATAAGATAGCCTATCTTATTGGCGTATTAAGCATACTTAATGGAAATAATTCTTATATGATGCCAGCCGTTATGATTGCAGGTATGATGCCACCATTAATCATTGCAAGTTCTGCATTGATATTTAAAAATAAATATAGTAAAGAAGAACATATAATAGCAAGAAAAAACTGGTTGTTAGGACTTTCATTTATAACAGAAGGAGCGATACCATTTATCAAGAAAGATAAAATGGTTAAATATGTATTTGTTATATCTAGTATGACTGCAGGTATTTTATCAGTTTTATTTGATGTTTCATCCATGATTGCACATGGTGGTATATTAGCATTTTTTCTAGCAAATAATGTATTAGTATTCTTAATCATATTGATTGCATCGACAGTGGTATTTGGATTTATTTTAGGATTCATCTTGCCAAAAAATAAAGTTCT
>SWCB01009663.1_pt1 | contig 14526 bp, 11 predicted proteins | sample 4692901 | NCBI WGS metagenome assembly SWCB01 (sample SAMN10267276, study PRJNA491770) | bioreactor metagenome | isolation source: DHS bioreactor inoculated with subseafloor sediment | place: Japan: off Shimokita Peninsula | collected 2006-08 | reverse complement strand
TTACTAAATTGTAGTTGCAATATAGGGGCGGACCATACATTTTTATAGCTGTCTTTTTATCTCTTAACAATAAGGGGAGTTTTACTATCAAGCCCAACAATACTTTTGGCCTGATTTATAGCCTTACCTGTATGCTTAATTACCAATCTATTCATATTCAGTTCATGTAAGCTTCAGAAAAATAAAAACTTACATTCCGGCATATTTTTTAACCTTTGCCTGACATTCCTCCCCGTCATAGCACGTAAAAAAAAGCTCTTATTAAAAATAAAATATTCAAAGAGCCCGACAAATGAATAAAAAAAGCATTTCGAACATACTGCTTGTGAGCTCATTAATGTCACCCATATCTGCTGCAATTGCCAATGAACAAGCCCCTGTTCCTGTCACTATTGAAACCATTTCAACGCGATCTTTTGAAGACATTATTCAAGAAGTGGGAAAGATTAATGCTATTGATTCTGCCGCGCTTACTTTCAGTGCCGGAGAAAAAATCACCGCCATTCACTTTAAAGATGGTGATGCAGTGAAAAAAGGCGACCTAATTGCAGAACTAGATAGCACCAAGGCCAAAGCCGATTTCGATAAAGCCAAAAGCTCTTTAGGCTTAGCAAAAACCAAACTTGCCCGTATTCAAAACTTGCTAGCCAAACAGCCTGATGCTTTATCTCCACAAGATGTGGATGAAATGAAAGAAGAAGTGAATCTAGCAAAAGCTGATTTTAGCCAGAAAAAAGCAGCATTAGGTGATTATCAAATCATTGCACCATTTAATGGTCAGCTTTCTAGCTTTACTCAATCTATCGGCAGTCATATTGCGGCATCGACTACGCTAGTCAGCATCTATAACCTCAACCCTGTTGAAGTGAAATACGCCATAAGCCAAAACGATCTAGGTAAAGCCGCTAAAGGACAAACTGTGACAGTTACGGTGGAAGCGTTTAAAGAAGCGACCTTTGAAGGTGTGGTTGATTATGTCGCACCAGCTGTCGATGTCAGCTCTGGGCGTGTCGAAATTCATGCCCGTATTGATAACCCAGATAACCACCTAGCCCCTGGTATGTTTGCAAACGTAAAACAGCTTTTCCATAAAGGTAACTCACACCTCGTCGTGCCACAAAACTCGGTATTGGCGCAAAACGATGAACGTTATGTCTGGCTTTATAGCAACAGTGGCACGACCAAGCAGGATGTCACATTAGGGAAGAATACCAATGATGGCTATGTCATTGTGAATGCGGGTCTTAAGGAAGGGGATCAAGTTATAACGACTGGTCAGCAAAAGCTTGAAATCAACACACCAATCACCGTTATTAACCATAAGCCAGCGGCTAAAAAAAGTGCGATTCCAGCACTGGTGACGTCGGCAGTTGAAAAGTCAAAACCAGCTGTTTCTGAAACATCAAAAGCAATGCCAGAGCCGGAGGCAAAACTCACACCAGAACCCGTTGAACCATCCGCTGCAGTGGCACCAATATCTGCTAAATCAACATCGGTTATGGCAAGTGAAACACCAACAAACGAGGTGAACTAATGCGCCTACCTGAAATATGCATTCGCCATCCTGTTTTTGCCTCAGTACTGAGTATTGCCGTCGTGTTATTGGGGGTGATTTCATTCCAAAAACTGGACATTCAATACTTCCCTGAACATAGCACACCGACAGCAACGGTAAGTGCCTCAATTACTGGTGCCAGTGCGGAATTTATGTCACGTAATGTGGCAGATAAACTGATTGATGCCGCCACCGGTATCGACAACGTTCAAACCATGAGCACCGATTGCCAAGAAGGCAGCTGTTCGCTAAACATTCTGTTTAACGATGATGTCGATGACATTGAATACACGAACTTAATGAACAAGTTACGTAGTAGTGTCGAGGCAATTAACGACTTTCCACCCAGTATGACGGACAAACCCACCGTCACTGATGACTCATCAGATACAAGTGCTGCCAGTAATATTGTTACCTTCGTGAATACTGGTGGTATCGATCAGCAAAAAATGTACGATTACATTAGCCAGCAGCTGGTTCCTCAATTTCAGCACATACAAGGTGTGGGGGGGGTATGGGGCCCTTATGGTGGTTCATCTAAAGCGGTACGTGTGTGGTTGAACCCAGAGCGCATGATGGCACTCAATATAAAAGCAGCAGATGTTGTCGGTACCTTGAGTTCGTATAACGCGACATTTACAGCGGGTACGATTATGGGCGAAGCGCGAGACTTCTCAATTAATCCCGTCAACCAAGTTGAAAACATTGATGATGTAAAAGATCTTGTTATACGTGTCGATAACGGCAATGTTATTCGAGTCAACGATGTCGCCAATGTCGAAATGGGGGAAGAAAGCTTAACGCCAAGCTTGCTGAGTGTTTCTGGCAAGCCTGCTATGTCTTTACAAATTTTACCGCTAAGCAGCGAAAATCCTGTCACTGTGGCTGAAAATGTAAAAGCAGAAATCAACCGCATGCAACAACATCTCCCCGATGGTATGGAGATGACAATGGTGTATAACCAAGCCGATTTTATTAAGGCAGCCATTGACGAAGGTTTCTCTACCCTCGTAGAAGCGATTATTTTAGTGTCTTTGGTTGTTGTCTTATTCATGGGCTCTTTCCGTATTGCATCTGTACCCATCATTACCATTCCGGTGTGTGTTATTGGTGTTTTTGCCGTCATGGCTGGGCTGGGGTTTAGCATTAACGTTTTAACGATTCTCGCTATTATCTTAGCCATCGGCTTAGTGGTCGATGATGCCATTGTGGTGGTCGAAAACTGCTACCGACATGTAGAAAATGGTGAGACTCCTTTCAACGCTGCGCTTAAAGGCAGCCGAGAAATTATTTTCCCCGTTATCGCCATGACCCTGACTCTGGCTGTGGTCTATTTACCTATCGGCCTCATGTCTGGTTTAACGGCTGACTTGTTCCGCCAATTCGCATTCACATTGGCAGCTGCCGTTATTATTTCAGGCATCGTCGCATTAACACTGTCACCGATGATGAGTGCCTACTTGATCAAACCTATGGTTAAGCAGCCCAAATGGTTTACCGTTATCGATGGTGTCATAAACCAAATAACGAATCGCTATATCCAAGAACTGCGTAAGTGGTTTGAGCGCAAGCGCGTTATGTCTGCGATTGCACTAATCTTGGTCGTGTTATCAGGTATGGCTCTATGGACCATGCCTCGCGTATTGCTACCAACCGAAGACACTGGATTTATCGATGTGACATCGGTTGCTCCGACAGGGGTTGGACGCCAATACCACCTCGATCATAACGCCGAGCTCAATAGCGTAATGGATGGAAATGCTGCCATTGGATCAAACCTTTCATATATAGAAGGGGCACCCACCAACCATGTATTGCTTAAAACATGGGGAGAGCGAGCAACCAGTGCTGAAGATGTTGTCAAAGAACTGATCGAAAAAGCCAGTAAAACAGTGTCTGCCTACGATATGTCGTTCAGCGTTCGCTCGGCAGATAATTTAAATATTGCCACCAACCTCATTCTAGAATTAACCACACTCGATAGAGATACCGATGCGCTTACTGATACCGCCAGTAAAGTCGAAAAATTATTGGATGATTACCCAGGGCTCACAAATATCAACAACTCGATGCTAAGGGATCAGCTACGTTTCGATTTATCCATTGATCGTAATGCGATTATTCTTTCAGGCGCAAATTACAGTGATGTGACCAATGCATTATCGACCTTTTTAGGCTCAGTAAAAGCCGCAGACTTACAAGCTGATGACGGGTTCACCTACCCAATTCAAGTACAAGTGAACCGTAAAGCCTTGGGTGATTTTCAAGTGCTGGATAAGCTTTATGTAACATCAGAATCAGGACAAACACTGCCTTTGTCTCAATTTGTTTCGATTAAACAGGCAACAGCAGAATCGAACTTTAAAACTTTTATGGGGCAAGACAACGCAGAAATCACTGCTGATCTGATGCCTGGCTATACCGCGAGTGATATCAAAACCTATATAGACCAACAAGTACCGACGTTGTTAAGCGATTCTCAAGGTTATCAATATAACGGGATAGTCAAAGATCTGACCGATTCCCAGGCGGGTACCCAAGCACTATTTTTGCTAGCCATTGTCTTTATCTATTTGATATTGGCGGCGCAATTTGAAAGCTTTGTCGATCCTCTAATCATCCTGTTGACAGTACCACTGTGTATCGTGGGTGCCTTGCTAACACTGCGGGTCTTCGGCCAAAGCCTGAACATATACTCCCAGATAGGGCTATTAACATTGGTCGGGCTGGTCACCAAACACGGTATACTTTTGGTTGAATTCGCCAATAAGCAACGCAGTAATGGGCTATCCGCTACTGAGGCTATTTTAAGCAGCGCGCAATCACGCTTACGCCCAATATTAATGACATCATTAACGATGATTTTAGGATCTTTGCCACTCGCTCTGGCTTCTGGACCGGGCTCATTAGGTCGAATTAACATTGGATTAGTATTAGTCGGCGGATTACTCGCGGGGACATTCTTTTCATTATTCGTCGTACCTGTGGCTTATGTTGGCATGGCGAAACTGAAGCAGAAAGACATACTGCATTTGTTTAAAAAAAGTCGTGAACAAAAAGAAATGTTAAGAGGCTAAAGGTACATGAAGGCCTGCAATTACAAATTTTATTCTCGGTAACAAACAAAAACGCCTGCAAATGCAGGCGTTTTTATTAATGTCTGTTTTTCCGCGTTACGCTTTTTCAGACAAGATAATGCGAAGTGTACGGCGAAGTGGCTCTGCAGCACCCCACAGTAATTGGTCACCAACAGTAAAGGCATTAAGGAAGTCATCACCCATTGCCAGTTTACGTAAACGACCAACAGGAACAGACAATGTACCCGTTACTTTCGCAGGGCTAAGCTCTTGAACGGTCGCATCGCGATCGTTCGGGATCACTTTAACCCAATCATTATGTGATGCGATCATTTCTTCGATCTCATCTAACGGTACATTCTTCTTCAGCTTCAACGTTAATGCTTGGCTGTGACAGCGCATCGCACCAATACGTACACACGTACCATCAATCGGCACTGGGTTATCTTGTAAGCCCAGAATTTTGTTTGTTTCTACCGACGCTTTCCACTCTTCTTTACTCTGGCCATTGTCACGCTTCACATCAATCCACGGAATTAATGAGCCCGCAAGCGGTGCACCAAATTCTTGCGCAGGAAAACCAGGTGAGCGTAGGGTTTCAGATACTTTACGATCAATATCTAGAATCGATGTTGCTGGGTTTGCAAGCTCGCTTGACACCGTATCGTTAATCACACCCATTTGGTTGATCAACTCACGCATATTTTTCGCACCCGCACCAGAAGCCGCTTGGTAGGTTTGCGATGTCATCCACTCAACAAGGCCTTCTTTATACAGGCCACCAACCGCCATTAGCATTAAACTAACCGTACAGTTACCACCAACGTAAGTGTTAGTTCCGCTATGAATACCCTGTTTGATTTGATCAAAGTTAACCGGATCTAGCGTAATAATAGATTGGGGATCCATGCGTAATGTAGAGGCAGCATCAATCCAATAGCCTTTCCAACCTGCAGCACGCAATGCTGGGTATACTTTTTCTGTATAGCTACCACCTTGACAGGTAATAATGGCATCCAGCTTTTTCAAACGTTCAATATCAAACGCATCTTGCAGTAAGCCAGCATCTTTACCTAAGTTAGGCGCTGGGATTCCGATTTGAGATGTTGAATAAAATACAGGCTCAATGAAATTGAAGTCACCCTCTTCAACCATGCGCTGCATCAGCACAGAACCCACCATGCCACGCCAACCAACTAAACCAACCTTCATCATCGCTTGCTACACTCCTTGTTCATAATTACAAACTCTACACCCGTAGTAATATTCCCATTACTAAAAGAATGAGTATTTCTATCCCCATCTATAGAGATTTAAACTGTGAAAAACAAGCAGAATCTGAAGAAATTGCATAAAAATCCCAGACACGTTTTATTTTACTGACTTAATACTTAAAGATTAGTTGGCACATAAGACAGTAAATACACACATTAGACCAACAATTAATACGGGCTAGAAAACAAACTAAAGGCGAGCAAACTACCATCAATATCCAACAAAAGTGAACAATTCACACTCCAGACAAGCTTTTTTACCGCCAAACAACAAAATCAAATAAACCACATTTTTTGAATAAGAACCCACACCCTGATAGTCTACACCGCCTGACAATTAGAACTTAAAAGACCAGTAAAATAAGTATATGTAGTTATTTACACTTTAAAAAACACAACATTAATATAAAAACACAACTTATAAATCGATTAAAAAACAACACAAAAACAAACCCAACACTTAAATTTAACAGTAATGGCACATGTAAACATAGCTTTTTAAACGTTTACTAGCACTAAAAGATTCAGGTCACAGAAAAGTACAATATCTATCGCAGTGAGTAACTCATTTAGATAGAGTAGCGCCGAAACAACATGAGTCTCTTTAAAGAAGGGCTCAGTGATCAGAAAAAAAAATTAATTATTAACGTTCTTATTGACGTTAGTTTCAGGGTTTCCCCTTTAATATGCTCGATCAAACAAGGTTAACAGTATGGAAAAACAGACTATGAAGCTACCATCGCTAATGCAAGTGATCCTTGCCCTTGGTACTTTCCTTGCACTGGCATTCTCTTTCACCGCTAAACTTGATTTACCTATTCAACTAGCACTGTATATCGGCTGGTTCATTATTATTGCGCTAGGTATCAAACTTGGCCATGACTACAAATCGCTTGAAAAGGCGGCAACCCAAGGCATTTCAAATGGCTTAGGGGCTGTATTAATACTGCTTGCTGTAGGTGCTCTTGTGGGTACTTGGATTGCAGGTGGTATTGTTCCAACAATCATTTATTACGGCTTGCAAGCCATTCATCCATCCATTTTCTTACTTGCAACCATGATTATTTGTTCACTAACGGCGTTAGCAACAGGTACATCTTGGGGTGCTGCGGGTACAGCTGGTATTGCGATGATGGGTATAGGACAAGGTCTTGGTGTCCCAGCTCCAATGACTGCAGGTGCTGTACTTTCAGGTTGTTACTTTGGTGACAAAATGTCGCCACTATCTGATTCGGTAATTCTTGCTTCTTCTATGTCTGGCGTAGAAGTGATGGAACACATCAAAGGCATGCTACCTATCGCATTAATCAGTTACATCATTACAGGTATTCTATTTACCGCTGCTGGTTTGCACTATGCAGGTAATGTGGACATGGCTCAGGTTGATTCTGTCATTCTTGCGATGGAAAATCAGTTTGTTATCTCTCCATTCTCTTTCATCCCTGTGATTATTGTTCTAGGCCTACTGGCAATGCGCCTACCGTCTTTCCCTGTTATCTCTTTCGGTTCGCTACTAGGTATCGTATGGGCGGTAATGGTTCAAGATATGGACCCACTAGTGGCATTTAACACTGCATGGGCACCTTTCTCTATTAGTTCTGGCGTTGACTTCATTGATGCGATTCTAAACCGTGGTGGCATGTCTTCTATGCTGGGTTCAGTTGCCGTTATCATTTTTGGCCTGGGTTTTGGTGGTCTACTTGATAAAGTAGGTGTACTACAAACTGTTGCTAAGTTATTTGAAAAACGCGTTAACTCTGCGGGTAGCTTAGCTACATCCACGATTGCGACTGCATTCTTTGGTAACGTATTTGGTTCTGCGATGTACGTATCATTAATTCTAACGCCTAAAATCTGTGCGAAGAACTACGACCGCCTAGGTTACCAACGTAAGAACCTGTCTCGTAACGCGGAATTTGGCGGTACGTTAACATCTGGTATGGTGCCTTGGAGTGATAACGGTATTTACATGGCGAGTATCTTGGGGGTTGCAACCTTCTCTTACGCACCATTTATGTGGTTAAGCTTCGTCTGTATTATTGTGACTATCGTGACATCTTACATGGGTTGGTTTGTTGACCGTTGCCCACCAACGATTATCGAAGAAACTGATGACAATGAGAACCTAGCGGTTACTCAGCAAACAGCTTAACAGTAAAAAACACAAAACAAACAACTCAAAGAAGAGCGCCTAATAGCGCTCTTTTTTTATACCTTCTCTGTATATATTCAGTAATATATCGTTCACTTATGTTTTTGCACTAAAATATAAGCGACTGTAATCTATCAATTTAAATTAACAAATACGTAAAATAAGCCATTAAGTTTAAAAACATATTAATGGTGTATTTTTAGTGAATAAGATCACAAAAACATCAACTAACTCCAAAGTGTTAATATTCAGTAGCACATATTGACCCCAATCAATAAATCCCCATCAAAATCAGTGAAAATAGCGCTAGTTTATTTCAATCTTAGTTTTCACTTGTATCGAAATATTAAAAGTTTTGAACAGGATTACGAAAGACACATTTTCGCATTTGCGATTTTAATTTCCTAAGAGGTTACATTCATGAGCAATCAGGTTGGACAAGACCGCAAAGTCACGATTGGCAGCTACATTGCCCTCGCCTTTGCTGTGGTCTTCTTTTCTGGGCTACTTCAATCAAACGAATGGTATGGCGTTTTTGATTTCACAACCTTAAATGGTTCATTTGGTAACGTTGTTTACGCTGTAAACGACACTGCTGATGGCATCCAAACGGCTACAACCTCACTGCGCGGTAAAGGCGGTAGTGGTGCTCGTGACGGTTTCATTTTCGCGTTAACGTTGATCCCAACAGTAATGTTCGCTTTAGGTATGATCAATGTTCTAGAACACTATGGTGCGCTAGATGCTGCTCGTAAAATTCTAACACCGCTGCTTCGCCCTTTAATGGGTATTCCTGGAAACTCTGGTCTTGCACTTATAGCCTCGCTACAAAGTACAGATGCAGGTGCAGCGATGACCCGCCAATTAAAAGATGAAGGTCACCTGACCAAACGTGAAACCGATGTTTTCACTATGTTCCAATTTTCTGCAGGTGCGGCCATTGTTAACTTCTTCTCTTCTGGTGCTGTGCTGTTCACATTAACCAATACAGATGGTACGCCAGCGGTTACATCATCTATTGGTCTCGCTGTTGCCATCATGTTTATCTTTAAATTTGTCGGTGCCAACATGTTCCGCTTATACCTAAACATTACTGAAGGTAAAGCAGATAAAGAAGATACAAAGCCTGAAATGAAAGAGGAAACAGCATAATGACTACGGCTAAAAAACCAATGGTGACAGACATTTTCGTTGAAGGTGCTAAAAAAGGTTGGGTAATAGCAACAACGTCAACTGTGCCCAACGTATTAATGGCTTTTGTGATCATCAAAGCATTGCAGATCACTGGCGCTTTAGAGCTTATGGGCACCGTATTCTCACCCATTATGGCTGTATTTGGTCTTCCTGGTGAAGCAGCAGCTGTACTGATCGGTGCTTGGATGTCGATGGGCGGTGCGGTAGGTGTGGTTATTACTCTTTTCGACCAAGGTATCTTAAATGGGCAACACATCGCAATTTTAGCCCCAGCAATCTACCTTATGGGCTCTCAAGTTCAATACATGGGCCGTATTATGGGCCCAATCAAAACTGAAGGCCGATACATTCCAATCATGATAGGTCTATCTGTGCTCAACGCTTTTGCTGCCATGTTTGTAATGAACATTCTGGTATAGGTTTTCCATATACAGCTTTTCCGTATATAGATGTCAATGGAGAGGGCCTCTGCTCTCTTCCTTCTTTTCGCGATTAAAACTCACCACTGAGTCTCTTTGGAGTTTCCGATGACTTTCGCCTTACAAGATTTCTCTCTAGAAAATTACTTACAAGAACTTCGCCCACTAATAGATGTTGATTGCGGTACGTATACTAAAGACGGTATCGAAGTTATTGCCACTCAGATGCAACAAAAATATCTGGATATGGGTTGGTATGTTAAACGTATCGATTGTGGTATTGCGGGTACTGGTCTAGAAGTACGTAACAAACCTGAAAGCAGCGACATCGACGTAATGCTTGTTGGTCACATGGATACTGTTTTCCCTGAAGGAACCGCTGCTGCACGACCAATGACGTTTGATGAAAAACGCGCATACGGCCCCGGTGTTTCTGACATGAAGTCAGGTCTACTTAATGTTGTTCATGCTTTACGTAATATGGACAAAGAAACACTCGATAAGCTATCTATCTGCATTTGCATGAACCCTGATGAAGAAATCGGTTCATTGCACTCAGAATCATGGCTAAAAAGCGTTGCCGTTAATGCAAAGAATGTGCTTGTTGCAGAAGCAGCACGTGCTGATGGCTCTTTAGTAAAAGCGCGTAAAGGTATGGCTCGTTACCGTCTAACATTCGCAGGTAAAGCTGCGCATGCTGGCAATGAACCACAGAACGGTCGCAGTGCTATCACTGAAATGGCCAACTGGGTTTTGGCGATAAACAATTTAACCAATTTTGAATCGGGTACTACATTAAATGTCGGTATCGCCAAAGGTGGTGCAGGTGCGAACATCGTGCCTGATTCAGCAGAAGCGGTTGTTGATGTACGTTTCTGGGATAATGACGAATACGCAGAAGCTGATGCGAATATTCGTGCACTAGCAGAAACACCCTTTGTGGAAGGCGTGACTATCACGGTTGAACGTGAAGCGCATAAACCATCAATGGTGCCAACAGAGAAAACAGAAGTACTAATGGCATTGGTTGAAGAATCAGGCAAAGAGCTTGGTATCGATATTAAGTGGCAAGAAGTGGGTGGTGGCTCAGATGCTAATCTAACTGCGGTAATGGGCATTCCAACACTTGATGGCCTTGGTCCTGCTGGTGCTGGCTTCCACAGTGCTGATGAGTACTTAGAGCTCGATACTATCGAACCTCGCATTAAACTACTGATGAAAGTATTAACCAAAATTGCTGGTTAATATAAAACATATATAATAAAAAGGCTGTGATCTGTTAACTGCACTTCGGTAATTTGATGATTACCGAAAAACAACTATCAAAACACAGCCTTTGTAACACTCTACTTCAGTGGCTCCCGCCCTTCGCTATCTTAATCTATCACCGTCATCAGGCTATTTAATGTCGCCTGTTTTACGTGATGATAAAATAGTATTTGAACGTATCTCATCGACTTTAAACTGTAGCGCTTTAACTGGATGCCGCCACAAGAACCTTGGTAACGACCAGCGCACAACATGCATGATTTGCAAACGCTTTGCTGATTGGTAACACTGCCCCTGACATTGTAAACACGTTGGCTTTTCATCGGCTAAACGACAATTGGCCATCCTGCTTTCAACATATTCGAAAAGACTTTCACATTCAGGACAAGTAATCGCCCCACGGTGCAACGTTTTACAATATAGACGAATCATCGCCGTCACTGTATCCAGTTCACGTTGCGTACGAACTGAATGTCTATTTAGTACTGTCATAGTGCGGCTATTATCCACCGCTGCACCATCAGATTGTTGATTAAGATCAAAACAATACTTCGATCACACTTTTATGTTGATAAAGCCATCATTTTACAGCGTAAAATACTGTAATAAAGTTTGCGCTTTCAAACTTTAAGCATGAACATTCGCCCCTTCAGAAATATAAGACATAGCGTACGTAACACATTCATCTAGAGCTAAAGATAAAGCACGATAATCCGCCTCACTCACAACGCGATGCTGTATCAACTTTATCTCAATGTCACCCGCTATCACTTTTAATTTTTCAGCACCTAAACTACCCGCCACACCTTTGAGACTATGCACAATTCTGATCGCTGGTTCGCTGATATTCGATGACTCACATTGTGAAACTAAGCAGTGTAACTTTTCCGCATCAGCAGCATGTTCATCCATGAATATGTCTAAAAGCATTTGCACAGAATCTGAGTCGCCATCCATTGTTTCTAGCATAAGTGGAATATCGATAGCAGCCTTTGTTGTTAGCTCTGGAGATATCGGTTCTTTATCAGTATCAGCCACTGACAGCTCAGTGTTCCCCGACGCTTCATTAGCTTTATTACTTGCGTCTACGATAGATGAGGTCTTCTTTGCTTCTATATTCAAGGGGGCAGCAACATCGCTGGAATTTTTTATTCCAACAATCAAATATTCATTAATCGCATTAACCACTAAGTAAATAATCTCTGCCAATTTGTCGGCATCATTAATAGTTACAGGTTCTTGTTGCTGGTAGCTCTTTTCTAGTCGTTCAGACTCAATTTTTAATCTTGGAGCACCAAGGCTACCCGCAACTTCTTTTAAATTATGTACTAAGCGTAATGCCTCTTCGATCTGTGAACCTTCAATCAATTCTCTCAATCGTAGTCCGTAAGCTGAATACTCCTCTCGAAATATCTCTAACAACATCACAACGGATTCTTTGTCACCATCCATACTTTCTAGAATAGAATTGATGTCTAAGATCGTATCTTCTGAGGAATAAAGACGACTCACAGATTGAGGTGAATCTTGAGAGGCAACAAATGGTTGCTCAGCTGGGTTAACCGCACTCATTTTTACAGCAGTAAATATTGAAGTAATAGCCAAAAGTGATGTGACGACCATCAGAGCCATATTAAACAACGCCAGCTTTGAGGCATACACAAGCAAGCCATGTTGCAGCTGTTCTACTTCACTTTCTAAAGTCGATATTTGAGCAATAGCATTCAATACTTGAGTTAATTGATAAGAAAAGTAGCAACCTCCTACTATAGAGGCAGCAACAATCACAAGCATGACATAAAGTATTTGACGAGTTCGCCGACAATCGAACGACTGCACTTTACTCATTTAACCACCTAAAAAGTTAACATTTAAAGTAAGGAGAATGATTCTCAACACCTTGATATGAAATCTGTTTTACACGACTAAAATAATAGACAATATATTGGTGAATACCAACAAGCGATTACGATGAGAAACAGGCACAAAAAACCACCTAGTTTACTCTTGTGTTGCACAAAAGCACGCTAGGTGGTTTGAGTAAATACCATCGAACTAAGGCGCTAGACCTCTAGATATTAATTATCAGTATTCAAACGGCGTAATAACTGATCTTTCAAGTTAGGTGGCGTGCCTTTAATCGTCAAGGTATCGGTTTCTGCATCATAGAAAATACGCTCACCTAATAGCATGCTGTCAAAATTAATCGACATGCCACCACCCGCCCCCACAAACTTGGTCAATTTACGCATTGCGGTACGATCAGCAGGGAAACTTTCTTCTAGCTCGTAGCCCTGTTTTGACGTGAATTCATAAAAATTAGTGCCGTCTTCTGCTGGTGGTAACTCACCCGCCAATTCTTTAACCGCCACTTCATCGCCTGCTTGTAATTGGCCATTACAGTAGTCATAAACCTGCTTGCGATATTGCTGCTTCTCTTCTTTATCAAGGCGAGAATCGGCACAAAAATCTTCAACGGCTTGCATCAATACTTGATTTTGTTCTTTAGCATCAAGACCAACGACTGCTTGCAGAAAATCTAGGAAGAAGTCTGAAATTTTTCGCCCTACACGCCCTTTAATGAACGTCAGGTAACGATTTGAATCCGAATCTGTTTCCCACGATGATAAATCAATGCGAGCAACAATATCCATTTTAGCGACATCAAGGTAATCGGTGGCACTGATATCTAATTGCTCAGTCACTTTCATGCTATGACAAGTTGGCAACAAACCAATAAATAAATAATCAGTAGCCAGTGATTGGTATTCTGCCATCACTAATGTGCCAGCTTCAGCGAAGGGATATTTTGCTAGTTCAACCTGTAAACGCTGCGCTGATTGGTTAGAAAATGTTAAGAAATCCATTTCACCAGTGCGATATTGTTTCAACCAATGACAAAATTCACTGTCTTCAGCAAAGAGAGCGAAGCCTTTTGCCCCTTTACTGCTGTATACTCGATGTAGTTCAGCAACGAGACCTTCGGTAGAAGAATCAGCATCAAGCACCTGATTTCTTAGGTTAATTTCGATTTCATCTTGATCGTTTTTTGTCAGCTGATGAAGGATGACATTAGAAAGTGTAAGACTCATAATGGAAAAGGTTATCAGTAAGACTAGAGTGTGGGTTATTATAGAGCGCTTTCTTAAACTTTAAACTAAGACATTAAACAAGATTTCCTATGCCAATTACTTCAAAATATACAAATCAGAAAATTGAACAGATCATTAGCGATGTGTTTGACGTACTTGAAAAGCATGATGCATCAGCTGAACTAGCGCTGATGGTTGTAGGTAACATCGCAACCAACATCATTAATGCCGATGTTCCAGCATCCAAGAAAAAAGAAATTGCCGAGCAATTTTCTCAAGCTCTGCTTAAGTCAACTAAATAAGATTTAAGTTTGCTGTAGTAAACGACATTTAAGACTGAGAAGAACTGACATATATGGTCGCCAGCGGAAATAATTATAAAGACAAAGTCTCACAGCTGATTAGCTGGGGACACTGGTTCAGCTTTTTCAATATCATCGCAGCCATGCTATTGGGCTCGCGATATATTGTGCATTCTGAATGGCTAAAGTCGA
>SWCB01010203.1_pt2 | contig 14588 bp, 11 predicted proteins | sample 4692901 | NCBI WGS metagenome assembly SWCB01 (sample SAMN10267276, study PRJNA491770) | bioreactor metagenome | isolation source: DHS bioreactor inoculated with subseafloor sediment | place: Japan: off Shimokita Peninsula | collected 2006-08 | reverse complement strand
TTGAAATTCAATCCTGACACAGCCTCAAAAAATTTCGGGTCTTTTTCCGGATGATCAATAATCTCGATAATCTCACCCATCACTGGATTCTCTTTAAGCAACTGCTCAAAAGACATCAGCCCGAATACCCTCTCTAATTTTATTTCAAATGATCGAATTCCCAGATCCCTAACTAGTTCATCTTCCAGATATAAAAGATTCTCGTTCTTTTTGAGATAGGACATCATATTCGTTCTACCCGTCAACTTTGCTCTTAGAATGACATCTGCAGGTATAAATTCAACTGTCTCCACAGCAGTCACCAATTGAGCCTTAAGTGCATGATAAAAATCAAGTTCAGACTCATATTCCCCGCTGATGTCGAGAGTACATTGTTCGTATTGAATTGAGTTGAATGAAATAAATTCAACTTTTACATGTTTTTTTGTAATCGTGATAAGATTGCCTCCTTTGGAACCGGTCTCATTGATGTTGAGCCCTTGAAGAGTCCCTGAATAATAGATTGGCAAATCTTTCATCTGCATTCTCTGGTGGATATGGCCTAATGCCCAGTAATCGTAATCAGTCGCCGCAAGATCGCTCAGCGATGTCGGCAGATAGCGGCCTTTCTCGATTCCTGCTTCAATCGACTCCACCATGGCATGAGCAATCCCGATGTAAATCGATTTGTTCGTTTTTATAGGGAATTTTCTGATCAAATTGCGTTTCTCTCGGTCATTCAAATGTCCAACACCAATCAGGTGACACTCGTTCCCCTCTTTATTGACAAGGACAATATCCTCAGGGACGTCACGATCAAAGATCTTGACATTATCATTGAACTTGAATCGCATTGCAATCACCGGATCATGATTGCCAGGAGCGTAATAAACCGAGATGTCCTGCTCTCGCAATCTCTCAAATTGATCCCATAGAAACTTTTCTGTCTCTAGAGAAATCCTCTCATTGTCAAACAAATCTCCTGCGATGATCAATCCATCAACGGTCTCCTCGATACATCGCTCGATAGCTTTTTCGAAAGCTTTTCTTTGACCCAATTTCAAATCTTGACTCAATTGACTGTCTTTACTTGTCAACGGCGCGTCAAAATGAATATCAGCAATATGTAGAAATTTAAACATCACACACCTCCACTTCCTATTTTAGCATAAAAAACCAAAAATAAATTTTTAAACCCCATTTATTTGGGTTATAATGATAATAGGAAAATACTATATATATGGGGGGAATCCACTTGGAACAACTATATAATGAGATTTACAGGGTTGGTACCCTTTTTCAAGAAAATCGACACCAAAAAATTTATATGGGCGAATCAATCAAAGATCCGGATTGCATTGTCGTAATCAGCGAGTTCCTTCGCAGCGACTTGATTGATTCAACTTTTATCAATACGTTGAAAGACAACCTCGCTCATCTGCTTTATTTTGAAGAAAACGAGACCGAGGCTGTATTCATCACCGCCTACGGCGAAGGTATGAGCATATTCCAGGTCATCGACAATTTTCCCAATACAACTCACTTTAGAATGAACCTGTTACATGATTATTTAAATATTCTCAAACCATTTACGACCTTGCTTCCGATCTTTCAATATATTCTGACAAGCGACTCACATTTCTTTATTCAGAATAGCGAACTTGTCTACAACGAATTGCTTGTCATCGATGAAGATCAATTCGACCCGACCGTTGGTTTTGAACAAGTCAAGCATCGAATCAGCACTTTCGCTCACAAGGTTCTCGATTTCACTCCAGATGAATCCGATGCAGCGATTGTTGTCACTCTCAGAGGATTCTTCGATGATTTGGAATCGGATTTGTCTCTGGATTCTCTCGAAAAGATATACCGCGCTTACCGAAAAATCTACATCTACGATATGTATCTTGACAAGGATACTGCAGCTGCATATATCCCACCGGTCGTGCCAATTGTGGCTACCGCTAATGAACCGGAAACCGTCGTGGTCGCATCAGCTCCCGTCGTGGCGAGATCCGCTTTTGCTCTTCCGTTCAAGAACAACAAAATTATGCTGTTCAACAAAGAAAAATATGCGGTCAATCCCCTTCTAGTGGCGCTTCTCATCTTGGCCATTGGCATTGCGCTTTTTGCCATTTTCACACCGATGATCAATCGCATAAGCGACACGGATTCACCTATCGCCTCATTTGAGAAGGAAAAGATCGACGATCATTGGAAGTTCCTTAACTTATCAAAAACCTTCGGCAGCGACAATCGCATTACCGAAGTAGAATGGACAGTCTACTCAGACGATGTTCTATTCAATACATATGACACACATAACTTGAACCTTTCTTTCAACACAGAAGGTATCTATAAGATTTCTCTTCACGTCATGGACAAATTCGGAAACTGGAGCGATCCTTACACCGAAGAAATCTACTACACGATGATCGACCTGGATCCCATCTCGGATAACCTTGATGACCAAACTCAACCCGGTGATGAGGCTCTTAACAGCTATACCATCACTTTTGAGGGGTCACCTGTATTTGACAGTGAAGAAGTCCGCTCAGGCGACAAATCCATTCGCATGGATTTTGTCGGCGACCAGACCCATGGCATCATTATGGACAATGTGTTCATGGATAATAACACCAAGGTTTCATTTTGGATCAAAGCGACAGACGATCCATCACTGACAATTTCAGCCATCGGATTGAACCATGGCGATTCAGTATTCAGTTTGTCCAAGGTAATCCATCCGAAAATAGACCAATGGCAAAAAATCGAATTCAACACAAACACCAGCGTGGCCAACACCCTTAAGGTTTTCATTAATGGCGAAGACCTCACGCTCTGGCTAGATGATATCGAAGTGAATTCATATAAATAATTACTACTACATAATCAAGGGACTGAAATAAATATTCTAATCAGTCCCTTTTTTTATGCACTAAATTAAAAGTGGTCTAAAGAAATTTTCGTTTCTTTAGACCACTTAAGGTCATAACTTAATTATTTTGTTATCACTCGCCGCCAACACCATTAGAGAAGGAGTCAACTTTTTGAGGTCACTTAGAAATAGTGCCTTTTAAATTCTATTTGTATTTTCTGGAGTTCTCTCGCATTTTTGCGTTCTCAATTTTCTCATTATTTCGACAGCATCAAATCAATTTTCGAGAAGTTTCCAAAAGCTCCGCCTGTATGTATAAACAGAATGTTGGTGCCTTTCTCAAAGCGCCCGTTCATGATCTCCACAACCAAACCTCTGAACGCCTTGCCTGTGTAGACCGTATCCAGAAGAACCCCTTCTTCCCTTGTGAATCTCCTAATCCATTCGATCTCCTCAGGTGTGCTAACGGCATACCCTTTTCCGACATAGTCATTGATGATATCAAATCGGTTTCTATCGATTTCAATATCCATACCGGTCTCCTGTGTCAGATTAAAGACTTTCTCATTGGCATCGACACTGCCATCATAGATATTGAATCCCAGCACCTGATGGTTTGTCTTGTGCAGATGGGCGCCTAAGATCATGCCCGCATGTGTGCTCCCCGAGCCCATGGCTCCAGTCAAATAATCAAAAGTCACACCCATTTCTTTCTCTTGGGCAACAATCTCGTTGACCGCTCTGATATATCCCCAGTTTCCAAGTCCGTTGGAAGCGCCTTCCGGTATCACATAGGCACGGATACCTTTTACAGCGAGATCACTTTTCATCTTTTCCATAATCTCATTGCGCTCGTTCTTATAGGCTTCCTCAGAGATTTTAATCACTTCAGCACCGTAAAGCTCATCGAGAAAGTAATTCCCGTTGATGACATCGTTTTCATCACTTTTTAGTACCAGATAGGGTTTAAGACCTAGTTTGACAGCAGCGATTACCGTTGCACGACCGTGATTAGTCTGAAAGCCACCGCAAGTGATAACCGCATTGCACCCCTTATCCATTGCTGCTTTCATCGTGTATTCCAGTTTTCTGACCTTGTTGCCAGAGAGTTCAAATCCCGTCTGATCATCTCTTTTGATATAGATATTGACGCCCTGATAATTGCCTTTCAATTTCTCGATTTTTGTTGGTAAATTTGCCAGCTCAATTCTCGCAGGTTCTTTTAAATACATTAGTTCCTCCAAAGGGTCAATAAATGACCATCTTATTTTTTTTCTGATAGATACATTTTAGCACATTTCGACTTAAAATCTTTATCCCTTCTTCAATTTTTTCAGGATCAATCCCTCCGATGCTGAGGCGGATATACGACAACCCCTTAATCTGTCGGTCAATATAGTATTCTGGCCCTATACTGAAAATCAAATCTGATTTTTTCGCCTCTGCCAGCAGTGTTTCCGCATCAATGCCCGGTGGCAGTTTGATCCAAAAACTCAAGCCACCCTCTGGCATCTCACAAACCACATCGCTGTGCATGTAGCTCTCCAGGTGATTCTTAGTCAAAATGATTCGCTCATTGAAAATCGCATTGATTTTCTCAATATGGTGATGATAGCTATCGCTACTGATAAACTCCGTCAGAGTACGCTGTAGAATCCCCGATGTGGACAGATCCGTCATCGCCTTGATGTTCCCCAGAGCGTCAATCAATCTCTGAGGCATAACCAGATACGAGACTCTCAGCCCCGGCATCAATATCTTGGAAAATGTCTTGATAAAAATCACCCGGTCAGCCGTGTCATATGATTTGAGACTGCTCACTTGATTGCCGTAATTGATATCATTAGTATAATCATCCTCAATAATATAGAAATCATGCAGCTCAGCCAATTCGATCAATTCCCTCTTGGTCTCTTCAGAATAGCTATAACCGGTTGGATTCTGAAAGTTGGGCATGGTATAAAAGAGTTTTGGATGATTCCATTTCAATTCGTTTTTCAGAAACTCCCGGTCAAGGTCATTGCCTTTGTAAGGGATGCCGGTAATTCTGATGCCCATCGTTTTAAAATACTGATAGGCTCCCCGATACGTTGGATTCTCAATAAAAACATGGTCGTGTATTCCCAGAAGTTCCCTTGAGACGATGTCGATTCCCTGCTGAGCGCCAGAGATAATCATGACGCTTTCCAAAGGCACGTCGATACCCGCCTCCCTGAGTTGCTGGAGAATCGCCTTTCTCAGTGGTTCATAACCTACAGCATCGTGATAGAGAAACGCCTTGCCGCGATCCCTGGTCAACACCTTATCGAAAGCGGTTTTGAACTCCTCCACAGGAAAATAGTCAGTCGAAATGATTGATTGCGTAAAATCATAGGTGTACTCTTGCTCGGTTTCCTCAATCATTTCAATTTCCACTTCTCCAAATTCCTTTACAAAGGTTCCCTTCCCTGAAATCTTGTAGACATATCCACGACTCTCCAGATCACGATATGCCGAGACTACCGTATCCTTGTTAATACTCAGTTTTTCTGAAAGTTCGCGGATTGACGGTAACGGATCATGGGGCGAGAGCACCTGATTCAATATCAGCTTCTCCATATGGTTAGATATGCTCCTGTAGATCGGTTTGTCATCGCTAAATTTTATATCCCACATAGGCCACTCCTCATAAAAAAAGCCTCCATAAAAGAAGGTCCCAAGATGCCGTCACATTATACAATTCAGGACCACGTCTCACAACGTGGGTGTACTACCTGCTGCTTTTGACTTCCATTCTAAGATGGCTCGTCAGCCACAGTGGGACACGAACTCCCTTTAAAAATATGGTGGTTGAATTATATCGCACAACGCGCATCCTAGGCACTTCTATTATATAACAACTAGCAATTATTTCAAAGTCTGACTAATATTTAACTTTCATTCCATCCTCGATGGTCTCGACAGAATCCAAAATCACGACAGCGTCTGCTACCAGTCCCACCAGGACTTCATAATAGTTATTCCCCTTGATGCCGATGGTCACAGGAGTCAGAACAACCCGTCCATCTACTGTTCCATCAAATCTGAACAATGCATCCTTTTCCAATAGCAAGGCATCCTCTTTCGTTTCAATGATAAATTCAACGTCGAGTTCCCGACCAACCTAATTTTTTATTAAAAAAAACCTTCACGAATGAAGGTTTCCCAAGATGCCGTCACATAATATAATTCAGGACCACGTCTCACAACGTGGGTGTACTACCTGCTGTTTTTGACTTCCACTCTAAGATGGCATGTCAGCCGCAATCGGACACGAACTCCCTATAAAAATGTAGTGGTTAAATTATATCTAGCCACGCACATCCTAGGCATACCTTATTATATAGCATCTTATGAATTTTTCAAGTATTATCTAATATTTGACTTTAAGGCCATCCTCAATGGTCTCTGCCGGATCCAGAATCACCACATCACCTGATGCCAGTCCTTCCAAGACTTCGTAATAGTCATTCCCCTTGATGCCGATGGTCACAAGTGTTAAAACCGCACGCCCTCCGTCAACTTTGTAAACATGGTGTTTCCCATCAAATCTGAATAAAGCGTCCTTTTCCAATAACAATGCGTCCTCTTTCGCTTTAACGATGAATTCAACGTCGAGTTCCCTGCCTACTAATGCCAGATTCTCTGACGCTTCAATATCGATTGTCCCCTTAAGCTGACTGACTCCCAGATCTGAGATCGTTTTCATGATGGTCGGATGGATTCTGATGATTCCCGATTCAATCGATTCATCTCCAACGACTAGTCTCACCGGCGTCTCTGAGTCAATAAGCAACAAATCATCTTCCAATAGATTGACCTGCACATAATACTCCTGCTCATAGATCTGAATGACTGGATTTCCGATGTCGGCATAGTCTTTCACATCCACATAGATTGCACTGATTACACCATCAAAAGGTGCACGGATGGTATATCGCTCGATTTCATGCTGAACCCTGTCAAGCTGCGCCTGAAGGGATTTGAGCTGATAGCCAACCTGACTGAGAGCGGTATCCTGTGATCCCGATGTCGTATCCGCCGCATTCATCGCAATGGTATAGCTCATCCGGTTCACATTATACAACAGCGCCAGCGAATCCAGTTCAGAACGACTGATTGCACCTGACTCGTATAACATCTCCGCGTTTTCATAATCTATCTTGGACTTCACATAGTTCTCACGGGCAATTCGCGCCGCATCCGATGCACTGGCCACTGCCAAGTCACCATAATCCGATGACAGGTAGTTCATATCGGCCTCAACTGCCTTGACCTCATTTGAAAGGGATTCAAGTTGATACTGAAGAAGTTTATCATCGAGAATGGCCAAAACAGTTCCTTGATCCACACTCTGACCCACTTCAACATCAATCGAAATCACTTCACCAGCACCGTAGGCTGTCAAATCGACCATGGCTTGACTCCTGAGTGTACCGATTTCCTTGATCACTTCTTCTACAGGTCCTGTATTCACGGCAGTGCCTGTAACCGGTTCTGTCTTGGTGAGATAGTACCCTCCTGCGGCAACACTTAAAACGGTCGTCGCCAGAATCACCCATCTTATTTTTTTTGATTTTAGATTGATTTTCACCATTTTCCCTCCTATGTCATCCTGTTTTTAAGTGCATCGATAAAGTTCAACCTGTGAATCTTCTCATAAGTTGCAACGACCGATATGGACACAAATACTGCCGTTAAAAGCGCTGTCTTTAAATGAGATTGCGGTGTAACTATAAATTTAAAAGTATATAGATCATTATTAAACGATGAGTACAAAGAACCCATCATAATCTGCCCCATTGGCATACCCACAAGTATGCCCAGAATCGCTAACACAAGGGTCTCCCTTGTGATCATCTTGAATATCTCGTATTTGCTAAACCCCATCACCCGCATGGAGGAAAACTCCAATTGACGCTCGCTGATGGTCATAATGCCAGAATTGTAAACGATAGCAAATCCCAGCACAGCTGCAAAAACCAAGATAACAGAAATGGAGTAGATCGTCAGATCCATAAATTCCATGAAGGTATCCCTGATATCTTTAAGGGACTGAACTGAAGCGATAATCGCATAGTCTTCCAAAATGCCCTTAACATCTTCATCAGAGTCAATCAAAATGCTGTTAACTGCTCCCTTTTCAACCAACTCATTCTGCATATACTCCAGATTAGCATAGAGATTGATTCCCAGAGTCTGCGCGACGATATCCTTTACAACTACCATTTGATCGTCATGTCCCGGTATAAAGGTCTTCAATTCAATCTTGTCGCCCTTTTGGTATCCGAAGTAGTTTGACACACTCTCGGTAATCAAAATTCCTTCATCAGGAATCTGAATGCTCTCTCCATCAATATTAACTAGGTTATACATCTCGGTACCCTCTTTGATCCCGATCATACTAACAATCTTGTTTTTCGAGCCTTGTTCAATTTCAAATGGAATTTCAAGTTTTCCCTCGGCTTTTGTGGCCTTTGTAATTTTTGAAATTTCATGGAGATCATCCTCTGCTACAAATGTCTTAAATGCGATCGTGTAATCCATCTGTTGGAAATCCTCGAACTGACTGATAAACAAATCTTCAAATGAATCCACCAAAGTAATAGGAGTCAGGGTTAAAGAGTAGGTCATCGCAATGCCCAACAAGGTGAATACCAACCGTTTCTTATTCCGCATCGCAGAGCGAATCACTGATTTCCAGTCAAATCGGATTCTGCCCCAGATCTTTTCATATCTCTCCAAGAATATCTTCTTTCCAATCCTCGGCGGTGCCGGACGCATAGATTCGGCAGGATGAATCAACAGGATTTTCCGACTGCCCCAAACACCTGCCACAACTGTAAATGAAACCGTAATGAAAATCGCATAGAGCGCGAACCACGGATAAAACACTTTTTCCAGCATTGGAATGTTAAAAAATGAATCTACATAGAATTGGGCCATCCAACCGGAGAGTTGAAACCCAAATATAATCCCCAATACAGACCCCAATAAACCGATGAGTACCGTCATCTTTGCATAGTGGCTCATGATGTTCAAATTGGTGTATCCCATTGCCTTGAGTATGCCAATCATGGTCCGATCATTTTTGACTAATCGATTGATCATGAAAACCATTATTATCGCAGCGACCCCGATAAAGAATATCGGAATATATAGAACCGTCTTTTTACCGCTTTCAATCTCTTCGGTAAGCATTCGATTTGAGAGCTGGTTTTTCCTCTCTATTAAACCCATGATACCGAGATTGCTGAATTTCTCATCAATCTCGTCCATTATTTTTTCTATATCAGCATCCTCGTCAATTGTGAAGATCGCCTGATTCCTAAGACTCCCCATATCGAAGGCACTCTGAGCAAAGGTCTCCGTGACATAAATGACGCCATACTTCTTGGGATCCGGCAACAGGGTTTGCTCGCTTTCGATCAGATAGATGAATTCTGGTGAGTCGACGATGTCCTTGATGGTCATCACATAGCGCCTCCCCGAGATGATTACTTTGATCTCATCACCGACCTGATAACCCCTGGCCTTGGCAAATTGTTTGACCATGAAGATTTCACGATCTGATTCCAGTATCTCTTTTCCCGCATCAAAAAACAGCTGATTGATCCCTTTCTCGATGGGTTCGGAAAGAACTTTAATTCGAACATTCTCGTCTTCGATATCAAGCTGGACTTCACCAGTTATTCGTCCTTCTATCGCAGAGATCCCGTCAAGTTCTCCAATTTTATCAATATTAGAAGTCGACACCTTGCTGAAATCGATAAAGCCATCTGCAAACTGGGTCAATTCATAATAGCTGTCAACGGTCACATCGAGATTGTTCATCGCCATACTCAAGGCAATATAACTCATCAGTCCAATCACAATAACCATCATGATCGCGACATATTGTGTTTTTGATCGTTTCATCACTCTGAGAATTCTTCGATCAAGTTTCTTCATTACCATTCAATCCTCTCAGGACTAACAGGATTCTCATTGAGGTAGTTATCTGTGATCCGGCCACTTCTGAGTTTGATAACCCGGTCACCTATATCGCCGATTGCCGAGTTATGTGTGATCACGATAACCGTCTTCTTTAACTTTCTATTGATATCCACTAGCAATTTGAGAATGCTGACACCCGTCTCATAGTCCAAAGCACCAGTCGGTTCATCACATAATAATAGACTTGGATTTTTGGCTACAGCTCTCGCTATAGCTACCCGCTGTTGTTCTCCTCCAGATAATTGCGAGGGAAAATGATCAGCCCTTTCCATTAGACCCACTTCATTCATAATCTCATCGATATCCAATGGGTCATTGGTGATCTCAGTCGCGAGCTCCACGTTTTCTCTTGCAGTAAGGTTGGCCATCAGATTGTAAAACTGAAAGACAAAACCGATATCATGGCGCCTAAACTCCGTTAATTCTTTATCGTTATAGGCTGTCACTTCCTTGCCATCAACATGAACCGAACCCTCTGTCGGCAGATCCATGCCCCCCATCAGATTGAGAAGCGTGCTTTTTCCACTTCCACTGGGTCCCAAAATCACAACGAATTCGCCTGATTCAATCGCAAAATTAATCTCCCGAATGGCATGCACTGTCACTTGTCCCATCTGATATGTTTTTTTCAAATCCTTGACTTCAATAAACTGATTCATTTTCCCGACTCCTTATTGTCTCAAGCGCTTTCTGCATATCCTCTTTAATCGGTGCTTCAATATGAATCGTCTCTCCTGTCATCGGATGCGTGAAACGCATCATCTGACAATGAAGGAATTGCCTGCCAATTAGAGAACTAGTCTGGTTGTATAACTCATCGCCGACAATCGGATGACCAATATACTTCATATGTACCCGGATCTGATGGGTTCTTCCCGTCAAAAGTTGAATCTTTATCAATGTATAATCCTTGAATCGATCAGCAACGTCAATGATTGATTGGGACGCCTTGCCATCTGACCTGACAACCCGCATTATAGAGTCCTCTGACTCTCTGATAATGGGCGCATCAATCAATTGATTCTCTTCCTGTATTTCTCCTTCAACCAAGGCGATATAGTGTTTGTCCACTTCCTTGCGCTTCATGGCCTCTGACATCTGATGGTGAATAAACTGGTTCTTCGCCATAATCACAACGCCCGATGTGTCCCGGTCTAATCGATTGACAAATCTGATCTTCGAGAAATCATTTTGTTGATACAAATGCTCCGCGGCAAAATTCATAAGAGTACTCGTTGGATGTCCCAAAGTAGGATGAACCACATAATAAGGATCCTTGTTGACAATCAAAAGCACATCATCTTCAAAGAGGATTTCCAGCGGAAACAACTCTCTCTCAAAGGTGTTCTCCTCGTAGTCGAAATGAACTCGAATTTCGTCGCCTTCAGCAACCTCTTCATGGAGTCGACGCTCCTGATTGTTGACAGTTACCTTGCGATGTTTTTTAAGCTGGGTAAAAAGGCGGCTGGATATCCCAATGCGCTTTTTTAAAATATTTTTAATCGATGAACCCGAATCCTCATTTTTAACTATATATTTCATTTATTGCTCCTTATACACTTTAATGAGTCTATTATATCAAAAAAAAAAATGATTCAGCGATTTGCTGAATCAAAGTTTGAAAAAGTTTAATAAGCTACAATATTAAAGCCGCAATCAACATGTATAATTTCTCCGGTAATTCCAGTAGACATGTCGCTTAACAAGAACACAGCGGTATTTCCGACTTCTGCCGGTTTAACCATCCGATTCATCGGTGAGCGTTCCACGAATACTTCTGCAATCTTCGCGAAACCACTGATACCTTTAGCAGCCAATGTTTTAATTGGTCCAGCCGAAATCCCATTAACGCGAATTTCTCTCAGCCCAAGATCTCTTGCAAGATAACGGACACTGGCATCGAGTGAAGCCTTGGCAACACCCATAACATTGTAATTTTTTGCAGCCTTCTCGCCTCCAAGATAGGTCAGAGTCACGATAGAGCCACCTTTTTCCATCATCTGTGAGGCATATTTAGTCACGCTAACCAGTGAATACGCACTGATATTTTGCGCCATTAAAAATCCCTCTCTAGAAGTATCGTAATAATTACCCTCAAGTTCTTCTCTTTTGGCATGGGCAATCGAATGCACCACCCCTTGAATTAATGGGACATGCTCAGCGATTTCAGAGAAAGTTCTCTCGATATCTTGATCCGATGTCACATCACATGAAATCGTCAGACTCTCTTCAATCCCCTCTTCTTCAAGCAACTTGGACAGTCCTTTCAGACTCTTCTCACCATAATAAGTGAAAATCAAGTTGGCTCCCGCTTCTTTCAATTGCTTGGAAATCGCCCAGGCAATCGACCACTTATTAGCGACACCCATTATTAGTACTGTTTTACCTGTCATCAATGAAATCATATTCTCCTCCTAATAGCTTATATTACTACCAGGTACTAAATTAGTACTTCCTCATTATATCCCAAAGCCATCTATTGTGCAAGGAGTTCTTTCAGCGCAATCATCATGCGATCAATATCTTCACGTTTGACATCCTTGTTGGTGACAAATCGCCATTCTCCACCCTCAGGACCATTGATTTTAATTCCTCGATCATAAAGCCCTTGGACAACTTTCTCAGAATCCAGCACTTCTTCAGACGCCTTGAAGAACACCATATTGATATCCAAGCGATCTTCGTCGATTTCGATTCCCTCAATTTCCTTCAATCTAAGAGCCATATACTTGGCATTATCATGATCATCTTCCAAGCGATCAACCATATCAGTCATAGCCAGCAAGCCAGCAGCAGCGATGATTCCCGCTTGACGCATACCGCCACCCATCAATTTTCTCATCTTTCTTGCTCGGTCTATAAATGCCTTTGAACCACCGACCATCGATCCGATTGGAGCACAGAGTCCCTTTGAAAGACAGACATTCACAGAATCGCAGCATGCTGTCAATTCCTTAACATCAACGTCAAGAGCCGTTGCTGCATTGAAAAGCCTGGCGCCATCCAGGTGAACCGGCACACCGTGTTCCTTGGCCAGTTTATAAACAGCCTGCATATGCTCAAGTGGGACAACAGTTCCGCTACCATGTGCATTTTCCAAGCAAATTAGACCCGTATCTGGGTAATGAATGTCATTACCTCGGATCGCGTTTTTCAATTCACCAAGATCAAACACACCACCTTCTGTTTTCAGAGAGTGAACCTGAACACCTGAGATAACTGCAGAGGCCCCGACCTCGTGATATATGATATGACAGCCTTCACCAACAATAATTTCATCGCCTCTACGTGTATGTGCCAGTATAGATACCTGGTTTCCAAATGTTCCACTCGGGACGAACAATGCCGCTTCCATCCCCAAAATATCGGCCGCCATAGCTTCAAGCTTGTTGACAGTTGGATCATCCCCATAAACATCGTCACCAACCTCCGCGCTCATCATCGCTTGTCTCATCTCGTCAGTTGGTTGAGTTACCGTATCACTTCTAAAATCTAAATACATCATTTTTACCTCCTCTATCTATTTTATGCTACTATTATATAGAATTATGGGTATAAAATCATCGTTAGGAGGAAAACAGATGAATATTTTCACAAGCAAAGCATTGTATATCCTAGCAATCCTGTTTCTAGGCGGTCTAGGGCTATTTGTTTTCAAAGAACTTTTTGTATTTTTTATTCCCATTATATTAGCCTATTTAGTCGCCAAGATCATGCGACCTCTTAAAGATTTCCTTAATAAGAAGATTCATATTCCAATCCAGTTGGCGACCCTTATCTCGATGGTGGTCATCCTCACCTTGTTGGTCACTGTCTTCTACTTAACGGGGAATGTGATTGTAAATCAGGTTAGCTCATTAGCGGAAGACCTTCCTGAACTGGGAACCACGACCTACAATGCGATTATCTCAGCTTCAGATCATGTTGAGAGTTTTTTTGACTTCACACCACCCGTTTTCGATGATCTTTTCAAAAACCTCGTGGATTTCACAATCAGCGGGATAGGAAACATCTCAAAGAGTATCGGGATGTCACTGATCAACTTCATTACATTCATTCCCAGTCTGTTCTTCTATATTTTAATCATGTTGATAGCCACTTATTATGTATCAAATGACCTAGACGTCATTAAAGAGAAAATGGACTGGCTTTTAAATCGATTGACACTGATCAACAAGATTAGGGAAACATTCCAAAATGACATCATTTTTGCCTTAGTAGCTTACCTTAAGGCGCAAGGAATATTGATGATCATCACTTTTTTCATACTTGGCATAGGATTGTTCATCATGGGATATAAATATTTCCTTTTGATCTCCCTTGGCATTGCTGTACTTGACGCCTTGCCGATTTTTGGAACAGGAACGGTTTTCGGTCCTTGGATTGTCATCGAACTCCTCAATGGAAATTATCGAACCGCCATCTTTCTAGGGATCATCTATATGGTTGCCACCATCACTCGGCAAATTATGCAGCCGAAGATCCTCAGTACCCAAATCGGTCTCAATCCACTTCTGACACTGATATCTATTTATGCTGGAATCCGGCTATTTGGGGTCTTAGGTATTATTTTAGGACCAATGTTAATGATTTTAGTAATTTCCATCATTAAAACCCTCAAAAACACGAACATTAAAATAGAATTCAAATAAATCGTTTCCCCTATTTCCAACGTTTAGGGGAATTTTTCTGTAATCATCTATTTACAAACCAGATG
>SWCB01005233.1_pt1 | contig 14597 bp, 10 predicted proteins | sample 4692901 | NCBI WGS metagenome assembly SWCB01 (sample SAMN10267276, study PRJNA491770) | bioreactor metagenome | isolation source: DHS bioreactor inoculated with subseafloor sediment | place: Japan: off Shimokita Peninsula | collected 2006-08 | reverse complement strand
GAAGCCTGTAGTGCGAGCATGAATGCTGTGACGCTATATCGACTATATAGTGATAAAAAAGCACTCGTGGTCGATACGGATTTGGTGAAGTAGTTTTGATTAACAATGTTAGTTTGGGAAGAGAAAGCCACCTAGACAGGTGGCTTGATAATAATAAATGCACAGCGAAAGCTTGGGGAAAACGTTAATTATCTTATGTTGTTAGTCGGCTTGCTGTGGTGAATTGGTAGATGCAGGCTGCTTTTGAGAAAATTTATTTACCCATAGTGAGATAGCACCGTCACCTGTGATGTTACATGCGGTACCAAAGCTGTCTTGTGCCATATATAGGGCAATCATCAGGGCCAACTCAGCTTCCCCAAAGCCAAGCATAGAAGCCATTAGCCCTAGTGCCGCCATCACGCCGCCGCCCGGAGCTCCTGGTGCTGCAATCATGGTTATGCCTAGCATCATGATAAAAGGCAGCATCTCAACCAAGGATGGCAGGGCAATATGCTGACTTAGCGCTATCACTGCCGTGGAGCAGGTAACCAGTGTAATTGTGGACCCTGACAGATGAATAGTGGCGCACAGCGGGATGGTGAAATTGGCAATAGACTCATCAACGCCATTGTTTCTAGTTTGACGCAAGGTAACAGGAATAGTGGCAGCTGAAGACATGGTGCCAATGGCTGTAAAATACGCCGGCAGCATGTTTTTGATTAGTTTTATCGGTGATAAGCCCAACGCTAAGCCTGTTATTGTATATTGAATTGTGATCCAAACCCAATGCATAAAGACGGCCAGCGCAAGGACGACACCAAAGGTTTTTAAAGTCGTAAATACAGTGCCTTCTGCTGCCATTTCGGCAAAGATGCCGGAGATATAGAATGGGAGCAGCGGAATAATAACTTTTGATAACAGCAGGTCAATGATACTGCGGCCGTCATCGGCAATCTCTTTGAGCCGGATACTGTTAGTAATACTGATCCCCACCCCAAATAAGAAGGCGGTTGCTAGTGCGGTCATTACCCCAAACATTGGCGGGATTTCCAAACTAATAAAGCTGGTCAGTTTAGCGCCTGCATCGGTTGTAGTTTGATCTGGTGCTGGTAAGCCTGTTATCACTGAGCTGGCGACTATAAACGCCAGACTGCCAGCAATGACGGTTGAGCCATAAGAAAGCGCAACAGTTTTACCTAATAGGCTACCTGAGTTTTTCGGCAAACTGGCAATGCCACTGGTGATGTAGAAAAGAATAATTAAGGGGATGGTAAAGCCAATCAATTGGCCACCGAGCGATTTTACTGTCAGCAGTATGCGGATAACTGCATCGGGGGCAAAAAAACCGAGTAAAATACCTGCCATGATACCGGCAATTAATTTCAATATTAATTTCATTAAGTTATTTCCTGATGTGTGTTTGATAACGGTTAAGCCAGTAAATTATAATTTCTCATTGATATGCACTTGTTGGCATTTTATTCTTAGAGTATGGGTTTTCTGGAGTATTATTTTAACCGTTGGTACTATTTAGCATTTTTATGCATTATTGTCATTTTTTTTGAAAGTTTACTAAAAGATTTTATCTTGCAGACATTCATGAAAAGCATGGAGAAGTAAAGTATTACCTTGATGTAAGTAGAAGCTTGGCTTTGTACGATAAGGGAAGTATATAACTCTCGGTAAATAAAAAGAGCCGCACTTCTGATTGGCTCCTTGATGATTTATATATGTTTAGTTACGAATTAGATCACACCTTAATTAGGTTAAACCTCTGCGGTATGGCATCTATAGTTATGACTGTCACCAAGGTATTGCCATTTTCAATCTTGGTTGTCACTTGTGAATTATTACTTTCCAACTTCCACTCGCCTTTAATCGTAAATTGATTATTCATCGGCTGTGATAGGTCAAAACGCCATGGTCGGCTGTAGATACTGACTTCAACTTGTTCGCCATTAGCGTCGTTCTGTTCCGGATCTTGGCCTTCATAGAGTGCCAGATCGGGGTTAACTACACTGAACGATAGTTGATCCGCGCTTTCATTGATTTTTAGCATGACTTGCGACGGGGTATCCGAGGCAATGACCCAGTTTGTATCCGATAGCGTTGCTGGCTCAAAGAAGGCATAGGCCTCTACACCCTTTTCGCTACGAACTGCATGCACTTTGTTGTCTTGCTGAAGAACGGTGTAACTCGGCTTGATCGTATCTTGAGCTTCGATATTGATAGCATATTCATAGTGACCATTGACAGGGGCTTTACCATGGTCAATAACAGCTGAAGCAAATTGACCAGTTGTTGGTTGGCCATCATCCTCGTCATTGGAGTTTTGTGCCTGATAGCTAAATCGTACCTGTTCGTCGGCAATGTTTTTGACAAAGTAACGGTTACCCGCTGGGTCGAGGAATGTTGAATCTGTTGTAAGGGTCATATCGGTGCCGAGGGTGCTAATCGGATTACCGTTAACTTCTACCGGCTCAAGGTTGGGGATACTGTATTGAAACAGAGTGGTTTCGGTTTCATGCTGGCTATCATCATTTTTGATCCCTGAACCTAGGGCAACAATGGTGTTATCAAACATGAAATACGACTTTCTAGCGCGCAGGCTTTGCTGCCCATATTTTTTGTGGCCGTGTAATTTCATCGCAAACATAGCGCTGTCATTATTTAGGGTATTCGCACCCGAATAAGTTTCAGTGGATAGCAACATTTCTTCTATACCAGCTCCGGGAAGCTGGTTAAGTACTGTTTTCAATTCGTTATTTGGTAAGTGTATAGTCGTTGTTCCCGGATATCGGTTCCAGTCCCAGCCATCGTGGCTAAAGGCTTGTTTCGATAAGTCTGAGGGTGTTATTTCAAGTTGACCATATTGAAGGTAGCGGCCATACAGATTATTAGCTTGGTAGGTCTCATTGCCGACTAAGTAGCGACTGAATCCTCGGGCTGTGGCTAACCAAGATTGGGTTGGTTTTGTTGGACTTTGTCCTCTCGCTATTGCCATTGATGCATAGTTCATTGCCCATACACCAGTTGGTTCAGCTTCCGCTGCAATCCCTTCAAAGGTGGGCTTTTTAACTAAATTTGCATAAGCAGCAGCCAAGTCGGGATCTGTAGCTTGCGTACTATCAGGTGATCCAGAAAGTGCTAACCACTTGAACGGTGTTGCAGAGATTTTTTGTTTGCCATCAGGATGACGGCCACTCAATACTATGGGGGTATGGGTTTCTTTTGTGTATACCCTCATTTTAAGCAAAACATCTTTTATCCGTTCATGAGCAGCCTGTGATAGTTGGTATGTGCTGCCGCTTAGGCCGAAGACAGCTCCAGATAATCCATTAAAAGCATCTTTTCCGTAGGCTGGGTAGTGCTGTGAATGGTGGAATACGCTGCCATCTGGTTTGAATCCACCACTTAATCCATCGGAAGCGAGTAAAGTTTTGCTGAGCCAAGATTGCAGCTGCTTAAGCATCATGTCACGTTCTGTTTGATCCGGTAATAGCAGGAAGCTTTTGACCATCCATTGTAGTTGGGTGTTAAGAATGTCGACGTTGGATGAATTAATTTGATCGTCGGCTTCATAAACTCGGCCGGTGGCATTGAACCACATCATAGATTGTTGAACAGGCTCGAGTAGTTGGTTGTCTGCCAGCAGTTGGCGTGCAATGAACATCGCATCGAAGTATTCACGGGTTTGGTAACCAACGTGTGTGATGATCTGAAAACCCGAGCCGCCTTCCCAACCTTGGTTGAGGGCGTATCGAGTTGCATCAACGAATACCTGCTCTAGCGAATCACGGTTTGCCGCAGAAAGAGAGTGAGTACGAAGAAACTTGGCCGTTTCCAGCATTGTTTTGCCTAGCGTCCGGATAGCCATGGTATCTGTCAACATGGCGAGGGTTGCATCTCCGACAATGCCAGCTTTTAAGAAGTTATGGCGCTTGGGATGATCAAGGGGCTCCCCTGTTACTGAGTCATCAGCGTTATATCGAATATTGAATGGGGTGTATTTTGCCAGATTGGCATCGATTTTTTCTTGGCTGATGGTTTGCTGTTCATTAACAGTAAGGTGTTGATCAAATTGACGGTAAAGAGGTGCGGCGTCTCCCTGAGTATCACTAAATTCTGCACTGAAGTTAAAGCGGGGATTTTCAGCTTTAAGCATTTGATCGTACATCAGTAATGCTGTCCAATTCTTACTTGCCATGTCGACGACGGTTGGGTTGACAAAAGGCTGATGGTAATCCGGTGTTGGCCAGCGGTTATCAACAGGGACGGCCAGCATCACTTGGTCAAAAAGCAGCGTTCCAGAAGAGTCAGGGGCAGAGATCGTTAAGCGGTTCATACCTGCACTTGGTGTACCTTCCATGTCTCTATAGGGAACTGAAATCCCACGCCAGCCTTGGAAGTTAAGAGAATAGCTAAACTGAGCTTGAGATTTGTCTTTTGTGCCAAATTGAAAAGTAAGCTTTTTATCAGAAGCTTGCTCATTATAGACCCATGCCATGAAGGTATAGGGGGTGGTGTCACTGTCGTTATTGGTGAAATCAATGCGCTGGTGAAAAGTGAGTTGGCTGTTTGGGCTATATGCCCATTTCAGAGCATGTGAGCCATCTTTGTAATGCTCATTACTGATTGAAAGAGGTTTGGCTGACGAAGACGTAATCGCCTGTGGCAATCCCTCTTCGAAGAAGTACATATAACCACCAGGTTCAAGTTGTGCACCCTTTCCATCAATATTTTCACTTTCACAGCCAGCAAGGGCAATAATAATACTCAGGGCAAGATATCTTGGTTTATTCCACGCTTTCACTTGTCTATCCTTTTATGTTTTATTGTTTTATCGAAAGGCCATCGAAAGTTAAGTGGTTGTTTTTTGATCTGAATCACAAGTGTAAATACATATTAACTTACGAATACTTTTGTTTTTGGTTTGTTGAATGTAAATCACAACAAATAAATTGCTCTAACTTTCGCTTTGTTGGTTTTTGTCTTTCGTTATTGATGTTCACAACATAAAAATGGATTGGTGTCTTTCATTATCTTTTGAATTATCTGTTAGTGTGACTTTTGTCGCTTTAGTTTTTCGTTTTCTTTCGTATTATCTTCGAAGTTCTTCGATGTAAACGGTAGGTATTGCGATGAGACAGTCACAACGTGCACGCTTTCACATGATGGCGAAACCAGCGAGTTATAACTGTAATTTGAAATGTGATTATTGTTTCTATCTTGAAAAAGAAGAAATGATGAAAAATTCAGAGCAGAAAGATAATCGTCGTGTTGTTGGCGATGCAACTGCAATAGCTTCGAAAGCGTCAGAAAACATGTCTGATGTAATGCTCAAACGCTATGTACGTGACTATATCCGTTCTCAAACTTCAGATGAGATTGATTTTGCTTGGCAAGGTGGTGAACCAACCCTTGCTGGCCTTGATTTTTATAGAAAGGCCGTGAAATACCAGCAGCAGTATGCTGATGGTAAGACGATTACGAATAGTTTTCAGACCAATGCTGTAGCGATTAACCGCCAATGGGCACAATTTTTTGCAGATAATAACTTTCTGATTGGGGTGTCTGTCGACGGGGCGCCTGAAGTCCATGATAAGTACCGTATTTCAGTTAATGGCAAACCGACATTTGAGCGCGTAAAGCATGCTATATCATTGTTGAAAGAATTTAATGTTCAGTTCAACACTCTAACCGTTATCAATGATCAGAATTGGGATAAAGGCAAAGAGACTTATCAGGTATTAAAAGCTCTGGGTTCTGAACACTTTCAGTTTATTCCGATTGTCGAAGTTGAGCAGCATTGCCAGCAAAGTAATCGTGGTCATTACTCACCAACCACCGATGCAACCCTGACCCACTTTTCCGTTCCTGCTCATGGTTATGGTCAATTTATGACTGAAGTTTTTAACGAGTGGGTTAAGCAGGATGTTGGGCGTATTTTTGTCCGTATGTTCGATAGCATGCTGGCGACATGGATGGGGTATCCGGCTTCAGTATGTGTACAGGCGAAAGAGTGTGGTCAAGCCATGGTGATTGAAGCTAATGGTGATCTGTATTCGTGTGATCACTACGTTTACCCGGCTAATCGGCTTGGAAATATTACTCAGACTAATATTGCCAAGCTGGCAACTAGTAAGCAACAGCAGCGTTTTGGTAGCGCCAAATCCTCGAAGTTAACTCAGCGATGCCAGCAGTGTGATTTTCAGGCTCTTTGTTTTGGCGGTTGTCCTAAGCACCGCATCACCACCATCGAAGGTGAAAAGCATAAACAAAACTATTTATGTCAATCCTACCAACAAATTTTTAGCCACAGTGCACCTGCGATGCACTTGATGGTGCAAGAAATCCAACGAGGCGGTCTTGCCGCCAACGTCATGCCTATTTTAGCTAACTTACAGGCTAATAAATAACACTATAAAAATAAAGGAGTACATCATGAAACTGTCCTCGTCAAAGAAGACGGTACTGGCTGGTTTTGTTGCTGCTGCGTGTGCGGTAACACCTATTACCTCTATGGCTACAGAAAAAGTTGAACAACCAAACGTTTTATTGATTGTGATGGATGATTTGGGTACTGCTCAGTTAGATTTTGCGATGGACCAGATTGATAAGGCAAAGTTGTCTGAACGTCCGGTGCCAGTGCGCTACGATGGTGACTTCGATAAGTTATACGATGCCGCTAAGCGTTCAATGCCCAATATTACAGAGTTGGCGAATGAAGGTGTACGCATGACCAATGCGTATGTGGCGACGCCAGTGTGCGGACCATCACGTGCAGGCATGATGACCGGACGTTTTCCGCATAGCTTTGGTACCTATAGTAACGATGATGCCAAGTTGGGTATTCCGCTGGATATTAAACTGCTCCCTGCACTGCTGAATGAAAATGGCTATGCCACGGCGAACATTGGTAAATATCATAATGCCAAAGTACGTAAGGAATTTAAGCCGTTAGATGAGCAAAGCCGAGATTATCACGATAACCAAATCTCGATTGCAGAGCCTGGATACGGACCGGAAGAGCGCGGTTTTGATTACTCCTATAGCTATTATGTTTCTGGGGCGGCATTGTATAACTCTCCGACTGTTTTTAAGAATGGTCAGAATACTCCAGCCCCGGGTTATTTAACTTATAACCTTACTAACGAAACCATTAATTTTATCGAAAAAGCTAACGATAAAGATCAACCGTTTTTTATCAATTTAGCCTATAGCGTGCCTCACATTCCGCTTGAACAGCCAGCACCGGCTAAATTCATGGAACGCTTCAATACCGGTAATGTAGAAGTTGATAAATATTATGCCCACGTCAATGCGTCAGATGAAGGGATTGGCAAGATTATCGATAAGCTGAAGGATATGGGAGAGTATGAAAATACCCTGATTTTCTTCCTGTCAGACAATGGTGCTGTGCATGAATCACCGATGCCGATGAATGGTATGAACCGTGCATTCAAAGGTCAGCGTTATCGTGGTGGTGTTCATGTTCCATTTATTGCGCATTGGAAAGGTGTACTTCCAGAAGGTAATGTTGATAACACCATGATTTCAGCAATGGACATTCTTCCAACAGCCTTGGCAGCCGCAGGTATTGATATTCCATCTGAAATGAAAGTTGACGGTAAAAATATCATGCCCCTTTTGAGTGGTGAGAAGCAAAAACCACACCCGTATCTATACTGGGCTGGTCCGCGTGCACTTCATTATGACTCAAGTAATGCCGATTTCTGGAGCAACTACTGGAAGTGGATCACTTTTGAAACCAATGAGTTTATCCCGAGTAAGTACACTGAAAAGCGCTCTAAAGGGGAGTGGGCAATCAAGGATCAAAACTGGTCATTGCACTATTACGATGATGGAAAAGGTGAGTATGAGTTATATAACTATGCACAAGATCCGGCTGAGTCGATTAACCTTGCGAAAAAACATCCAGAGAAACTGAAAGAGCTGAAAGCTGCTTTTTATGACTGGATAAAGAACAAACCAGCCCCTATTGCCTGGGGACAGGACCGGTATGAAATTCTAACAGAGTCAGCTAAATAACCATGATTAGGGCCTCGTTAGAGGCCCCTTTTTTGTGTTAGTGAATGAGTGAAATAATCATGCAAAAAGAAATAAGTACCAAACTGCGCCCGACTATACCTTATGAACATCCTGATGCTGCGATGTACCTCAAGCTGTGCAAAGAGAACCTAATTCGACTACGTAATAAGAAGCCTGCCTATAGTATGCATGATGAAACCATTCGTCAGGTGTTCGACTCTGATACAGGGCATACTTCATATAGCTTACAAGAGCAATGTGAGCAGTTGGTTCGCTATATTGCCGAAGCTTTTGAACACTATGCAGTATGGGACTATACCCATGCCTATTACCCTGGCCGCCCAAGCCAGCAAACCGCAAGAACGGATGCTATGGAAGGGGTTAGTCGAGTAATACCGACTTTGGCTGCATGGTTACATGCCAATGGTCAGGCAACGACGGTGATCAACGGGCTGAATAATAAAACGATTGATGTGGCAGGGCTGCTGCGAACCGCATTCCTTGCTGGTACCGATCCTGAGCACAAAGGTTATTGGGGGCAGTTGCATGATTATGATCAGCGGATTTGTGAAAGTGCTGATTTGGCGCTTGCGTTATGGCTGAGCAAGGAATGGGTTTGGCAGATCTTCAGCTTAGCTGAACGAAAGCAGGTGGCAATATGGTTTAAGCAAGTGAATACTTGCCAGACCGTTGATAATAACTGGCACCTTTTCCCGCTTACCGTCCAGTTGGTGATCAAAGATCTAACTGGGGAAGATACCATTGCTCATGATAAATATGCTCGAGTAAAAGAATTTTATGTTGGCGACGGTTGGTTCCGCGATGGAGCCCGTGGTAACTATGATTATTACAATGCGTGGGGCTTTTTTTATTCATTATATTGGTTAGATCAGATCAATCCGGATTTTGATCCTGAGTTTATTCGTCATAGTTTAACCACCTTCGTTGAGAAATTTCGTTATTTCTTTACCCCAGAAGGTCTACCATTTTTTGGTCGTAGTGTGTGTTACCGATTGGCGGCTTCCGCGCCATTATTGGCTGCGATTGACGTAAAGTCTTCGAGCCTTTCGGTAGGAGAAGCGAAGCGTGCTTTTCGTACCAGCCTTGAATATTTCATTAGTCAGGGCGCTTTAGAGCATGGAGCACCAACACAAGGTGTTTTTTCTGATGATGCCCGATTAGTTGACAATTACAGTGGACCAGCCAGCAGTTTCTGGTCACTGCGGGCTCTGAATATAGCGTTATTTAGTGGGCAGCGCTCAGGGTTATGGCAGGCCGAAGAATCGTTACTTAAGGTTGAAAAAGGCGATTTTTCATTTGAAATTCCTGCTATTGAAGCCAGCGTGATTGGGACTTTCAAAACGAAAGAGGTCGTTGTGATCTTTCATAGTGACTATATCTTGCAGCAATCACCGCTAACCCGCCGCTTAGAACCGCAATCATGGTCTGATAGGGTACTTGAAATGCTAGTAGGGCGAGCAGAAAGACCCCAAAACAACCTTCTTCGCAAGGGTGTTACGTGTTACACATCGAAAATGTTTCATTTCTTTTGATTTCAAAATCTTTCGCTTCGAAAGTGTTTGTGTGATCTGGATCTTTTTATTTGTTTTCACTTTCAAATATAATCAAACCGAAAGCTAACGAAGGTGTTGAGGTTTTATATGTTTTTGGTTTCTTCCCGAGAAATGCTCCATAAAGCGCAGGTTGGTGGCTATGCTGTTCCTGCGTTCAATGTTCACAATCTAGAAACTGTTCAGGTTGTGGTTGAAACGGCTGCCGAAATGGCATCGCCAGTTATCCTTGCTGGTACACCAGGTACTTTTTCGTACGCAGGTACTGATTACTTGGTTGGTATTTGTAAAGAGGCGGCGAAACGTTATGAAATGCCGATTGCTTTACATCTTGATCACCATGAATCTTTTTCTGATATTTGCGGAAAAGTAGAGGCTGGGATCAAGTCTGCAATGATTGATGGTTCACATCTTAATTTTGAAGGCAATATTGAGCTTGTTAAGCAGGTTGTTTCCTTCTGCCATCGCTGGGACTGTTCTGTTGAAGCAGAGCTGGGTCGTCTTGGTGGACAAGAAGATGATCTGATTGTTGACGCAAAAGATGCACTGTATACCGATCCTGATGCTGCGTTAGAGTTTGTTAACCGCACAGGTATTGACTCACTAGCTATTGCTATTGGTACGGCACATGGCATGTACAAAAAAGAACCTCGTTTAGACTTTGACCGTCTGGGTATTATTCGTAGCAAAACGGACGTGCCATTGGTACTTCATGGCGCATCAGGTGTACCAGATGCAGATGTTCGTCGCTGTATTGAATTGGGTATTACGAAGGTAAATGTTGCGACAGAACTGAAAATCGCTTTCTCTGATGCTGTGAAGCAGTATTTTATCGAAAACCCAAATGCTAATGACCCTCGTCATTATATCGTCCCGGGTAAAGAAGCGATGAAGAAAGTTGTGCAGGATAAAATTCGCGTTTGCGGTAGTGAAGGCAAGCTTTAATCGTTAGCGAAAAAGAAAATAAGGCACCTCCCCCTGTGCCTGTTGCTCCTGACTATAGATGCTAATTATTCTCTTATTGTTAGCAAATATAGTCATTTTCTTTTCTTCGGTATGAACTGGTTACAGACAACAACTACGGATAGTAATTTGATGGCAAACCCTTCTACGGTAAAGCAAAATAAGATCGCCATTATTGGTGAATGTATGATTGAACTAAGTGGCAAGCCTTTTGCCTCTCAAACTCAGAATTTCGGTGGTGATACCTTAAATACTGCGGTTTATCTGTCGCGACTACTTCCATCTTTGATACCTAGTTATGTAACTGCTGTTGGTGCTGATACTTACAGCAAGATGATGTTATCCGCATGGGAAAGTGAAGGCGTTGATACATCACTGACATTGGTTAACCCAGATAAACTACCGGGCATGTATGCTATTGAAATAGACGATGATGGTGAGCGTAGTTTTCATTATTGGCGCAATGATTCAGCTGCACGTTACTTGTGTGGGCATGAAGGCTTTAATTATGTTGTCAGTAGCTTGAAAGCAGTCGACTTGGTTTATCTTTCTGGTATTTCTTTGGCAATTTTACCTGATCACGGCAAAGTGAAATTATTAAATACGCTTACACAGCTTAAATCTTCTGGGGTGAAAATTGCGGTTGATTCTAACTATCGCCCACGTTTATGGCGTAATGCAACCGATGCTTGTGAATGGTTAGGTAAACTTTATCAACTAAGTGATATCGCTTTAGTAACAGCCGATGATGAAGAGTTACTGCTAGGTCGCAAGTTGTCTGAGCCTCAGGTGATAGCGCGCCGTCTGCACTCTCTTGGTATCAAACAAGTGGTTGTTAAGCTGGGCAGTGACGGTGCTATGTGGTCTCAAGCTGGTAACCAAGGTGTCGTGAGCGGCAACAAAGTGACGCAAGTCATTGATACGACAGCTGCGGGAGATTCATTTAATGCTGCTTATTTAGCTGCATGGTGCTCAGGTATGGAGATGGCAGAGTGCTGTTATTGGGGGAATAAGCTTGCTGCACAGGTTATTCAACATAAAGGGGCAATTATCCCTGTTGAACAGACTCGATATATAACGGAACTAATGAGTGACTAAGATAATGAATGAACAGTGGATTGAAACATTAAGAGCATTACGAGTAATGCCAGTTATCCAGATTGAAGATGCTAAAGATGCAGTAAAGCTGGCGCAGGTACTCAGTGACAATGGCCTACCAGCTGCAGAAATTACCTTTCGCAGTGCAGCGGCTGCCGAATCTATTCGCCTGATCCGCGAGGCACTTCCTGATCTTATTTTATGTGCAGGTACAGTGCTGACTCCTGCGCAGGTTGATTTAGCGATGAAAGCGGGGGCTGACTTTATTGTTAGCCCTGGGTTTAACCCGACAACAGTGAAATATTGCCTTGAAAAGGGTGTGAAAATTATTCCCGGTGTTAATAGTCCAAGTCAGGTTGAGCAGGCGTTGGAATTAGGTGTTACCGCACTAAAGTTTTTCCCTGCAGAAGCGTCTGGCGGGATCAATATGTTGAAGTCACTAACAGGTCCATACGGCAATATTCAGTTGATGCCAACAGGTGGCGTGAAACCAGCAAACTTGATGGAGTATCTTGCGATTCCTCAGGTTATTGCCTGCGGTGGTACTTGGATTGCGCCAACGGCAGCTATTCGTGATAACGATTGGGAAACCATTGCAAACAATGTTCGTGAAACGTGTAAGTTAGTGAATGCCTAGGAGTTTAAAGATGACAGAGAAGCATGTTGCTGTTTTATTAGCTGATGGATTCGAAGAAGGTGAAGCTGTCGTATTTATCGATATTATGCGTCGATTAGATATTAAAGTAACGGTGTTGTCATGCATGGAAACGACAGCGTTGAATACCTATTTTGAAACACGTATTACCGCTGATGATATTCTTAAAAACTGTTACGACACGATGTATGACGCTGTAATGATGCCAGGGGGACCGAAAGGTACTGATAATCTGTCAGCCAATCCTATGGTGATTGATTTCCTCAAACGTCATATTAATGAAGATAAATATATCTGTGCCTTATGTTCATCCGGAGCCAAGGTATTAGCAGCTCATCAACTGTTGGGGCGGCACTATTATACAACAGGGGCAGGTTTAGATAAGAAATTCGATGATGGTCAGTTTCTCGATCAAAAAGTGGTGGTCGATGGTCAGTTTATTAGCGGTAAAGGGTTAGGTGTCAGTTTTGAATTTGCCTTTACAGTTGCAAAATATCTACTCGTTGATAACCAAGAAAAAGTCGATTGGCAGGCAAACCATATCTATTTTGACCACTGGCCACTTTTATCTACACCTGATAAATAGATTAAACAGTCTAAAGATATTGTGTTCAAAACTTCGGATAGGTGTCGGCTTCGCGACACATATCCTTATCTGTTCTACACCAACACTTGTCGTGTGTTCCTGATGTAATGATGGATCTGACGCTCGGTTTTCAAGTCAATCATCTCTTCTGGCCGACAACCATTTGGGCAGGGCATACGCGGTGTTGTGCCAAACAATCGGCAGATCAATGGTCGTTCCCCGTACACTGTGCAACCCTTAGGACCTAGGTGTACACAATCAAACTCATTTAATGCGGCTTCATGTTCTGCATCCGTTTTCACTGGCAGGCGCGACATTTCTTCCGAAGAAGTCGTTACCGGTCCGCAACAATCGTGGCAACCTGGCACACATTCGAACGACGGAATACGCTCGCGTAGAAGCGCGATTATCTCTCGGTTATTGTTCATTCATACCTAACTTTTGTGCAGTTCACGACTATATAATTCTACACCAAATTCACTTGAGTTTTGACAATGCCTTTAAATTTACTGTGTGCCATAATGCCTGCAATAAATAGCACGTATTTTACGTAACACTTAATGTGATAACCGCAATCACTAAACCAATTTGAAGCCAATCGCCGAATGTAACGCATCACTTTGGCTGCTTTGCGTTTTAAGCCACATTTCTTTCAACCAATGGCATCTATACTACTGGGTAATCCGGCTGAAGAGTTATTAGTGGCAATCCTAACTCATGAGGAAATGCAATATGAGAGCACTCTCTTTACCTCAGGCGAGAAAGCTTGTGTTGCTTTCACAATGTATTTCAACAAAGTCGCTAAAAGGTAGCGCGTATTCAGAAACCTTAAACGTTTTTGAGCGCTTAGGTTATGTGCAGATAGATACCATATCAGTCGTTCAACGCGCACATCACCATACACTTTGGAGTCGAAACCCCAGATATCAGGTTGCTCACCTTGATCAGCTCGTTGCAGACAAAAAAGTATTTGAGTATTGGTCGCATGCTGCCTCTTACCTGCCAATGAAGGATTATCGATTTAGCCTACCTCGTAAGACGGCGTTCAAATTGGGTCAACAAAGCCATTGGTATAAGAAAGATCACAAACTGATGGCAGATGTTCTTAAGCGAATAGAGAGTGAAGGCCCATTAATGGCGAAAGACTTTGTCTCTAAAAGCTATAAAACGAGTGGGTGGGGCAGTAAACCAACTAAACAAGCCTTAGAAACTTTATTCATGCAGGGAGACCTGATGATCGCTGAGCGTAAAAATTTTCATAAGGTCTATGACTTAACGCAGAGAGTATTACCAAATGATGTAGATACCTCAATACCTACAGAGCAAGAGTATGGGCAATTTTTAGTATTGAGTTACTTAAGAGCTCACGGCTTCGGCAACCTAGCTGAAATTACCTACCTACTTAAAAATATTAAAACGCTGGCTAGCCAAGCGTTGAATATGTTGCTTGAAAGTGGCGATATCAAAAAAGTAATCATTAATGAGTCTGTTTATTTTGCTTGCTGTGATGCCTTACTTTTACTCGACAAGCGACTAAATAAAAAACAAGTTCACATTCTGTCTCCATTCGACAACTTGCTTATTCAGCGAAAGCGAACACAATCTATTTTTAACTTTAAATATCTTCTTGAATGTTATGTCCCTGCCGCCAAACGTCAGTTTGGTTATTTTTGTTTACCGGTTTTGTGGA
>SWCB01009160.1_pt1 | contig 14611 bp, 9 predicted proteins | sample 4692901 | NCBI WGS metagenome assembly SWCB01 (sample SAMN10267276, study PRJNA491770) | bioreactor metagenome | isolation source: DHS bioreactor inoculated with subseafloor sediment | place: Japan: off Shimokita Peninsula | collected 2006-08 | reverse complement strand
GCCCGAGCAGTACTACCAGCGCGTCAAGACGTTTCTGCGCGACTATCGCCCGCGCTCGCTACGCCCGCGCTTCTCCTGGACCGCGTTCGAGGCGTTCCTGCGGTCGACGGTTCGCTTGGGCGTGCTGGGACGCGGGCGCGTGCAGTACTGGAAGCTGATGCTCTGGACGTGTACGCACCGGCCCAAGCTGGTCTCGCACGCCGTGACGCTGCTCATCGTGGGCCACCACTTCCGCCGCGTCGCCGAGATGCATGTGATCTGATCCACCAGTTAGGTGGTGATGTCGTCGTCGGCTCGGCATGGGTCACGATGACCAAAGAAACAGCCCCCGGCGCGGGGCCGGGGGCTGCTGGACGCTATCTGTTTGTGGACCGCCCGAACTGCGGTGCTCAGTCCTGCGACCAGGTCTGCAGCATCTGGATGTAGTTGGCCCGCTCGTAGAGATGCGGATCGGGGCAGCGGGCGATGTTCATGCTGCCGCACATCTGCTTCAGCGACTCGTACTCGTTCTCCTGCAACCAACCGGCGGTGTGCTCGCGCATCTGATCGAGCCGGCCGATGCCGCCGGTGAGCACCGCGGAAACGACCTGCACGGCGTGGGCGCCGCACATGATGGCCTTGACGGCGTCGACGGCCGTATGCACGCCTCCGGAGACGGCGTAGCTCGTCTCGATCTGGCCGGAAAGAATCGCCAGCCAGCGAAGGCGCAACTGCACCTCCACCGAGGTCGAGTACTCCAGGTGCGGGGCGACTTCGAGCTTCTCAATGTCGATGTCCGGCTCGAAGAAACGATTGAAGAGCACCAGGCCGTCCGCCCCGGCCTCGACCAAGCGCTTGGCGAAGTGCGGCAGGCTGGTGTAGAAGGGTGAGAGCTTGACGGCAAGGGGCAGCTTCGTGGCGCTGCGCACCGTTTGGACCGTCTCAATCAGGCTGTCCTCGCGAACTCCCGCGGACAGAGCCACATCCGTGGGCACGTCGTAGAGATTCCTCTCCAAGGCATCCGCGCCGGCGTCCTCAATGGCGCTGGCGTAGCTCAGCCAACCACCCGTGGTGTTGCCGTTCAAGGAGGCGATGACCGGGATGCCGATCGCCTGCTTGGCCTGGCGGACTTTCTTCAGGTACTCCTCGGGACCGACCACGTAGTCATCGGGGTCGGGGAGGTAGCTGGTCGCCTCGCCAAAGGAATCGGCGTGGGCGGCGTTCGTCTGCGTGGCCACGGATTCTCGCCGCAACTGCTCCTCGAAGAGCGACCGCATGACGACGGCGGAAGCGCCGGCCTCCTCCACCGTCTTGAGGATGTCCACCGAATCAGCCAGCGGGCTGGCGCCGACCATGAACGGGTGCGGCAGATCGAGGCCGAGGTATTGGGTTGAAAGGTTCATCGGGTCCTATCTCCAACTCGTGCGATGTAGTGTTCCTGGTCAGACGTTCACACACCGGCCGCGGCGGGCTCCTCAGCCAGCTGTCCATTGCCCTCGGCGGACGGCAGCCGCATACCCGCCATGTGCTGATAGATGGCGATGCGGCGTTCGGCAGCTTCCTGGGCCAGCTTGGCGAACTTCTTGAACGCCTGGGGATCGATCTTCTCGACCATGCGGAAACGAGTCTCGTTCTGCATGTATTCGCTGACCGGGATCTTGCCGCCCTTGGAATCGAGCGTCAGCGGTGGCTTGCCCTCAGCGACACGACGCGGGTCGTAGCGGTAGAGAGGCCAGATGCCGCTGTCCACCGCCCGCTGCTGCTGGTCCAGACCGTGGGAGAGATCGTAGCCGTGCGCGATGCAGTGGCTGTAGGCAATGATGAGAGACGGTCCTTCGTAGGAGTCGGCTTCCTGGAAGGCGGCGACCGTCTGGGTGTCCTTGCCGCCGAAGGCGATGGAGGCGACGTAGACGTGCCCGTAGTTCATCGCCATCAGGCCCAGATCCTTCTTGTTGATCTCCTTGCCCTTGGCGGCGAACTTGGCGGCGGCCCCGATGGGCGTGGCCTTGGAAGCCTGGCCGCCGGTGTTGCTGTAGACCTCGGTGTCGAGGACCAGGATGTTGATGTCACGGCCGCTGGCCAGCACGTGGTCCAGACCGCCGTAGCCGATGTCGTAGGCCCAGCCGTCGCCGCCCAGCACCCAGACGCTCTTGCGAACGAGGTAATCGGCGATGAGGTTCAGCCGCTTGGCCTCGGGCGTATTCACGCCGGCCAGCTTCTGCCGCAGTTCCGCGACGCGCTGGCGCTGCTCGCGAATGCCCAGCTCGCTGTGGTGGTCGGCGGTGAGCAGACCTTGGACGAGCGTGTCGCCGAGTTGGCCGGCGTGCAGGAGCAGCAGCGCCTTGGCGGCATCGGCCAAGGCGTCCGCCGCCAGACGGAAGCCGAAGCCAAACTCAGCATTGTCCTCGAAGAGCGAGTTCGACCAGGCAGGGCCCCGGCCGTTCTCATCCTGGCACCAGGGCGTGGTGGGCAGGTTGCCGCCGTAGATCGAGGAGCAGCCGGTGGCGTTCGAGATGAGAGCCCGGTCGCCGTAGAGCTGCGACATGAGCTTGACATAGGGCGTCTCGCCACAACCGGCGCAGGCCCCGGAATACTCGAAGAGCGGCTGCAGGAACTGCGTCTGCTTGACGTCGATGCGGGTGAGAGAGGTGCGATCGACGTACGGGAGCTTGTCGAAGCAGTCCCAGTTGGCCCGCTCGCGGTCGCCGACATCGAGGATCGACTCCATATTGATGGCCTTGAGGCGGGGGTTTTCTTTGTTCTTCGCGGGGCAGACTTCCGTGCAAAGGCGGCAGCCGGTGCAGTCATCCGGCGAGACCTGGATGGTGAACTTCTTGCCCTTGAACTCCTTGGCCTTGTAGTCGAGCGCCTGGAAGGAGTCGGGCGTGCCGTTCATCGACTCGGCGTCGTAGACCTTGGACCGGATGCAGCCGTGCGGACAGACCATGGCGCACTTGTTGCACTGGATGCAGATGTTGGAGTCCCAGACCGGGATGTCGAGGGCCACACTGCGCTTCTCCCACTTCGTGGTGCCGGTGGGCCAGGTGCCATCGACAGGGAAGGCGCTGACGGGCAGCAAATCGCCCTTGTTGGCCATCATGACCGCGGTGACACGCTTGACGAAGTCGGGCGCCTCCTCCGCAACGATGGGCGGGCGGCAGCGCGACGCCGTCGCCTGACCCGGAATCGTCACCTCGTGCATGTTGCCGACGGCGGCGTCGACGGCGGCCCAGTTGCGCTTGACGACCTCGTCGCCCTTCTTGGAGTAGGTCTTCTTGATCGCCTGCTTGATCTGGTCGATCGCTTCCTCACGCGGTAGCACGCCGGACACCGCGAAGAAGCAGGTCTGCATGATCGTGTTGATGCGCCCACCCATGCCCGCGTCGCGCGCCACGGTGTTGGCGTTGATCACGTAGAACTTCAGCTTCTTCTCGATGATCTGCTCTTGGGCTTCCTTGGGCAGTTGGTCGAAGACCTCGTCCGGCCCGTAGGGAGCGTTGAGCAGGAAGACCGCGCCGGGCGTCGCACACTCCAGCACGTCGTACTTGTCCATGAAGACGAACTGGTGGCAGCCCACGAAATTCGCCTTGCGGATGAGATACGTCGACTGGATCGGTCGCGGACCGAAGCGAAGGTGCGAGATGGTGATGGCGCCGGACTTCTTCGAGTCGTAGACGAAGTAGCCCTGGGCGTAGTTCTCCGTCTCCTCACCGATGATCTTGATCGAGTTCTTGTTGGCCCCGACCGTGCCGTCCGCGCCCAGGCCGTAGAACATCGCCCGGACCACGTCATCGGGCTCGATGTCGAACTCGTCGTCGTAGTCGAGCGACAAGTGCGTCACGTCGTCCATGATGCCGATCGTGAAGAGCCGCTTGGGAGCGTCAGCCGTGAGCTCGTCGAAGACGGCCTTGATCATGGCCGGGGTGAATTCCTTGCTGGACAGCCCATAGCGGCCGCCGATCAGCTTGGGCATGGCGAAGGGCATCTCGCCGTCTTCCGCCGCGTGCTGCAGGGCGGTGAGCACGTCCATGTAGAGCGGCTCGCCGCCGGCGCCCGGCTCCTTGGTCCGATCGAGCACCGCGATCGACTTGGTCGTCTTCGGCAGGGCCTTGAGGAGATGGCTGGTGGAGAAGGGGCGATACAGCCGCACCACGACCACGCCGATCTTCTCGCCCTGGCCGACGAGGTGGTCGACGGTCTCACGAACCGCCTCCGCGCCCGAACCCATGATGATGATGATTCGTTCGGCGTCCGCAGCCCCGAAGTAGTCGAAGAGGTGGTACTTCCGGCCGATCAACTCGCCGAGCTTGTCCATCTCCTGCTGGACGATCTCCGGACAGGCGTCGTAGTACTTGTTGCAGGCCTCCCGGGCCTGGAAGAAGGCGTCCGGGTTCTGGGCGGTGCCGCGAATGACGGGGCGATCCGGCGTCAAGGCACGCTCGCGATGGGCCTTGATGGCGTCCTCGTCGATCATGTGCCGCAGATCGTCGTCGTCCATCACCTCGATCTTGGCGACTTCGTGCGAGGTGCGGAAACCGTCGAAGAAGTGCAGGAAGGGGATGCGACTCTTCAGCGTGGCCGCGTGGGCGACGAGCGCCAGGTCGTGCGCCTCCTGGACCGACCCCGAGGCCAGCAGGGCAAAGCCCGTTTGACGGACGCACATGACGTCGGAGTGGTCGCCGAAGATGGAGAGCGCATGCGTGGCCAGCGTGCGGGCCGTCACGTGCATGCAGAAGGGCGTGAGTTCGCCGGCGATCTTGTACATGTTGGGGATCATGAGCAGCAGGCCCTGCGACGCCGTGAAGGTCGTCGCCAGCGAGCCGGCCTGGACAGCGCCGTGAACAGCGCCGGAGGCCCCGCCCTCGGACTGCATCTCCATGATGGAGAGGGTGTTGCCCCAAATGTTCTTGAGGCCCTTGACGGCCCATTCATCCGAGTTTTCGCCCATGGGCGAGGAGGGGGTGATGGGATAGATCGCAGCCACTTCGCTGACGCGATACGCGACGCTGGAGGCGGCTTCGTTCCCGTCGATCGTGATCATTTGTCTGGCGCTCATAAGTAGCTTCCTGCACTCCCAGGGTGTGCCTGACGTGGGTGGTTCACAGCAGTTGAGGCCGGGGTCATACAAAACTCGGGCCACCCCGGCCGATTCCCGCCTAGTGTATCGATAGCTCCGTTATTCCTGGTCGCATCCACGCTCCCTTTCCCACAAGAGGCCTGCATTTTGGCGATCCCAACAGGCCCAGCCGCGGCCGGACTCGCTCCTCGCTGCTCCCGGCAGAAAGGCGCTGCGGAAGAGAGGGCCATGAGGCGGGGCATGCTTCGCCAAATTCACAGAATTGAAACTCCACATATCGCTTTCTATATACCCCAAATCGGGGGTTTTGTCACCCATTCTTGAGCGTCTTTATCGGATGTTTGGAGAGGTTTTTCGCCTGCCGAAACTCGCCGGACCGACCCCCGTCCCTCGGCCGATTCAGCCGCCGGCGCCGCGGGGGCCATTGCTGGCGCGGGATCTCGGCGGGGCCCGATGAATCGAGGCTTGCCCCCACCCCAGCCGCCCTATACTGGGCCGGCCCCGCAACCGCTAGGAGATGCCAGATGACGACCGGCCAGACCGACACGAGCGCCCCCCGCCTGTACGACGATGAGGGCTCGCTGCTGCTCAACGCTGAGGAAATGGCGGACCGCATCGTGCTGCTCCCCGCCACGGGTGGACGGCCCAAGGCCTGCTCCCGCGATCGCATCCGCATTATGTGGGGACACGACCTCGCTTGCGATCTGCTCTCCTACAAGTACCGCACCTTCATCTGCGGCGTGAACGCTGAGGACATCTCCCACAGCATCATCAGCCAGATCGCCGAGAACCTGCCCGGCAGCCAGTGGAACACCGAGCGCATCCTGGCCCACGCCAAGATGTTCACCCAATCGATCGGCAGCGATGAGCAGCTCGTCATCAAGTACGACATGGAAGCCTTCGAGGTCCTGGCCCTGCTCCGTCCTCCGGGCCACGAGTTCTTCACGCTCAGCGATCTGAAGCACGGCTTCGAGGTTGTGGCTTCGATGCTGGAAGGCCGGCGCGAGCGCCTCCCCACCGCCTCCGTCTGCTTCATGGAAGGCAAGTCGAACCGAGTCATCGGCGACGACGGCAACCCGCCGAGCTTTGAGACCGTGGCCCGGATCATGTTCGAGGCGGGCTACCGCGGCGACGTCTACCCCTCGCCGGGCATGTGGCGTCTGGCCCCGACCGGCGCCTTCTCCAGCTACCCCTTCCCACCCAGCCTCGACCGCATGCGCGCGGGCGGCTTCTGATTCAGATCGATGATTCAGTGTGCCACTGGTGGCTTGCCAACCAGTACCGGATCGAGTCCGAAGTTGGCCTGATACCGTGGGACATCCCCATGCCTGCTGCCGCTGACAAGTACGAGTGTCCCTGTTGCTCGCAACCGACCTTCACCATGGCACCGCCTGGTACGGATCGGATCTGCCAGATATGCGGATGGCGCGATGACCGCAGCCAGTACGATCATCCTGCTCGCACCAGAGAGCCCAATCGGGTGAGCCTGAATGAGGCTCGCGAGAACTACCAACGGTTCGGACGTGCCCACGAACAGATCGACGTAAGGTCGCTGCAAGTCAGGTCCATCTGGATTGAGGCAGAGGAGTGGGCCGAGGGAGAGTGGAGTCCTGTTGACCAATGGTCTGACGCGATCGTGACGCTTGAGGATGACTCGCAATGGGTTGCCTCGTTCGTCACGTACCGCCACATTGAGACACTCAGAGAGCGTGACCGGCAGACTGGTGAGTGCTTGTGTGGGTCGTACTTCTGGATGACGGATCTCATTATCATCAATGAGATCTCACGCGTGAACATCGAGCGGGTCGTGAACGATCTCCTCGTCACCGGCGAATTCCGAATCGCCTTCGACGCATGTGAAGCAGACAACGACGAGTCCGACTGATGAACCTAGAACACCCCACACTTGCCATCGTCGGTTGCACCGGCGCGGTCGGACGCGAAGCGCTGGCCATCCTGGAAGCGCTGCCGCCCGCTGACCCGTTGGCGCAGGTGCATCTCAAGCTGCTCGCCTCCGCTCGCTCGGCGGCTGGCAGGCTGTCGTGCCGAGGAACCGAGTACGAGATTGAGGAACTAACCGAAGCGAGCTTCGCCGGTGTCGACCTCGCCGTGTTCTGCGCCGGCGGCGACCTCTCGCGCCGATTCGCGCCCATCGCCGCGGAAGCCGGCTGCCTGGTCATCGACAACTCCTCCGCCTTCCGCATGGACCCGCAGACGCCGCTCGTCGTACCGGAGATCAATGCGGGTCGGCTGCACGGTCTCAATGCAGGCCAGGGCGGCATCATCGCCAACCCCAACTGCTCCACGATTCTCGCCGCTGTCGTGCTCTATCCCCTCGCCGCCGCCTTCGGCATCGACCGGGCCGTCATCAGCACCTACCAGGCCGTCTCCGGCGCGGGGGCGGCGGCGATGCAGGAACTCCTCACCCAGACCCGCGCCGCTCTGGACGACGCCCCCACTTCGCCCGGGATCTTTGCAGAGCCCTGCGCCTTCAACCTCTTCAGCCACGACTCCGCTGTCGATCCCGAGACCGGCCGGAACGTCGAGGAAGAGAAGATGCTGCGCGAGATCGACAAGATCTTCACCAGCGCTGACACGTCCGTCACGCCGCCGCGCCTGAGCTGCACCTGCATTCGTGTGCCGGTCCTGCGAGCCCACAGCGAAGCGATCAACCTGACGCTGCGGCAGCCAACCGACGAGACCGCCCTGCGCGAGGCGCTGGCGCAGGCCCCGGGCGTGCAGCTTCGCGACGATCGGGCGGCCAACGACTTCCCCACGCCGCGCAAGGCGGAGCACGGCGACGCGGTCCTGGTCGGCAGGCTGCGGCCCGATCCCAGCCAGCCGGACGGCCTGGGCTACGACCTCTTCCTGAGCGGCGATCAACTCCGCAAGGGAGCAGCCTTGAACGCCCTGCAGATCGCCCGGAAACTGCTCTGCTAACGGTCGTTTCTCGCCCATCTTGCCCCCCGCCCGGTTTGAGGGGAGCAAGGGCCAATCGATGAATCGCTCGCAAATGCCGAGAAAACCTATGCATTCTCGGCACGATCGCAGTCAACGGCAGCGGCCTTGGCCGGTCTTTGCATTCACTTTCAAGCGAGCGGGGAATCTGGGCCGATAGGCTGGCTATGGACGTCGCCGGAACATCCCAGGCCCGTTCTATCACGGGCGCCAGCAAGGCCAGCCGCGGTGAGCGGGAGCGCAAGGTCCGCCGCAACGGCGAGATCGTGCGTGATCGGGACGTGCCGGACATCTTCGAGAAGCTCATCGAGGAGTCGAATGAGTCGGAGGAAGCCCAGGAACTCGTGGGAAAGGACCAGGAACAAGGCCGCGACGATGTGCACCGTCAGCCGCCCCCGCCGAACGGCGTCACGCGCTCCGGCGACCATCCGCGCATCGATCTCGAAGCGTGAGTCCACCCCCAGACAACCGGGACCGGGGCAAGCCAAACAGAGCCGGATTCTGTGAGTCCGGTGAACACGGAACTTCCCCATTACGTCACTCGCGCTGCGGGCGTACACCGGGCTCACAGAGCTCGGCTCTGTCCCTCACCCAGAGTTCCCGAAAGGTCGCGTGTCCTGCTCCCTCTCCCCGCGAGGGGAGAGGGCTGGGGTGAGGGGCGAAACGCGGGCCATATCGGCGCGTTCACTTGCTCGCACGTCCACCCCTCACCCGGCTCTTTGTCACATTTGCCGCCGCGAACCGCCTGCTTCGCTCACCCTCTCCCCTGCGGGGCGAGGGTTGTGTGCGCCGCGCCACAAGGCAGCTGAACTCGGGGCACTCAGCCCTCCTGCACGACGCGCGACTGGCCCGAGGCGGCCGCCCGGTCGAGGTACCACTTGAGCTCGCCCTGGAGCGGTCGCAGGCCCTTGGCCGGCAGCGTCTGCACGCTCTCCTCGCCGACGACCAGGCGCTGCACCGCCGGGTGCTTGTTCTCACCCGTGGCGAAGACCGAAATGAATCGAGCCGCGTTGATGAGGTGCAGCGTCATGGTGACCCGATCCGACTCCGCTGACGACTCGGTCTGACTCAGGCGCACGAAGCGGCGCTCTTCGCGCGTCACTTCGCTGCCGGGAAAGATGGAAGCGATGTGCCCGTCCGCACCGACGCCGAGCAAGACGTAGTCGAGGCGGTCGTGCCCCTTCTCGCGCCAGGCCAGCGTCTCCTTGAGCTCATTCTCGTAGGCGGCGTCGGCGTCCTCGGCGAGGGCGAAGATCGGATGCAACTGCGGCGTGGGGATGTCCGCGTGATCGCCGAGCAATTCACGAATCAGCCGCCAATTGCTGGCGTCGTCCTCAAACGGCACTCGGCGCTCATCGACCAGCCAGAGATGCGTTCGCCGCCAGGGCATCGCCCGAAAGGCCGGGTCCAGCATGAGTCGGCGGTACAGCGGGATCGGCGTCGCCCCGCCGCACAACGCCAAATGAAAGTCGCCGAAGGACCGCACGCAGTTGGCGGCGTGGATCAGAAGGTCCGAGGCCAGAACGTCGAGCACATCCTCGACCTCTTCGCCGACGATGACTTCGCCCGGCAGGTCCGGCTTGTCCAGCTCGTACTCGTCGAGCTCGTACGGATTGTCGCCGGGGGCGGGATCAAACGTCACAACACAACCTCTCGGCCCATTCTAGGCGTGGCGCCGACACCGTCGACACCACCCCTTTCCTTAGGCCACCTCCGGACCATTCCCGTTGCCGTTCTTGCGGTTCTGGGCGACGAAGAAGAGCACCGCCATCACGGCGAAGAGCAGGAGAATCCCGGGCCAGGCAGCCTCGCCGCTGCCCAGGGCGATGGCATCGCCCACTTCAAGCGCCACGGGAATGGCGAGCAGGATGCCGACGAGCGCTTCACCGGTGATGAGACCCGCGGCGAAGAGCAGACCCGTCTGCCCCGCCTTGTCCTTCGCTTCCTTGCTCCGCCCCCGCATTACCCGCTTGGCAGCGAAGGAAATCAGGCCGCCAAAGAGAATGGGCACAGAGAGTTCAAAGGGCAGGTAGATGCCGACCGCGACCGCGAGGACCGGCGTGCGGAACGGCGCCTTCATTGTTTCGAGCACCAGGTCAACCATGATGACCACCGCCGCCACGATCGCCCCGATCCCCACGATGGTCCAGGGGAGATTCCGCTCGAAGACACCATTGGCGACCGACGCCATAAGCGACGCCTGCGGGGCCGCGAGGGGTTCGGGATGGGTGGAGGTGGGCTCGCCGCCAATGCCGTAAGCCGTGAGCAGCAGCATGAGCACCGGGGCCATGACGAAGGCGGCGGAGAGCACGCCCACGACCTGCATGATCTGTTGCTTGTAGGGCGTGGCCCCGACGAGTTGCCCGGCCTTGAGATCCTGCATGTTGTCGCCGGAGATCGCCGCGGCACAGCAGACCGTGGCCCCGATCATGATGGCCGCGGCAGCGCCGGTTTGGCTGTCGCCCGAGCCCATGAGGAAGAGCAAGAGCAGCGAAGACGTCAGGATCGTGGCGATGGTCACACCCGAGATGGGGTTGTTCGACGAGCCGACGAGACCCGCCATGTACGCCGCCACCGCCGAGAAGAGGAAGCCCGCTACCAGCATGATGACGGCCATGATCGCTGCCACGGCGTAGTCGCCCTTGGTGATGTGGCTGAAGATCAGGAAGAGCGGGATCAGCGACAAGACGCCGGCGATCATGATGAACTTGAAGGGCGTGTCGCGCTCCGTGCGAGGGATCTCGCCGCCGCTGCCGCCCATGCCCTTGCTGTAGGCGGTGATGCTGGTTTTCACGCCGCGCACCAGGGCCGGGAAGAGCCGAATGAGCGCCCAGAGGCCGCCCAGGGCCATGGCCCCGACACCGAGGAATCGGGTTCGCTTGCCCCAGATCTCGTTGGCGACCTTGTCCGCTTCCACGAGCGTGCCCACCTTGGCCAGTTCCTCGGGATTCTTCTCCTCGATCTTCCTGTTCGTCTCCGGCAGTTCCTCGTTGAACGCCTCAGCGTGAGCAACTTCCGCCTCCGTCATCTCGTCGGTGATGACGATGGGCTCGAAAAGCTCCTGGTACTCAACGGGGAAGACCACCGCGGTGGAATTCGCCTCTCGGATGGCCTTAGCCTCGTCCGGCATGATGTAGACGGGCTTGTCCATCTGGCTCGCGACAATGGGGATGGCGACGAACCAGTTGATCGCTCCCCCCAGGAAGACCAGCATCGAGATGTTCAGGCCCACGATGAAGCCGACGCCGACCAACGCCGGGGAGAGGTTGGAGCCGAAGTAGGCGATGGCGCTCTTGCCGCCGCTGGCGACGTAGGTGCCGACCTCGAAGACTTCCTGCCAGAGCTTGAGCCCGGCAGCGCCCAGTTTGAAGAGCGCCCCGGCGATCGCGCCCACGGCGATGTAGCCGATGCCCGCCCCGCCGCGTTCACCGACCTCCAGCACCTCCGCGGTGGCGACGCCTTCCGGGAAGCGCAGGGGGCTTTCGACGATCAGAGCCCGCCTCAGGGGAATCGAGAAAAGCACGCCCAAGAGACCGCCGAAGCCGGCGATCATGGTGGTTTCCCAGTAGTTGAACTTCTCCCAGGCCCCGAGCAGGATGAGGGCGGGGAAGGTGAAGATGACACCCGCCGCCAGGCTCTCGCCCGCCGACGCCGCCGTCTGCACGATGTTGTTCTCCAGGATGTTGGAGTTGCGGAAGGCCCGCAAGATCGCCATGGAGATGACCGCCGCCGGGATGGAAGCCGACACCGTCATGCCCGCGAACAAGCCGAGGTAGGTGTTGGCGGAGGCGAGGATGACGCTGAGGAAGACGCCCAGGATGATTGCCTTGACGGTGATCTCGGGGAGGATCGTGGAGGCGGGGATGAAGGGCTTGACCTTCCCCTCCTCCTGCTCCGCTGACTTGGTATCGGGCTGGCCTGGGTCGCTGTAGGGATTGACCGAATCTTCCATGGTCGCTCACTTGCTGAAGGTCAGCCCGAAGGGAGATCGGGCGAAGGAAGTGGACAGGCCGGGCCCGCAGGAGTCAGCGGACGCAGCGCCTCGAAGAGCCCCCATTGTGCCAGATTCCGCCGCCCTCTTCAGGGGGCAGGTGGGATTGGCCGTCGTGGGGCAGTTTTGCCTTGGTTGTGGAGCAAGCGTCCCTCCCTGCGTGGGCTGGCAGCTCGGCAGGCACGGAGGCCTGCCCCACTGCTGATGAGGCTCTCCGAAATGACGATCGTCGCCTGCGGTCCGCGATTGCGCACAGGCGCGGCCCACGGTTGGTCACTCTGGGACGCTGCGGAACGGCGGAACACCGCTCGGGGACGACTCACGTCGAACCCCAGTTCCGGGGAGCAATCGTGCTTCACGGCGCTGTATGCCGGTCTGCATCCCCCAATGGGTTGTACACCAGAGCGTGGTTTTTGCGCGCGCAGGTGGCTGGGCCTCGAAATTCCGGTCGGTTTCGCGCGTGTTTTGGAGCGCTTTTGGCGAGTGATCGAACGAAATCGGCGCGTGATTGACGTGTTTTGGCGTCTTGTGGTGTGGGGGGTGGTCGCGGTCGTGCGCACGTGAGTGGGCGGTCGCCCCCCTCTCGGGTTGGCCTCGTGCGGGGGATTCGTGTGTCGAGGGCGATGAGCCAGGCAGCGACTCGTGCCTGTCCCAACATCTCCCTCGCCTCCTCCCTTTCTTGACCACCGCCGTGCTCGGCTGGATCATGAACGCATGGCTCGATTGGGCGGTCGATTCCGTTGGCGGCGGCGCGTGGTTGTGCTCGTGGTGCTGTCGGACCTGCCGGGATTGGTGACGACCTGGGCGGTGGCGTGGGGCCTGATGCTGAGTTGGGTGCGACAGATTGAGACCGCACACACGCTCGCTCTGCGGACCTCGGTTCCAGACGAGCGGATGATGAGTGCCGGCGGCATCCGGAGCAGAATCGCGCTCGTAGCGTGTTGTCCACCCGTAGCGCGTTCTTCACCTCCGATCCGCCCGGACCAGGAGCACCCGCCATGCGTTGTTTCCTGAAGCGCCGGGGGAGACGCCTCCTGCTGATCCTCCTGCTCGTTCCCGTTCTCCTCATCGCCGGGCTCTGGCTCAGCCGCGACCGCATCGCCATCCTGATGTCGAAGCGCGAGATGCAGCGACGCGAACCGCCGCCGCGGGTCGTCCTGCCCCCCCAGGATGAGGCCACGCTGCAGCGTCTGCGGACCTATCTCAGCGACCATCATGAGACCCCCGAGCAGTACATCCTCGGTCTGTTCGATCGTTACGACATCGTGTTCCTCGGCGAGTATCACCGGCTCAAGCACGATGTGCAGTTGGTCCAGCGCCTGATCCCGCTGCTGCACGAGCGCGGCGTCACCAGCCTTGGCATCGAGTTCGCCGACCGCCCGGACCAGCCGCTCATCGACGCTCTGCTCAGCGCGGAGGAGTACGACAGCGACCTGGCGAGCCGTGTCCTCTTCAACTCCTCGGTTTTCTGGGGCTACCAGGAGTACGCGGATCTCTTTCGGGCCGCCTGGGAGAGCAACCGCGAGGCGCCGCAGGGCACGCCGCGTTTCAGAATCATCGCGCTGAACGCCCGTCGGGATTGGGGCCTCATCAGAACCCCGGAAGATCGTCACGACCCGGAGATCCTCAACAAGGTCTGGAACGGCGTCGCGGGCGACCAGTACATGGCGGAGTCTATCCTGCGTGAAGTTGCGGACGGCAACGGGAAGGCGCTGGTGTATTGCGGCATCCACCATGCGTTCACCACGTACAAGCAGCCGTGTGCGTTCAGTCCTGAGGGGACGGTGACGGACTATTTCGACCAGCGCCTGGGGCACCTGGTGCGCGAGCGACTCGGCGATCGGGCGGTGACGGTGGCGCTGCATGCTTCCTGGCCAAGCCAGCGTGGCTCGGGCGAATCCGTGCACCCGGCCGGCGGTGCGCTTGACGCCTTGATGAAGCAACTTCCCGAGTCACACCGCCGGGCCGGGTTCGACACGCGGGACACGCCGTTTGGCCAGCTTCCCTGCCCCGACACGCTCTACGGCCAGGGGCGGGATGACTTTCGGCTGGCGGACTTCTGCGATGGCTACATCATTCAGGGCCCGTTCGCGAGCTACGAAGGCGTCACGCTCATCAAGGGCTTCATTAACCGTCGCAACGTCGCCGAGGCGAAGGAGCGTGCCGCCAACCCGATGTTCAGGACCGGCAAGTGGCGCTGGCTGGGTCCGGCGTTCATGAACCATCTGATCGACGCGGACGCACGGCGGCTCGAACCGCACTTCGCGGCCCTTGAATGAGCGGAGCCGTCGCGGGTGCAGCCAACACCTGCCCCGGTTGGCGACCCTGGGGATTGGGCCACTCGCGTTACTTCGTCGGCGATGGCGAAGAGGCGCAGGTGGCGCCGTTGTTTCCATCACGGCGTGGGGAGCGCCGGGGCTGGTGGCGAAGCGCTCCCCTTCGGGTCACGGCGAAACAAGCCGAGTCTACGGCGAGCCTTGAAAACGTACCTGTCCTGCTCTGTAGAGAACCTCTGCCTGTGCGGTGTGTGTTCGCAGGCTTAGAGCTCTGGTCGTGACCTACGATTCGGTATGCAGACCTCCAAGTCACCACGGATGGTGGCGGTC
>SWCB01004963.1_pt1 | contig 14617 bp, 9 predicted proteins | sample 4692901 | NCBI WGS metagenome assembly SWCB01 (sample SAMN10267276, study PRJNA491770) | bioreactor metagenome | isolation source: DHS bioreactor inoculated with subseafloor sediment | place: Japan: off Shimokita Peninsula | collected 2006-08 | reverse complement strand
GATCATCTCGCAGCGCGGCAGCAGCTTCGTATCGTGCAGGGCCTGCATCATGGAGCGGATGCGGTCGGCGCGCTCGGGGTGGCCGGGGCCCGTGTCGTGGGTCAGGCAGGTGGAGTCGTAAACGAGGGTCGTGGTCATGGCGCTAGGGTAGCCAAAATAGGGATCTCGGAGGTACGGCTCGCCTGGGTCGGGGGCGAGCCTCACCCAATCAGGCTTGCCGGACCGCCGGGCTCCTGTTCTACTGTTCGGGCCCGTCAGGCCTGGGATTCGCCGGGCTGTGATTCACACACACCGCCGCGGACTCTGCTGTCTCTCTTCGGCAGGAGCCGCCCACGGGAGAACCGGACGGATGGAATTCCTTGAACAAGTCGCGGGTATTCTGTGGGGCGAATGGACGTTTCTGGGCCTGCTCGGGGCCGGGATCATCTTCACCGTCTGGACCAAGTTCTCCCAGTACATCTCGATGACGCACGGCATCGCCGTCATCCGGGGCGTCTACGACGACCCTGACGACCCCGGCGCCATCAATCACTTCCAAGCCCTGGCGGCGGCCCTCTCCGCCACCGTGGGCCTGGGCAACATCGGCGGCGTCGCCCTGGCCATCGCGGCCGGCGGACCCGGGGCCATGGTCTGGATGTGGCTGACCGGCGTGCTGGGCATGTCGCTCAAGACCGTCGAGATCACCTTGTCGCAGATGTACCGCAACGTCGACGATCCGGACAACCCGCACGGCGGCGCCATGTGGGTCGTGCACAAGGTCGTCGCCTCCCGCGGCGGCTTCTGGAAGATCTTCGGCGTCGCCTTCGCCGTCTTCTTCTGCATCACGCTGCTCATCTCCTCGATCACCGGCGGCAACATGTTCCAGTCCTGGAACGTCGCGGAGCTGACCAACACCTACTTCGGCGTGCCCCGCATCGTGACCGGCATCGTCCTCGCCGTCCTGGTGGGCCTGGTCATCGTGGGCGGCATCAAGCGGATCGGCAGCGTCGCCGGCCGCTTGGTTCCCTTCATGTGTGTGCTCTACGTCCTCGCCGGGCTGACCGTGCTGGTCATGCACGTCGGCGAGATCCCCGGCTACTTCGCCCTCATCTTCAAGAGCGCTTTCGCTCCCTCGGAAGCAACCGGCGCCTTCCTGGGAGGCACCATGGGCTGGGCCTTCAGCCAGGGCCTGCGGCGGGCGCTCTTCAGCAACGAAGCCGGCCAGGGCTCGGCTCCCATCGCCCACGCCGCCGCCAAGACCGACGAGCCCTCCCGCGAAGGCATCATCGGCGGCATCGGCCCGTTCATCGACACGCTCTGCATCTGCACGCTCACCGGCCTGGTGATCCTGTCAACGGGCACCTGGAACCGCGATGCCTTGCAGCGATTCAACACACCGCCACTCATCGTCCCGGCCCATGCCTTCGCCGACACGCCTCTGACGCTCAGCGAGGACGCTGGCCAACTGCGGGCGGGCGCTTCGGTGTACCTGGCGGTGCAGCCGCCGGCCGTGCCCCCGGGCGCCCCGGAGCCGAGCGAGCGTCTGCGCGGCACGCTGGTCGCGGAGGGCGAGACTTGGTCGGTCGACTGGCGCCGCTACAACGGCCCCGCCGCTCCCAGCGCCGCCGGCCAGGAAGTGATACTGAAAGGACTGGCCGGCGAGGTCGATCGTCCAATCGGCTCCATTGCCGCCCTGCCGGAGGCGACCCGCGCTGTGGATGACAGCGGCGTGCCGCTCTGGAGCCTGCTCACGGCTGCCCAGGCGATCGAACTCACCGATGAGAACGAATACCTCTGGGAGAACATCAAGGAGGTGTTCACCGTCGTTCTCGCCGCCGAGAACAGCGACATCTCCACCAAGGCGAAGCCGAACCACCGCAATCGCCTCCTGGGGATCGCCTCGCTCGACTCGCACGAAGCGATCCTGCGGATCGAGTGGGAGTCGATCGCCTCGGAGGTGGAGCCGGCGCTGGATGAGAACACCGGCCTGTTCCGTGACTACAGCGGCGCTTCGCTCACCGCCCACGCCTTTGACCGCCAGTTCCCGGGCTTGGGCAAGTGGCTGGTCACCATTGCCGCCTGGCTCTTCGCCCTCTCGACGATGATCTCCTGGAGCTACTACGGCGAGCAGGGCATGATCTACATGCTCGGCCAGCGCAGTGTCCTGCCCTACAAACTGGTCTACCTCGCCGCCATCATCTACGCCGCCGAGTGGATCGTCTCGACGGGCGACATGGAAGTGATCATGGACATCGGCACGGGGGCGATGCTCTGGTCAAACCTTCCCATCGTGCTGGTGCTCGGCCTCTTGGCCACCCGGGATCTGAAGGGGTACCGCCGTCGCCTCCACGCCGGCGAGTTCGAGCAGCGCAAGCACAAGGCCCCGCCCATCACCGAGGTGGCGGAAGGCAGGGACGTCGAGCGGGAGTGAGTGACTGAAGCGCGCAGGCGCTACACTGTGCCCATGTTCTCGCTCTGGTCCATCGCTGACATCGCTGACACCTTGGCGCTCGGTGTGCGCCTGGCCGGCGCGGAGCGCGACCGCGAGCAGGCCGTGTACGGGATCGACAACCTCGATGAACTCGAACTGCATCCGCTCCTGCAGCAAGCCCTGCGGGCCGCCGAGCACGGCGTCTTCCCCGAGCAGCGCTATCCCGGCGACCGAGGCAAGCGCAAGCTGAGCGAAGGCGAGCGCTGCGACCTCGTGCTGACGCCTGATGGCCGAGCCCTGGATGTTCCCGCCGCCCAGGGCACGCTCTTCGCCGAGCCGAACCCGGTGCCGCTCGATGAGGCGTTCTGGCTGGAGGTGAAGGTGGTGGCGCAGTGGAAAGAGGACGGCCCCAACCCGCGCTACACCTCGGAACTGCTCGAACCCGTGCGCCGCGATGTGCACAAGCTCGCCAAGGACCAAGGCATCCGTCACGCCGGCGTGTTGCTCGTCCTCTTCACCAGCGATCGGCAGGGCGCGGAGCATGACCTGCACATCTGGCAAGATCGCTGCCTGGAGCGCAACCTCCCCATCGGGGCGCCCTCCATTCGACATGAGAGAATCACCGATCGCCTGGGCAACAGCGTCGTCACCCTGGCGTTCTATCCGGTCTCAGATTTGCTTGACGCGAACGATTGAGACACCCTCGATTCGAGTGCGCGGCAGTGCCCTTAACGAGCCGCGCCCGTGAGGAAGCGGTTTTGTCGGAATGGCAGGCGCTCCCACCGCGATACTGCAGTGTCAGAAGCGCCAGGAGGCGGCAACTCGCCGGGTATTCGTTAGAACCGCTCCGTCACCGTCGCGGCTCGTTGCTGGACCAGGGGCGACGCGTTCGTTGAATCCAGCTCGTCACCCTTGATGATCGTGCGGCCTCTCGGGGGCGTCGTCGTCCCAGGCGTCATCGGGCTCCGCATCGTGTTCGTGGCGATCGTTGAGGAGCATCTCTTCGCCGTGCCGCTCGAGCAGTTCGAAGGGCACGCCGATGTCGCAGATGTACATCTCGCCGACGTACTTCTGGGCTTCGAGCTCGCAGAAGCCGCGTTTCAGGCCGACGAAGGTGACGGTCAGGTCCGCGACGACCGCGGTGCCGAGGACCTCGCCGCTGTCGCAATCGATTCCCGTGGGAATGTCGACCGAGACAACGCGCATGTCGCGGTCGGCCCCGGCCTGGCGCTGAGCGTTGATCCAGTCCACGACCTCGCTCATGGGCGAGGTGAGCGGCCGATCCAGACCGGTCCCCAGGAGCGCATCGACGAGCAAGTCGACCTCGGGCAGGGCCGCCAGCGAGCCGACCACATCCGCGGCATCGATCTCGACGGGGTCGAGCCCCATGCGCTCGATGATCGTCAGATTCGTCGCCGCATCGCCCCGGTAGCGATCGCGCGGCTGGGTCAGGGCCACGACGACGGCAGCGCCGGCGTTGCTGAGGTGCCGGGCCAGGGCGAAGCCATCGCCGCCGTTGTTGCCCGGGCCACAGAGGATGAGGACCCGCCCGCCCTCAATCTCGTTGAGCAGTTCCGACGTCGCCTCCGACAGGTGCCGGGCGGCATTCTCCATGAGCACGATGCTGGGCATGGCGAACTCGTCGACGGCGGCGGCGTCAACCTGCCGCACGCCTTCGCGACTGAAGATGAAGACAGGCTCGCTGGCGACTTCCTCGCCGTCCGGGTCCTCGTGGCACGCCTCGGGTCGTTCTGGTTTGTCGTGGGGCATGGGGGAAGTGTAGCCAGTGCCGGGAGTGGTGCGGCCGGGTACAATCTCCCATTCGATATGCACTGGCTTAGCGACGCCATCTTGTGGAGCGCTGTGGCGCTCTTCGCCGCGGTGGCGGTCTTCTGGATTGCCGCCGCCTATCGCATCGTCGGGGAGTTGCTCGGCGCCCCCTCGCTCGCCGAGGGCCTGCGGGCGGAGATCCCCGAGGCGGATCTGCCCCCAGTGACGATCATCGTCCCTGCTCATAACGAGGAATCCAGCCTCGGCGATCTGCTCGAGAGCCTCCTGCATCAACGCTATCCCCAGCTCCGAGTGCGTGTTGCGCTCGACCGCTGCACGGATGGCACGGAAGACATCGTCAAGCGGGCTGCCGAGCAGGACAAACGCCTGGAGGCAATCACTATTGACGACTGCCCCCCGGACTGGGCGGGCAAGGTGAACGCGGTCCATGTCGCCGTGACCAAGGACGGCTTCCTGGACACCCTCGATGAATCCGAGTGGCTCCTCTTCACGGATGCCGACACCGAGTTCCATCCGGACCTGGTGCGGGCGTCGGTGCAGTTCGCTCTGGGCCGGAATCTTGGATTCCTCAGCCTTCTGCCGACCCTGCGGACGCACCGCTGGTTCGAGCGGATCGTCCAGCCGGTCGCGGCGGCTCAATTCCTGCAGATCTACCCCCTGCGCCTGGCCAACCGCGAAGGCCCGCGCAAGCGACCCGTCGCCAACGGCCAGTTCATGCTCTTCCGCAGGGATGCCTACCTCACGGCAGGCACGCATGAGGCCGTGCGCAAGTTCCTGCTGGAGGATCTCGGCTTCGCCCGCCGGCTGCACCAGCGCGGCGTGCGGATGGGGCTGGTGACGGCGGGCCATCTCTTTCGGTGCAACATGTACGACTGCTACACCTCGTTTCGCAACGGCTGGAAACGAATCTACATCGACTCTATGCACTGGCGCGTCGATCGCCTCCGCAAAGCGGTGCGCTGGCAGCAACTCATCGGCTGGACGCTGATCCTGGCCTACCTCGTCAACCTCGCCTCAACGGTGCAGGGCGATGTCGTCGGCGGCAGCCTCCGACTTGGCCTCATGCTCCTCGGGCAGTTGGTCATCCTCTGCCCGGCCTACCACCGGCAAGGCGCGGGGCTCTGGGCGAGCCTCACCTATCCCCTGGCGACGCTCCTGCTGGCGCGAATCCTGGCGGAAGCGGCCGACGACTTGCAGAATGAGCGCGAGCTTACCTGGGGCGGCAGAGCCTACCGCCTCACGCCGCGCCGGGGCGACGCCACAATGTGAGCCCCACACCCAGAACAGGACAATTGGCTTCCTTGTGCTGAATTATCGTTTGCCCCCCCCCCCCCCCGGACCTTGAAGTAGGTTATCGGTGACAACTCGTGAACGCTCGAGCGCCGGCCGGGGGCGGCGGCGCGACAGCCCCTTTCAGCCAAACCGCGCGGGGCGGAGGGGTCCCTGCGATCCAGGCCCGATCGCCGACGCTGTGGTTGCGCGCCGAGCACCGACGCTCGACGTTCCAGGAATTTCGCGGTCTCTCCAAAAACAAGGAATCCTGGACGTGACAAACGCATACCGACATACAGTTCTGGCAGCGGCGACGACCTTTCTTCTGGCGAGCGGCACCATGGCACAGACGCAGCAAGAAGTCAACATCATGCTCACCATCCTCATGGATGCGTCGCGCAATACTGAGGGAACCGACTGTGGTGACTCCGACTTCACAGAGCTACGTGCGGGTCTCCTGGCGATGCTGCAGGATCCGGACGTCATTCCTCACAATGGCAACGTGGCGCTCGGGGTCTACTTCTATGGTGGTCCCCCCATCCCCGGCGTCAACGGGGATGCGTGCGATTGGGTGACGGAGGCGTTTCCCATTACCCACATCACCAGTGAGACTGAGATCACTCTCACCGGCGGCGCGATCGGCGGCGAGCCTCGCCTCTACAGTGCCATGGTCTGCGTCGGTGAACACATCGATGAGGCGGAGGGCAACGACTTCGACGCGGCGAAACGCATTCTCCTCGTGATCCCACACGGGTACCATGTCGATCCCGATCCAGCCGACATTCGCGGCGTCTTGCTTGCCGGTGTGGATCCCACCGTGCACGAGATTGACGGCCTCGCGTGCGAGAGTCAATACGACCCAGCCGATGAGGACGCCGAGACGTATCTTCTGAATCACATCGTTGGCGATGCGACACCCCTTCCCTGGTCCTACCGACTGCCTTATGAGGTCGGTGAGGGTGACTATGCCGTCGGGGCCGGCCATTTCTACGCGGTCCCTTCGACACCTTGCCCCGCGGATCCCGCCTCGATCGAGCGGTTCCGCCTTCAGCTCAAGATCCTGACCCGCGTGCTTCTCAGCCGCTGCCTGTACGATGTCGTTGGGATCAAGTATTACCCGGATCCGGACAACCAACCCAACTGGTTCATCGAGTACGGCGACGGCATGCTCGGCCAGCCGGAACTCGGATTTGTTCTCGCCAACTACGAAGAGGATCCGTTCGATCCGCTCGCCGATCTCGACAATGATCAGCAAGTGGGCCAGTCGGACCTTGGCCTCATCCTCGCCAACTACACCTGCGGCACACGCTATGCCCAATAGCGACTCTTGACTCTCGGCTCCGTTGAGAGGCGGGGCTGAGACTTCCAGACATGAAGTCCATCTCTCACAATCCTGACTCGGCTCCCAGGGCCGGCTTTAGTCTCATTGAACTGCTGGTCGCCATCGCTGTCATTGCCGTGCTCGTTGCTCTTCTATTTCCGGTTCTGTCTCGCGCCCGTGACATGGCGCAGGACACCGTCTGCCTGAGCAACCACCGCCAGTTCGGGGTGGCCTTCGGCACCTATGCCGCTGAATTCGACTGCTTCCCGAGCGATGACCTTGACCCCTACTCGGTGCAGTATTGCTGGGGCGGCGTCGATTGGTATCTTGACGATGCCGATCTCCCCTCGTGGGTGTATGGCAAGCGCCCGCTGAACAAATACGTCGGCGCTCAACGGCAGCAGAAGGCTCGCGCTGATGTCTTTCGTTGCCCCCGTGACGACGGCATGCGTCACTATAACTCTGACGACATCATATGGTGGCAGACCGATTTCGGGCTGGAGTCGATCGACCGGGACGGGCCACTCAGTGTCTATTCCGTGCTCGGCAACAGCTACGCCGCCAATGGCTGGATGTATTGCGAACCCGGCTCAAACGACGGCATCGGCCGTTATCCAGAGTTCCCGAAGTTCCGAACCGATCTCGGCCCCGATGACGTCGAGTGCGTGCCCAGTCGCTTTGTGACCGTGTGCGATCTTGGCCCCAACTGGGCCGGGCGTTTCCCGCTTGAAAGACGCAAGGCCTACAACCTCGTGCACGGCTGGTGGCACGGCTACGAGATCGGCAACATGGCCTTTCTCGACGGCTCGGCGCGAGCCGAGCAGATGCCGGGGGAGGTGACCACGCAACGCTACACATTCTACATGGCCCCCAATCGCCACAGCCCCGCCAGCTACCGCCGCTTCGATCGGCCCTGACCATACCGCCGCTGGGCGCGGCGCGGCTCAGGGTTTGCCGCCGCGGCTCTTGCTTCCAGCGCCGATGATGCCCAGATCGATGAGCACCGCCAGAACCACGATGACCAGTCGCCAACCTTCGACGCCGCCGGAGTGGTGCGCCCAGGCGTAGGCCAAGGTCGTGGTGGGGAGGCACAGGAAGCCCAGGAAGGGCCATACCCACGTCTCGTAGGCGTTTCCCAGGTAGTCACTGAGCAGCACCAGCAGCACGATGGTGACGCGAGGAGCGATCAGGGCCAGTAAGCCGACGAGACAGGGCATAGGACAGGTGGTCCTCCTACAGCCTTGATTGGGCAAGCGTCCGCTCGATTTGCAGCCGCTACACTTCAGGGATGCGAATCCTGCTCACCAACGACGACGGCATTCGGGCCCCCGGCATCCGAGCCATGTATCGCCAGCTCGTGCACCTGGCCGACGAGGTCCTCGTCGTCGCCCCCCTGACGGTGCAATCCGCCACCAGCCATGCCATCACCTACGAAACCCCCCTGATGACCGAAGAGGTTCCCGTCCACACCGACTCCGGCAGCGGCGCGTCGGTCCTGGGGATCGCTGTGGACGGCCGGCCCGCCGACTGCACCAAGCTCGCCGTCAAGCAACTCTGGGCGGAACGATTCGGTGCCGGCAGCAAGCCCGATCTGGTCGTCTCCGGCCTGAACGCCGGGGCCAACATCGGCATCAACACGCTCTACTCCGGCACGGTCGCCGCCGCCCTGGAAGCGGCCTTCCTGGGCATCCCCGCCGTCGCCGTCTCCCTCATGATCGGCGAATCCGCCAGGACGCGCTGGGACCAGGCCGCCCGCCACGCCTGCCGGGCCATCGATCTGCTCCTTCGCGATGGCCCGCCCCGAGCCCACACCATGCTCAACATCAACGTCCCGGTGACCGAAAGCGAGACCGACTTCCCCGGCATGGTCGTCGGCCCGGTCAACCTCTTCGCCCACCGCGATGATTACGAAGCCCGGCAAAGCCCCATCGGCCAACCCTACTACTGGGCGGTCGGCGACGGCATGGTCTTTCACGACACCTCGGGCGGCAGCGATGTCGAGATCATCCAGTCCGGCAAGATCAGCGTCACCCCCATGAACTACGACCTCACCGACCACGCCGCTCTCGCCTCCTACGAAGCTCGCATCACCAACGCCCAGGCGGGGAGCCTCGAATGCTAAAGCACCTGCAACATCGCCCCCGCATCGTCAGTGTGCCACTGGTTGCGTGCCAACCCGCGTTGATTCGTGGGGGTCGTGGGGATCGTGGGGGTCGTGGGGGTCGGGTGCCACTGGTTGCTGGCCAACCCGCGTTGATTCGTGGGGGTCGTGGGGATCGGGTGCCACTGGTTGCGTGCCAACCAGTGTCTCGCATCTCTCGCATCGAGCGCCCCCGCCGCTTCGTCAGAACCGCTTCCTCACGGGCGCGGCTCGCTTGGAACCAAGTCAGAACCGCTTCCTCATCCGCCCGCGGCGGACGGCTCGTTCTGCTGATTGCGCTCGCCCTCGCCTTCCTCCTTCTCACCGGCTGCACCCCCTACCGTCTCGTCATCGACGTCACCAGCCCCACCGAACGACTCGTCGAGACGACCGTCCACAGCGACGCCAAGGGCTGGGGCAGCGACCGGATCGCCCTGATCGACCTTGCCGGCGTCATCGCCGACCGCGACACCTCCACCCTGCTCGCCGCCGGCGGCAACCCCGTTGGTTCGCTCTTCGAACGCCTGCGCAAGGCTGAGCACGATGACCGCGTCAAGGCGATCGTCCTCCGCGTCAACTCGCCGGGCGGCACGGTCGCGGCCAGCGAAACGATCTACCTGGAACTGCGCCGCTTCCGCGAGCGCAGCGGCAAGCCCATCGTCGTGCAGATGGGCGAGGTCGCAGCCAGCGGCGGCTACTACATCTCCCTCGCCGGCGACAAACTCATCGCCCAACCCACCACCGTCACCGGCTCGATCGGCGTGCTGATTCAACTGGTCAACCTCAGCCGCACCATGCGTTTGCTCGGCGTCAACGCCGAGGCCGTCGTCAGCGGCCCCAACAAGACCATGGGCAGTCCCCTGGAGCCGGAGGATCCCCAGCATCGCGAGCTTTTCCAGGGAATCGTCGATGAGTTCTACGCCTCCTTCCGCAGCCTCGTCGCTGAGCGGCGCGGCCTTTCCGAAGACGTTCTCGACGAAATGGCAGACGGCCGCATCATGACCGGAGCGCAGGCCCAGCGCGTCGGCCTGGTCGATGAGACGGGAACGCTCCTCGACGCCTTCGCCGCCGCCAAGGACTTGGCGGGGATCGACCATGCGAAGCTGGTCAAGTACCACCGCCCGAGTCAGCGCGTCGCCAGCGCCTACGACGCGGTAAGCAGCGCCCCAGCCGAGACGGAGGTCAACGTCCTGCAAGTGAAGCTCGACAACCTCCTGGGCGGTACGAGTGGCTTCTACTACCTCTGGGCCCCGGGGATTGAGTAGGGAGGGCAGGGGTAGAGTGACACAGCTCGTCGAGTCGCATCTGGAGACTTGGCATATCGAGAGGGCGAGCCCGCGGTCTGTCCGTGCGACGGGTGAATTGCATTGACGGAGCCACTGCTCCGCTGATACGCTGGGAGATGCCCCCAAGTGGGGGTGAAAGGGGCAATGCCGTGGACACGCTGCCGATCTGGGTCGTTGATATTCCGGCTGATGAGGAACTTGAGGCACGGACGAAGGGCCTCGGTTTCAAGCGGCCCGATGTCGATGCGATGCTCAAGCACATTTCTGTCGACGCCATGCAGCAGAGCCTCGCGGGAGTGGCGAGAGCCATCGGCACCGCGTTAGGTGACATCAAGGCGGTCGGTGACTTCGAACTGCGCGAGGTGACCATCCAGGCTGAGATCAGCGCTAGCGGTGGCGTGAACCTCGTGGGCACCGCGACGGCCGGCGGCAAGGGCGCGATCACACTCAAGTTCAGCAGAGAGCAATGAAGAGGCGCGTCGCTGTCCTGATTGGCGTTCCGGAGTACGACGACAAGGAATTGTCCCTCGGGGATGTCGTCCACAACGATCTGGCGGACCTTGGGGAGATCTTGGAGGAACGCGGCTGGACTGTTGAGGAGCATGGGCTCGATCCCGACCAACCGATGACGATCGGGCGACTTCGAAGGAGACTTCGTGCTGCGTGTCTGAGCGCGAGGGAAGGGAGCGATCTGCTCGTCTATTTCAGTGGTCACGGCATTCACTTTCAAGGCCGCGATTACTTGATTCCTTGCGATGTGAGTACAGACGATCCCGAGCGTCTCGGCGAGTTTCTCGTTGCGGCTGATCTCACCCCATTCCTTAGCGAGTCACATGCCGACCGTGTCGTGTTCTTTATCGACGCCTGCAGGGAGGGCGTCAAACTGGACGCCATCCGCAAAAAGGCCATCTCGTTGGAGGGGTGGTCCACAGGCGAGGCTGAGCGGATCAGTGACCAGCTCTACGTTCCTATCTACGGATGCAGGAAGGGTCAGTTCGGAGGGATCATCGACGACGATCGGCCGGTGAGCGTATTCACCTGCGCACTGGTGCAGGCACTGCGATCGGAGCGCGTCGGAACGCTCGAGGAGCTTCTCCAAGCCACCCAGGCAAGAATCGACACCTTGAGGCGCGAACGCCCTGACCTCAAGCCGCAGGAGCCGTCCTGTCGTCCGGAGGTGACGGCGGCGACGAACCCGCTGTCCGCGTGCCTCTTTGACGCCCCGTCGCTCCTCGAGACGCTGCCTGCCAGCACCGATGCGTGGAGCAAGCGAGTCGGCGACTCAAAGCTCTGGCAAGCACTGGACAGCTCCGACGATGAGGCCAAGGGCTGGACCGATGCCGAAGCGGTGAAGTCGGCGCGCCAGGCAGCGAGCAGTGTCGTCCGCCTCCTGCGACGCACCTGGGATGAGTCGCGATCCGTCTTCTCCGGAGACCCGTGGCTGGACGAGCGTCTTGCAGTAAGAGTCCTCGGCCGCCTGGAACTCCTCAGCCGCAAGTCGGAGGTCACTCTCACACCTATTGAAACGGCGATGCTGACGGTCGCGCCGTTCCTGCATCAGGCGGTGATTGCCACTGCGATGCCAGCGGTTGCGGCGGCGGAGCCGCTGGATCTGGAGCCCGTCGACTCACGAACCACCGTCCGCCGCGACATTGAGAACCGCCACCAAGCGCTGCCTCAGTACGTTCGTCAGGCGCGGCGGTTCACCGAGCGAGGACTCGCGGAGGACAGCGCCGTCATTACGACTTGGGTCGCCCTCCTCGCAGTTCGTCGCCGCCCGGAGACCTGGCGGCCTGCGCCAGGCGGAACTGTCCCTCAGTCGGTGCTGGCGGACTTCGATCATCTGTTACAGGAGTTTCGACCGCCCCTCGGCGAAGCACTCGCTCGGGAACACATCGTCCCTCTCGCTCAGTGCACCTTCAGTGATCCCGAGCGAGCCAGGAAGCAGAATGCCGAGGTCCAAGTCGGCCGTGACGCCGACGCCGAGCCCATCCGGCCTCGCCTCCTCGCCTGCCTCCTCACGATGGCCGGCGAACTCGCTCTCGACCCGCTCGCCCTCGACCCGGTCATCGTTGACCACGTCGGCCAGACGGATCCACTGAAGATCGCCGACTTGCAGGACGCTCTTGAGGAGGCACGCTGGATCACCAATGGGGCTCGCCTTGAACTTGAGGCAGCCTGCATCCATCCCGCCATCGACCACGCCCTGCACGAGCACGTCAAGCAGATGGAGCGAACGTTCCGCGAGATGGAACGGTCCGTCGAGGGCGCAACAGATCTCACTCCCCTCACGAGCCTTCCCTTCCGAATCGAGGGAAGCCGGATCGAGCCGGCAAGCGAGGAGTCGGGAAGGCCGTGCTACACGACGCCGCACGTGCGCTTCGAACTCGCCCAGGCGGAGGTGCGCGAACTGTTCATGAACGAACAGCTTTACGGCAACCCGGCCCTGGCAATCCGCGAGATGTACCAGAACGGGCTCGATGCTTGCCGCTACCGGCGGGCCCGCCGGCAATACCTAGAGCGAACCGGCCATCCGACCCCGGACGAATGGGAGGGGCGCTTGACCTTCCGCCAGGGTGTGGATGAGGACGGCCGGCCGTACATCGAATGCGAGGACAACGGCGTCGGCATGGACCGGCGCGCGATCGAGACCTGCTTCGCCCGCGCCGGTCGCAGGTTTACTGACACGCCTGAGTTTATCGAAGAACAGTCGGAGTGGGAGACCCTCGAGGAGCAGGGAAAGGACCCGGTCCGTCTGTATCCCAACAGCCAGTTTGGTATTGGCGTCTTCAGCTACTTCATGCTCGCCGATGACATCGAGCTAGAGACGCGCCGCTTCGAGCGAGAGGGCACGGCCGGTGAGCACCTGTTCCTGAGCGTCACGGGAAGCGGCAGCCTCTTTCGCATCTCCACCGCGCCATCGGATTCGGCGAGAGGCGCCAACGCCTGGTGCGGGACGCGCCTGCGCCTGTACCTGAGTGAGAGTGCCAAGGACGTCTCCTGCGCCTCGACGCTGCTCGATCTCCTTCACATCGCGGAGTTCCGGACGGATGTTGTCGAGGCGGGGCGGAGCACGGAGACCTGGCTGCCGGGCATCCTGCGTCACCCCGACTTCGCCGACGACAAGTGCTGCCCGATCGGTGCCGGAGAGATTCGCTGGCTCGATCCGGCGTGGGCGGAGCGCAACACAGGCAACACGACCTGCAGGGTGCTGCTGGCGGACGGTCTGGCGGTGGAATCTCGTCGAGCGGTGAGACCTCGTCGAGCGGTGAGACCTCGTCGAGCGGATCGTCGGGACGAGGAACTTGAACCCGGTACCGGCCTTCTCGTGAACCTGACGGGGCTGCACCGTCCCCACCTCTCGATCGATCGGAAGACCGTGCTCTCCTGGGACACGGCCTGGGCTCATGAGCAAGTGGCTGAGAACTGGCGACCGCTGGTGGAGTGGCCGGACCTGAGTATGCGCTGGCTGTGGAGCGTCCTGTCCCACCACCCCGCCGTTGTCATGAAAGTGGGCGAGGCGCGCAGCGAGTTGGATCGGGCCGTGCCTGTAAGCTCTTGGGCGCCCGCACTGGCAGTGCGACTCGCTGACGTCGGTGTCTTCCCTGGGGATGAACAGCTCTGGAGAGATGGACGACCCAACTTGTATTCCTATGGTGACCGCCGGAGAGTGTCATTGACAGAACGCACGCTGCAACCGGCACGCCTACGGGCGTGGGCAGCAGCGGGCGCGCATCTGCGGCAGCCGATTGCTGACTGGCTCTCTCTCCTTCCGGCGACGTACCACGACGTTCGCTGGGCGGTGGAGGACGCGATCCTCCTCTCACGCGATCTTGACGGCCTGGGAGGGTGGCTGGAGGGCACGGTGTCGCTCCGGCACGTCGTGCTCGCGTCCGCGAGGCTGGGCAAGCCGGTGGCGGAGCTGCACGAGCGCTTGCAAACGCTGGCGCCGCTATTCGATCTGGAGGTGCCGCCGCTCCCAGCGGGTGTGCCCGACCTGCACCTCGATGAGGACGACATGAGGCTCCTCTCAGGCGACCTTGACGGCGAGGGACCGTGGCTGGAGGGCACGGTGTCGCTCTGGCACGTCGTGCAAGCGTCCGCAGAGCTGGGCGAGCCGGTGGCGGAGGTGCACGAGCGCTTGCAAACGCTGGCGCCGCTATTCGATCTGGAGGTGCCGCCGCTCCCAGAGGGTGTGCCCGACCTGCACCTCGATGAGGACGACAGGAGGCTCCTCTCACGCGACCTTGACGGCCAGGGACCGTGGCTGGAGGGCACGGTGTCGCTCCGGCAGGTCGTGCTCGCGTCCGCGAGGCTGGGCGAGCCGGTGGCGGAGGTGCACGAGCGCCTGCAAACGCTGGCGCCGCTATTCGATCTGGAGGTGCCGCCGCTCCCAG
>SWCB01004155.1_pt1 | contig 14637 bp, 3 predicted proteins | sample 4692901 | NCBI WGS metagenome assembly SWCB01 (sample SAMN10267276, study PRJNA491770) | bioreactor metagenome | isolation source: DHS bioreactor inoculated with subseafloor sediment | place: Japan: off Shimokita Peninsula | collected 2006-08 | reverse complement strand
GGCGATAATATTGATTATAAGTTAGTTGTCACTAACTCAGCTCGACGCGGTGTAGAAAGCATTGAAGTTAAAAGTGATTTGCTTGCTGTTTTAGCAGACATTGATAGTGGGGGAGAAGGTAATGCCTTCTCTGCAGTGTCAATTTCAGCTAATGCCTCTTCTGCTAAATCTTCCGTTGGTGATTTTTCGACCTCGGGTAATCTATATGCTCAAAATGTGACGTTAGCAGCTGGTGATACGATTACCTACTACCTTACTGCAAGGGTTGCTGATGACGTTGTTGGTCGTATTGATGCGAGCGGCTCTTTTATTAGTGCCGCCCCTCATGAGACGATTGAGTCTAATGTTGTTTCTGTTGAGCGTGTTAAATACGATTTTTTAGTCAGTAAAACTGTAACCGAAGGGGATTTTGCACCAGGCGAAGTGATTACTTACCAAATCCATATTGATAATAACGGCGCATCGCTTATCAAAGGCATGACAGTGGCTGATGCCGTTAGGGCTATTGAAGCAACCTCGATTGACGGTCTCTCAGTTCCTGCTTTTTCTTCTACTTCGATTACTGCTTCAAAATCCGGTTCGTTGTCAAATGTCGGTAATTTTAATTCATCTGGCAATTTAAGTGCAACGAATGTAAGTATTGATACTGGTGGATGGGTTGAATACCACATTAAGGCAACCGTTGCGCTTGATATTGTTTCTTCTATTGATAATACGGCAGAAGCGACAGCCCACTCAGTAACTAACCCTTCAAATACTATTGTGATAAACCCAGCTAAGCCTAACCTTTCTATTACGAAAACTGTTGATAAGAAAAATGATTACCAGGTAGGTGATGAGCTGACATATACCATTACCGCATCAAACTTAGGTCGCGGCATTGCTTACCAATACCAAGTGAAAGATGCGATTAGTGATATTTCATCGTTGTTAGCTAACGATGCATCAGCTAAGCATGATCATACCGATGTGGGTGCTAACCCATTCCAGAGCTGGACGATAAAAGTGGCGTCGATAGGGGCCAACAGTCAGTCTGCATTAAAGCTAGCGGGTGAAGCCTCAGGTGTCGATTTAGATGATGTGGTCTCTATTGCACCAAATGAATCGGTTAAATACACCATTAAAGCGGTAACAAAATCGGTATCGATTTCTCCAATAGATAATAGTGCCCAAATCAATGATAGTGCGGGTGCTCAAGTCGCCACTTCTGATGTTGCCACTTCGACTAACCTAGACGTATTAGATACTGCATCAGCAAGCAAAAAGTCCACGGCAATCCAATACTCTCCCGGTCAGTGGGTGCCTTATGACATCACAGTTGAAAATGATGACAGCGATAAATTTGCTAACAATGTCACCATGGTGGATAACCTCACAACCTGTGTGCAAACAGAGCAAGCTGACGGTTCAACATCGGATGCGTTTTCTGGCTGGAAAGTGAAGAGTGTTGAAGAAATTGGCGAGGGTACTGACGCTGGTTTGGTTGCGAATAAAACTAACCAACAAAGTGGCGATTTTGAATTTGTGGCTGACTTAGCGCCCAATGGTAAAGTGGTTTACCACATTGAAGCATTGGTAACTGAAAATAGCGTGGGTCATATTCGTGATATCCCCGGGTGTGATGCTATTGATGAGAGCGGTTCAGGGCTTGAAATGCCAAAAGGCAAAATTCAAGTAAAGAAAACAGTCGATAAAACTCAATTTATTCCCGGCGATAACCTTACCTACACCATCACTATTGAAAACCCAGCGCAAGGGTATGTGATTAATGTACCTGTTGATGACGCTATTTCGGATGTAATGGCAGGTAGCGTTGATGATGTTGATATTAAGGCGTTTGATAGCTGGACGGTAGTTGCCTCTGCGACGAATACTTCAGGCGCAGCAACCAATCCGACTAAGCCTGACTTAGACGGTTCCATTAATGATAACGTTGATATTCACACCCATGCCACTATTTATCCTGGTGATACTGTCACATATACCGTTACAGCTAAAACGAATGTGAAAGTAAACGATGAAATCCGCAACAAAGTGACGGCTGGTGATGGGGGCAATTCAGAAGTTGGCTCTACGCCGTATATCCATGATATTTCCATTAGCAAAAATGTTGATCACGGTACGTACAGTGATTCTGAAAATACCTTTACCTACACGATTGAAGTCAAGAATGGCGACTATGCAGGTTTTGCTAAAGGCGTGCATGTTTTTGATGACATTGAAGGCATTCGCGCTGATCTTTTAGAATTTGGTCCTGCCGAAAATCCGTTTGAATCATGGAAAATTACTGCGGTTGCCGAAGGTGATGAAGCCGACTCTGGCATTAGTGGTTCAGTTAAGGATAAGAATCTTAATGTTTACGCGGATATTCCTCCCAGCGGGAAAATCATTTATACCGTAGTCGGCCAATTAAAAGAGCGTACGCAAGATCATATTATTTGGGGCCCGTTTTCAAACTCAGTTAATGCCATGCTAGTGACTGATGATGTGACTGGTAATGCGATTAGTCAGCCTAAAAAGCCTAATTTACGTGTTACCAAAGACGTGAGCCAGCCTTATTACGCTGTGGGTGAAAAGGTCACTTACACCATTGTGGTTGAAAATATTGGTGATGGTTATGCCAATGATACGACTGTGTTTGATGATATTGCCTCTTTGGGACTATTTAATGAATGGACGATAGATTATGAAAAAACAGGCGTAGGTACGCGTGTTGATGAAGAGTACAACTCAGCTAAAACCACGAAAAATATTAAGACCGAGGTCGATATAGCCCCCGACTCTGCAATTACTTTTCAGGTAACGGGTATTGTCGTCGATGGCTCTCCCGATCGTGGAAAAATCACCAACACTGTAAAAGTGTATGACAATCAAAACAATCGTGAGTTTGATGAGTCAGCAGATATCGACAAACAAGATAAAGATATCAGTGTCAGTATCGATAAGTACTCTGAGCAAGTGTATTACCACCCTGGTCAGAAACATATGTATGTCGTGTCGGTAACGAATCATTCCAACGATGTAATGAATGATGTATCCGTTATTGACGAGTTATCAAAAATAGGGGTTAAAACCGCGAATGATAAAGACGGTCATAAAGCCGATGCTAATGAAGATACAGCGTTCGAAAGTTGGGGAGTAGAACGAACGATAGGGTCAGCTAGCGAACAAATCATACCGCCGGGTAGTACGACCGATCTTAATGATCACATAACGCTACAGCCGGGAGCTGAAGCCGTTTATTACATAAGCGCGATTGTGAAAGATAACGTTATCGAAGATACCCTTGAAAACATTGCGTATCTGAATGTTGTTTCGATAGATCGTAATGGGAAAGAGCACACGTATGAAGCGTTTGCAAAAGTGCAAAACCACCGCGGGGAATCTGGTGGGGTTGTGGTTCGTAAAGTGTCCCCCGTGATGTATAAACCCGGTGATAAAGTCACGTATACCATCACTGCTTCATCTTCATTAGGCTACTTTAATAACGTTGCTATTCAAGATGAGATCAGCAAATTAAGTGTTACGTTGTTAAACGGCGGTGAAGGCAACCCTTTTGCCACCTACGATGATCCTACCCACCCACTGTTTACTGTTGATGTTGCAATAGACGATGCCATTCCTAAAGATGGTGGCTCGACAGATGGAACATTGGATGGTGTTGTAAAAACCAATACCGATTTAAATACTATTATCGATGTCGCGCCGCACGATAAGGTGGTTTATACCATTACAGGTACGATACGTGATGATGCCATTGGCGAGATCAATAATGATGGTTTAATTGTGAAGCCCTATGCAGCACAGATTGAATATAAGAAAGAAACAGTTGAAGCGAACTATGCACCGGGCAAAACACTTGAGTATTTACTGACCGTCGAGAATACGGGCAAGGCGCATGCACAGGATGTGAATATTGAAGATGCTATTTCATCTGTGGAAGTGACAGATGTTAATAACAACTTAATTAAAGCATTCACTGAATGGACCATAAAACCAGTATATTCTGGTGATTTCAAATCGTTCGCTTCACCAGGAAGTTATACCGATAACACCGATCTTAATACAATGGCAGATATCCCGCTCGGGGGTAAATTCGTTTATCACGTAATAGCGAAAGTTGCTGAAACAGCTGCTGGCGACATTCTGAATGTCCTAAATGTGAATGGCAATACGACCAGTGTGACGACTCGCCCTGAAACCCGCCAGTACGATGTCAGCAAAGAGATTGTTGCGTATTACGATGTCGATGGCGATAAGCTGCCAAACAACAATGGATACATGCCGGGTGGCAGCGTTGAATATCGCATTCATATCCAAAATAACAGTAGCAGTAATATTGCTGATATTCCGGTGAAAGACGCCATAGAAAGCATTAAAACGAAGTACTTTGATAATTCGATAGGACAAGTATTTACTAGTTGGGAGATAACGACAGAAAAAGATTCTGGTGGTGTGTCTAATGCTGGCTCAACCAGTGATGACCATGATATCGATACTCTTGCCGACCTAGGTCACGATGGGTTTGTCGATTACATTATCAAAGCCAAAATCAGTGATAAAGCTGTGGGTGACTTTAGCAATACCGTTGATGTTTTTGGTTTAAAAAAGACCTCTCCCGTTTCAATAATGCTGCCATCGAAAGTCACCCTGACAAAAGCTGTTTTTGATTCAGCAGATAAGGTTATTTCTCAATATCGACCAAGCCAAGATGTTGTGTATAAGATCCGCCTTGAAAATAACAAGCAGGGTACTATCTACAATCAACACCTCTCCGATATTCTGTCGTCAATCACCACCGATATTGCTGAACTGTCTGGTACTGGTAAAGAGAATCCAACGGCTAATCCGTTCGTGTTATGGAATGTATCTGTTGATCAATCAAGCGGTATTACTAATGTAGGCGGTTTTACGGGGGGGAATAATGTCGATATTGATACCGATATCGATATTGCACCACTTGGCTACATTGAATTTACGGTAAAAGCGACTATTCGCGACACTGCGTTGGGTCAAATTACTAATACTGCTCATTTGAAAGCAGCAGCAGGATTATCACGAGATAATAGTAATCGCAGTTTATCTGCCACTGCGGTATTGGACCCGCAGCCTAAGCAAGTGGAACATCATAAAACGATTGTATCAGTAGGCGGGGCGACATATTCAAAGGACACCCATTATTTACCGGGTGATGAGGTTGAATACCAAATAACAGTCGATAACCAATCTGACGGTTGGGCGAATGATATCACCATGAAAGATGAAATAAGCAAAATCATGGTTGAACTTGCTGGTGATAAGACAGAAACCGCGTTCTCTTCTTGGGTCGTTACCCATGTAATTAGCCGAGGTTTAGATCTTGAGAAAGATACCTATTTACCGAATTATTCACCTACAGGTAACTTGGATCTTGAAGCTGATATTGCACCAAAAGAAGGGATCACCTTCACCATAAAAGCTCAAATAAAAGACAATGCGTTAGGCACTGTCGATGCGAATACTGCGATTATCGATAGCCAAAACGATACAACCGATCCTATTACGCCACAGGCATCGTCGCTTGAAATTCATAAAGCGGTTGATACAGAAACGTTTATTCCGGGGCAGACTGTTAATTATACCGTTACAGTCACCAATACCGGTGATACATGGCTGAATGATGTTGTAATAAAAGATCCGATTAGCGCAATTACAGCTGAAATAGCGGGTAGTTCAGCTACGCTGAATATTGGACCAGCTTTTAGCTCATCATCGTTACTTGTTAAGCAAAGTGAGAGTTACGTATCGGCTAATCCTGATGGTTCTATTTCAGCCATCGCAGATATAAAGCCGGGCGATACCATTACATTTACGATTACAGCGATTGTGTCTAATGTTATCGGTGAGATTTCTAACACCGCGACAGCCGATGATATTCCTTCAGAAACCGTCATTATCCAGCCTGCACCTTTTGATATCGAGATAACCAAAACAGCAGATACAAAAGAGTTTGTACCTGGTCAATTGATTACTTATACCGTGACGGTGTCTAACCCGACGAATAGCTGGGCTAATGATGTTGCGATTAGTGATGAGGTCTCAAAAATTGAAGCTGAAATCGCACATGACTCAGCGGCAGGCAGCGCAGTAACAGGGCCTGCATTTGATGCCGCGACTATCACTGTCGATATTGTGAAAGGGACGAGCTTTGTCGATGGTACTGGTGAGAATGCCACCGCCGATATAGCACCAAATAGCAATGTGGTATTCACAATCAAAGCGAATGTGGCTTCAAATGTAGTCGGCGAGATCAGTAATATTGCGAATGCCAACGATAAATCGGCAGAAGTCGTTATTACCCCGAAAACAGCCATTTTCACCATCATAAAAAGTGTCGATGAGCCCACATTTATTCCGGGTCAAGTCATGACCTATAGCTTAGTTGTTGAGAATACGACGGATGCTTGGGCAAATGATGTGAAAATTACCGATGATATAGCTGCGATTAATGTAGAAGTTGCGGGGGGGGAAACAGGGCCTGCATTTGATATCAGTTCCTTAAAAGTGATTTCAGGTGTAGTCGACGGCGAGGGTTTTGTCTTTGCCAATCCAGATGGCAGCGTATCGGCAATGGCAGATATTGGTCCCGCAAGTAAAGCGACAGTTACCTTTGAAGCAACAGTGGCTGCCGATGTTGTCGGCGATATCCCCAATACCGCGTTAGCTAATGATATTGCCTCTGAAGAGGTGGTCATTACTCCTAAAGAATCAACGCTTGAAATCACGAAAAAAGTTGATGCTGCTGAATATGTACCAGGGCAGGAACTAACGTATACGGTCACGGTTAGCAATACCTCTGGCAGCTGGGCAAATGACATTGCAATAAGGGACGAAGTATCAAAGATTAAGGCAGAAATTGCAGGAGGATCAGCATCTGTGCCTGCAACAGGCAATGCCTTTGATGTCAGTTCGATTATTTTTGAAGATCCAGTCGTCATCAGCAGTATTGTGGCAAAAACCACTGACGAAACGGCGAAGGTAGATATTGCGCCGAATGAATCAGTCATCTTTGTGATTAAAGCCAAGGTTGCAGATAACGTTATTGGCGACATTACCAATAACGCGTCAGCCAGCGGGCAAGATGCAAGTGTAGTAACGCCTGCTGCAAAGTCAGAGGTTGAAATTACCAAGACCTCAGAAAGTAAAATCTATACTGATGGTGGCAAGGTTGTTTACCACATTGATGTACATAACAAATCGCAGTCTTTTGCTAATAATATTGCGCTAACCGATGAGATATCCAACATAGTTGTTGATACCAATTTGGGCATGTCTGAACCTGCATTTATCGATTGGAAAGTCGAGTACAACGCGGGTGATAGTAAAACAGTCGTGATGGCTAATACACGCAAGATTTATCATCCTGCCAACAATAGTGATATTGATGCGGTGATGGATATTGCGCCAGAAGATACGGTGACCTTCACTGTAACGGCGTCAGTTCAAGACCATGCGATTAGCACCATTACAAATACAGCGGTTATCACAGATGCTGATGGTGCTTCTCAAGAAGATGATGTGGTTGTCGAGCCAGCACCGACCTCAACGCGTGTGAGTAAAGTCAGTGTTGAAGAAAAATACATCCCCAATCAGACATTAAGCTTCGTACTGACGATTGCAAATACCTCGTCAAATTACATTGACGATATGATTGTCGTCGATGATATGTCTACGATTCAAGTGAAGTACATTGACGGTACGACTGGACCAGCATTCATTCCGGGTACTATCAGCTTTATGCCGAAAGTTGTGCCGGCAGGCTCATTAACTGTTAAAGGTTCCGAGACCAGCTATAAAGTGGATATCGCACCTAAGTCTACCGTTACGTTTGATGTAACAGGCACAGTCAATGAGCATGCAACCAGTGATATTCAAAACATTGCCCAGCTTAATGGGGATGATGTGAAAAGTAACTGGGTGCCGACGGTAGCTGCAAAAGTGAAAGGCACATTAACAGCCGTTGAAGAGGAGTACGTGCCAGGCAACACCATCGAATACCACTTAACATTGGCAAATGACAGTGATGGTATTGCTAAAAATGTATATCTACTTACGCAGTTTAATAAGGCATCGGGCACTTATATTGATGGCCACGAGGACAATGCGTTTGATAGCTGGACCATTAAAGCCGTAACCGAAGGAGTTGATACCACGTCAGGAACGTTTACCGATGATAGTGATATAGCAACATCAATCAATATCGCGCCTCATGGCAAAGTTGAATACACCATCGTAGCCATCGTTAATCAAGACATGTTAACGCCCATTGATTTGCGTACTTTCTTTTTAGATTCGACCATCAATATACCGGGTACGGGGGCAGCTAGGCAGCTCGCCAAACAGATTGAGGTTGGTACGTCAGGCAAATTAGAAGTTTTACAAATACCGCCAGTGGGTTCACAGCTGAATGTGGTGAAAACGGTAGAGAAGGATTCTTATATCGATGATGACAAAACGGTACAGTATCAATTGTCGGTGAATAATACCGGTGGTGGCAATGCACCCAACGTAACATTGTTTGACGATATTGCGGGTCTTCAAAATACCAAAGGTATTGATGTATTTACAGATTGGGTGATCACTGGTCGTGAGTTTGAAGAAGGGCGCTTAATTGATCACTTTACGATTAAAGGTGACCAAAACAATAAGAATAATCTCGACGTGATCAAAAATATGAAGTCGAATGGTCGCAACAATATAGAGATGATGATTGTTGCAACGATCAATAAGCATTTGGATGATGACATTACCAATGTCTTCAAAGCCACGGAAGAAAATGGCAAGGTTACTCAAGATGAGGCAACCACGCATATTAAAAAGATCCCCGATAATACGGGAGAGTTAGATCTTACTAAGCGCGCGACAAAGACTGACGCGCAAGTGGGTGATGTTGTTGAGTATGAAATTATTGTCGATAACAACAATGAATCTTACTTTAACAATGTTGTTGTCGATGACCGATTCCCTGCTGGTTTTCAATATGTGTCAGATTCTACCGAGATGGTGCTAAGCGGTGCTGATGGTGAATTTGAAACTTCTGACGATGTGGTTGTGTCAGCAGAACCTACGCTATCAGGCAGTTTGCAATTCCCTCAAGTGGATTTTGACCCTTACGAAAAATTACGTATTCGCTACTTGATGCGGGTAAGTATAGGGGTGACGTTTGGCAAGTATGTTAATACCGCGGTAGCGAAAGTTGATAATAGCAATGTATCGAACACCGGTTCGGCAACGGTGGAAATTGAAGCGGATAAACTATTCGATACCGCATCGATAATCGGTAAGGTGTTTGAAGACCTCAATGGTGATGGATTCCAAGCCGATGCAACGGCTGATGATATTGAGCTAACCACAACCCTTAAACCACAAGACTATATAGCGGGTTCAACCACCCTCGAGGTTAATGGCCACACTGTGGTGGTTGATGACGAAAATACGGTGCCAGCAATAGACGGTATTCATATCGATGAGTTATATGGTCAATCTAAAAACCGCACGTTGAAGCAGTCAAATAAGGCATATATCCAATTCAAGACACGCACGATGATGCCATTTTCACTGGTGATAGAAACGGATAATGGCACAACGATAACATTTGATGCGCAAGGTCAAATTCAACGCCACCTAGAAGGTGATGTTAAAGAAGAGTTATCTGCTGAAGAGCTGAATGTGACCCGTAATCTTTATAAAGCACCCGATGGTTATTTATGGGAAATCATCATCGAGAATTTAGGTGTCTATGAAGATGGCATTCCTGGTGCGCGCTTGATTACGACAGAAGGCATCAAGATAGAAACCGATGAATACGGTCGCTACCACGTTCCCGACCAATGGGTTACAGATAAGAAAGGGCGTAACTTTCTGGTGAAGTTAGATTCTGACTCGTTGCCAACGGGAATGAAGGTGATCAGTGAGAACCCTAAAGTAAAACGTATTACCCCCCATGCGTTAGCGAAATTTAACTTTAGCGTTCAAGTCAAAACCAGTGCAGGTAATAGCCAAAAGAAGAAGCCGATAAGTTCCTAATAAAGAGTAATTACAAAGGAAAAGGGCTGATGAAAATTCATCAGCCCTAGGTTTTTTCGTTTTGATTTTCTGTAACAGCATTTTTAAAAGGTTAAAGAGTGAAGAATTTTAAATTAAGTCGACTGTCATTACTTATTATTACCTGCTTTCCCTTTATCGCCAAAGCTGGGGTAACAGATGGTTTGGAATTAATTAGCAGTGAATCAACAGACATAAAAAAAGAGATTCATGAGCAAACAGATAACTCTCGGATTTATTTAAAAGAAGGTGCGATTTGGGCCACCCGAGATATTACCAAGGTTGCCCCCGTTTTAAATATTAGCCTGAGTGATGAGGTTGAAATTGAAAATGATGCGATAAATAGCAACCTGAATTTTAATGTTCAAACCAACTATAGCTACTATGTAAAAAAATGGCAGTTAGAGGTTTATCAAGGTAAAGATAGCCACTTGTCTCAACCGCTAGCGACACTTTCTGGTGATAAACTGAGCAATGATTTTGATATCGATTGGGATGGCAAAACCCAAACTGGTTATAAATTTGAATCTGGGAAGCAATTGCTGTTTCGCCTAAAAGTTTGGGATAAAGATGGCAACATGGATATATCAACAATAGGTGTTACCGATATGGTGAAACCTACGAAAGAAGTTGATATTGATAAGTTTGATGATGAAGACGATAAGAACGGGCGCAGCTACGGTGAAGCAAAGCTAATGCGCCATAACATCCCCACATCTTCCGGTATGGCGAAGTTGATGGGTACTGGATTAAAAGGTATCGATAAAGTTTATATCGGCGACGATGAATATGATATTGAAGATAATCGTCTCTATGTTGAACAATACTTACCGACAGATGCATACATGTTTCCTGTACGTGTTGAGTACGATAATGGTGATGAACGGAAATATCAGCTATTTGTCCGTATTCCGGATACTTATTATTCTCAGGCTGGTTTAGCCGATTTATACCTAGGTAAAAATCGCGTATCGGGCAATAAAGACGTACTTGGTGTTGATGAACAATACCAAGGTGATATTTACAACCGTGGTCGCTTAGCCTACTTCGGTGAAGGTAAGTTTGGCGATAAGCTCCGCGTGGTTGCCCATGTTGATACTAAAGAAGCGGCGTTAAAAGACATGTTCAAAAACCCGTTTGCAGCCGATGAAACCACCGTATTCGATATCGTAGAAGATGACGATGAAATGTATTACGGCAACTATGGCGATAATGCCAATATTCAGAAAGTCGTTAATACCAAAGGTAAGGTTTATCTTGATGTGCAATATGATAAATCACGCTACTTATGGGGCAACTACAACACAGGTGTAACGGGCACAGAAACGGGCGGTTATAACCGTAGTCTGTATGGCTTCAAAGGGGATTACCGCACCCGTGAAACCACCAAGTTTGGTGACGATAAGCTCAATATTGTTGGTTTTGCATCACAAGCCGATAGCCTGTACTCACATGATGAATTTTTAGGTACTGGTGGTAGCCTGTACTTTTTACGCCATGGCGAAGTTGTACCCGGAAGCGATAAGGTATCGGTAAAAGTCATTGATAAAGATACCAATATTGCGGAAAAACAGGTGTATCTCCAATCAGGTCGTGATTATGAAATTGATGAATACCAAGGCCGCTTAATTTTAACCCGCCCACTTTCCGACATCGTCGGCGATGACTTTGGCACCGTGATTGACAGCGGCCCTCGTGGCGATTTAGAAAACTACCTAACGGTTGATTACGAATACGTACCTGAAGGGTCTGAAGCTATTGATAAGATGGCAACGGGCGGGCGGGTTAAAGGTTGGGTAAACGACAATGTTGGGGTTGGTGCGACGTATGTACAAGAAGAAAAAGACGACCAAGATTATGAAATGTATGCCAGCGATTTAACCTTGCGTGCGACAGAAGGGACCTATTTAAAAACAGAGTTTGGTCATAGTGAAGGTACGCAAGCAGACAGTAACTTTGTGTCTTTCGATGGTGGTTTGAGTTTCGACGAGGTGAGTTCTGGTGCAAAAGTGCGAGAAGGCGATTCGATTGAAATTACTGGTGTTGCTAGCCTTTATGATCTTATGCCCGATACATTTGGCGCGGTAGGCAATGACGTTCGTAGTTGGTACAAAAATAAAGATGCCGGGTATTCATACGCTAGTCAAACCGACAATTTGGCACAAGAAGCTTACGGTACACAACTTCGATTACAAACCGGAGATAAATCGCAGGTATTGGCGCGCTATAAGCATATTGAAGAACAAGAAGAAAATGGTGATATCACCACAGATACCGACGAAATAGAGCTAGAAACCCAATATATGGTGACAGAGCACGTCAAGGTTGCTGTTGCCGGAAAGCATATTGAAGAGCTGAATAAACAAGATGAAAAGGGGGATGGCGATCTCGTGGGGGCACGTGTTGAGTATATTTTCGATGACGATAACAGCGTGTACGCTAAAACCCAAAAAACCATAAACCAAAGCAGTAGCTATGATCAGAACGACAGCGTTACTGTGGGGGCCGAAACCAAAATTACGGAAGATTGGACCTTATCTGGCGAGTATACCAGTGGCGATCGAGGTGATGCAGCAGAAGCAACAGTTAACTACGATGTAACGGAGGATTACAGTACCTATGTAAGCTATGTAGAAGATGAATATGATGATAAAAACAATATTGTCTTTGGTCAGAAAGCGACGCTCACAGACACGATAGATGTCTATCAAGAAAACCAATTTGTTGATGAAAATAATGGCAAAGGACGGATTGATTCGTTTGGTTTCGATTATGACATGGATGATGATATTGAAGCTGGGGTAGCTTTTCAGCAAGGTACCATTGATTACCCTGATGAAGCGGGGGTTGAGCGCAAAGCAACAAGTTTGTACGTTGCCTTCGATCAAGATAACTACACTCTAAAAGATAAAGTTGAGTACCGTGTTGATGATGGTGAAGAAAAAATTCGTCAGTACGTTACCACCAACCGCTATACCCACCATTTGACCGATGAATACACACTGTTTGCTAAATTCAATTATTCCAAATCAGAGAATGCCACCTCAGATGAAGTGGTCGAGCGCTTTATCGAAAGTAATATGGGGTTAGCGTACCGTCCAATTTTTAATGATCGCCTTAACTTTTTAACTCGCTATACCTACTTGGTTGATTTCGACAATATGAATCGTGATGTCGATTATAAAGACGAGAAAAGCCACATAATAGAAGGTGAAACCATCTACTCAGTGGATGCACATATCGATGTGGGGGCCAAAGTTGCCTACAAGAAAAAAGATGAAATCTATACGCGCGAGTCTGGTGCTGATGTGCCAGTGAAGAACGATATTTTCCTGACGGGTTTAAGCGCAAGTTATAACGTGATGAAAAGCTGGGATGTCACTGGCGAATACCATTGGAAAAAAGATCAGGAAAATGACCAGCTTGAACATGGGGCATTAGTATCAGTGAATAAGCATATTAACGATAATATGAAAGTGGGGGTTGGCTATAACTTCTCGAGCTTTGAAGATGATCTCGTACATGACGATGATTATGACGCAGAAGGTATCTTTATCAATGTTGTTGGTAAGTTCTAAATAACATGGCTAACCGCCTATACGTATTTACAGGATCTATAATGAGAGTTTTTTTACACACTGTTTGTATAACATTGCTACTAACCCTGCTGGCTGGCTGTGCCACAGATACTTATGTCAGTGATGAAAATATTGATAAATTTAATGATCTATCGGTGAAGAAGTTTCTGATTGCAGAAATACAGCCGACAGTGGAGCCTGAGAAGAAAATCTACCTATCATTGGTGTCGCATTTCGATTTTGATCAATCTATTTTGAAGCCTGAAGATATTGCGGAATTAGATGATTTTATTGCTAAAGTCATCAACTTGAAAGGGCATATCGTTATTGCGGGGCATACCGATTATCAAGGCTCTGATGACTATAATGAAAAGCTGTCATTCCGCCGCTCTACAGTAATCCAACAGTATTTATCTACGCGTATTCCAATAGAAAACTATACGTTTGACGTTGCGTATTTTGGCGAAAACAACCCCATTGTTAAAGCACACAGTCTAAAAGCAAACGCCCTTAACCGACGCGGTATTGTTATTTTTACGCAAGCTTAATTAAGTGATTTAGCTAGGTGAAGTAAAAAAGAGAGGCATCGTGATGCCTCTCAACATGAAATCCATTTCAGGCAGTGGTTATCGAAGGTTGGTATTAGCCCTCGTTTTAATTATTCAACAGGCAGTAACCTTAAAAGCGGGAACGCTGCTTTCAGCTGATTATGACTCACAATGAAACCTGCGAGGTCGCCAGTTGTTTGGTTAAAGGCTTTGGCAACTAAGCCTTCAGGTTCTTGTTTTACTTCCCAAGTTAAATTATCGCTGGTGGTATCGCCCGATAAATGCAGCGGCAGCCAGGGCGTTTTCACCTTCACTAAACTGGCTGGCAGTTGAACTGGCGTTGGCGATCCGAGTAATGTTTTTGCTAATGCCATAGCACTTAACATGGTTGGCTGTAAGAAAGCTCTTACCTTGCCATTTAGTTCGGC
>SWCB01008354.1_pt1 | contig 14695 bp, 16 predicted proteins | sample 4692901 | NCBI WGS metagenome assembly SWCB01 (sample SAMN10267276, study PRJNA491770) | bioreactor metagenome | isolation source: DHS bioreactor inoculated with subseafloor sediment | place: Japan: off Shimokita Peninsula | collected 2006-08 | reverse complement strand
ACATAAACAGTTATCTTTATAAGTGCTTTTACGCATTACATGTCGTCTTTACGCGTTATGCAAAGTCTAGCTCAATATTAGTACAGCCTTTTCTGCAGCTAATACCAGGCTTTTCACTGGCTTCTGGCGTAACCAACAATAACGGTTGCTTACACTCTTCGCACAATACCTGCTTGCCCTGCATTACCCTTTTAATGATCGCCCGTTGATCACCAAAAGATTTTTGTGTTTGCTTGTTTAAACCTGAGAAGTCTAGTTTCATAAAATCGCTGTGTTATTAAGATCTACTAAAATTTATTGGCTTTAGTATACGGTATATGCCCAAGTTACCTCAAGATACAGGATTCAGGGTGACCTCAACGTATTTAATTCAAGGAAAATATGTGCAGGAATGGCACTACCGAGGGCGAACTTTATTGAGCGAACACCGTATTACGTTAAAAAAGCAGGTTTCACTGAAAAATAAACAGGTTAACGAACTAAAATTTTAGCGCGATTAATCGCAGAAATAAGCGCGACGCGATCTAAATCTGAGCGTTCACTGTCTAAGGCTTGCTGCCATGTATCAATGGCTTTTTGGTAGCGGGCATTTAAGAAATAATCTGATGCTAATAGCATTAAAGCAGGCAGGTTGTCATTATCTAGCTGCAAGGCGTAATCTAGCAATTGCTGAATGCTCTCTGTCAGCTGTTGACCATTTTGATAATACTCAGCAGTGGCTTGCGCTGAAAAAACATTAGCTTGAGGGCTATCAGCTAATCGCGCAGAATAACCAAAAGCGATTGCGGCTTTATCGAATTCACTCACGTACATATACGCATTACCCAGCAAATACCACGCTTCACTGTTTTGCTTATCTTCGCGTAGGGTATTTTGAATTTCTTCTATACGTCGTTGGTTAATTTCATTGGCGGTCATACCCGCAAATTCATCATTCGCACTATCAACAGCTGATTCTGCATGGTATGTCGGCGACCCTAACATGGCATATAAACTGCCAGAACCACCAATCAAAACAAGGCTGATAGCAACAGGAATCCATAGGCGTTTATCAGACGATCGCGACTGCTTCCACCAAATTAACATCAAACTCACGGCGATAAGTAAAACGATACCTGCAAACATTTCTAATCCTGTCCCGAATTCACTCATTTAAAAAGTACTTATCATCCAATGAATTGATGCGTTTATTTTACCTGTTTTCAATGCTAACAGTGAACGAATTACCGCTCTAACAGCTTATCCATTAATCTGGATCAACTCTATAAACACCACCAGCATACCTATTATAAAATCTAAGCGCTGCCCTAGATTACGCATGACCTAATAAACGAAAATTCCAGTTCTCGACCACGCCAGTTTCGATACGCGCCGTTACCCTGTCACGCCAACTATTCGACAATGGCGTGCATTGCTCTAATACCATCAAGTATTCAGGGTTCAGCGGTTCACCGAAAAACATATCGCATACCTGTTTAACGGTAAACGGTTTCTCTGCTTGCTGAATTAACACCAGTTGATCATCATTGCGCACGAAACCAGGTTGAATAACACGGTATAACCAGCCACATCGGCTAATGTTTTGCATTTCTACAGATAGCTTGTCGACCTGCCATATTTTATTCAATTTATAACAGGGCGAACGTGGTTGGCTCACTTCAACAATGGCTTCACCCCATTGGTAACGATCACCAATACACACGGTATCTTCGGTCATTCCAAGGGTGCTAATATTCTCGCCCATACCCGGTGCTTGCCAATCACGCTCTGGGTACTGCTGCATCCAATACGCATAATGTTCAGCAGGGTAATGATGTACCGCCCTTTCAAGACCACCGTGGTGCTTAGGGTCGGCACACTCGTCCCCTTCAAAACCCAATACAGTAAGAAAAGCGCCGTCGACAATAGGCGTTTTATCAATTGCGGTATTAAAGTCGTATTGTTGCTTCACTTTGCCGAAAAATAATTGATGATTACGTTGCATGGCTCGTCTTCCTGTCCTTTTGGGTTAATGCGTACATCATACAACAATGTATTCACCATATAGTAAAAAAGCTCCTGCAGGAGTCCTTACCTAGAAGTAAAACTCTTTACAAACATGAACTTACAAAAACACAACAATCATAGACCTAATGGTTTTTGCGGCGTGGGGATTCAGTTTAAAATTAACGCTGAATCCAATGCAACCCTAACGCGCACTGCACATATCGCAGAGCGTTCAAAGCGAAGCAAAGCTGCGGCTTCAAAATCACTTAAAACGGTTCCCTCACTGGAAACCGTAAAGCAACACTAGCGACACCGAACACTCTATGCGGGAAAGCGCCAAGAAGGACGCAGAGCTGGCTAATCAAGCATCATTTTTTGATGTCCCCTAAAAAATTCGAACGCCAATGCTGGGCGTAGGCCGTTACCGACAGGGATGGGAGTACAACCAATAAAACCCTCTGAACACATCAAAAACTTCTGTGGTGTTGTACTCGACTCACCGTGGTGTTCTGAATGGTAAGTTAATTAACTGAGTTGATACAACGGCTATCAAATTGATAAAAGTGATATCTCAGTAATCAATTTGATACTTGCGATGTGCGCTCTCGCATACTGCGTGATAAGCCGCTGGTGTGACCTGAATTGAACCAAACATGCCCCGCCGGTAATCAGGGTTCACGACAATACTGATTTTCGCATTGTTTTCATAACGCTCAGCCAGCTCGTTACCACTATGCCCGAGCACCAGAATAAACGGATTGCTTTCACGCCTGTAAACCAAAGTGTCAGGGATCACACCAAACCTTGTTGAGCAGCTCAAAAATACATCCCCTTTCACAATTTCTATTATTGAAGCCGATGGCGCTAAGTGTTTGCCAATTAAGGCTCCTTCTGGGCATGAGCCTTGCATTCCAATTAACTTGGATATGGTGTTCCTAGCGGCATCTACGCATGGAAAGGTGCTAGTAATAAAACGGCAAGTGTGAAGTGACTCGCTACAGTCCTTTACTCGACACGCCATGGATACCAATTAGTATTTAATCCATGCGATCTTTTGTTAATGAACGGATAAATAAAATACCAACACCATTAGATATCTTACCAATCAGCGAGAATTAAAATGGCTTTAGACTAGGCGAAAGATTGAAGTTCTAGGGTTCTAAATCAAAAGCTTTCAACGCAGTATAAGACCATTTTAAACTCGCCCGAAGGGAGCCTCTCTGAAAAGCAATTTCTGTATCTAGCGATTTCAAAAGGGATCTACCCTTCCTTCAATCACTATCCTGGAACTTGCCTCCCAGAGAAGCTCTGAATGACAAGATATTTAACGGTGTTGGTATACCCCTCTCTTTATTTGCTACCTGAAGTAGAAGTAACCAATGAATAAGCTCAATCGCATATCAATAAAAAATAAAATCATATTCGCTACCTGTATTGCGCTACTCTTCTCACTTTCAGCAACAACACTGATAAACAATTATCAGGTAAAACAGTTGATGCTCAAGCAAGTTGAAGAGCAACAGTTACCGACGGCCCTTGCGGTCATTCGTGAAGCCATAGAAAGTGATATTAACCTTCCGGTTCAAGCAGCCAGTCAATTAGCCAGCAATGTCTTTATTCAGAACTGGATAATAAATAGCGAACCCGATAGCAGACGAGCCGAAGTCTTAAGCCAATTAGATTCGCTGGCGAGGATGGAAAATGTAAACGGTACCTTCCTGGTTTCAATGAAAGGCTTACATGACTACCGCTCGGGCGAAGGGCTCAGAGGGGCAGTTTCAGCCGATGATCCAGCCTACTCATGGTTATATAACCAACTTCGTACTGGTGAAGCCGTCAATCTGACTTTTGATACTGGCCAAGAAGGACAGGAACGCCTATTTATCAATAATCTGACCACTAAAAATGGCGAGCCGCTATCGTTTTCTGGTATGGCAATTGACCTCAGTCAATTATCCGACATGCTGCGACAATACAAGTTGGGCGAAACAGGTGGCGTGTATCTTGTCTCACAACAGGGCGAAATCAGAATACAGCCTGAGACGGGCATAATGAAAAATCAGTTACCCGCTTCTCTGACATCAACATTGCTGAATCAGCAAGAGTTCAGCCTTGATAAATTGAATACCGATCAAGGTACACACCTGATTGCCTCAAGTTATTTGCCCATTATCGATTTGTATATTGTTGCTGAAATTTCCGAAAACGAGTTATACCGCGCCTTTGACGCCGTCACTGAAAAAAATATCCTCATTAATATCGTCCTAGCGGTATTATTCACTCTTCTTGCTGCTTTTTTAGCCGCAAAGATCGTGACTCCGATCCGCAATGTCGCCCATTTAATGCGTGACATTGGTGAAGGTGAAGGCGATCTCAACCAGAGATTAGAAATAAAAGGTAATGATGAAATAACTGAGCTTTCAATAGGTTTCAATAGCTTTATCGAAAAGATACACGATTCGATAAAAGAAGTTTCACAAGTCAGTACAGAGTTGGTCACCTCAATTGAAAACACCAAACAGCTCTCTGAAGGTGCAGGAAATATTGTAGAGGATCAAAAAGAGCAGACAACGCAAATCGCAACGGCGATTAATGAAATGGGCACCACCATTTCGGAAATGGCACGCAACGCCTCAATCGCTGCGGACTCGGCTCAGCAAGGCAACAATGAAGTGTCGAACGGCATCGATATTGTCCAAAGCAACATTGACTCGATGTCAGCGTTATCTCGCAATGTTAATTCAGCCTCTTCGGTCATTGCCAACCTCGCCCATCAAACTGGCAAAATTGGAGCCATCATCGATGTCATCAATGGTATTTCAGATCAAATCAATCTGCTCGCGCTGAACGCTGCGATTGAAGCAGCCCGAGCCGGCGATCATGGCCGGGGATTTGCTGTTGTCGCAGATGAGGTTCGTTCACTGGCACACAGAACAAACCAATCAACGCTTGAAATACAGGAAATGATTACACAACTGCAGCAAGGCACCAAAGAAGCCGTTGATGTGATGGATGAAGGGCAAAGCAGCAGTAAATTAAGCCTAGAACTGGCAGGCAAGATAGGTAGCTCTTTAGCCGCGATTCAGCAAACCATTTCCACCATCAATGATATTAACACCCAGGTTGCGGCCGCGACGGAAGAACAAAATGCCGTGGTTTCTGATATCGGCCGGAACATAGAGAAAATCAGCGAACAAAGCTATCAAACGTCAGATGCTTCCAGCCAGACGATAGAAGCCTGTCATCAGCTAAATGCATTATCCGGCCGTTTAAAGAATCTAATTGGGCAGTTTAAGATTTAACCCATAAGCTGAAATTACGAAATGGGTGTAAGGCGCGGTATTTCAACAAGCCATAATCACCTGAAAGCCACCATCAGCCCCATGGATCTCACTCACATGGGGCCATGACATATGCGCACTTGGCATCTGACTACTTAAATGAAGCAAAAGAACTAAATCCATTGTCCACATTATGACAAAAAAACAGCAACAATTAACAATACCCAGCAACATTCCTTATCAATAAATCGTTGAATTGATATGTTATTTATTGATTCTAAATGATTTAAAAAGGCCCCCGTAGGAGCCTTTGAAGTCATTCAAACTTACAGTTCGAAATCACCTAATTCTTCGGTATTCACTTGGCGCTCAAGAAAAGCGACTAAATCATCATGACCACCAATATATTTACCATCAAGCATAATTTGAGGCACGGTGCGAACTGTCGTATTAGCAACTTGCTCGATGAAAGCAACCATCTCTGTTTTTTCAAGATCAGTACCGAGTACTAATGTTGTGTACTCAGTATCACGATCATCTAAAAGCGCCTTTGCTTTTACACAAAATGGGCAATGTGGCTGAGTAATTACAAGGCTTTTGTATTCTGATAACTGTTCAATGGTCATTGTAGACATGGTGTTCCATTTGGGCTGATTAACTTTGTAGCTGTACGATAATGGAAAGCGTGGGTCAAACACAATGGTCGAATACAATATTTCAATAAAAAACTCAGTAAAAAATCAGCTAATACGAATTGGAATGCGCTGCCGTCCAAATGCTTTTTTCTTTGCAGTAAACCGTCCTGCCAACTGATAACCACAATATGAACATTTCCCTGTACTATCTACAGCATATTGTCCAAGCTGAAACCAATTGCGTGAAATCACTTTTTCACTGCAATTAGGGCAATAGGTACTATCTCCGGCTTCATCATAAATATTACCGACATAGGCATAATGTAATCCGTTCTTAATCGCAATTTCTCTCGCTCGCTGCACAATATAAGGCGCAGTTCTGGGCTTATCAACCATTTTAAAATCGGGATGAAAGGCACTAAAATGAATGGGAATATCGGGCCCTAAATTGTCAAATACCCAACGGCTTAATGCTTCGATTTCAGCTATGCTGTCGTTTTCATCGGGGATCAATAACGTGGTTATTTCAAACCACACATCCGTTTCATGTCGAAGGTACAACAAGGTATCAAGCACTGGCGCAAGGTGGCCGCTACAAATCTTGTGATAGAAATGCTCAGTAAAGGCTTTTAAATCAATATTGGCTGCATCCATATAACGGAAAAAATCAACTCTGGGCGCATCACATATATACCCCGCACTCACCGCGACACTATTGATTCCTTCTTCATGGCAAGCCTGAGCAACATCGACGGCATATTCCAAAAAAATCACTGGGTCGTTATAAGTAAAAGCGATGCTGTCACAATCCTGTGATTTTGCTGCTTGGGCGATTTGTTCTGGCATGGCTTGCTGCCCTAAAGTATCAATCTTACGCGATTTACTGATACTCCAATTTTGGCAAAATTTGCAGCCTAAATTACATCCTGCGGTGCCGAAAGACAGCACTGAACTGCCAGGGTAAAAATGATTGAGCGGTTTTTTCTCGATAGGATCGATACAAAACCCACTTGAACGCCCATAACTCGTTAACACAATTTCCCCATTGTGTGCTTGCCGAACAAAACATGCCCCAAGCTTTCCATCGCGCAACCGACAATGGCGTGGACACAAATCACACACAACGCGACCGTCATCTAAACGATGCCAATACTGTGTTTTAAAAAAGTCTGGAGGTGATTGCATGTTTCTGACTCACAAAGGAATATTCTTACCTATACTAAATATAGTCCTGTACAGGATATCTGTGTGATTTCTATGGAAATAGGCCGATGACAACTCGCTCCCCTGCAGTGGCTGGTCGATTTTATGAAAAATCTGCACCACTGTTGCAAAAACAACTTGATGATTGGGTTTCACCACCAGCGACACATCGCAATTTAATCCGCGCGTTAATTGTGCCACATGCTGGCTATATCTATTCCGGTGAAGTGGCTGCAAAAGCGTATTGCCAGCTTCAACCTCAGGCTGAAACCATTAAAAAGGTCATCTTGGTAGGACCTAGTCATAGATACGCATTTCATGGTTGCGCAGTGCCTAATTCACGGTATTTTTCGACGCCATTAGGCAGCGTATCAATCGACATACAATCTATTGATAATTTAATTGAAATAGATGATATTAAGGTGTCAGATCAAGTTCATGCGCAAGAACATTGCCTTGAAGTACAGCTGCCTTTTTTACAAACATGTTTACACCAGTTTACTTTGTTACCACTGCTCACTAGCGATATTTCCGCTACTCAGGTATCAAAGATCATCGGTGAACTGTGGCAGCAAGAAGATACACTGCTCGTAATAAGTAGCGATTTAAGCCATTTTCATCCCTATGCGGATGCACAATGTATTGATCAAAACACCTGCTCTACCATCGAACGTTTTGAACCATCATTAACTGCAGAGCAAGCGTGTGGCTCAACAGGAATTAATGCGTTGCTACTACTAGCAAAAAAACGGGGATACCAATTAACACGAATGGAATTAAAAAACTCTGGTGATACCGCTGGAGATAAGGAGAGAGTCGTTGGATATGTCAGTTACCTCGTATCAGAAATTCAATAAAGGGGAATTAACTCAACTTTTAGATATTGCTCGTGAAGCGATTCGTGGGCATTTATCAACAGGCGTTATTAAAACCCCACAACTTGATTTATACCATAAGAAATTGCTGGCTCCTTCCGCTTGCTTCGTTACATTAGAAGTGAACGGACAGCTACAAGGTTGCCTTGGTTCAACGGTTGCGTACTCGCCATTGGTGCTTGAAGTACATAATAAAGCCAGAGCAAGTGCGTATGAAGACCGACGCTTTATGCCACTAACAGAAGATCAACTTGATGACTTAACTATTGAAATCTCTGTTTTATCAGAGCCTCAAACAGTCGATGTCGAGTCAGAGGAAGCGTTAATTGAATTATTAAAATCTCATAAAGTGGGTGTGATTTTATCCAATGCCAATGAACAAGCATTGTTCTTACCACAAGTCTGGAAACAACTGCCAAAGCCTCAACAGTTTGTTCGCCAACTAAAACTAAAAGCAGGCTGGAACGCCGCTTACTGGTCACCTAACATTACAGTTAAAACATTTACGGTCAGTAGTTTAAAAGGTAAATACAACACGATAAAAGGCAAATACTTCTAAATAGTGGCTATCGCCATAGTGCTAATTACACTATGGCGAGTCTTCTGTGCTATTTCAGAACTCTTCATTGTTATACTTTTTTATTATCCTAATTGTTTACTTCGCTTCTAAACCATAGGGCATCGACGAGAAAACATCAGGTTGCTGTTTATAGGTAGGCGCAACATGCGCTCCTTTCCAATCTAACAACATAATCGCCAAAGTATTACGGTGCTCCCCATCAAGAAGACCCACACCACCGCTAACAGATGGCACCAAACCATGCTCGCGGTTTATCGCATTTTGAATTACTTTTCGGGTTTTTAGCACAACAGGATCGTTATCCAAACCAGCCAACAAGAAATTAATGCCCACTTCTGCAATCACATCTTCTTTGGCTCTTTCGATGATGGTATCGATATTTTGTCGGTAATAATCAAAGATCCATTGGTAATCTTGTTCTTTAATCGGGTGCTGATAATATTCTGATGCTGCAAAAATAATATGGGTTAAGCCATAGATTTTATTACCAAACTGATAAGCTGAAAGCTGGCTATCTTGATTTTCTGGATAGGCTTTTTTAAAAGCCATAATAAAATCATCGACCACATCCTGTTCGCCTAGCTGACGTAACCAATATACTTGATTGGCTATTTGGGCTGCCCATGCTTTGATCATCGCTTCATTCGTCGCATACTTTTTAAAGTCGTAGCGTTCTATTACATTACGTAACTTTTCATCTTCACGATGTTTAAGGCCATATTCATTTGCGCGGGCCATCGAACCTAATAGATCAACACCAAGATAAAGGTATTCAGGCATATTCTTGGTTGCGGCATAACGTAATTTGCTACGTTCATCTTTCTCATCAAGGTAGCCATCTATGCGCTGTTGTGAATACGCAGCAATCTGCTCAGGTGTATGCACTTCAGTGGCAAATTTATTTAAGCGACTCGCAACCCGCGCCATGTCTGACCATACCGCTGCGTTGTATTTAGAGTCGAGTGTTTGGCGATACATTCTCAACCCATAATGACCAGATTTAAACGCGGGTAATGTGTAAAGCTGCGATTCGTAAGTATCACGAATCATATTGCCATCTTGCTGAAAAGTACTTGTTACCGCATACGGCTCAACGCTACTTGATGTCGCATTCACTGCTGTCGATGCAATCAACCCTGTTAACAATATCGACGATATGATCGGGGTCATTCGTAACTTAATGTTAGATAACGACTTTAAGACTGAAGGTTTCATACAACTCCTTGAACATAAGCCTATTCTATAAGACAACGATCTGTTGTTCTTCAACAGTTCTCTAATATTACACGCACAAAAATGCTACCAATCAAACGTCAGGGTACGGTTAAAATGATGCCAAAAGGGAAAATGGTGTTAAAAAATGAGACATCGAACTGCTTTACCCTTGGGTATGAAAAAATGACCGCTCACACTTGGTTATCTGTAAATATGTCGAAACGTAAGATTAATTCGAGGTAGCATCGGCTTGACGGTTTTAGGTACGGAATGCGCCCAATATTGCTGAGTATCACCAGCCATGATCAGTAACGAGCCTGAATGCATTGTGAACTCAATTTTTTGTTTGGTGTGCAAGTGCTTTAATACAAAACGCCGCTCTTCCCCCAAACTCACCGAAGCAATGACAGGCTGAACACCTAGCTCTCTTTCATTGTCTTGATGAAACCCCATATAATCACTCCCATCACGGTACTGATTGGCGAGCACCGAATTAAACGATGTATTGGTGATCGCTTGGCAGCTTTCTTTAATCGATTGCAATGTAGTTGTCCAAGGATCGGGGTTCATAGTTAAACCCGAATAGGTATAAGGTACATCTCCACACCAAGCCTGTAAGCGGGGCTGCAGAACTTGCTTACCAAAAATACGGATGGATTCTTGTTGCCAATTTAACTCGGATAATAAACACTTAAAATAGTGTTCAGCTTGCGGTTGCGCAAAGTGCTGAGGTGACCAATACAATAAACCCTGAGGAATGGTTATCCACTCCCCTTTTGAACGACTATCGTCGGCCTCTAGCGCCGTAAATAGATCATGAGTCACCATCGCCCCTCAGCCAGATATCTTCTCGTTTACCTTGTATACCCAAGTTACCTCAAGATACTCATTTCAGCGAGAATTTATTGAACATATGCTAATGCCGTTTATCAATGGGTAACCAATCTTGATGTTCGGGTCCAATATAATCGGCACTTGGGCGAATAATACGATTATGATCGCGTTGTTCGAACACATGCGCAGCCCAACCGGTTAAGCGACTCATAACAAAAATAGGTGTAAACAACTTCGTGGGTATATTCAAAAAATGGTATGCCGAAGCATGAAAGAAATCGGCATTACAGAACAAGCCTTTTTCTCGTTTCATCACGGTTTCTACACGTTCTGAAATCGCATATAACACCGCATCATCAGCTTCTTCTGATAACAATTTCGACCAATATTTAATTAGCACATTACGCGGATCAGATTCGGTATAAACTGCGTGCCCGAACCCCATTATTTTCTCTTTCTTCGACAACATAGCCAAAATGCCCGCCTCAGCTTCATCGGCAGTTTGCCATTGTCCAATCATTGCCATAGCCGCTTCATTTGCACCACCATGCAATGGACCTCGTAACGTACCAATCGCAGTGGCAATACAAGAATGTAAATCAGACAATGTTGAAGCACAAACACGCGCGGCAAATGTTGATGCGTTAAATTCATGCTCGGCATAAAGAATTAACGAACAGTGCATAACTCGTTTATGTAATTCAGACGGTGACTTATCTGTCAGCATTTTTAAAAAGTAACCACCTAAGCTATCTTGATCGCAGTACGTTTCAATGCGAATTCCATGATGGCTATAACGATACCAATAACAAATAATGGCCGGAAATAATGCAAGCAAACGGTCGGCTTTGTCGTACTCTTCACCAAATTCATGTTCTTGCTCTAGATTGCCTAGCATAGAACACCCCGTTCGCATCACGTCCATTGGGTGTGCATCGGCGGGTATTTGTTCTAACACCACCTTCAATGCCAGCGGTAAGCCACGATAAGAAATCAGTACCGTTTTATAAGCATCCAATTGTGCCTGAGTGGGCAGCTTTCCTTTTAACAGTAAATAAGCCACTTCTTCGAAATCAGCACTCTCTGCCAAATCGGCAATATCATACCCCCGATAAGTAAGCCCTGTTCCCGTTTTGCCCACGGTACAAATCGCGGTTGAGCCTGCGCTTTGTCCCCTAAGCCCTTCACCGCTTAATACTTTATCTGGCATAACCCACTCCTTGTCGTTAAAACGCATCTCTTACATTAATGGCTCTCATTAAAGATAGGTCACATTAATATATTGAGGGTTAGCACTTTGTTTTTTATTGAGAACACAACTGTAAATCGACCCATACTAAGCGGTGATCAGAACCATCTTGTGCTCGCTCTTTACCCTTTTCATTGATAATTAAATGGCGCAAAGGGTCTTTTTTATCCGGCCAGAACACCCCTGTTTGTTTAACGCTGAGATCCACAGACGGTAATACATAATCCAATCGTAAACCGCTTAAATGCGTCCACTCATTTGAACGACCAGAACGAGGTTGCCAAGGTCGATGAAAACGACCACCTAGGCTCTTCGGTGTAAGTGTACCCGCGCTAACTGAACGATTAATTCTGCTATGGTAAATCAAGCTTTGGATCGCGCCCTTAATACCGTCTCCATCCGCTGAGTCTGCATTTAAGTCACCCAGTACTACAAACGAATCACCCTTTGATAACCCACCATTTTTACCGTTGTCATCCACTAAATAATCAGCGTTATTGATAATATCGGTGACTAAACGTAATTCATCATGATTACGACGCGCATTACGCTTTTCTTCACCATCAAAAACAGGCGGGGTTGGATGGCAACACAATAAGTGAATAACCTGATTATTCACTTCTATAGGTACAACAACATGATTCTTTGACGACAAACGCAATACACTTTGTGCTTGTTCACTGTAGAAACATTCAGGCATACAATGTTCAGGCATGTCTCTCCATAATAGATGCTGCCAGCTACGAATCTGGTCCATTTTTATAGGATAGCGTGACAAGATCACAAAGCTAAAATGACCATGATGTTCACCAAAACCCTGTCCATCTTCCGGCAAACTAATTACGCCATCACCATTTAAATCAAACGGGCTTAATAAACCAGTGTTACTTGGCGGGCAGTATTGGTAAGGGTAGTCGATTTCGTCTTGTTCATACTGAGGTACAGCCAAATAATGATGACAAAAATTGGCTAGTGCACCGTCATCACCTCCATCGCCCGGGTGATCAAATTCGCACAGTAACAACACATCAGGACGGACAGATTGAATGATGGCTGCAAGTTTAGAGAAGCGTTTATTTTCTGCGTTGGCGGTTTGCTTAAGAATTTGACCTGATACAGGTTCAGACATTGATACATTAAACATGGCAACACGTAGAGTTTGGGTAAGCAAGAGCCGCTCAATGAAGAAAGGGATAATGGTGTGATTGTAACGGCTTAATAAACGACTGTAACCACTTTACCAGTAGCTACAGTGTCATTATTTAACCTGTCTTACTATACTCTTTCATTCCACTAAACGTGTTATTGCGAGTCTAATTTGTTTAGCGTCTTCCATTGCTCGGTGCTTTATCGGACCTTGCTCTTCCAATGCCAATTGAAAGCGAGATCGCTCAATACCATTTTCTTGCATTAGCCAGTGCCCAATTTCTGTCAACATAAATGAGGGTCGCATGTGCGCCGCATGATAAAGCCGGCCTAACCAAAAAAGATCCCATTGGCTGTCGCAAAAAACATGTTCAAATTTACCAAGAACAGCATTTAGATGCTGGCACACTTCAACCACTTGATTTCCTTTAATTTCAAGCTCTTTTCGTGAAATTCGATGTATTTCATTTTCAGCATAATCGTCCCAATGCTGCCATACATCGCTTGCTGTTAAAGGGTTGATAAGTAAACTTTCTCCATAACCGTCTGGTAAAGAATAACCTACTTCAATTGGGTAAGATTGATCTGATAATCCAGAAGCTTCAAAATCCAACGTCGCCCACATTGCACTCTCCCTGATGCCATTATTATTAATTACTCGATGTGAAAGACACCATCCTGTTTATCTTTCATTTTTCTCGTTGTTACTTTATCGCTCAAGCTGTCAGACAATTGAATAACCTAGCTACAAAATAACTTTAGACCGAATATGCATTTCAGGAGTAAAAATTCATCAATTACTCAACTTCAATACAATAATTAAATAACTATGCCGTTTATGTGGCAAAAAACATGCTGTTAACTGACAATGACGTAACGTCTTATTTCCTCTAAAATGCCTCTCTATTTTTACGATGACGTATTGAGACGAATATGACCCCAATCATTGGTTTTGCTGGCTACAGTGGTTCAGGTAAAACAACTTTACTTGAGAAGCTGATTCCTTTGTTAAAACAGCAAGGATTACGTATTGGTTTAGTCAAACACAGTCACCATAACATCGACCCGGATAAGCCAGGGAAAGATAGCTATCGCCTTCGTCATGCAGGTTGCGACCAAACTCTTTTAGCCACAAAGTCACGCCACATGTTGTATTTCGAATATACAGAACCCGACCGTGGCGAGCCTGTATTAGCAGAATGCTTGGCGCAATTAGATCATAGCCAATTGGATATTGTGTTAGTGGAAGGCTTTCGGGATGAGACATTCCCAAAAATCGAAATCCACCGCCCAACTTATGGGAAACCTTTGCTGTACTCGAATGATGAACATATCATTGCATTCACGACTGATGAAATCGTACAAGCCAAACAGCACTGTAAATTACCGATACTCGACCTCAACCAGCCACAAGACATCGCCGACTTTATTCTGTCTTGGCTAGGTACCTCTAAAACAAAACAACACTATTGTCCATCTTGTGGTGAAGCTAGTTTAGCCTTTCAACCACCAAAAGTGTTTTGTTGCGACACATGTGATTTCACGTATTTTCACAATGCAGCTGCGGCTGTTCTAGCAGGTATCTGCTATAAAGATGAAATCTTGGTCGCGACCCGAGCAAGAGAGCCTGGAAAAGGGATGTTAGACCTTCCTGGAGGGTTTGTTGACCCTGATGAATCGCTTGAGCAAGC
>SWCB01016470.1_pt1 | contig 14699 bp, 17 predicted proteins | sample 4692901 | NCBI WGS metagenome assembly SWCB01 (sample SAMN10267276, study PRJNA491770) | bioreactor metagenome | isolation source: DHS bioreactor inoculated with subseafloor sediment | place: Japan: off Shimokita Peninsula | collected 2006-08 | reverse complement strand
AAAAAATATGATATAATACTCAAGGCAAACAAAAGAAAAGGAGGGTGCTGAAAATGAAAACAAAAATAGGCATCAATGGTTTCGGGAGAATTGGGAAACATGTTTTAAAAATTGCTCTTGAAAGGGACGACTTGGAAGTTATTGCAATAAATAGCACAAGCGGACCCGAAAAGCATTCGCACATATTCAAGTATGACTCCATGTATGGGATTTACCCGCAGGATGTCAAAGCTGACAAGGAAACACTATACGTAGGGGACAAAGCTATCAAATTTACAGCCTTTAGAAATCCTGAGGAAATTCCATGGAAAGACATGGGAGTGGAGATTGTTGTGGAATCTACAGGGATTTTCAACAATAGAGAAGATGCCTACAAGCATATCAAGGCGGGCGCTAAGAAAGTTGTTTTGTCTGCACCTGGAAAAAATGTTGACGGGACCTTTGTAATGGGTGTAAATGAAAAATCCTATGACCCGGAAAAACATGAAGTGGTTTCTAACGCATCGTGCACTACCAACTGCCTTGCTCCGGTTGTCAAGGTGTTGAACGATACATTTGGTATCAAAGAAGGTCTTATGACTACTATACATGCATATACCAACGATCAGCAACTGTTGGACAAGCCGCACAAGAAAGACCCGAGAAGAGCCAGGTCTGCAGCTCTTTCGATGATACCGACGACTACGGGAGCAGCAAAGGCTCTTGGACTTGTAATACCAGAGATGGCTGGAAAATTGAATGGAATGGCTGTAAGGGTTCCAACACCTGTTGTTTCTCTTGTGGATTTGGTTGTAAATCTTGAAAAAGAAGCTTCTGTCGAAGATGTAAACGCTGCGATGAAGAGGGCTTCGGAAAATGAATTGAAAGGCATTCTAGGATTCAATGAATTGCCTCTAGTTTCAAAGGACTTTACGGGAGATTACCGATCTTCGATTTTGGATGCCGATTTGACATGCAAAGTAGGAGAAAAGATGATTAAAGTTGTTTCGTGGTATGATAACGAATGGGGCTATTCGGCAAGAGTAGTCGATCTTGTAGGTTATATAGCTGAAAGACTTTAGTATTTGTCTATAGGCAAAAGCCTCCCGGTGTGGAGGCTTTTGTACTTTTGCTTGGTGGGGTATCTGTGTTAGTATGGTAATATAATGTCATAGATATTATGGAGTGATACCATGTATAGAATAAGAGATTGGGAAAGAATATTAATTCCTTATGAACAGGCGGTCGAGGAACTGAAAGTAAAGCTTAAGTCCTTGAGGGACGAGTTCAGAAAAATGAATGAATATTCTCCGATTGAATTTGTAACAGGCAGAGTAAAAAAAATAAATAGCATATTGGAAAAGGCAAAGAGAAACGACATCGATGAGGACGATATAGAAGATCGAATGGAGGATATCGCTGGAATTCGCATAATGTGCCAATTCGTAGACGATATCTATAGTGTTGTCGATTTGCTTAGAATCCGAGATGGCAAAGACCTCAAGATTGAAACAGAGAAGGACTATGTGCATAATCAGAAGGACAGCGGTTACAGAAGCTACCATATTATAATAAGGTACCCTGTACAGACTGCGTTTGGCGAGAAGGAAATACTAGCGGAAATACAGATACGCACTCTTGCAATGAACTTTTGGGCAACCATAGAGCATTCTTTGAAGTATAAATATAAAAAGGAAATACCCGAAGACGTTAGATTGCGTCTAATGAGCGCATCTGATGCGGCATTTAGATTAGACGAAGAAATGTGCGAAATACGCAATGAGGTAATAGATGCTCAAGTATTGTTTGAAGAAAAATCAAATACCATATCGAACATAGTAAACAATATACAACTGCTTAATCTGCTTGGACAGCAGTCGGAAGCGATGAAATTCCAGATAAAATTCGATGAATTGTGGCACAAGGGCAGCTTGGACGAGCTTGAGGATCTTTTGAAAAATATAAAATTGAACCTAGCCAGATATCAGGCATTTGATTGATAAGGAAAGTGATGAGCAATGGCTTTATACGCTATAGGGGATTTGCATCTAAGTTTTTCTACAGACAAACCCATGGACATTTTTGGGCCCCAGTGGAACAGGCATTATGAAAAAATTGAAAAGAATTGGAAGATGTATATTTCCGAAGAGGATACAATTTTGATTCCAGGAGATATTTCATGGGCAATGCACCTGTCAGATGCAAGAAAAGACTTGGATTGGATAGGGAAACTGCCTGGAAGGAAAATACTTTTAAGAGGAAATCATGACTATTGGTGGACCTCGCTCAGGAAAATGCATTTAGCTTACCCGGAGCATATATTTGTACAGAACAACCATTCATCATATGGCGAATATGCAATCTGTGGTACCAGGGGTTGGGTTTGTCCAAACGATTCCGTGGCTGATGAGCATGACAATAAGATTTACCAAAGAGAACTTGGGCGCTTCGAAATGTCATTAGAATCCGCTAAAAAAAAGGGATGGAAAAGAATAATCGCGATGCTTCATTATCCACCGACCAATGAAAAATACGAACCGTCAGGGTTTACTGAGTTGATTAAAAAGTACGGGGTTGAAATTGTACTTTATGGACATCTGCATAACATAAATTCCTATAGTGCGGGAATTAAAGGCGTTAAAGATGGTACAAGCTATGAATTAGTTTCCAGCGACTATATAGATTTCAAGCCCAAACTCATATTACCATAAATACTCTTTCCATAAGCTTAAAGCTTTTTGCTTATGTGGGAGGGTTTTTTGGTATATATAAGAAAATGGAATATGAGAATGGAAGGGAGTGACGATATGCTAGAAAATTTGGAATTTGCAGTTGGCGATAATATAACTATTCAAGAACGTGTAAGAGAAAATCATACTGGGATGGAGTATGGGACTGGAAGGCTTGGGGAATTACTGGCTACACCGGGAGTGGTTGCATTTATGATAAAGGCATCGGTGGAATTGATTGATGCAAAATTACCTGAAGGATACATATCCGTTGCCACCATGGTTCATGCAGAACATTTCAAACCGACCCTGATAGGAGAGGTGGTCAGCGTAAAAGTGACCATAAATTCCTTCGATGGAGCAAGAATTAAGATGGATATGGAAGCGTATGATGAAATTGGCCTTGTAAGCAAAGGTCGCATGGACAGATATATTGTAAGTGAAAAATCCTTGATTAAAACAGCCAAAGAAAGGGCAAAATTTCTTGTAGGCACGAACTACTGATGGTATGATTAACTAAATAAACTTGAGAAAACAAAATCAACCTTTGAAGGGTTGATTTTGTTATGGGGTGTGATTATGCTTGCAAATTGCGAAGCGTTCATTTTTGATCTTGATGGAACCCTTGTGGATTCCATGTGGATCTGGAAACAGATTGATATTGATTATCTAAAAAAATATGGCGTTGAATTACCTGAGAATTTACAATATGAAATAGAGGGAATGAGTTTCACGGAGACAGCGCACTATTTTAAGGAAAGATTCGGCATAGATGACGATATCGAAAGCATAAAAGCGGAATGGAATAATATGGCCGCGGATCTATATGAAAATGAAATCAGGTTAAAGAGTGGAGCCTCGAAGCTGGTTAAGCTCCTTAGCGAAAGAGGTTTGCGTCTCGGAATTGGAACTAGCAATTTTAGGGCACTTACGGAATCGGTTCTTCATTCCAATGGAATACATGCCTACTTTGATGTCATACGTACATCATGTGAAGTGCCTAGGGGAAAGCCGAGTCCGGATATATACCTTAAAGTGGCCGAGGAACTAAAAATAGCGCCCTCAAAATGCGTGGTTTTTGAGGACACCTATGCCGGTATATTGGCGGCTAAAAGGGCGGGAATGAAGGCTTGTGCGGTATATGATGCTTATTCCAAAACGAGGTGGCAGGAGCTTATAGAATTGTCAGACATGCATGTTGAAAGCATGGATGAAATTGACACTGATGATTTAGGGGCAGTTGCAAGAAATAGATAATAGGGAGAATTAGCACATGATATATTTTATTGTAGGATTGCTCGCAACAACTTTAGGGGCAATTGCAGGGCTTGGTGGTGGAGTGATCATCAAACCTGTATTAGATGCTCTAGGACAATACAGTATTGGGACAATAGGTATATTGTCATCTGCTACAGTTTTAAGTATGGCGATTGTATCACTTGTACGAGCGTTGATCAACAAAGTTCATATGGATGGTCGAAGAACATTGATTTTATCGTTTGGATCGATTATCGGGGGTGTTTCAGGAAAAACAGTTTTCCGTTGGCTCCTAAATTCAATACCAAATCCCAGTACTTTGGGGATGGCACAGTCTCTGATCTTGGCACTGCTTATGGTCATTGTTCTTGTTCTGGTTAATAAAAAAGAGAGCATTAGAACATACAACCTGACTCACCCATGCGCAATATTCGTTTGTGGATTTATGTTAGGATTGTTATCTGCTTTCTTGGGGATTGGAGGAGGTCCATTAAATGTTGCGATACTGGCATTGCTTTTTTCAATGGATACAAGAGACGCGATTATACATTCAATTCTGATTATCTTTTTTTCGCAGTTTTCAGGGCTTATGCAGGTTGCGATGATCACGGGATTTTCACCATATCAACTGGAAAAACTGATTTATATGATACCAGGAGGTATTATTGGCGGGGTATTTGGAAGTCAGTTGTCTCATCGCATCAGCACGGAATCAATAAATAAGTTATTCAATAGTACGTTGGTTATGATCATTTGTTTGAATTTATTTAATGCATGGGCAGCATAAAAATATTGGAATGTTCGAATATTTAGCATGGTCGAGTTCGTTATCAGACCAGATATTTTAAAATTTAAAAACTCTTTTGATTTTGACTGTCTAATAGAGTACTATTAGTACGGAGCTATAAAGATACGTCAACACTAATGATTGTCAAAAGAGAAAATGGATTTTTATATGATGGGAAAAAATGGGAAAATTGCGAGGAGTGTTTATGAAAAAGGGGTTTGATTCGGAAAAGTATTTGGAAGAGCAGTCAAAGTTTATTTTAGAAAGAGTAAACAACTATGACAAACTTTATCTTGAATTTGGTGGAAAGCTTTTATGCGACATGCATGCCAAACGTTGCCTGCCAGGTTTCGAGGCGGATGCGAAAATCAAGCTGTTGCGCAAGCTTAAGGATAAAGCTGAAGTGATAATATGCGTGTATGCAGGGGATATCGAACGCAACAAGATACGTGGCGATTTCGGAATTACCTATGATATGGATGTGCTCAGGATGATTGATGAACTCCGCACACAGGAATTGAATGTTAACAGCGTAGTAATAACTAGATACAACGATCAGCCGGCCGCAACATTATTTATGAATAAGCTGAAAAGAAGAGACATCAAGGTATATACCCACCGCGCTACAAAAGGCTATCCAACCGATGTCGATACAATAGTTAGCGATGAAGGTTATGGAAAGAATCCATATATTGAAACAACAAAGCAGATAGTGGTAGTTACGGCCCCTGGTCCGGGAAGTGGAAAGCTTGCCACTTGTCTCAGCCAGCTCTATCATGAGAACAAGCAGGGGCATGCCGCCGGGTATTCCAAGTTCGAAACATTCCCTGTTTGGAATATGCCTATTAAGCATCCTCTAAACATTGCATATGAAGCGGCTACCGTAGACCTCAAGGATGTGAATATGATTGATTCCTTCCATTTCGATGCCTATGGCGAGATTTCGATAAACTACAATCGTGATATAGAGTCTTTCCCTGTGCTTAGACGAATTATTGAGAAAATTACCGGCGAGGAGTCTATATACAAATCGCCTACCGATATGGGAGTAAATAGAGTTGGATTCGGGATAGTTGATGATGAGGTTGTTAAAGAGGCTTCTTGTCAAGAAGTAATAAGAAGATACTTCAATACAGGATGTGAATACAAGAAGGGCTTGGTCGATTTGGAGACTTTCCAACGGTCAAAACTCATAATGGAAGAGCTTGGATTGGGTCCTAATGACCGAAAAGTGGTTGCGCCGGCTATGAAAAAGGCAGAGAGCCTTAAAGCATCAGGAAAGTGCAAGGACATATGCTCTGTTTTTGCAATAGAGCTTCATGATGGGACGATTGTTACGGGAAGAACGACAGAGGTTATGGATGCGCCTTCTGCTGCTATACTGAATGCGGTAAAGTATTTGGCTAAAATAGATGATGAATTGCATCTGATTGCACCGATGATTCTTGAGCCAATTCGTAGATTGAAAAAGGATTCCTTTGGGGCAACAAATTTGCTTCTTGATGCTGAAGAGATTCTGATAGCACTTAGCATAAGTGCAGTGACAAATTCGATAGCGCAGGTTGCCGTGGACAAGTTAAAATTGCTTAAGGGATGCCAAGCGCATTGCACAACAATTCTTGCCGCTGCAAACGAAAACATAATTCGCAAATTGCAGATTGAAGCAACAAGCGAACCTGTGTATTTCTCAGCCAGTCTTTATGAGGGAAATTAAAAAACTAATAGAATTGAAACGGCCTGCTCAATCAATGAGCAGGCCGTTTTTTCGATAATAAGTATTTAGGGTGATAGATTGGAATTATTCTCCGAGCACAAGATTGTTTTTAAGATGAACAATGAAATCCTGTACATTTGTTACAATCGATGTGACTTCCAGAGAACCTCTGTCGCCAAGCTTGTTGACGGCAAATTCTGAAATATCGACACTGTATATAAACACAGGACGAACCTTTCCTTCTGAAAATGTGTAGGAAGGCGTCATGTTGCCTGCGGCGATAGTATGAAGAGTTGTAGCAAGGCAAATAACCGTTGTCGCCCTTCTGGTTTGTTTTCTCATTGCGTCCTGCGCTTCATAGGCGTTTCCGTAAACCGAAGGAAGTGGGCCGTCGTCTCTAATAGAACCGGCAAGAACAATTGGAATGCTGTTTTCCACACAGGTTTTTATAACGCCGTCTTTTACATTTCCCTCATTAATGAAATTTTCTATGGAACCGGACCTTCTTACCTCGTTTATCAGTTCGAGATGATTGTAATGACCGTTAGGGACAGATTCCTGTGTATATATGTTTTGGCCCAAAGCAGTTTCCAAAAATCCGCCTTCCAAATCGTGTGTTGCTAAAGCGTTTCCGGCAAGGAGTGCATGCATAAAGCCTTTCTCTATAAGAGCGGATAGAGCCCTTCTGGAGTCGTAGTCGAAGACGACAGCAGGTCCCATAACCCAAACAATATGTCCATGATCTCTATCGTGTCTCAATCTTTCATAAAGACTGTCATAATCCTTTGAGAAAGCTGTTTCTCTAGAACGGCCATTCCTGAAAGCAAAACTGTCGGTACTCATGTTTTTTTGTCTGAAACCGTTTTTGTGCAGATAAATGCCTTCGCTTGCATCTTCCGTTCGTCCTACAACAACATCATCGCCGATTTTTAAATTTCTGAACTCGACAATCTCAATATTTTGCCCTTCGGCAATTACAGGGACACAGTCCATCCTGCTTCCGGCGGGCAATATCCATTTTTCTTCCACCTTAAAATATTCGGGATAGATGGATGTCGAATGGAAATTTTTAGGAGCCACTCCATTCTGAACCACCTTTTGAGCCGTACAATTTGGTGCATTCTTGAAAAGCGATTGATTGAAATCCGGATGCATGTATTTTGGTAAGGTACAAGACATAGATATCATTCTCCTCACTTGAATAGTAGTATGATAATATAGAAAGTCATTATGTTTATTTTAATATGCAGCAATTATTAAATCAAGTAGTGTATTGTAATGGCTAGTTTATTGCATTAAGTAAATTGTGTTATACTCATATTAATATTTATTTATGAGTAAAAATTATTGAGAGGAATACACTATGAAAAAAAGAGAAATAATTGAACTGACAATAGAAAAAATGCTTTTCCCGAACATGGGAATCGCGATTTATGAGGATACGGAAGTACGAGTTAAGCATGCGCTTCCCGGGCAGAAAGTAATAGTGAAGGTGGGCAAGATAAAAGAGACCTATGCCGAGGCTAGGCTTTTGGAAGTTGTAGAGCCAAGAAAAGACGAGACTCCTGCAGATTGCATCCACAATGATTTTTGCGGAGGTTGCTCAAGGCAGAACCTTTCATACGAACAGCAACTTATTGAGAAAGAAAAGTCGGTCATGAACCTGTTTGTCGAGCAGGGAATAATGGATGCCCCATATAGAGGCATTACTGCTAGCCCTAAGATTTACAGATACCGAAACAAAATGGAATATACCTTCGGCGACATGGAAAAGGGAGGGGAAACTACCCTCGGGATGCACAGAAAAGGTCGCTACATGGACGTGCTGACAATAAGCGATTGCCTTTTGACACATACAGACTTCAACAGAATCATGAATGAGACGCTTGCCTTTTGCAAGGAACATGGACTGCCCCATTACAACAACAAGACGCATATGGGCCTTCTAAGGAACCTGATAGTGAGAAAGGCAGAGAAGACAGGGGAGATAATGGTAAACATCGTGACAAGCGATCAAATTGCCTTCCCCGAAAAGGAATATAAGGAAGCAATGGAAGTGCTTGAACTTGAAGGGGGAATTGTTGGCATTCTGAGAACCATCAATGATGACCTCGGAAACGCAGTTCGTTGCGATGAGCTAAGAGTCATATCCGGTAGGGATTGGATACTCGAGGAAGTCGGAGGGCTCAAATTCAAAATTTCGCCATTTTCCTTTTTTCAGACAAACACATCCGGAGCGGAGCTTCTTTATGAAAAAGGATTTTCGATGCTTGGAGACCTTTCGGACAAGGTTCTTTACGACCTCTACTCAGGAACGGGAACGATAGGGCAACTGCTCGCAAAAAGGGCAAAAGCTGTCTATGGAGTCGAACTTATAGGGGAAGCCGTACAGAAGGCTAACGAGAACGCCGAATTGAACAATCTTTCAAATTGCAACTTCTATGCCGGAGACGTGCGGGACGGTTTGATGCTCATTCCAGAGAAACCGGATGTCATAGTTCTCGATCCGCCTAGAGAGGGGATAATGGAAAAGGCCTTAATGGACATAATCGCCTATGATGTAAAAGAAATACTTTACATCTCATGCAATCCCAAGACACTCGCGAGAGATTTGCTCATTCTTAAAGAAAACAAATATGATATGACGGAAATGGCTCTGGTGGACATGTTCCCCCACACACCTCACGTAGAGACAGTTTGTAAGTTAGTAAAAAAATCATAAGTGTACATGGGGTGAGTTTACAAGAATAAGGATAGAAATATAGAGATATTTCGAGGATTAGTTGACATCACTTACAATGTAGGTGATGTATTTTTGTTTTCAAAAAGAAGTAAATATCACTATTGACAAAACGTATACGTTTTGTATACAATGGAAAAACAAACGTATACAAGTGTATACGAACGTGCTGAAAGGAGATATTTTATGGTAAAAACATTTAGAAGTTCCAAAGTGATGAAATTTATAGACAAACTTAGAGTATTACGGCAAGCGGAACTTGAGCATACGTTGATTTTTGGAAATCATTTAAGAGGACAATTTGGAGAGCTATTTGGAAATAGTAAAGTTCATGAACAGGATGATGTTTATAAGCTCGTAGATACTATCACTGAGTATAGTTATAAAGAAGATGGTCTTAACTTTTCGCATTCTCAATTATCGTTCTTTCATGAGACAATGTTTCATTTAGGAGGCATAAATATTGTTGATAATATTGTTAAAGAAATGGGAGAGTTTTTTGATTTAGATATACCTGAAAGAAAAAAAGGAAAAAGTGATTTGGAAAATTATCGTATAAAATCAATAGATACAACAGATTACAGCAATACTCCGAGAGATTTTTATCTTATTATTGGGGGGATGGATGAGTCCTTTTCTGAAGAAATTCAAGAAAAATGTTCTCAACATTGTTTAACAATACTCTTGCGATTTCTTAAGGAGAGTGAAGTTATTAGGGCGGAAAAAGGATTTGTTATCCAAACTGCACTGCAAAATATTCCAAATATATCGAATGAATTGATAAAAAATGATGTTGGTATTTATGGAATTATTCCTGTAGAAGAAGATGAAAATTAAATTTTACAACTAATTAGGATAGAGTTAAGGAAGATGAAATAATAATAAAATCATAAATTGCATACAGCAAAAATGCTTTACTGTTCGTATTATGTTATGTAATCGATTATAAATAAAAATCAAATAAGAGGCAATATACTTAATGGTAGATGAAGAATTGCAAAAAGAAATAAGAAGGCGTCATTCTAGAACTTTTGAAGTTTTACTAAATAAATATAGTAAGTTACTTTGGACCGTTGCTTCCGGTGTACTTAAAGATGTTGGAAGTCAGGGTGACATTGAAGATTGCGTAGCAGAAAGTTAATTCAATAGTGAACAAAAATCAATTGTAGGAATGAATTTTGTTTTCAAAACGCAAGTCAAAGAGATTCTTTAACAGAAGAGTTTCTTTTTTTATTTAGGATACAAGGTATACAATGTAAATGGTAGATAAATCATGCAAATATATTTGGCGAGCCCATATGCTTGAAATGAAAAACGAAAAAACCAAGGTATTGTGGTTTTCGAAGAGAGTAGTAGCTGTGGTGAAGAATTTTCGGAAAAGGAAGAACTGGATGAACCAAAATTTTTCTGCATAGAAATAATTTAATTTTATAAAAGGAATAGTTCAACTTGTTATTGCAATTTTGGAAAAAATAATTTACAAATTGGAGGGAATTTATCGTTATGAATAATATAGGATGTAGAATTTTTACAAAAATAAATAGACCGGATAAGGCTTTAGTTGAACGTTTTATAGATTTACCTGTAGCAAATATAGGGGATAATATGAATCGAATATTTTGTGTAAACCCCGAAATCAAAAGCGTAAATGGAAAATCTATGCTAGGTACAGCTTTTACGCTACATCTTCCATCGGGTGACAATCTTTTTTTGCATAAGGCTTTGGATTTAGCAAAACCAGGTGATGTGTTGGTCATTGTGAGCGGCGGAAGGGAACGTTCTTATTGTGGAGAGCTTATGATGATGTGTGGCAGGAATCGTGGCTTAGCAGGTTTTGCAATTGATGGATGCATTCGTGACATAGAGGAAGCTTCTAAAATGGATTTCCCCATATTTACTAAAGGAGTTACTCCTCAGGGACCTTATAAATGTGGACCTGGAGAAATAAATGTTCCTGTAGCTTTTGGTGGACAAGTAGTATTCCCGGGTGATATTGTTATTGGGGATAAGGATGGTATCATTTTTGTTCGCCCATCTGAAGCGAAAGAAATTCTTGAGAAAAGTTGGGCACAGAATGCCAAGGAAACCGAATTGCACGCTTGCTATGATGCAGGGGATACGGTATCCTCATATAAAAAAGAAATTATGGACAAACGCCTTGAAGAAATAAAATGTCAAGTAATAGAAGGCTGCTGGGAATAGCTGAAAAACAAGTATTATTCTAGTAACTCCGCCGCTCGAATCGGAGAGCCATTACCATCTTTTGTTTTTAATGGGAAACCGATAAATTCAAATTTCTTATCGATCAATTGATTTAAGTTAGTCATATTTTCAATGACAATTTTGCCAGTAGATAATAAGACCTGATGATTTGAAAGTTTCACATCTAAAGAAGCAGTTGAGAATAAAACGGCTTTATATAAACCTTTAAGAGAGTTGATTGGCGAGCAGCAGACTGCGGAAGCCGTAACACTGTTTGTGAAGAAAGCAGATGTACGACTCATGTCAGGAATGTCCAAGAACACGAGCAAAGAGAAGTGAGATTGGGAACATTCTACGACCAAGACTGTGGTTTGTCTGCAAAGAAAACACAGTGTGAAAAAATAAAATTGAAACAAGAAATGCTTCCTGAAGTTTCAGGAGGCATTTCTTGTAAATAGAAAGTGGTTTTGTTGAAAAGCAGGAATACGTTTAGCTTGATAGCCTGATTACTCGAGATGCCATATTATTTAATGCAGAAAGAAAACAGAATAGCAATTGACAAAAATCACAAGAACCGTCCCCAGTGATTCGAAGTGGAGTTTTGAATTTAGATAGGAGGGTATCATGAAAGTAATTGTATTTGAAAATAAGAATCATCAGATGATACCTATTGGAGGACAAATACAAAAAAATACTATGAATGAATCAGAAGCTGTAAAAGCAATAAAAGTCATAAATCCTAAAATTGCAATACCTACACATTACAATCTACCTGTTTGAAAGGAAAAAACAAAATGAAAATATTCGATTTAATAAATCTTGAAGCTGAGGGCTATGAAAACAGATCGGTTAACGTATTTTTTCAGAATGATGTATTTAAGACGCGTGTAATTGTATTGGAAGCTGGAGGTAAAATTCCTCCATGTCAAATGGACACATTCGTAATGTTTTATGTAGTAAAGGGAGAAGTGGTATTAAGGAAAAACGATGAATCATCCACCTTAAAAGAAAATCAGGTTTTTATTACTGAACCGGCAGTGCTTTCAATGGAATCTGCTTCAGGAGCAAGACTGATGGGTGTACAAATAAAGACTGGGAAGTAGGAAGGGGATATAATGGCCATAATTATTACGATATATAGTTTTTTGGGTATTTGTCTCATTGCATCTATAATAAAAAGCAAAGAGAAATCAAAAAAAGCATTTAAAATTGCGGGAAAAGCACTCCTAAAGACAGCTCCAAGCATATTGACTGTATTAGGAATTGTGGGTCTGACTTTAGGAATATTGACCCCGGAAACGATTTCAAATATGGTAGGTGCTGAGGCTGGCTTTACAGCAACGATTGTAGCTGCCGTATTGGGAGCTATCACTCTTATACCTTCTTTGGTTGCTTTTCCATTAGCGGGCTCATTGCTTCGCTCCGGTGCAACAGTAATGACCATTTCAGCTTTTATCACGACATTGGTTATGGTTGGTATTGTAACAGCACCCATGGAAATTAAAACCTTGGGTAAAAAATTCACTTTGCTTCGCAATGGGCTAGGGTTTCTGGCTGCACTGATTATAGCGGGTATTATGGGAATGATATTATGATGGAGATGATTAAAAAATTTAAATTCTCAATTTTAATTGGAGTCGTATTTGTTGCTTTGGCTATTATTACACCCACTACTGCTGCACGATCCACACTGGTGACATGGGATTATTTTAAAGAAATGGCGCTGATACTGCCGCCGGTATTTTTGCTGATGGGTCTTATGGAAGTGTGGGTGCCAAAAGATAAAATACAGAAGTGGCTAGGAAGCGGGTCAGGCATGCGAGGAGGCTTAATTTCTCTGGCACTTGGGACATTGCCTACCGGACCGCTTTATATTGCGTTTCCAATGACTGCAACTTTATTGCGAAAGGGAGCCAGCATAACCAATATGGTGATATTTTTAGGATCATGGGCAGCTCTTAAAATCCCACAATTAATGGTTGAAATCAAATTTCTTGGGATTCCTTTTACAGTATTAAGGTTTGGTTTAACATTTGCGGCTTTAGTCATAATGGGATTAATTATGGAAACTATTCTTGGACGTAAATCAGTTATGGGATGGCTCCCGCCTGAAAATGAGAAAATGATGAAGAAAGAAGCAGGTAAAATGAAGATGTAATTAGGAAGAGTCTTCAAGAATGGAGGCTATTATAATCACTGAGAATCACTGGGGACGTTTCTTTTTGATTTTTGCGAATTAATAAAAGTGTTTTCTATCAATGTATATTGCCAATGCGATGCACGTTGAGACAGTGGTTTGCCTACAAAGAAAACACAGCGTGGAACAATAAAAACGTAAAGAAAGAAATGCTTCCTGAATTTTGGGAGCATTTTTTTATGAAAAGATAGTGGTACTTGTGATTTAAGTAGGAAAGGCATAGAAGCGTATAAAACGAAATATCACATACGATTAGATGGCAATAAAGAAGTGCGGATACGTAGGGGAATCGATAACATTATATAGTATAATCACCGTCCCTAAACTATGCAACTTTTGGGGTCCTATCCAGTTCTTTTTGATTGAAATTGGTTGGTTTTGGAGTGGCAGGAAGGTGTTTTCTATCAAGGGTTATATGTATTGAGATGCACCTGGAATGTGTTGTAAAGCTGGAACTATCGAAATAGCAAGATAAGAACATATCGATTATTTGATAGATAGAGATGTGTGTAGATAAATTGAAAATAATATTTGACAATCACATTTAATGGTGTTAGTATATAAAAGTTAGCTTGTTGTCCGGCGAGTTAACAAATACTATAAACATAATAAAGGAGGAAGACCTATGAGCAAAGATTTACTAATTACTCTAGTCGGTCTATTTATGATTACCTCTTTTACTAATGTTCTTGCTACACTTAAAACAATTTTGATTTCCAAAAAGATTATGAACCCAGTTTATGTTGTTGTTTTTATCGATGCCATGATATTTGCAACAGTGTTAACCAAGGTAACATCATCTGTTGGTATTCAATTTACCATCGCCTATGCATGCGGAAGAACCTTTGGCGTTTTTATAGGTGGTAAATTAGAAAGTAAATTGGCATTGGGTATTATTGAAGTAGATGTATTCATTTCTAACAAACAGAAGATGATTGACATTGCAGAGAAACTAAGACAAGAAGGCTACACCGTTAACAATTTTTTAGCAAGAGGTCCCAACGGAGAACCGAGACACAAAATAGAAGTTGTTATGAAACGTAAAGAATTTAAAGTATTAGAAAGTACGATGTTAAAATTCGGTGTTGTTGATC
>SWCB01003487.1_pt1 | contig 14767 bp, 7 predicted proteins | sample 4692901 | NCBI WGS metagenome assembly SWCB01 (sample SAMN10267276, study PRJNA491770) | bioreactor metagenome | isolation source: DHS bioreactor inoculated with subseafloor sediment | place: Japan: off Shimokita Peninsula | collected 2006-08 | reverse complement strand
TAAGGGAAGTGATGAGTGGTGAACCGGCTACTTTCACATTGGGGCAGGCTGGGTTATGTGGCGGAATGGCTTTGTAGGGGATCTGCATTTCGTTGTACCAGGCAATCAGTTCAGGGGCATTGTATGGATAATAAACTTCCCTATACCCGGTCTCGGGAAGGCAGTTGCGGCAGTAACTCATGGTTTGTGCTGCATTTACAAACTGTTTCTGCAGGTGATTGCAGCGCATGGAGGGCGATATTCCCGGAAGGAAATAATCCATCACCTGATGGTGGCAGAAAGTGTCCGGTGGCATGCCCGTTTCACTGCATACCAGACGGTAATCCAGATCAGCAGGAGGCGCAAACCAATCCTGTGATTGCTTCGGCTGAATGGAGTTGAAGATGTTAAAGAGCAGGGGAACGGCAAATTCAGCACCATTCAGCTCCGGTACGCCGTTTCCGGGAAAGTTTCCCACCCAAACGCCTATGGTGTATTCGCGGTTGTAGCCCACTGCCCATCCATCTCTTCTGCCATAGGAAGTGCCTGTTTTCCATGCAATTTTCGGAAGATTGGCGGCCATCTGGTATTGATTGGGCAAATCGGGGCGATGCAGTTGCGTAAGGATGTTGGTAATCATAAACGCCGCGGCCGGAGAACAAATGGTGTCGGAAAATTCTGTTGCTGAACCATCTGTATATTGAAGCGGACGATAAATCCCCTCATTGGCGAAAGTGGCAAAGAGTGCGGTAAGCTCTTCGAGGGTGGTGCCACATCCTCCCAGAATTACAGACAGACCCAGTTTCTTTTTGTTGGCTGAAATCCAACGAAATCCTGCATTAGATAAGGCATTGGTAAATCTTTCGGTGCCGAGTTTTTCGAGCAATTCCACGGCCGGTACATTCAGCGAAAGTGCCAGCGCTTGTTCCACGGTAACTTTTCCACGGTAGGTTTCATCATAATTTTCTGGGCGATACCCTGCGAAGTTGTGAGGAACGTCAGTAATCACCATTTTGGGCGTAATCAAACCATTGTCAATGGCCAGGGCATAAAGCAGGGGTTTGAGGGTGGAGCCCGGCGAACGAAGGGCGGTAATTCCATCCACTTGTCCCTGGAAAGCATCTTCGTTAAATCCGGCAGAACCCACATACGCTTCAACTTCCATGGTTTTATTGTTTACCACAATTGCCGCCAGATTCCCGATTTGCATGGAACGCAGGCGCCGTACATAATTGGCCGCGAGTTGCTCAACACGGTGTTGTGTTTCTGGTATTAACGTTGACCGGACTTCACTGCCATGACCTGTACTTCTGAAACGGTACGCATAATGCGGCGCTTCGCGCGGAATTTCAAATCTTCCTGAAGAAAATGGCTCATCCAATGCATCTTCAATCATTTGAGCAGGAAACAATTTTTTCTGCCGCATTTCCTTCAGCCAATGGTTCCTCCAATGCAAAAGGTTGTCTGCATTTGCGCCCGGCCTCAATTGGTTGGGGTCGTTGGGGATCACGGTGAGCATGGCAATTTGTGCCAGACTCAGTGCTTCGGGCTCTTCACCAAAATAAATCAGGGAGGCTGATTTTACACCTTCAATGTTGCCGCCATAGGGCAGAAGGTTAAAATAGAGTTGCAGGATTTCATCTTTGCTAAGTGTCCATTCCAATTGCAATGCCCTGAACATTTCCCTGATTTTCACCAAAGGAGTTCTTGGAGCCGGTTTCAAAAGGCGGGCAAGCTGCATGGTGATGGTGCTGGCGCCGGAGGTTCGCCGGCCTTTGATTAGATTATTCACTGCTGCCCGTGCTATGGCAATTGGATTTACCCCGGGATGCCACCTGAAATACTTGTCCTCTTTAAAGATAAAGGTCTTTTTCAGGTCGGGGGTAATCTCATTTAATCCTGCCTGTATACGCCACTTATGATCGGGGGTCAGGAATCCGTGCAGCAGTTTTCCATCTGCTGAAGTTATGATAACAGAATAATCCCTTTGAATGGAGGGGAGTGGAAAAAGCAGATTCAGCAGCAGAAAGAGGATAAAAGGCAGGATAATAATAAGAAGCAGTAAACGCATCCATTTTTTGCGGAGCAAGGCAGCAAATCGCATCCTGTTGCGTTTCCAAATGGAGGGTCCTTCATCCTGTTTCATGCATTATATTTTCAGTAATCTATCTGTATTAAACCACTGCCATTGCCCGTAATTTCACCAATTACGGCATGAAAAATATGCTGATTTCTAAGCGCAGACATATATTTTTCAGCCTCAGCGGGTTGTAAAAACACCAATAATCCGCCCGAAGTCTGTGCATCGCAAAGCATAAACCGCTCGTTCTGGCTCAACGGGCCAAAATCAGTCCATTCAAGCGCTGTTTCTGTGTTGGCATGGGTGCCTCCAGGCACAGCACCAACCATTACCAGTGATTCAACGCCTTTCATAAACGGAACTTTTTTGAAATTCAATAACGCATTAACCCCCGAAGCCTGAGTAACTTCATGCAAATGGCCAATCAGGCCAAAGCCGGTAACATCGGTGCATGCATTCACTTTGAAATTATCCATTTCAATGGCTGGCGCGGCATTGAGCATGGCCATCCATTCAATGGATTTTGCCACGGTTTCTTCATCGGCAAGCCCCATTTTATTCGCGGTTGCAATAATGCCGTTTCCAATGGGTTTGGTGAGTATCAGCATATCGCCGGGTTTGGCGCCGGCATTGCTCAGCACCTTATCGGGATGGCACAACCCTGAAACCACCATGCCGAATTTCGGTTCGTTGTCTTCGATGGAGTGTCCGCCAAGTACAAATATTCCGGCTTCAGTGGCCTTGTCGGTGGCGCCCCGGATAATTTCCTGAAGCACTTCAAGCGGAAGCCGGTTTACCGGAAAGGCGGCAATGTTGAGTGCGAATATAGGCTTCGCGCCCATGGCGTAAACATCACTCAGTGAATTTGCCGCAGCAATTGCGCCAAAAAGATAAGGGTCGTCCACCACGGGCGTGAAAAAGTCAACGGTTTGCACCAGCGCAAGATCTGCCGTAAGGCGATAAACGGCCGCATCATCCCGTTTGTCCGCTCCAACCAATACATTCGGATCCATAACTGGCGGCAGATTGGCAAGCACTTTTTCCAGATCAGCAGGGCGGATTTTGCAGGCGCAACCCATTCCGTGAGTGTATTGGGTGAGCTTTATTGTATCCTCCTGGTTGGCCTTGGCAGAAGCTGAGCCGCTACCTGAGTGAAGTGATAAAATGGTTTTTGAAACAATCTTAATGGCTTCTTCAATCTCCTCATCGGTGGTATGGCGACCGAGTGAAAATCGGATGGTTCCCTGCGAAAATTCGGGGGAAACATTCATCGCGCCAAGCACACCCGATCCTCCTGTTTCTCCGGTATGGCAGGCTGCTCCGGCCGAGGCTGCAATTTCGGGCATTGCCGATAGAATCGTTTGGGCATTCAGGTTGCTGAAGCCAATGCTTAATGTATTTGGAAGGCTATTCTCGCGGGGGCCATTCACATGTAGCGGCCCAAGTATTTCTTCCAGCCCATTTAAAAGATTGAATTTTAATCGTTTGGTATGTGATTGATATTCTTCGAGTTTCTCTTTTGCAATTTCACAGGCTTTGCCCAAACCAACAATTTCGAGCACATTCTCAGTGCCTGCCCTAAGGTTTTGTTCATGATTGGCGCCATGCATCAGTTTCTCAATTTTTACCCCTCTGCGGATGTATAGTGCGCCAATACCTTTGGGCGCGTAGAGTTTATGCCCGGCCACTGAAAGAAGATCAACATCCATTTCCTGCACATCAACAGAAATTTTTCCCAACGATTGTGCGGCATCGCAATGCATAATTGCTCCATGTTGGTGTGCAATGGTGGCTATTTCAGCAATGGGTTGAATGGTGCCGGTTTCATTGTTGGCGTGCATTACGGAGATAAGAATGGTTTCAGGCCTGAGAAGATCTTTGATGGTTTCCGGGTGTACCTCACCGAATTCATCAACGCCAGCTATGCTTACCTCAAATCCCTGACTTTCCAGGAACTTTGCCACTTCGCTCACTGCCGGGTGCTCTACTGCTGAAATAATGAGGTGATTTCCTCTATATCTTAGTGCGTAAGCCGCACCTTTAATGGCCATATTGTTTGCTTCTGTTCCGCCACTGGTAAATATAATTTCCTGTGGATGGCAATTTAGCAGATCGGCAGTTTGTGTTCTGGCCTTTTCAACTGCCAGGCGGGTTTTTACCCCATAGAGGTGCCCGCTTGAAGGATTCCCGTAGTGCTCGTCAATAAATGGGCGCATTTCAGCAGCAACTTCGGAAGCTATGGGGGTGGTGGCGTTGAAATCGAGGTAGATCATGGTTTTAGTCGGTTAGTCGGTTAGTCGGTTAGTCGTTAGTCGGAGAGTCTTTAGTCTATGGTCTTTGGACTTTGGATTATGGACTTTGGATATTTTTTTACTTGATTTTCTATGTGTCTTTCTATGTGAACTATGATTCTATGTGTTTTTTTTGTCGTTAGTCGGATAGTCTTTAGTCTTTTGTCGTTTCGTTCGCTAAAGTCGCCCCCTCGCCAAAGTCTCCTTGTCTCCCGGTCCCCCGATCCCCTTGTCACAAATTCTTCATCAATAGTTTTGCATTCTCTAAGGCATTCCCGGTTTCCGTTTTCACTTCCGTTATTTCCCTGTTGGTGTATTTGGTTAAGGCTTTTTGATAGGTTTTGTCGTAATAGGCAAGCACCAACCGGATAGCAGGGGCAAAGTCATCTTCCAAAATATTTGTTTTGGCTTCGGCAACACCTGCACCACCCATGGGTTGTGAAATTTTGGCCAGGGCATCAAGCAGCAATTGATTGTCAAAACCAGCGTATTCCTTTACCAATCTTTTTACCCTTTCTTCCACCGGAACATCCATCAAAAATAAAGGAGAAGATTTCATGCGATCGAAAAAAGGTGCGGGCAGCCCAACAGCACCAATGGAGCGGCTTTCATCTTCAAGCCAAACCGGCTTTTGTGAATCTAATTTGAGCCATTCTGCGAACAAATCGTTTTCAAATTGCTCGTTGGTGGGTTGGGGCAATTGCCCCAGATAACCGAAAACAGAGCCTTTGTTGTGTGCCAGCCCTTCAAGGTCAATGACCTGATGGCCATGTTTTTGTATATTATGCAGGATTTCGGTTTTGCCAGAACCGGTCATTCCGCCAAGCACTATCATGGGCGAACCATCGCCTGATTGCTCCCGGATATATGCCCGGCAGGCTTTATAACCACCTTCAATTAAATAGGTTTCAAATCCCGTGGTACTGAAAAGCCATGCCATGGAAGCGCTTCTCATGCCGCCACGCCAGCAGTAAAGGGCTGTTTTTCGTGGTTTGCCATGCAGGACTGCGGTGAGCTTTTTTACGAACCCCGACATTTTTACGCCCACAAAATCCAAACCTTTGAATATGGCTGCTTCTTTGCCCGATTGCTTGTAGAGCGTGCCAACGACAGCCCGTTCTTCATTCGAGAAAAGTGGAATGTTGATAGCTCCATGAATATGACCCTGTTCGTATTCAGCTGGAGAGCGCACATCAACTATGGGAAGGTTTATGTGTTGCTCAAAATACCAGGATGCAGGGACTTTATTTAACATGGCGCAAAAGTACCGGAAATTTTTATTGCATTTGGAGGAAATTATTGTGCGCAGAAAGGAGTAATGATTCGTAAGACCTTTGACTATATGGTCAAATTCAGCATGTCTTTTAGGATAACCTCAAACGACTTTTACCACTTTGAGCGGCTCCTCAAGGTAAATCAACCAGCCTTTTACCTCGGGATAACCCATCTTGCCAAGTAGTTCAGCATAATTACTCACTTGCTCCTCGTGGTATTGCATGGGTTTGCCCGATTTGTAATCAATCACATCGGTATGTTTGCTATGAAGGATGACCCGGTCAGGACGGTAACTTTTTCCACCTCGTGTAAGGATTTCAGTTTCGTTGATTACCCTGACGTCCGGTTCAAAAAATGGCTTTACTTCCGGATGATTCAATATTGAATTCAGCCGCTGTATCAAATTTTCCGCTTCTGCCAAAGCGATTAGACCTGAGTTAACCATGCGGGATATGGATTTTTCAACATCGCCGGGCGCGACAATTCCAGCCAAAGCCTGATGAAGAATATTCCCGGCTACCTGGCCGGATTGTGGCGCTTCTGTGTGCCAATGCTGCGGTGCACGGGTGGCAAAAAGCAAGCGTTCCTGCCATGGATAGCTTTGGAATCCAAGGGGAAGGGTGGCTTCTTCAGTTTGACCGGTATGGCTGCTTAGCAGACTCCCATCGCCGAAAGTGAAAACATTTATCCCGGCCTCATAAATCTGCTTTGATTGTAGAAATCCAACCAGTAAATCTGTAATCGATGGTTCTGTTCCCTCTTTTTCTGCCGGTTTGCCCGATAAAATGTATAAACGCTCCGAAGCCCGCGTAAAAGCAACATAAACCATGTTCAGCAGGTCGAGTTTTCGTTTGTTCTGTTCTTCTTTTTGAAAAGGTTCGTAAATGGTATTTTCCAGCGACTTGCTTAGTTTGAGGTAAGCTGTCTTAAGTTCTGGTATAGCTTCATCTTCCAGCGGAACCCAAACCTGTGAGCTTCTTGTGGGGATTTTTTGTGTTGCAAAAGGGTAAATGACCACGGGGAATTCCAGTCCTTTCGATTTGTGGATGGTCATAACCTGAACGGCATCACTTCGGGTGGGTAAAACAACAGACAACTTGTCTTTTTTTGTTTCCCAATAGTCGAGAAATGCCGGAATGCCACCTGAACCGGAGGTGGTGAATTTAAGTATTTCATCCAGGAAAAACTGAATGTAAAGTGGTGCACGAAGGTTCAGTTTAAAAGCGCGGATCAAGGCTTCGGTAAGGTCGAACAGTGATTGGTCGCGTAACGCCTGCACCGAAAAGCCTGGTGCAGCCTGTTCCACAAGGCTTTCAAAGCTTGCCGGTTCTTTGGATGCCTTGAAAAAAGCGGCTTTATATTCGGCTGTTAGTAAGTTGTTCTCAACCAGGTAGTTGGCAATGGTTGTCCTCGAAATGTCATCTTCGGCATTGGCCAATAGCGAGAACCATGCAGCCAGAAACACGACTTCCGGCGCATTTTTTAGCAACAACGATTCCGATGAAACCACCTTAATGCCCTGTGTGTTCAGAAACACAGCGATATCCGAGGCTTCCGCATTGGTGCGACATAATACGGTAATATCGCCCGGTAGGTAACCTTCCCCGCACAGCGTGGTTACCAGCTCATAGGTCCGGTTGATGTGCTTTTCTTTAAGTTTTTTATCGTCTTCCTCCGCAAATTCAACGGTAACCCTGCCCCCGGCTTTACCCGATTGAGGAATTTGGTTTACCTCAGCATATACTTCGCTTTGTTCGCCGAGAAATGTGGGTGCAGCAAAGGCAAAAAAATCATTGTTAAATTCAACCACTTCCTTTGCTGAACGGAAGTTTGACCCCAGGTTATCATGCAAATAATCGCGCCTGAGGGCTGCTGCCCTTTCAGCAATTATGGGACTGTTTCCCGGGTTATTCACCTCGGGCAACCTTACAAACTGCCCTACATCTCCATTCCGGAAACGATAAATGGCCTGTTTTCCATCGCCCACAATCATGTTCAGCCCACCTGAGGAGAGCGAGTTTTCCAGCAACGGCATAAGGTTAAGCCATTGTAATACAGAAGTATCCTGAAATTCATCAATCATGTAATGCCGGAACTTTTCACCAATTCGCTCGTAGATAAAAGGAACAGGCTCCTCGGAAACGATGTTGGATATGATGCGGTTAAATTCGGCAATGGGCAATATGTTTCGCTCCTTTTTGATGACTTCAAGCCGGCTTTTGATCTCTACCAGCACCGACATGGGGTAAAGTTGTTGCCTGATCATTTCCAGAATGATGTACCTGCCGAGGTTTTGGTCAAGGTAATTCAGGATATTATTGAAGATTTCGGTCAGTTCAGGCGTAATGGAAAGTACCTGATCCTTCAGCGGTGATTTTTTGCCATCAGGGCTTAGCCAGTTGTCCTCAGCTACAACTTTTTTGACGGAATCTGTGGGTGGTTTGGTTGGTTCCTGTCCCGAGTTTAGCTTTCTGAAATAATTGTAAATGCCTTTGGATTTTCCGTTGAAGAGACTTTCATCCAAACCATTGCTATGGATGAGTTCGAATGCTTGCTTCCCAAAAGCAGTCATATCGTTTTCAAACTTCCGGGTAAACTGAGAAATTTTAGTGCCGGTGCCTTTCAACTGGCTGATGTCCATTTTCTCAATCAGGGGAAGGAAAGGGGCGGCCTGTTCATCAAACAGATTGGCTGCGAAATCAGTCAGCAATTTATCAATTTGCCAGCTTTCGTCCTCTTCGGCCTTTTGTTGAATGAAGTTCACTAAGATTTCGGTCAACGTCTTATCGGTGCCCACTGCCCTGAGCATGTCTTCCACGGCCAGCGAAAGTAGCATTTTGCTGTCCATCTCCACCTCAAAACTCAGCGAAAGTTTCAGATCAAACGCAAAAGCCCGTATCACTTTATGCACGAAACTATCAATGGTGGAAACCGCGAAATCGCTGTAATTATGCAGTATAAGGGTGAGTGCCTGGTTTGCATTTTTTTTGAGTTCGGCAAAGCCAAGCCCTGTGCTTATTTTGAGGGTTTCGATAAGCGCCTGCTCTTTTTTTTGCAGATTATCCTCATTGGCCGCAGCCACCAATTTAAGGTAACCCAGCACCCGCTGCTTGATTTCATTGGCGGCTTTATTGGTAAAGGTGATGGCCAATATATTGCGGTACCTGCCGGGATCTTTCAGTACTATTTTCAGGTAAACGAGCATCAGGGTGTAGGTTTTGCCCGATCCCGCGGAAGATTTATAGACAAGAAAGTTGTTCATACCAGATTTGTTATAGTCGGCTAATGTAAGGAATTTGTAATTGATAATTTCGAACCATAAACCAGAAGCTTTGCCAATTTCTTGTCGGGCATGATCTCAGGATTGTTAGCGTACTTAATTTCTGCCTGAAAAGCCCGGCATTAATTACGATACTGTATCCAATAATGGCCAACTTGTTCTTTTTTTAGCCTTTGCTTATGTCGAACTCAGGTTATTAATTATAGAAGCCCTTGATATATATACCGACAATAGTGTATTCCAATAATAAACAAGGACTGCTGTGTAGCGGGCAATCCTTGCTTATTATTCATATCTGGTCTGGCTTGTTTAAAATCCCGCTTTGAAAAACACTGAAACGAACCTCTTGTTTAACAGCAATTTCCACTGGTGCCATTATCTTTTAACCAACTTTCGAATCTATATTATTGTATCAACCTGCTTTTAAAAAAGACTGTAGGTGAAACCGGCATTGAGGAAGTTTTTAAAACGATTTTGGCTCAAAACAATATCATCACCACTTTCAATTTCCTGTGTAAGTTTTAAATAAGAGTACATACCGGAAGCATTTATTGTAAACCTCAATTGTGGCGAGAAATAATAGGAACAATTCAAATTCAATCCTGCGCCCAGATTAAATTGATTTTCCACCCTTTCAGGCTCATCATCGTATTTGTGGTTTACCCAGTATTGACCGATGTCAGTAAATGCGCCCAGTGTGATGCTGGTGCGGCTGTTTGGGAAATAACCGACTGAATGACTCAATTGCAATTGAAGATTTGGTCTGTCCATTGTTACTTCATATTCATTATAAAGTTCGCTTGTCGCATAGGTTTTAATTAGCGAGTGGTTGTTATTTAATGAATAACCCAGTTGAATAAAGGTGGATTTTTGCCAATAAAGATTAACCGGCTTTTCACATTCATAACGCACCAGGGCACCTAGAGCCCATGAATTTGATCTTTGATTGTTCTCGTCAAAATAGCTTATAACATTTGCAGTGCCGGAGCCTGCCAGGGTGTCGTTATAGAATTTAGTGGACTGTTGATAGTATGTGGAAAAACCCGGATCGATTCCAAAGGAGAACCGGTGTCCGGCCATCCGGACGGGTCCGTTTGAATTATCCCAGTTGTCATTCAGCAAAGTATAATAACTGGCATCAGATTGCCCCTTTAGTCCGAGCACATTTAACATTGAATCGATGGCCGTTATCTCGGCTATTTTACGGATGCGGGAATCAAAAAACCGCTGATTTTTGGTTTGGGTAATAAATTTTGCGAAAGCAAGAATCTCATCATTACTGGCAGTTTTTTTAAAATCACCTGATTTTTCAAGATCTTCAAGTATATAAACGGCTAAGCGGGCATCCTGAATCGCTTCAATTCTTCCGGTACCAAGAAGTATGGGCAGTGACGCGTTAAGTTGGCGGATCGAACTCCGGCTTTTATACTTAAAAGGTAAGGGCTCATAGTCATCCTTATTTTTCCGAACCGAATTACCAACGCCACCTGATAAATCAAAATTCAGTCCAATAAATCTCTTTTTTTGATTGTAAAAGCGGTTTGTCGAAGAAATCTGCAAACCAGCATCATAATCAGTTGATTTTTCAGATGTTTCACTAATGTCTGGGAATTCATTTACATCCCTGTCTTTCCTAAAAGATGAACTGAAATTCACACGGCCCAACTGAGAACCCTGATAGAACTTGCTGTTTTTTATTGATTTGTAAGAAGCATTGATTCCGCTGCTTAAAGAATTCAGATATTTCTTTTGAAGAAAATTACCTTCATTTTCCCCTTTGTCAAATGAATTATTGCCATTGAGCTGAAAGCTAAAATCAAGCGACTGCCATTGATAATCAGGATTTACATAATCAGCCAGCTTAAAATCGTTCTGGGCAAATGAAACCGGGATAATCAGGCCAATAAACAGGAATTGCAAAAGAATAATCTTTGCGGATTGTCGGACATTTCTCATAATAACAGATTTTAAGAATTTTTAATAAAAAGAGAGCTTATAACGAATAGAGTGAATTGTCCGAAAAATGTTGATTGATGCAATAATTAGGCCATATTAAAATTCAATTATAAGGGAAATTGCGATTATATAACTCACCAACTTCAGGTTATATTGTGCAGTTCATCCTTGTGATCATAATTTCTGCAGGATGAATTTGACATTAAGTATTGTAATTTTATCTCTTACCAGATCCTGCTCAGGATTTATCTATAAGAACGTTATTCATATCAGATTTGTTATAGTCTGCTAATGTAAGGATTTTTTAATTTGGAATTCCGGCCTATTTTGCCTGCATGGAAATTTGGGTTTAGAAATTTGAAATTAGAAATTCTTTTCTAACCCTTATCTTTGTACCCTCAATAATTAAAGGTATGATAAAAGACAACAACCTGCTTTACGGCATAAGGCCGGTAATGGAAGCCATTTCGGCCGGGCGCGAAATTGACCGCCTGATGCTTCAGCAGGGGCTGAAGGGCGAATTGCTGCCCGAACTGCGTAAACTGATGAGCGAAAACAACATCCCTTTTCAATACGTTCCCATTGAAAAACTAAACCGCCTGGTTCGGGGTAATCATCAGGGTGTGATTTGTTTTGTTTCACCCATTGCTTTTCAGCCGATCGAAAACCTGTTGATGTCGGTTTTTGAAAAAGGGGAGACCCCGCTTTTCGTTATGCTCGACCGCATTACCGATGTGCGTAACCTTGGTGCCATCGCGCGCAGTGCTGAATGTGCCGGTGCGCATGGATTGATTATTCCCGAAAGAGGAGGAGCACCCATTAGTTCCGATGCTTTGAAGACTTCGGCAGGAGCGCTTTCGGTTTTGCCTGTTCACCGTAGCAGCAATCTCAAAAATACCCTCGATTATTTGAAAGAGAGCGGACTCTCTATTGTGGCGGCATCCGAAAAAGGAGATTTGCCTTATTACGAAGCCACTTACCGTGCGCCTATGGTGCTTATTTTAGGTTCGGAGGAGGATGGTGTTTCACCCGAATACCTGAAGCGTTGCGATCAGGTGGTGAGCATTCCAATGCGTGGCAGTATTGGTTCGCTGAATGTTTCAGTTGCTGCCGGCATTTTGCTCTTCGAAATCCTTAAATCCCAAACACTTAACGTTTAATCGTATTTTGACCGGTTTGCCTGAGATGACGAAAGACTTACCAAAATCCACCACCGCAATAAGCGCCCGGCAGTTTACGCTGTGGGCTTTGGCGATTGTAGCGGTTGGGTTGTTACTCCGGCTTTGGAACCTCGATTTTTCATATTCCAATGATGAACTGAGTGCGCTCAGCAGGGTAAGGTTTGATTCTTTTACCCAACTGGTACGTGATGGCTTTTATGTGGATGGGCACCCGGGTGGGATTCAGGTATTCCTATATTATTGGGTGAAGCTTTTCGGCATGAGCGAATGGGCCGTGCGCCTTCCTTTTGCCTTGTTGGGTGGTTTGGGCGTTTGGTTCACCATCAAAACTTTTGCCCGTTGGTTCGGGCATTTGGCCGGGCTTTTGTCAGGCGCGTTTGTGGCTTTTCTGATTTTTCCGTTGGTTTATAGTCAGATTGCACGGCCTTACGGTGCCGGTCTCGCTTTTACCATGATGATGGTGTGGTTTTGGACCCGTTTGCTTTTTGATGAAAAGCCAAAGTCCGGAATCGCTGTAGCTTATGCGATGTCCGCAGCAGCCTGCATGTACAATCATTATTTCAGTTTTTTGCTGGCATTGATTGTTGGGATTACCGGCTTGTTTTATCTCAGGAAAGACAGGATACTTTATTACCTCGGCGCCGGTTTGGCGGCAGCATTGCTTTTTAGTCCGCATATTTACATCACGCTCAATCACTTAAGTATTGGTGGTGTGGGGCTTTGGCTGGCAAAACCTACAGTGCTTTGGCCGGTTTCGCATTTGTTTTATGTGTTCAATGAGTCATGGATTGTGCTGGGGCTGGTGAGCGCTCTGCTGGTTTTGCAGATATTCACCTTTAAGAAAACGCCAGGCTTGTTTAAATTCAGGCTGTTTTCACTCCTTTTTTTTATCCTTCCACTTTTAGTCGGATTTTTCTATTCACGGATGGTGAACCCGGTATTGCAGCACAGTGTGTTGATCTTCTCCTTCCCTTTTTTGCTGGGATTTCTTTTTTCCTTTTCGGGAAATATTTCCCGGAAATGGTGGCTTCCCCTGCTTGTCGGTACAATGCTTATTGGTGTGACAGATACCGTCATCCTGAAATCATATTACCGGCAGCAACATTTTGGGGAATTTAAAGGGGTTGCCCAGGCCATTGGAGACTGGAACACCCAATATGGAGCGGATAAAATTACCACAGCCGTAAGTGCCAATAATCCCTGGTATATTCAGTTTTACCTTGACCAATTGCAGTCCGGCCAAATCACCTTTGTCCAGACCGACAATCGTGGGGGTGAGGATTTGGATAGTTTGAAACTCATTCTGGATGATTGCAAAACCCCCTTCTTCCTTTATGCCTGGACAAAGCCAGTGCCTTTTGAAATAAGGGATATGATTCTGTCCCGATTCCCATATATTGTCGATGAAGTTGATTTTCAAGGATTTTCAGAAGCCACCCTTTACTCAAGGCAAATCGATAATTTTACGAATAAGGTGTCCGACACATTGTTTTTTATGGAGTTTCCACCTGCTGATTCCAACAGTACAGAAACTACGGCTGGCCCCGAGTTTTTCCCAGGTTTCGAAGGTCGGTTGGTCGATTTATTGCCTTATCCGGATGGTAAAGATGAATTGGTGGTAGTGACTTCGGTAAAAATTTCCGACAGCCTGAGCGGGGCTGTGCTGGTGGCTTCAATAAATGATGAGGATGGGGAAACACTTTTCTGGTCGGGGGCAAAGTTTGATCTGTTTACCCGCAAAAATTCCGAAAGTACTGTACGGCTTACGCTAAATATTTCAGAAAAAAAACTTTTCCACAAACGTTTGAAGTTGTATGTTTGGAACCCGAAAAAGGTGCCGATTCATCCAAAATACCTCGTTCTGGTCAAGGAGTAAATCAGAATTTCACAAAAAATCCCGCTAAATAAATCCGGGATATAATTAGAATCAACATCATGTTAAAGAAAATACAATTTTTGTTTTTTACCATATTTCTGGCCATTGCCTTTACATCCTGTAAACACGAAGTGGTTGAAAATCATCCGAATGGTCGTATAAAATCGGTGCTACATTACAAGGGCAAGAAATTAGATGGACTTTCTATTTATTATTATCTGAATGGAAGCAAGGAGATGGAAGTGGAGTATAAAAACGATGAACTGGAAGGTAAAGCCACGCGCTGGCATTATAATGGACGAAAGTCTTCGGAAGATTCTTACGCTCACGGCAAGCGAAATGGTCCTTCTATTGAATGGAGTGAGGATGGTGTGAAAGTGGATGAGCGGACCTATCGTAATGATACCTTGCATGGACCCTACCTCATGTATCATGACAATGGAGAGTTGAAGATAGAAGGAAATTATCAAAACGGCATGTTCGATGGCGTTTGGACCTATTACAATGAGTATGGTTTTAAAATAGGAGAGGGCACATATAAAATGGGATCCGGAGTGCAAAAGGCATTTCATGCCAATGGAAAGCTCTGGAAAGAAGTTGAATACAAAAACAACCTTAAAAATGGGGAAGAAAAAACCTACAATCAGGTGGGTGAACTAATAGATCTGGTTATATTTAAGGATGATGTAATTGTGCCTAAGCAAGATAGTGTTACGGGTGAGCCCAATACAGACAGCAATCGATTGCAATAAAATGAAGTGGACCATAGCCTGCTAATTAGAATTATTCTAAACTGCTTGATAAAGAAAAAATTACGCGTTTTGAACTGGTGAAAACTATTAAAAAAAA
>SWCB01000474.1_pt1 | contig 14768 bp, 13 predicted proteins | sample 4692901 | NCBI WGS metagenome assembly SWCB01 (sample SAMN10267276, study PRJNA491770) | bioreactor metagenome | isolation source: DHS bioreactor inoculated with subseafloor sediment | place: Japan: off Shimokita Peninsula | collected 2006-08 | reverse complement strand
ACGGCCCCCAGGTCCACCCCCACACCGCGAGCTCCCTTGAGATCGCCGACAAGCGTCTCCGAGGTAGCGTCGGGGCTGAGTTCCTGCTGGCCACGCACTCGGGCGGAGAGGCTGCCCAGGGCATCCTCAGCGCTGATGGTGATGGGAATCTGCATCCCCTGTCCCAAGTCCGTCAGCAGCCCCGCACCGCTGCCGCTATAGCGCAGGCCGCCTTGCTCGATGTCCATCGGCGGCGCCCCCGTGCGCTCGCCGCCGTACAGGTACAGCCCCTGGAATTGGCGGTTGGTGATGGCGGTGAGCTCGTTGATGATCGACTCGACGACGACCGCCTGCGCTGCCCGCGTATCGGGGTCGGAATTGATCTGTTCGCTGGACAAGACCTGCACATCGAGCAACAGTTCGCTCACTTCCTGCAGCGACTGGTCGAGCACGTTGAGCACCGAGCCGGCGTGGTCCATGTTGCGCAGATACTGCTCGGAGCGTTCGACGTCGCTGTCCATGACGCCGATGACCGCCGCCGCCGCCCCGTCGTCGCTGGGCTTGTTGATCTTCATGCCGGTGGAGAGCTGCGCTTGGATCTTGACCAGGTCAACGTTGGTGCGATTGAGATTGCGCAGCTGCATCCCGGAGATGAGCAGGTTGGGAACGCGAGCCAAATTGGAGGGAATCGAACTCATGGTTGGTCTCACACGATCGTCAGGAGCGCCTGTGTCAGCTCGTCGATCACCGCCAGGAAACGGGTCGACGCCTCGAACTGGCGTTGGAAGTTCATGAGATTCATCGCTTCTTCGTCCAGGCTGACGCCGGAGCTCGCCAGGTCCTGGCCTTGCACGCTCTCGCGGATGAGAGTCGCGGATTGCAGGCGGGTACTGGCGGCGGAACCGGCGATGCCGACCTCGCTGACCGTGTTCAGCCAGGTGTCGCGCAGGCTGACGCCGCCGAGTTGCTCGAGCCCCCGCGATTGCAGATTCGCCATGGCGACGGCCCCGGTGTTGGAGCCGTTCACATGATCGAGCGATACCGCCAGCATGGCGGGGTCGCCGTTGACGTTGCCCGCGATGCCGATGTCGCCGGCGGAAGTGCCGGTGAAGAACGTGTTGACTCCCGCCGCCGCCAGGAACCCGTTGCTGTCGTTGGAGAAGGTGATGGCGTTGCGCTCGCCGTCGGCGCTGATGGAGAGCCGCCCCTCCGAGTTGAGTTCCGCCGAGACGCCGCTGATGGCGTTGATCTTGGTGATGATGTCGTCGAGCGAATCATCATCACTCGTGCCGGCGATGCCGCTGTCGTCGATGCGATCCAAATCGACCTCGATCTGGAAGGTCTGTTTCTGCCCCGAATCGACGTTGACCAGGTTGATCTCAAAGGTGCCATTGCCAACGGGAAAGGCCAGAGTGGAGTCGGCGGAGCTCATGGCCCGCCCTGCTTCTTCGGGCGTGAAGACGGTCGTCCCCGTCGCCTCCGTGAAGCCGGTGCCGCCCGATCCCTGCGAGTGGATGCGATTCACCTCGAAGATGAGGGCGTTGGTGAACGAATCCAGATCGTCGATCGTCGGCTGCACCAGCTCGTTGCGCTGATTGAAGCGCGCTCCGATCGTGCCGGACTGGATGTCGAGCGCCGAGTGCCCAATCTTGTCGCGAATGGTGAGCACGGTCGCGCCGTCGATGGTGCGGGCGTCTAGCTCCAAGCCCCGGGAGTTGTTTCCCAGGACGACCGGCAGCGAGCCGACGAGCACATCCACCGCCCCGCTCGCCTGTTCGACGACGGTGACGTCCATGAGCTCGGATAGCTCCGTGAGAATGATGTCGCGCTGGTCGCGTAAGCCCCCCGCCTCGCCTCGCCCCTGTTCCGCCTTGACGATGTCCTCGTTGAGCTGCGCTACCCGGCTGAGTAGTTCATCCGCCTGGGCCACTTCCCCGCGCAGCATCTCCTCGATCTGCGCCTCGAGCTGCGTCAGGTCGCTGCGCAAGCGCGTGATGAACAAACCCAACGTCTCTCCTTCGCTGATGACCACGTTGCGGGCGGTCATGTCGTTGGGTGTGTTGGCCAGTTCCGACCAGGCGTTGAAGAAGGAGTTGAGCTGCGAAGAGAGGTCCGATTCGCTGAGCTCGCCCAGGATCGCTTCCGTCTGGCTGAGGACGTCCAGGTTCACCGACGCCGCGGACTCCTCGGAGACCGCCAGGCGCAATCGCGACCGCACGGCTTCATCCACCTGCCGACCGATGCCTTCCAGTTGTACTCCCCGGCCGATGAAGGCGTTGGAGCCGTAGCGCTGCCCCTGGGCCGGTGTCAGGGAGGCGACCTGGCGCGTGTAGCCTTCCGTGGCGGCGTTGGCCATGTTGTTGCCGGCCACCTGGATCGCCGCTTGGCTGACCATGAGTCCCGACCGACCAATCTGGAGTGCGCTACTTAGTCCCATCTTGCATCCTCGGCGTCTGGCGCCTGATCCACTCCTACGACCTGAGATCCACGGTGCTGCTGAGTTGCGGAGTCACCTGCATCCGCCCGGCGCGGCTGTAGGTCTTGGCTCGGTCGAGCGCGCCGTGCATAAGCGAAGACAGGTGCTGCAGGTGCCCGAGCAACCGCCCCCCCGCCTCGCGTAGGACGTTGTTTTCCTGGGCTGCCTGCTCAACCAACCGGCGCAGCTCCGCTCCGACGTCAAGCAACTCCTTCGCCTCCCCGGACTTCGCCAAGGCTGCGATCTCCGCCAGCGTCGCCCCCGGGTGCAGTTGGGCCAAGCCGCGGCGTTTGGTCATTTCCTGCACGAGATGCCGGCGCTGCTGTTCCAAGTTCACCATCTCGCTCACCAGCGCGCCCTCCGACTCGGTTGCGGCGAGCAACGCCTCGCTGTTCGCCGTCCGAATGGCCTCGCGTTTGTGGGCCAGCGCCTGCAGGATGCGCTCCTGCACGGCCAGCATGCGCTGCACCTGCGCCTTGAGCGGCGTCAGATCTTCCTTGCGAAGTTCAGGCATGCCGATCGATCTCCGTTGTGGGCGTGCCGCTCAGGGCGTTCGCCTTGGCGAGCAATTGTTGGGACAGACGCTCCACCATGGGCCAGTTCGCGGCCTGCACGATTCCCTTGGCCGCTTGGGCATCCAAGAGCGGCTGCATCATCTTCTCGCCCCGGCCCGGCGCCAGCGGTCCCATGTCCTCCGGATCCACCAGCGGCTGCTGGCGCAACTGCGCCAAGATGGGCTGGACCATCGATATGGCGACGAACTCCTCCGCCGCCTCCCGGGCCTTCTTCGCCAGCGCTCCCTCGCTCTTTGGCTCACTCGTCTCGAGCTGGCTGATGACCTGCGCGAACGTCTCTGCCGGCGCCTCGTCTGGCGAACCCATGACGCCGCCCAATGGATCCTCCATCAGTTGTTGCGCCCGCAGGCTGAAGTCGCTCGTCAGGATGTCGCTGGTCAAGGTGGACATGGGAGGGGAGCCCTAGTTCTTGGTGATGACCTCGCCGATGATGGCGCCGTTGTCTTCCAGGCTGTAGATGATCGCCATCTGCCCCTCGACGGGGACGTCCAGCGCCTGCAGGGCTTGCAGCAGTTCGTTCAGGCTGGTGGTGTCGCGGTCCTCGGTGGTGACGCCCACGACACGCCCGGTCTTGATGAGCGGGTTTGCCGTCGTGGGGATTGGCTGTGGCGTGATCGTCTGGATCGACAGCCCCTCGTAGGACACCGCGGTTGGACGAATGCGGACATCGCCCGAGACGGAAATCGTCTTCTTGGCCGCATCGATCACTACTCGGGACGGCATGCGAATCAGTGACATGGGCACGGACTTGCTCATCACATCCGCCATGAACGCTTCCGGGTTGTCTCGACGCAGCGGAGGAATCACCACCACGACCGTGTGCGCATCGAGCGCCCGGGCCAGGTGCTCCCCCTCGACGCTGAGTTCGTTGTTCAGCGTGCCGGCGATAAGCTCCGCATTCTCGAAGCTCACCAAGGGTTCGTTGAGGATGAGCCGAATCGAGGTACCGCCGGGCTCAACGACGGGCATGTCCACATCTTCGATCATCTGGGCGCCGCTCGAAATGGTGGAAATGAGCGGCTGGGCGGGATCCACATCCAGGCGACCCGTGGCCCAGGCCCAGACGGTGTTCTCCGCCTTGCCTGCGGCGAACATGGGCACGGCGACGAGCGTGCCGCCGACCAGACTGCTCGCCCCGCCGTTGCCGGTGGCGGTGACGATGACGTCGAACTTGTCGTGCCGTTTCGCCCCGGCGGGTGGGATGCGACACATGACGTGCACCAGGGCCACGCCGCGCCCCGCGGACAGCTCATCGATGGAGAGCACCTCCATGCCACCCTGGCGCATGTGGTTGGCGAGCGCCTTGGCGGTGGCCACCGCATCCTCCGCCTGGTCGCCCGTTCCCGCCAAGCCGACTACGAGACCGTACGTCTCCAGCACGGACTCGCCGTACCCAGCCGGCCGAACCAGGTTGCGCACGTTCACGTGGTGCGAGGCGCGCTCCTGGGCGTGGGTGTTCTGAACCACACCCAGGCCGACCACGGCGCAGGTGAGAAAGCAGATCGCTCGCAAGGTCTGACCAGCAGTTTGATGTTGCATCTTGATCGTTTCCAGCACCACCGCACCTCGTTTCAGAACGCGAAGATTGCGTCGAAGATCCGCGTGATGAAGCCCTTCTCAGCGTTGTCCCGCAAATCGCCTTCCGTTTCCCTTCGAATTCGCAGATCCGCGAGCTGATAGCTGAAGACGGTGTTCGCCGCCGTCACATCCGCCTCAGCGCACATGCCGGAGAGCACGAGCCGCTGCGTCTCGCCGTCCGTCTCGATGCTCTGCCGCGCCTCCAGGACCAACGAACCGTTCGGTTTCACTTCCAGGACGGTGGCGGCGATGCGGGCGGTGAAGCTGCTCTGCTGCTCCATCTCGCCCTCTGCGTCATAACTGCGATCCGCCTGCGCCTTGACCTTGGGAAGTTCCGAGGTGCTGTAGGCGCCGTCCTTGAACCGCAGTTCGATGAAGTCGAGCAACTCCGGGAAGCTGGACACGGAGGCATTGATATCCGCGTCCTTCTCCATCGTCGCCGTCTGTTCGTTCTTCACCTTCGTTGACTCGGAGATGACGATGTGCACGATGTCGTGCTTGCGAAAGGTGCGTGGCTCCGGCGGGGGCGTGGCGATCGGATTCACCGCCGCCCGGGCCGCGCCGGGATCGAACTGCTCCAGGTCGCGGGCCGCCTCACCGCGCTGCCGTTCGTACAAACTCTGCCCCGCCGCCCCGCTGCTCGCCAAGCAGACACCCAGGAGGCCGACCGAGGTAATCCAGGCGAAGCGTCGCATCATTCACTTCCTCCAACGATTGACTGAGACCACTCGACGAGCGCGATCCCGCGCCCTTGCACCTTGGCGCTGAAGGTGCGGCGGCTGCCTTCCCGCTGCAACTGAATCCACTCGCCCAGCCGCCCGTCCTCCATGGCCCGAGCTGTGTCCGTCGACAAGACGAGATTGCCCACCAGGCAGTAGACCCGCACCTTGTCGCGCCTCTTGATGAGCGTCGGCTGCTCCAGATCGCCTACTCGCAGGATCTTGCCCGCGCCCAGTCGCTTCGTCGAAACCCGGTCCACGACCTCCGGAAGCGAAGCGAGAGGCTGGGCCCCGCTTTGCGATAGCCAGATCACCTGCACTTCCACATCCGCGGCGCTGAGCACGGTGTCGCGATCCACATCGCGCTTGAGCACCACGACCGGCAGGCGCTTCTCGATGTCGACCGCCACCGTTTCCTGACGCTGCGGCTCGCCGTCTCGCCACACCCGCACCACCACGGGAATGCGCAGCGAATCCGGCGACATGATCGGCGTCAGCTCGAAGCGATAGTCCTTCTCCGACAACGCCAGGAGCTCATCCTGGTGCGCGCTGAAGCCGAGCCGCAGGTCGCTGAGCGGCAGGCCCGTCCACTCCGAAATGTACTTGGCAACGCGCAGCCGCAGGGTCGGCGGGCCGTTCGGATCAATCTCCGCCGGACCGGTTTCCTGCTGCTCTGCTTCGTGTTCCACCTCGACGACGTGCTGGCGCAGACGCAGGTGACACTCGTCGCCACCCAGAGAGAGCTTGCCCCAGTTGGCCCCGGCCGCTTCCAGGGCTCGGCGAACATCGTCGATGCCCACGACTGGCCGCGCTCCTGGCCGCGTGTCCACGACCAGCGCGAGTTCGGCGAAGCCTTCCGCATGCGAACCGTCGAGCTGCGCCACTTCCGCGAGTACGAGGCGTTCAAGCGTCTCGACGCGGGCGCTGCGCCGCAGCGTCACCGTGTCGCCAAGCGCCGACGTCGCGGTCGACACCACCAGCGCCAACACCGCCAACATCGACCACGGCCGCCACGCCGTCATCGACGGGGTAGGGTGCGGGGCGTGCCTCCGTGCTCGCCGCCGCTCTCCGGATTGGATGTTCACCTCGTGCATAGCCGCTTCCGTGCGTACTGGTGGTCTAGGTCAGGTCATCAGGAGCGACGCAGGTTGCTGACTTGCTGCAGCAACTGGTCCGCCGCCTTGATCGCCTGGCTGTTCAGTTCAAACGCTCGCTGTGTTTCGATGAGCTTGACCAGTTCAATCATGGGATCGACGTTGGATCCCTCCAGCATGTTCTGCAGGATTTCGCCCCGACCGTCCGTGCCCGCCTCGCCCTCGATGGGCGTGCCCGAGGCGACCGTCTCCGCCCAGAGGTTGTCGCCGAGCTGTTCCAGGCCGGCCGGATTGATGAACTTGACCAGCTCGATCTGCCCCGCTTCCTGCGGCTCCGGCTCGCCATTGAGGCCCACCATCACGCGGCCGTCGGGGCTGATGCTGATCTTGGTGAAGGTGTCCTCGATGCTGATTTCCGGGTCGAGGATCGGTCCCTGGTCGTTGGCGAGAACGATCTTGCCTTCCGCATTCAGCGTGAAGTTGCCCGCGCGCGTGTAGGCGACCCCACCCGGGGCGACCTCCTCGCTCACCCGCACCTTGAAGAACCCCTCGCCGTCGATCATCAAGTCCAGTTCGTTGCCCGTGGGCTGCACCGGCCCCTGCTCGAAGTTCTGCTGCGTGCCCGAGACCTTCACGCCGAGACCGAGGTAGAGACCGGTCGGCCGCTGGTCGCCGTTGGCGTTGCGCACGCCGGGCTGCTCCTTCTCGATGTAGAGCAGGTCCTGGAAGTTGGCGCGGGAGGCCTTGTAGCCGTTCGTGTTCACGTTCGCCAGGTTGTTGGCGATGACGTCAAGCTGCGTGGAGAGAGCGGAGAGGCCGGTCGCTGAAGAGTTGAGTGCGTGAACTGCCATGGGTTGTTCGCTCGCTTGCTTGGTTCCGCTGTCGATCCGCCCGTCGCCACAAGTTCCGCGTGCTTAGGTCACGCGCCCGAGCGTGTTGACCGCTCGGCTGATCATGCCGTCGTGCACCCGCATCATTTCCGCGTTGGAGGAGGCCATGCGCCCGGCGGCGGAGATCGCCATCATGGTGTGGATGGGATCGACCGTGGATCCTTCCAGGAACCCCTGCCGAACCCGGCCCGCTCCCTCGATGCGATTCTCCAGATCGGTGCCCGGGGCGATGAACAGCCCCGCCGCCTTCTTCTGCAACCGCTCCGGAGCGGGGAAATCCGAGACCTGAATGCGCGCCATCGGCCGGCCTTCCTGCACGATCGTGCCGTCCGACTGCACCAGGACATCCCTCGACGTGTCCAGATAGATATCGCGATCGTTCACATCAAGAACCGGCAGCCCCGAGGCCGCCAGCACCAACCGACCGTCACTGTCAAGCGACAGTCGGCCGTCCCGCGTGAAGGCCAGTCCCTCGCCCGCTTCAGAGGCCCCCGTCCGCACCGCGAAGAAGCCGCTCTGCTCCAGCGCCAGGTCCAGATCGCCGCCGGTCGATTCCAACCCGCCCTGCCCGAAGTCGACGCGATTCTCGCCCACGTGTACGCCCGCCCCCAGCCTCTCCAGCATCTCGTTGGAGTCGAGGTGCAAGAGCCCGTCCTCGATGCGGGCCGCGTCGCGCTGTTTGAACGTCACGAAGTCCTGTTTGAAGCCCGTGGTGTTCACGTTCGCCAAGTTGTTGGCGAGGACGTCCTGGCGATACATCCCTGCCAGGACGCCGGTCGCGGAAGTGTACAGGCCGTAGTTCATTCGCCTGGCATCCTTGCGTCGGCGTGGCCTTGAATCGGGGCCGCCTCCGTGCGGCCGTCGCTTGTCAGTCGATCGTTCTCACCCCGCCAGTCCCTGCCCCCACACGCCTGGGCGACCTCGAAGAGATGCATCGCCGTGGCCAGCCGAGCCGACTCGATCAGCCTGGCGCCGAGCTGGTCGCAGGCGGTACCGAGGCCGGGCAGCGCCGGCGCTGCATCGTGGCGGTTCGCTAGCGGCTGGGACTTGCTCCAGATTGATCTCGTGGGGGTCACGGCGGGTCGCTCCTTGGGCGCTGGGGCATGGGCTCGCCAGACCATCGCAACCACCGTGCCGGTCGAAATCGGCTCGCATTCGGCCCCGACCCCGTCAACCCAGGCCTCCAGCAGCGCAAAATCTGCCGACCCGCGCAACCGCGACTCCCTCCAATGACACCCTGCGGCTGGGTTTCGCTCCTCCCGACGCCAATCGTGGGCCACCCCCGCCGACCCGGCCGATCATCAAGACTAACCATGAGCGACGCCTGGGAACCCCATGTCCGTGCCTTCTTCACCTACCTCCGCGTCGAGTGCGGCCTGGCCCGCGCCACGCTCGACGCCTACGGCCTGGACATGCGCGACCTCCTCGCCGACCTCCACGAGGCCGGCGTCGACGCCCCGGCCGACCTGAAGCCCCAGCACCTCGTCGATCACTTTCGTAAACTCAAACGAGAACGCGGGTTAGCGTCGTCGAGCATCATTCGGCACCTGGCGACGATCCGCATGTTCTGCCGGTTCCTGCACGCCGACGGCCGCCTCGCCGAGAATCCTGCGGACTTAATCGAAAGGCCCACTCGCTGGCGAAACCTGCCGGATGTGCTGTCGCCTAATCAGGTGAAGAAGCTCATCGAGGCCCCCCAGCCGCCCGCCGACCCCGCCGCCCCGCCCCTGCATTTGCGGGACCGGGCGATTCTGGAGGTCCTGTACGCCGCCGGCCTGCGGGCCAGTGAGACGGCGGGCCTGGGGCTCGACGACTACCACGAGACCCTCCGCGTGGTGAAAGTCACCGGCAAGGGCGGCAAGCAGCGCCTCGTGCCCCTGGGCAAGCCCGCCATGGCGGCCGTCGATGTCTACCGCACTGACTGCCGGCCCGTCCTGGTCCGCCCCGATGGCCGAGACAAGCACCACCTCTTCCTCTCGCGCACCGGAAGGCCCCTGGAACGGGTGGCCCTCTGGCAGATCGTGCAGCGTCACGCCGCCCGGGCCGGGATGAAGAATGTCCATCCCCACATGCTCCGTCACAGCTTCGCCACGCACCTGCTCTCGGGTGGCGCCGACCTGCGCGTCGTCCAGGAACTGCTCGGCCACAGCGACATCAGCACGACGCAGATCTACACCCACGTGGATCAGGATCGACTGAAGTCGATCCACAAGAAGCACCATCCGCGAGCATGAATGCCCCACAATGGGTCGCTTCCGCAGCCTCCGTCATACGAGGGTGATCCCAAGTGATTGGCGCAGACCCTAACACACATTGAAATCAAGAACGGCGATCTGCGGACAAGGCATATGGCCGTCATACCTGCACACATGGCCCAAGGCTCGAATACCCCCCATGAGGGCATGGCGCTCGAACAACGCCCCGGCTGCTGCGAATCAAGCGAGGCTCTCTAGCCACACCCGCCTCATGCCTTGCCCATTCATTTGAGGAAGATCCAAGTTGAAGGCGACGAGACAATACAGCCTATACATTGGATGTCGACCGCACTAATCTAGACACCTGCGGAACCCAATTCGGGTGAAACTCGAATACCTGGATGAGACACAGACTCTAAATGAGGTGTACCATGGCTCTACCTAGAGGCAACTATCCGGCGTGGTCGATATTCGGACAGAGAATCTTGGAGAATCAGCCACAGAAAGACGCCGTGGGGGAGAAGATCGTCGAGATGTTCCTCAAGCCGGGGCAATCGGCATGCATCACCGATGGAAGCTCGACACTGTATGTCGGAACAGCTCTCTTCGAACAGACACTCCGCGCTTCGGAAAACAACGAGGGGGGTGCCATGTTGCGTCGCACTATCGCCACGAACAACGTGGGTATCCTGACTGAGTATTACCTCTGGGACCAGGGCGGCAACACAATCACTGGCAACATTAAGCTCCTATCTCCACCTGGCAAGCTCGACGCCGACCTGATGCACCTTCATGGATTTGGCATAGAAGAGGAGGCGACCGCCGCCGGACAACGATTTGACTTCGTCATTTCGTCGGTTCGGGCAATCGACAAGATACACGGACCGCTCGGCCTCGAAGAGAGCTCCTTGGCAATCAAGAAGGCATCGCTACGAAGCGCAAACCGTGTGATTTTCGCCACCGACCATGAGAAGCTGTCTAATGCAATAGGGAGCGATGGCCCACGAGTATACGCGACCTCGCGCGAGTGGAAAGACTCGCTTGAGAACGAGAACGTCTATATTGTATCATCGCGACATCCAGATGTGACACATGATCAGCTTGATGCGATGCCACCCCGCAACCCAGGGTCCGGGGTCGATTCGTACCTTGCGAACCGACACTACCTCAAGGCAGCCATGAATAAGCAAGGACAAGACGATCGATTCATCGAGGTCTGAGATGTCGTGACGCAGTCGTTTATCGAGTGACGTGGGGCGCTCCATCCTGTGCCGGCTACGTCCGCCCGACGTTCGACAACGACTGCCCTGGAGTTGGGGACGCGACCGCGGCTGCCAGCATGCGCCTCGTTGCCTCTGGCAGCCCATCTTTGTGCCGCACTTAATGCATGCCGCTCTCCCGCGCATTGAGACGACTCGCCTCCTTGACCGAGGCGCGACGAGGTCGGCCGGGCATCAACGCACCGGAGTGCGTACCCTGGCACCATGCGAACGGATAGGGCTCCATCTCTGCCGAAGCGGGATCAACAGCAGCAGACGCGCGTCACCGCTGTCCTCCAGCAATACTGGGGCTTTGACACCCTGCGCCCGTTGCAAGACGAGGCCATCCGCGCCGGCATCGCCCAGCGCGACTCGCTCGTCGTCATGCCGACCGGCGGGGGGAAGTCGCTCTGCTACCAGATCCCGCCGCTCATCACCGGCCGTACCGATCTCGTCGTCTCGCCTCTGATCTCCCTCATGAAGGACCAGGTCGACGGCCTGATCGCCTGCGGCTACCCCGCCGCCTGTCTGCACAGCGGCATGTCGAGCGATGAACGACGCCAGGCGGAAAGGCAGATCCGCAGCGGCGAGTGCCGACTCATCTTCGTCGCCCCCGAGCGCCTGATTTCCGAGCCGTTCCTGCGCTGGATCGAACCGCTGGGTATCCGCGCCATCGCGGTCGATGAAGCCCACTGCATCAGCCACTGGGGCCATGACTTTCGGCCGGAGTATCGCCGACTCGCGGAGCTGCGCCAGCGTTTCCCCGGCACGAGCGTGCACGCCTTCACCGCCACCGCCACCCCGCGCGTGCGCCAGGACATCCTCGACCAGCTTCACCTCGAAGACCCGGCGGTCCTCGTCGGCTGCTTCGATCGACCCAATCTCGTGTATCGCATCCTGCCACGCACGGACACGAACAACCAGGTGCTGGACGTCATCCGTCGGCACCCGCGCGAGGCGGCCATCGTCTACTGCCTGAGTCGCAAGGACACAGAATCGATCGCAGCGTTTCTGGGCAGCAAGGGCGTCAAGGCGGCGGCGTACCACGCGGGGCTGGACGCGGAGGATCGCCGCACGACACAGGAGGAATTCGCCCAAGAGCGCCTCGACGTCGTGGTGGCGACCGTCGCCTTCGGCATGGGGATCGACCGCAGCAACGTCCGCTGCGTCATCCACGCGACGATGCCCAAGTCGATCGAGCACTACCAGCAGGAGACGGGCCGGGCCGGGCGCGACGGTTTGGAGGCGGAGTGCATCCTCTTCTACTCCGCCGCCGACTTTCGCCGCTGGGAGAACCTGATTCGCCGCAGCTCCCAGGAGTCGGAGAGCACCGAGGAGTCGATCGAGCCACAACTCGAACTGCTCAGCCACATGCAGCGCATCTGCTCCGGCCTGCGCTGTCGGCACGAAGCGCTTTCCGACTACTTCGGGCAAGCCTACGACGAGCTGAACTGCGGCGCTTGCGATGTCTGCCTCGGTGAAGCGGAGGGCTTGGAGGACTCAGCGGTCCTCGCCCAGAAGATCCTCTCCTGCGTGCTGCGAGCAGAGCAGCGCTTCGGCGTGGGGCACATCGTCGACATCCTCACCGGCGCCAACACCGAACGCATCCGCGACCTGGGACATGACGCTCTCTCGACGTACGGCCTGCTCAAGGACATGCAAAGCAAGGTCGTGCAGAATCTCGTCTACCAACTTGTCGACCAGGGAGCGCTCGAGCGCACGGAGGGCGATCGCCCCGTCCTGCGTCTTGGACCCAAAGGCGCGGCGATCCTCAAGGGTGAACGCGAGGTGCGTCTGCGCGAGCCGGCAGCGCCGAAGGCCAAGCTTGCGGCGCACGACAAGAAGTCTTGGGAAGGCGTGGACCGCGACTTGTTCGAGGTGGTGCGCGAGCTACGGCGCGAGATGGCGGAGGAACGAAACGTCCCGGCCTACGTTGTCTTCGGCGACGCCACCCTGCGCGACATGGCGCGGCTCAAGCCAACCACGAGGCAAGCGATGCGCGGCGTGCATGGCGTCGGCGAGCGCAAGCTGGCGTCTTTTGGCGAGCCATTCGTGGAGGCCGTCAAGGCCTACCTGCGCGAACGCGGCGAGGCTTGATCAAGCGTGGTACGCCCGCTTAGCGCTGCGGCAATTGGAAACGCAGCACCACCGTCGAGGGCAGCGGCGGGTACTTCATCACCAGACGAAACCCCTCAAAATCCCGGGGACTCCAGCCCGCCCCCACGAAAGCGCGATCGATCATTCCTTCGTAGCGCGCCACCAAGGGCGTGGCGCAGACTGGTGGGCCGCTGCCGATTGAACTCACGGTTTCGTGCACCGGGATGAGGCTGGGCACCATCGGGGTGATGTGTCCGTCGACGTGGCTGTTGAGCCGGCCGTAGTTCACCACCTCGGGATTGAACACCTCGACCAGATCGCGATGCACGATGACATCGGAAAGCAGGTATTCGACAGGCACGGAGATCACCGAGGTGAGTTCGCCCTTCTGGTCGAGGCTCGTGCAATAGCGCGACACGACGCCCCGATCGATGCGGCCGTAGAAACAACTGAAGATGCCTTGCCGGCCGATTGGACCCTCGCCAAGCGTGTAGACGACGCCGCGTTCATCACAGATGGGCTTGATCTCGGGCAGCAGGCCGGAGCAGAACTCCTCGATGAGCAAGGGCACATCCGGATTGCCGCCTGGTTCGATGGGGATCGTCTGCGCCTCGATGCGCGAGCCATCGTCGTGGTAGGCGCGGTCATGGAAGAGCGGCCAGGTGAGGTTCGGCCGCAGCCGCATGAAGTCGACCAACCCCCCGATCATGGCCAGGTCAAGCATCTCCGGGTTGTCGGCGTTGGGGGCGATGAAGTGGGTCGTGGTGCGGACGCGCGCCTGCACGCCCCAGACACCGCTGTTGCCTTCGAAGGCGCGCCTGCGGCTGCGCTCCAGACGATCGCTACCGTTCTTACCCAGGTTGGCCAGGACCAGGTCGAGCGTGGCCCGATCGCCGGTGTGCAATTCGACCATGCGCTGGAACTCGTCAACCGCCCCGCGCAACTGCTCGACGGCATCGACCGAGGCGCCGGCAGACTCGGCGGCCTTGAGCAGGATCCGCAGCCCGGAGGGCCCGGGGATGTGGGCAACGGCTTCGGGCAACTCGGCGGAACTGACGATGTGGGAGATCTTCCAAGCGATGTTCTTGTCGACCTGGAGCCGATCCACCACCTCGCGGGGCACCGTGGCGTTGATCCCCAAAGAATGGCAGACTCGGAGGATAGCCCCGCGCAGACCTTGCACCGCCTCCTGGCAATGCTCCGTCAGGCCGAGTTCGATCGGGGCGATACTCACGGGTGCTCCTTCCTCTGCATCTATACCACGATGGAGTGTGCCTCGGAATGGCGGTCCCGAAGACGAGCCGTGGGGTTTCTTCCCAGTTTGCCCCAGAGATCTTTGCAGAGACGAAAGGGCGGGTTGGGGCGCCCCCACCGACACAACGCCAGCACCGACACCAACGAGGCGCTGCCCGACCTCGACAGCGGCGCTGAGACGAAAGTGGCCGGCACCGACATTCCCGGCGATGGCTCCACCGTGGCCGGCCTGATAGGCCTGCGCCGCCGCCGCCGCTGAGCGACACCAGACGGCCACGACGGCTGCATGACAATCACCGGGAATCCACGAACCGCGCCTCCTTCACCGGAGGCGTGGTCGGTCTTCTTGGTGGATCTCATTGCTTGACGGTCCTACGTCTCGCGCGTCGGCAGCTGCGAACGCAGCAGCGCCACGGTGGGAATCGGCGGGTATTGCATGGCCACGCGAAAGGCGCGAAACTCCGCCGGATCCCAGTCGAGTCGCGCGAACGTGTCGCTCAGCAGCGTGGTGTAGCGCGGAATAACCGGTGTGGCGCAGGCTGTGATGCCCCAACCAAGATCGTGCACCTCTTCCGGCACGGGCAAGTAGTTGCGCTCACGCCGAATCGCCGTGTGCACCGCGCCGCCATCCATCCGACTGCAGACCACAAAC
>SWCB01009191.1_pt1 | contig 14797 bp, 10 predicted proteins | sample 4692901 | NCBI WGS metagenome assembly SWCB01 (sample SAMN10267276, study PRJNA491770) | bioreactor metagenome | isolation source: DHS bioreactor inoculated with subseafloor sediment | place: Japan: off Shimokita Peninsula | collected 2006-08 | reverse complement strand
CGCGGACGTGGTGCAGGAGTCGTTGTGTCGCCTGCTGCAACTTCCGGAGAGCCGCATTGCCGACATGCGCGATGTGCAGGCGTATGTGATTGGCATGGTGCGCAACGAAGCGCGGGCGCACCTGCGCCGGGGTCGGCACGGCGAGGTGAGTGGGGCGAACCAACGAGAGAGAGATGCGGACTCGGGCCGCGAGTCGATCGACCTGGACCTTGCCGACGCGATTGAGGCGCTGTCGACGCCGCTGCGAGAAGTGGTGGTGCTCAAACATGTTGCCGGTCTGACGTTCGACCAGATGGCGCTGGCGACGGGGGAGAACCGGAACACGCTGGCCTCGCGGCATCAGCAGGCGCTGCGCGCCTTGCGGGCGCAGCTCAGCAAGCCGTCTCTGGGCACGGAGGTGAATCATGTGCGATGAGCTGGAGCGGGATCTGCAGCGCTGGGGCGAGGCGGAACGGGCGAAGGCGGCCCAGGTCGATGGTGAGGTCGCCAGCGCGTTCCAGGCGGTGGTGCGCCGACGTCAGGCGGAACGGCTCGGTCCCCGCCCGACGATGCGGCTGTGGGGCGCGGGGGCAGCCCTGGCGGCGCTGCTGCTGCTCGCGATCTGGCTGGCGCCGCGCAGCTCCGTGGATGGGCCGGGTGTGCCTCGGCGCGGGCAAGATGCCCTCACCCATGGCGGCGCGCGGCTGACGATGCTGCAAATGCGCCATGCCGCCTTGAGGGGTGATGCCCAACTGCGCCTGCCGCCCGCATCGAGCGTTTCCTGGATGGCCGACCCCAGCGTGGCTCTGCGGCAATCCCCCGGGGAAGGCTGAGGGACCGGGAGGATCGGCAAGCTTCGACTTGACTCGCCGCGCGAAGCGGCTAATTTGCTGGACCGACGACCCCATCGTCTAGTCGGCCCAGGACGCAAGGTTCTCATCCTTGAAACAGGGGTTCGAATCCCCTTGGGGTCGCTTTCAGAGCCGCGAGCACGCGGCTTTTTTCCTGCGCCGGACGGAATGCGACCCCCCCGAGATGGGTTGTTTCGGGAGAGAAAGGATCGCGTTTGGCGTGATCAAGGGGTGTGGAGTACAATTTCTGGCGAGTTTTTCGCGCCCGAGGCCGACATATCGGTAGAATCATCTACGAAAAACTTTGCGAGTTCCCGTTAGCTGGGCCGATCGGCCCAAACTCAGCCCCCGGCCTCCGACCCGACCCCCGGCGCGGGCCGTCCCCAAGATGCGACTCCGAAGGAGTGCGAGCGATGAGCAAGGTCGTCACGATTCGGTCAATTCTCGTTCTTCTGGCAGCTGGCCTGCTGTTCTTTGCCGCAGCGCCTCCCGGCGCGGTGGCCGATGACCGGGCCGAGGTCGATACCAAGGCCAAGCAGAAGACGATTGACATCATCTACATGCGGAACAACTCGATCATCACCGGCCACATCATTTCCGAGACCGAGACGGAAGTGGTGATCCAGGTGGTCATCGGCAACATCAAGCCGCAGGAATTCACCTACGCCCGGGAGCAGATCCTGCTGATCGAGTACGACCAGCCGATCGACGGCGGCGTGGAAGAAGAAGCCGGGCGCGACGATGACGAGGAGGACCCGGATGGAGTGCCGGTCGTCCTGCTGAACCTCGACGGTCGTTTCGGCTTCCACATTTCGCCGACGCCCTTGCGCGAGGCGATGGAAGCGGTCGATCGCAGCGACGCTGAGTACCTGATCGTCAAGCTGGACTGCCAAGAGGGCACCGTCTGGAGCCTGCAAGCGATCTTCGATGTCTTTGACGACTTCATCAACGACAAGTGGGAGGATGAAGGGCCGGATGTCGTCTTCTGGGTCAAGCTGGCGGCGGAAGGAGCCGGGCTTCTTCCCTTCGTAGATGAGGACATCTACTTCACAGGCGACGGCATCCTGGGCGGCATCACCAACTTCGATGACTCCATCAAGGGCGCACCCGCCACGGACATGATCAAGGCGAAGTGGATCTCCGCCACCATGGGACACGTCGAGGGCATCGCCATTCAGGGCGGCTACGACACCCGTCTCGTCAAGGCCATGATCGTGGAGGAATACGAACTCTCCGTCGACCTCGTGGGCGGGCAGCCCATCTACCACGAGGATCTGACCGGCGAGATCCCGCTCACCGACAGTGGCCAAGGCGAATACGAAGACGTCATCAGTACCGGCGGTACCACGGCCGGCTCGATGGTGCGCAACGACGTGCTCAACATTGACGCCGAGATGGCCTATCGCCTGCGTCTGTCGGATGGCACGGCGAATACGCTCGAGGAGCTCATGGATCTCCTGGGCGAGCGCAAGTTCCGCCTCATTGAGGGGACACCGCAGAAGAGACTGGCCAAGTGGAGCGAGGGCATTGATCGGGACGTGCCCCGCATCCGCGATCGCATGGCCGAAATCGAGCGTCGCCGGGGGCAGGTCCGCGGCGACTTCAAAGAGCGGACACGCATGCGCGGCTCCATCCTTCGGGAGATTGAGAAGGTCTTGTCGCTGGTCAAGACCTACGAAGAGGTGCTCGATCCCAACCAGGGCTTCAAGACCAACTTGATCCTCCTGCGCGACGAGATCAAGCGTGAGCAAATTACCGACAAGGAAAACCAGTGAGTGAGCCCCGGGAGAGCGGCGTCGCATGAGGATGCGGGCCATTGGAGTCTGACCCCCGCACGACGCCTGCAGCGCCACACCGACCGAGCTAGCGACAAACAAGGAAATCGACAATGGCAGCGAACATGCTGAAGAGAATTGCCCGCTGGGCTCCCGCCGCTCTGGCGCTGGCCATCCTGGGACCGGCACTGATGTCGTTCAACCAGGCTCTGGCGGACCAACTCATCTTCGAGGACGGCCGCGTGTGGGAAGGCACGATCCTCATAGAGCGGGATGAGCTGATTAAGTTCCGCATGGAGATCGGGGGCATCGAGCAAGTCCACTGGGTCTCCATGGATGATCTCAAGCGCGTCGTCCGTGAGGAAGAGGGCAGTGGGGACGCGGCGACCACCTCCGAGAAAGAGGAAAAGGCCCGCCCCAAGAATGTCGAGGACTTTGACCCCGACGTGCCGACGCTCGTCTTTATCCCGATGGAGGAGATGGTCGGCACCTACATGAACCGCAAGCCTCTCAAGGAGGCTCTGGAGAAGGCGGCGGAGCTGGGCGACAACGCCATCGCGGTCCTCGTCTTCAACTCGGGCGGCGGCATGCTCATGGAGATTCAGCCCATGAGCGATCTCATCGAGGAGTACAAGAAGAAGATCCGCGTCGTCGCCTGGATCAAGTCCGCCATCTCCGCGGCGGCGATGACCGCGCACGCCATCCCCGAGATCTACTTCATGCCCGAAGGCAACTACGGCGGCTGCACTGGCTTCTTCTTCAACGGCTCCAGCTACGAGGAAGTCAGCGGAGAGGACCTCGAGCAGGTGCTGCTCATGATGGAGCGGATCAGCGAGCGCGGTGGTTATGACCCTCTTATCATGCGCAAGATGCAGGTCAACTGGTTTGGGTTGACCGCGGATATCAGTCCGGATGGCGTCGTGACCTATCATCCGGATGACAGCGGCGAGTTCATGGTCAATCCAGAGAGGGAGATCCTGACGTTCAATTCCAGAACCGCGATGCAGTTTCGCTTTGGCAAGGGCGTCGCCGAGACGGAAGAAGAACTTGCCGATCTGCTGCAACTGACCGAATGGCAGCGAGCCGACTTCGGCGAAGAGATCATGTGGGACTGGCATGAGAACATCAAATCCGCCGAAGCCCAGATCCCTGAGATCATGGTCAAACTGCAGCGGGCCCTGGGCGAGGCTGGCAGCGGCAACGAGAAGACCCGCAGGCGGGCCCTGGGCCAGGCCCGGCGCTACCTCAATCAACTCCGCGTGTGGCTGAAGAAGGCGGAGATCATCTGCATGATGAACGGCATCAACGAGGACACACTCCGGCAGATCGATCGCCAGATCCGCGATCTGGCTCGCCGCGACTAGCCCTTACGATCGCTCCTACGCTTCGCAAACAAAGCAAGGCCGGCCTCCCTGGGTCGGCCTTTCTCCTGCGCCACAGGCTGGCCGAGATGTCGTAGACTACGACGTTCCCAGCCGCGCCTCAGGCTCGGCTCGTTTCCCTGTTGTTGCCCCGCGCGGACGTGACCGGCAGGGGACCTAAGGAGGTCAACTATGCATGTCATCATGGACTTGTGCGTCGTCCCCATCGGTGTCGGACTGTCCGTCAGCAAGTACGTCGCCGCCTGCGAGCGCATCCTCAAGGACATGGGGCTGGAGCACGCGCTGCACGCCTACGGCACGAACATCGAGGGCGACTGGGACGAGGTGCTGCTCGCCGTCAAGCGTTGCCACGAGACCGTGCACGAGATGGGCGCCCCGCGGATCAGCACGACCATCAAGCTGGGCACACGCACCGATCGGGCCCAGACGATGCAGGATAAGTTGGACAGCGTCGCCAAGAAGCTCGAAGAGTCCTCCTAGGCCGTCCCTCGTTTGTCCTCGAAGACCGACTTCTCGCGCCGCCTCTTCTGACGAGGCGGCGCCATGGAATGACAGGAGCCACACATGACCCAGGCCGCGACGAGTGAGTTCGTACCCGCCGATCTCGACTGCAGCGTCTTTGACAACATCAAGCCGTACTACGAACGTCTGCTCGCGAGAGACATCAACTCGCCGGCAGAGCTGGAGCAGTGGCTGATCGACTACGGCGAACTCGAGGCCACGGTCGGCGAGGCACACACGTTGCGCTACGTCGCCATGACCTGCCAGACGGATGACCCGGAGACGGCCCAGGCCTATCGCGACTTCGAGGAGAAGGTCGTTCCCCAGATCAAGCCGCTCGCCTTCTCCCTGAACAAGAAGTTCGTGGACTGCCCCCATCGCCGCGAGCTCGACGCCGAGCGCTACACCGTGCTCGACCGTGACACTGCCAACGAGGTCGAACTCTTCCGCGAGGAGAACGTGGCCCTGGAGACGGAGCTGTCGGGGCTGAGCCAGGACTACGGCACGATCTGCGGCGCCATGACCGTCACGGTCGACGGCGAAGAACTGACCATGCCCCAGGCCGGCAAGCTGCTCGAAGAGACGGATGCCAACCTGCGCGAGCGCGCCTGGCGGGTGGTGGCGGAGAGGCGTCTCCAGGATGCGGAGAAGCTGCGCCAGATCTACGACAAGATGCGGCCGCTGCGCCAGCGCATCGCCCGGAACGCCGGCTTCGAGAACTTCCGCGACTACGCCTTCCGGGCCTTGCGGCGGTTCGACTACACCCCGGCCATGTGCGAGGCCTTCCACGCGGGCGTCGAGACGCACGTCGTGCCCCTGAGGCGCCAGATCCTGGCAGAGCGAGCCCAGGCGATGGGGACCAACTCGGTTCGCCCCTGGGACCTGGCGGTTGATCCGCTGGGCCGAGCGCCCCTGCGTCCCTTCGAGGGTGCCGAGGAACTTGTCGAAGGCGCCCACCAGGTGTTCGCCAAGCTCGACGAGTCGCTGGGTGAACTCTTTGCCGAGCTGCGCGATGGCACCTCGCTCGACCTCGAATCACGCAAGGGCAAAGCGCCGGGCGGCTACCAGGCCACCCGCTACCGTCAGCGCAAGCCGTTCATCTTCATGAATGCGGCCGGCACGGCCCGCGATGTGGAGACGATGCTGCACGAGGCCGGGCACGCTTTCCACACCATGCTGTCGCGGCACGATGCGCTGAACCACTACCGCAACGGCTACGGGTCGGAGATCGCGGAAGTCGCCTCCATGACCATGGAGCTCTTGACCTACGACTTCATGGATCCGTTCTACAGCGAGGAAGAGAACTTGCGCCACCGCCGCAAGCACCTGGAGGGGATCGTGCAGGTGCTCTGCTGGATCGCCCAGATCGACGCCTTCCAGCACTGGATCTACACGAATCCGGAGCACACGACGGCGGAGCGCGATCGCGCCTGGCTGGAGCTTGACGAGCGCTTCAGCCCCGGTGTCGACTGGTCCGGCCTGGGGGACTTCCGGCGGGAGTATTGGCAGCGGCAACTGCATCTCTTCGAGGTGCCGTTCTATTACATCGAGTACGGCATCGCCCAGTTGGGGGCGCTGCAGCTTTGGGGCCAGTACAAGGAGGGCGCTAACGGGGCCCTGGCGAATTACCGCCGAGCCTTGTCACTGGGCGGATCCAAGCCCTTGCCCGAGTTGTTTGGGGCGGCGGATTTGCCCTTCGACTTCGGTCCCGAGGTGATCGGCCGCTGCATGGCCACGGTCAAGGAGGAGCTTGACAGCTTGCCGGCATGAACGATGTGCCCCACATGACGCCCGAGGAGTTCCGCCAGCGCGGCTACGCCATGATCGACGAAGTCGCGCGCTACATGGAGCGCGTCGGCGACTATCCGGTGCGGTCCCAGATGCAGCCCGGTGAGGTCAAGGCCAAGCTCCCCGAGTTCGCGCCCGAGACGAGCGAGAGCTGGGAGGCGATTCACCGCGACATTGAGTCGATCATCCTGCCGGGGCTGACGCACTGGCAGTCGCCGAACTTCTTCGCCTACTTCTCCGCCAACGTCTCCGGCCCTTCGATCCTGGGCGAACTGCTCAGCGCCGGGTTCGGCGTGCAGGGGATGCTCTGGGCGACCAGCCCCGCTTGCACCGAGGTCGAAACGCGCGTGCTCGACTGGCTGGTGCACATGCTCGGTCTGCCGGAGCACTTCCTCTCGGCCTCGGAAGGGGGCGGGGTGCTGCAGGACACGGCATCGTCGGCGACCCTGGCAGCGCTCCTCACGGCTCGCGAGCGCGCCTCCGACTGGGCAAGCAACGTCGCCGGCGTCGATCGCTCCTTCGTGGCCTACGCCTCGACACAGACACACTCTTCGTTGGAGAAGGCGGTAATGATTGCGGGGATCGGTCGGGACAACCTCAGCATGAGGGCGGTCTCTGCTTCAATCCGCACAAACCCCGGCTGGCTAATGTCGACTGCGATGTCTACTTCGTCAAAGACCGGGCCAGCCTCATCCGCACCATGAGCGTCCTGCCAGAGTACCTCAAGAACGAAGAGACGCTCAAGGGCACGGTCTTCGACTACCGCGACTGGCACGTCCCGCTCGGCCGGCGCTTCCGGGCGCTCAAGCTCTGGTTCGTGATTCGTCACTACGGCGTCGAGGGACTGCGGGCCTACATCCGCGAGCACGTGCGGCTGGGGCAGCTCTTCGCCTCCTGGGTGGAGGCGGACGACCGTTTCGAGATCTGCGCCCCGCACCCGCTGAATCTTGTGTGCTTCCGTCTGCGCACGTCGGACGAGGCAAATCAGCGGCTCATGGAGACGCTCAACGCCTCCGGTGAGCTGTACCTCACGCACACGAAGCTCGAGGGTCGTTTCGTCTTGCGCCTGGCGATCGGCTCGGTCGCCACACGCGAGGAACATGTGCGCCGGGCCTGGGAGAAGATCCAGGCCGCGGCAGAGACGCTTCTGCTCGAGTCTTGATCGTTGAGGGTGGCCTGGCTCAGTGGAGACGCAGGGCGGCGCCTCGCTTTGCCCTGGATTGCGAAGGGTGACCCGTTGGGGTGCGTTGCGCTGGTCGGTCTTTCGTGGATCTCAGCCGATCCGTTCGGGCTTGGGATTGCGCGTCATGAGGCGGGCGATGCCGTCGATCGGGTCGAGCCCTTCGTAGAGGACCGCGTGCACGGCTTCGGTGATGGGCATCTCGACGCGGTACTTCTGGGCCAGGCGCATGACGGATTTGGTCGTGGGCACGCCCTCGACGACGGAGGCGGTCTCGCTCAGATACTCGGCCAGCGACACGCCTTTCCCCAGCGCCTCGCCGCAGGACCGGTTTCGGCCCAGGGGGCTGAAGCAAGTGGTGGCGAGGTCGCCGACGCCGGCAATGCCGAAGAACGTCTCCTGCCGGGCGCCCATGGCGACGCCCAGCCGGGTGATTTCCGCCAGGCCTCGTGAGAGCAGGGCCGACTTGGCGTTGAAACCGGCTTGCAAGCCGTCGAGGATGCCCGCCGCCAAGGCAATGACATTCTTCGTCGCGCCGGCGACTTCCGCCCCCAACAGGTCGGCGATGGTGTAGATGCGGAACCAACTCGTCGTCAGCAGCTCCTGCAATTGCTCATTGAAGGCCACGTCCTCCGAGGCGGCGATGCAGGTCGCGGGCAGGCAGCGAGCAAGCTCGCCGGCGATCGTCGGGCCGGTCAGGGTGGCCTGGGGGCGGGCCGGGCCGTCGGGCGAGTCCGGGCCGCCGTTGCCTTGCAGGGCTTCCTCGATCACCTGCGTGGGGCGCTGCAAGGTCTCTTGCTCGATGCCCTTAGAGACGCCGGCGATCGGGACGCCGGGCGGGATATGAGGCGCCAACCGCCCGTACACCTCGCGCAGAAACTGGGTGGGGACGCAGGAGAGGATAAGGTCGCAATCGGCGAAGGCGGCAGCGTCATCGGAGACGAGTTCGACACTCTCGGGGAGTTGGAGACCGGGCAGGTGGCTTTGCGACTCGCGCGTCTGGATCAGGCCGTCCACCGTCGCCGGATTGCGGCCCCAGAGCTTGATGCGGGGTGGCTGGGGCTTGGTCGCCAGCATCCAGGAGAGGACGAGGCCCATTTGTCCGGTTCCAACGATGGTGACGCATGTCTGCCGCATCCCAGGCTCCTTCTGCCGCTGTCGCAACCAGCCTACACCAAGTCGGCGGCAGGCGGGAGTGGCGGGAGCCCTGTCTGAGCGGTGCGGGGCTGCTACTATTTCTGGACAAAGTGTCGGGCGGCCCGCGAACAAGATCCGTACGATCTGCGTAGGGTCCGTTGTGTGCGGCGAATCTGCGAGGAATCTCCGCGCCAAAAGGCACAGCGGCACGCGAGCCACAAGCGTACGGATGGACTAGCTGGAGCAGACTCTTCCCATGACTCCCCACGACCCGCAGCACGAGCACACGGACGCCCCCTCCCCGGTCGCTGAGACCCAGCCGGCCGCTGATCTCGACCTCGATCATCACGAGGAAGAGGGCATGGTCTGCTGTTCCCACCACGGCACCGGCACCAACATCGAGCGCCTGCTCATTTTCTCCCTGGTCGGTGGCGTGCTGATCGGCGTCGCTAAGTTGGCCGAGTTCTTCGGCTTGAAGGCGGACATTGCGGATTTGCCGGCCGTGCTGGGGGTGGTGCTTCTGGCCTGGCCGCTCTTCAAAGCCATGTTCAACGAGATCATGAAGGGCAAGCCTTCCAGCTCCACGCTCGCCGCCATCGCCGTGGGAGCCGCCATGGCCATCGGTGAGTACGCCACAGCCGGTTTCCTGGCCTTTGTGCTGCTACTCGCCGATCTCGTCCTCCGCCGCACCGCCTGGGGAGCAAACAAGGCCATCCAGGAGCTTGTGAGCCTGACCCCGGACATCGCCCGCATCGTTGAGAACGGCGCCGAGCGCGAAGTCTCGCTCCGCTCCGTCACCGTCGGCCAGACCGTCCGCGTCCGGCCCGGCGAGAACCTGCCGGTCGACGGCCAAGTGGCCTCCGGCACTTCCACGATCAACCAGGCCTCGCTCACCGGCGAAGCCGTTCCCGTCGAAGTCGCCACCAACGATCCCGTCTACGCGGGCACCACGAATCTGACCGGTGGCATCGATGTGCGGGTCACCGCCGTCGCCGGCGACACCACGATCGGCAAGGTCGAGTCGCTCATTCGCGAGGCCGAGTCGGTCCGCACGCCGCGGCAGATGCTCATCGAGCAGGTGGCTGGATACTACGTCTACGTGGCCTTGATGGTGGCGGGTCTGGTGTGGTTCTTCTCCACCAGCAATCCCGGTGAGATGCCACCGACATACAAGGCGATCAGCGTGCTGGTCGTGACCTGCCCCGGGGCATTGCTGCTCGCTTCGCCCACTGCCATGGTCGCCGCCTTTGCCGCTGCGGCTCGCCTGGGCATCATGATCAAGCAGACCTCGACGCTGGAGGCGTCGGCGTACATCGACACCGTCGTCTTCGACAAGACGGGCACCATGACGACCGGCCAGTTCGCCGTCGCCAAACTCGCCCCCGCGCCCGGCGTGGATGGGGCGGAGTTGCTCGCCGCCGCCGCCACCGGCGATCAGCACTCGAACCACCCGCTCGCCAAGTCGATTTTGCAGACGGCGATTGCCGCCCGCGTCACGCCCGCTCCCTCGACGAGCTACGAAGAGATCCACGGCCGCGGCGTCAAGACCTGCACCTCGGACTCCGAGCTGCACGTGGGCCGGGCCAGTTGGCTCGTCGAGCTCAACCCCGAGATCAAGGCCGACCGCGAGACCGTGGAGAGCAAGATCGAAGGCATGACCGGCGTGCATGTCATGAAGAACGGCCGCTATCTCGGAGCGGTCGGTCTCGAGGACAAGCTGCGGCAGAACGCCATCAGCGTCGTCAGTGGCCTGCGCGAGCTTGGCGTGCGTCGAGTCAGCATCTTCACCGGCGATCGCTTCGCCGTGGCCAAGCGCGTCGGCCAGAGCGTCGGCGCCGATCACATTGAAGCCGAGTGCCTGCCGGAAGAGAAGCACGAGCAGATTCGCGAGATGACCGAGCGCGGCCAGCGCGTGCTCATGGTTGGCGACGGCATCAACGACGGTCCCAGCCTCGCCGCCGCGGACGTGGGCGTCGCCATGGGCCTCTCCGGCTCCGACATCGCCACCAACTCGGCCGGCGTGGCGCTCATGACCGACGACCTGGCTCGCATTCCCTTCCTGGTGCGTCTCGCCCGCAAGACACGCGGCGTCGTCGCCCAGAACGTCATCGCAGCGATCCTCATCGCCATGATCGGTCTCACGCTCGCCGCCGTCGGTCAGCTCGAGATCTGGTGGGCGGTGGCCTACCACTTCGTCGGCGATGTGTTCGTGCTGGCCAACAGCTTCCGCCTGGTGCGTTTCGGTGAAGACTTCGCCGAGAGCGTTGGCGAGGCCCCATCGTCACGGACCGGCCAGTCCCGCCGCGAAGGCTCCGCCATGCTCCGCGGCCCCGCCCCGGCGAAGGCAGCGGGCTGACGCATCATCTAAGCGACTAAGAACGAAGGCACGGGAAGCTTCTTCCCGTGCCTTTCTACTTGCTGGTCAGTAGCAAGGCGCTAAGGTATCGCGTGATGCGGCGGGAGTACCATCCATACGCATGGACCGAGTGAAACACTCGGCAGGGGCCAATCAGTCGAATCGAAAACGACCTCGCGAGCGAGTCGCGAGGTCGTTAGTGGAAGTCGGTGCTTCACCAGTGGTTCGAACCGCTAGGTTCCGCAGTCCATGTCGCCAAGTAGCAGGGCGAGGTCGGCTTGGTCGGTGTCGCCATCCCCGTCAATGTCACCGACATCATCGATGCCATAGTGTGCCAAGAGGATTCCCATGTCTGACTGATCCGTGTCGCCGTCGCCGTCAATGTCACCGATGCAATCGAGCACCTCGAACTCCGCGACCTCGCTGCTCATGCCCGTGGAGTCTGCATAGACATTGGCGAGAATCACCTTGTGACCAGTCGTCGAAGCTACGAATTGACGGGTGACGGTGACGCTGGCGCCCCCGACAATCGTCCCGATGTCGACATTCTCGAAGTAAGCCCCATCGTTCATCACGACTCCGTCGTCTCCAGAGATCTTCAGAACCACGTTGCTCAGGTCCACCGCCAGTGGATTCGTTATAGTGAATGTCGCATCGACAACTCCACCAGTCGCAACTCGCCCAGTCGGGTCCAGCGACAGCGTCACCGGTACACCAGAGACTGCGATCCTCTCTGTTGTCACTGCTACGACGTCCGTTGCGGGGCAATAGGCCGTGCCGACGAACTCGATCACGCTCATTGGTTCGACGGTCGGTGCAATTGAAGACCAATCGACGGAGATCGGGATGCTCACACCTCCGAGGGCCGGTACGACGTGCTGGCTTGATGTGGGCGGGGCGACGACGTCGATCTGATCCCCATTGTACATCTGGGCGTTGGCGAGCCATGCCACATTCACGGTCTGCTGCTGGCCGCTTGAGTTGTCAATCCGTAGTGATCCGGCAAGAGGTAAGCCTAGCTCTGCCACCGCAGGTATGTCGAGCCGCAGTTCAATCTCGCTTCTGAGCGGGTGAGGCGCAAATACCGGAATCTTGTACGTGCTTGTGATGTCTATTACACCAAAGGGGGCGGAGCTAGGCCCGTGTGTCGTAATCAGTTCTCCCATCTCGTTATCAACCCGGACGATCGACTCCCCACTCTCCTTCTGATAGTGAATCCGTCCGTCCACTGCGACTTCAAACATCGACACATCGAAGTCGGTTACGTCACCGTCGTGAATCGCTTGCACTGGTGCTGGTCCGTTCTGGGCGTTCGTCCAGGAGGCGTTTGAGAGATTTGCTTGCTCCCGCTGGAGCACCGGGGTGCAATCTAGTGCCTGCCAACTCGCACCAGGGATGTCTGCTCGCGTCATCCAGGCCTCGGACCAAACGTGCCAGCCCCACCATTTGTCCCGCATAATCGGGTGCGGCAACCAGACATCGAACCAGAGGAGGGTGACCTTCACGTAGAAGACGTCAATCCAGTCATTCGTTGGTGTCAATACCTCGAACCCTGACTTGAAGTTCGTAATCAGCCGACTTGGGATACCAAGCGTACGCAGGGAGGAGGAGAGGAGACCTGCAAACGTCCAGCACTGCCCATACGAGACCGTGCCGGAGGTGCGGTATTCTGAGAAGATCTGCTCGCTCGTTGTCCAAACATGCGGTGGTGTGCCTCCGTCGTACGGCCCCCCCCATTGGCCCTGAAGCACGCCCGGGTCGCCATCGTTGGCGTTGAGGCGAGGCATTAGGAAACGAGCAACAGCGGCGGGATCGGACCGGCCAACAGCGTCAAGCTGGACCAGCAGCTCCAATGTGCCGAGAAACGTATCCTCGGCACCTTGGGCGCAGTCCCAGGACAGAACTCGTCGATCGCCTGCGCTGGTGGTGTACGAGACATGCTGACTGCGAGCCTCCAGATAGTGGTGGCGATCGTTGATGTCGGGCATGTAGACAGCGTCATCAGCCGAATAGGGATTGAAGAGAATCACGACAGGTCGTTGGAACGGCTGATGGACCACATGGTGGTCGTTCTCGTCCTTCACGATGGCGTGGAACGAGTACTCGCCGATTGGTGCCGAGGACGGGATCTGGATCTCCATCTGTACCAGGTGGCGCGCGTCGACTGCCGCCCCGAAGTTCAGGAGGCGGCAGCCCCACTCGTCAGTTGGGATCGTCGTGGCGTAGTAGGGGATCTCGATCCGCTCGGGTGTGCCATCCTCGTCATAGTCGGAGAGGGCGGCGAACTCGACATGCCAGTTGGCCTGGTCGAAGATGTCACGGACGTAGAGATTGACCTGTGCTGTCTCGCAGCGCCGCAGGATCGTTCGCTCCTCCTCCGGCGAGAGGGCATATCTGTCCGTGTGGTGAGCGGCTTCGTTCACGCTGTCAAGCGGATCGATGTCGAGGATGAGCATTTGGCAGACGTGTGCGACATACGTGGGATATTCGGCGTCCCAAGAGATGTTGTAGCAGTCTCGAAAGGCCGACGAACCAAAGTACGAGTTCGCGTCCACGTCGCGCGCGATGCGGACTCCGTCCTCAATCCATGTACCGGTATCGGTGAGACGAAAAACGTAGAAGGCGCCGCATTGGCCCTTTGCCGGATCTATGTGTCCAGGGGCGCCGACCACGGCATAGTTACCGAAGATACCAACGTCTGCGCCGAATCTGCTGGAGTCACCCGCAAGTGAACCGGTGAGCTTCGCATGCTGTATCCAACCTCCACCCGTGTTCTCGAAGACGTACACAGCTCCCGAATTGTACGCGATGTCGTCGTCCAAAGGGGCACCGACCCAGATCCAGTCGCCGTACGCTGCAACAGATTGGCCGAATTGGTGGCCAACTTGTGCATCCAGCGCGATGAGCTCGGAGGCCAGTGACCACGTCGCGTCTTGGTTCTGCTCAAAGACGAAGGCAGAGCCGATAGCATTGTTGTCTGTGTTTTCTTCATTGACCACTACGGCCACGCCGTCGGCAAGACACAGAGCTTCACCGAAATTCCTGCCGACATGATCGTCGTCGGGCGAGCAGATGGTGTCTTCCTCGATCCAGTTGCCGTATGCGTCCCGCCGAAAGGCATACACCGCGCCCGTGACAAGAGTGCCGTCGCAGTGGCGGGCAACTGGTGTACTTATGAGAGCGGTATTCCCTTCAATCGCGACCGAGCACCCGAAGTACCTACCGACTCCGGGATCGGAGGGAGTCAGTTTGGCCTCTTGGCTCCAACTACCTGTGCCGTCGCGTCGAAAGACGTACGCGGCTCCAGCAAGCTCGTAGATGAGTCCATCGGGGGTCTCGTAGTCCTTGGCCTGGGCCCCGACAAGAGCCAAGTTGCCACAGATGGCGACGGCGACACCGAAGCGGTCGTAGGGAGCGCCGTCGCTGGCCAGCAGTTTCGCCTCTTGCGTCCAAGTACCGTCAGTGTTGTGGCGAAACACGTACGCCGATCCTGAGTTGGTGCCGTTGTCGTCATCTCCTCTCGCACCAATAACCGCGTACCCGCTCTCGTATGCGACGCCGCCCGGGTAGCCAAAGTCATCCCCGGCCGCACCATCCGCCGCCTCTAGCTTCGGTTCCTTGTCCCATTCCGGCACATCCAGCTGCGCCTCGAGTGCCGAGCCTGTGTTCAACAGCGCGCCCAGGAGCGCGATGCCCGTTCGGATCCTCATGACATCCTCACTTTCTTGTTGTGCAACTTCCTGCCCACAGGGGCCCCATTGATCAAGACGCCATCTGACCTGCGGCTCCGCCAGCACGGTCATTAGGCGAGTGTTGCATCCAGTATACGCACTTGCTCAGGGGGGGGG
>SWCB01005784.1_pt1 | contig 14814 bp, 13 predicted proteins | sample 4692901 | NCBI WGS metagenome assembly SWCB01 (sample SAMN10267276, study PRJNA491770) | bioreactor metagenome | isolation source: DHS bioreactor inoculated with subseafloor sediment | place: Japan: off Shimokita Peninsula | collected 2006-08 | reverse complement strand
AACGATTCTAAAGATATAATCGCTCATACCCATACTTTCTACACGTCGTTCTAAGTCAAGTTTGACGGCATTTTCATAACCTGAATAGGTTTGAATAATGTACCATCTGACCTTTTGACTCATAGAATCCCACCTAATAAGCGGATAATCAAGATATTATATAAAAGAATAACGCCAGTTAAAATGAATAAGAAGATTAAAACTCTGACTGCATTGTCCAAGAATTTTGGCCATCTTGGCCATGTGATTTTCTTTAGTTCAGGTAATGCAGGAATAAAGAATGGGTAAATAACAAGTGCTAAACCAAATAATGAAATAACAAATAAAACCCATGCAAAGATTAATCCATTATTGCCTTCACCTAAAATTGGGAAATCTTCTCTAATTTGTAAAAGTGTATTTCCACTGATGATCATTAAAGCTAATGCAGCTGAAATCGTTGCTAGTACACCTAGTAATAAATTCTCCCATTTATATTCTGTTGTTAGAACTTCTATTAATTTACTTTTTTGTTCTTCACTTTTTTGTTTGATTGCCATATAAGCCTCCTATTTACTTTCCTTATGTAGTGTATGCTTATTACATCTTGGACAAAACTTTTTAATTTCAATTCGTTCTTTTTGTGTCTGTTTATTTTTTGTCGATGTGTAATTTCTGCTCAAGCATTCTGAGCACACTAATATTATTTTTTCACGCATTAAAAAACCACTCCTTGTGGTCATTTATAGCAAGTGTATTTTAACACTTATAATTGACTTATTTTGTACTATTAATTATTATATCATATTTTTATATTTTTCTTTGATACGAAAGATTGCATTGTAAATTTTTTTCGGTTCACATGACAGTTCGTCTGATATCTTTTGAACTGCTTTTTTTTCAATAAAATAATATTGATAAATATGTTTTTCAAATGTTGAACATGAATCAATTAAATCTATGTCATCTTTTTGTTCTTCATAACCAAAACAAGACATAAAATTTGAATCTTCATATAGCATATATTTAGGAAGTTTATATATTAGATGATAAAAATGTCTTCTTAATATCAACTCAAAATATCTTGTAAATGTTTTATTTCTTGATTCATCAAATGTTTCAACAGCTTTAAATAAGGTCAAGATACCTTCTTGAAAAAAATCATCTTTCTCCTTATCTTCAATATGCATTAAATGGATATATTTCCATATAAATTTCTTATATTTTAAAAAGAGGAAATCAAAAGCGATTGAATCATTTTGTGTTCTAATCAAGTACACAAGTTCATAATCGTTCATGATTTTATAGATCATATTAAATCATCTTATACATCATTAAAGCAGCTGCCACACTAACATTTAATGAGTTAATCTTTCCATGCATTGGGATTTTAACCAACATATCACAATGTTTTTTAACCAATGGTCTCATCCCTTCGCCTTCGTTTCCTAAAACGACAGCTAAAGATTTTTCTAATGGCATCATATCATATGTTAATTTTGTGTTCCCATCAGTTCCTATGACCCATACATTGCTTTCTTTTAATTTTAAAATTGCCTGATTGATATTTGATACTAAAATAACAGGTACATGCTCAATTGCCCCTGAGGATACTTTTGCAACTGTTGCATTTAATTGAACCTGTCCTTTTTTACTCATGATAATCCCTGTAAGTTTAGTTGCTTCTGCAGTCCTTAAAATCGCACCTAAATTATGAGGATCTTCAATACCATCCAAAATGATGAATCTTTGTAAATCATCAGTTTTTAGAACATTTTCTAATGTGTATGTTTCATAATCTTTAACATTTGATACTATACCCTGATGATTTGCATTCGAAGTGAGTTCATTTAATCTCTCTTTAGAAACTCGCTCAAATCTAATATCATGTTCTTTCAAAAATGATAAAAATTTATAATCACTAAATTTATGATCAATATACATATTAAAAAATGGTCGATTCGCATAAACTGCTTCTCTAATTACGTTTTTTCCATAAACAATCATCTTGATTCCTCCAGGGTCATTATAAAAAATATCTACCTATAAATCTGAAAATCTTTTGATAAAATAAGATTCAAAAGGCGCATAAGCGCCTTTTTCTTATTGCATATCTGCTAATTTGTTTAAAGTCGTTTTAATAAATGTTTTAATCCATCCAAACATATTTGTCAAAACATACATGAGTGGGAATGTTGCTTGTGCTAATACAATTAGAAGTAAGATTTGTGATACAGTAAGTGGTTCAGCAATCATGATATCTTGTCTAAAGAATGGTGCAAAATCAAAGAATTGCGGTGTCAATAATACTAAGAATAAGAAGATTGCAACCATTAAGATGAATAACGTTCTTCTCATCTTATTAAATGGTGCTGATACTCTAAATAGAACCGTTAAAGAAGTAACAGTAGCTGATAGAACAATTAATGTTGATACAACAATTGAATCCATAGCTAATACGCCTTCAAATCCAAAGATAATTAGACTGTTAATCATAACAACTAATGCACCTGGCAGAGCAGCTTTAATAATATTTAATAAAAACTTACCTTTAACTTGTTTATTGTTTGGTTCTAATGCTAAGAAAAATGATGGAATACCAATAACTAAGTAATCAATTAAAACAAGTTGCGATGGACTGATTGGATAATATCCTGATCTAATAATCGCTACAATTGCTAATAAGAATGAAAACATTGTTTTAGTTAAAAATAGTGTTGATACTCTTTGAACATTATTAATAACTCTTCTACCTTCACTTACAACCTTAGGCATTGATGAGAAATTTGAATCTAATAAAACTAAATGCGATACGTTTCTTGCTGCTTCACTACCAGAAGCCATCGCAATGGATGTGTCAGCCTCTTTTAAGGCTAGGATGTCATTAACACCATCACCAGTCATTGCGACTGTACGTCCGTTATTTTTCAGCGATTCAATTAACAATTTCTTTTGATGTGGTGATACGCGTCCAAAGACAGTATATCTTGAAGCAGATCTAACAACTTCTTTATCTTGCAGACCTTCCAATGATATGAATTTGTCTGCGTTATTAATATTTGCTCTTTGTGAAATTCGAGATACTGTTTGTGGATTATCCCCTGAAATAACTTTAACATCAACATTATGAGATTTAAAGTATTCAATAGTTTCTATCGCATCAGGTCTGATGGTATCCTCAATCATAATTAACGCGATTGGTTTTACTTTTCCTTGAAGTTTGTTATCAACAATTTGCTCATCAGTATGACCAACAACTAATACACGATATCCTTCAAGTGATTGTTTGTCGACTTCAGATGCAATTTGGCTAAATCCATCTTTAATTACAAATTCAGGTGCACCAATTGCAAATGTTCCATATCTATCAAATTGTACTGCACTATATTTTCTTGAACTAGAAAATGGAATGATTTCTTTATATCTATATCGCTTTGCGGTTCCAAATCTTTCTTTTAATGCTTCAGATGTTAAATTCGTATCATTTTGAGCGTTTAACATAGCTGAAACAACATTTTTTAAAGTAACTCCTGAATCATTTTTATATTCAATAATACTTTTTACTGTCATTGTACCATCAGTAATAGTTCCTGTTTTATCTAGGCATAATGTATCAACTCTTGCGAGCATTTCAATACAATATAACTCTTGAACAAGTGTATTATTTTGTGCAAGTCTAATAACGCCTACAGCTAAAGCCATTGAAGTTAATAAGAATAATCCTGATGGAATCATTCCGATCATGGCACCAGCAGTTTTTATAACAATTTGTTGATATTCAGGTGTTCCTAATTGTTGAGCAAATGTTATACCTGCTGCCCATTCAACTTGTGACCACATTAAATAAAACAATGTTGCAGCTAGTGGTAAAATCAGTGCACCAACTGTACGTATAATTATTTTTAGGGATCCTAGTAAATCTGAATTTGGTTTCTTATATTTTTTAGCTTGATTCGTTAATTTTTGAATATATATATCTTTACCAACAGCAGTAACTTGAGCATGGCACGATCCTGATATAACAAATGATCCCGAATAAAGTGTATCACCTTTACGCTTGATAATTGGATCAGATTCACCTGTTAATAAAGATTCATTAACTTCTACTACACCTTCTCTTACTACAGCATCTGCGGGAATTTGTTTCCCAGAACTTAAGAATAAAATATCATCAATAACAACATCAAATACACCAATTTCAACTTCATCTGAATCACGCTTAACAATAGCTGTTGGAGCTGATAGAAGTGATAATTTATCAATAGTTTTTTTAGCTCTTACTTCTTGTATGATCCCAATAGTAATATTAGCAGTAATAACACCCATAAACAAGATATTAGTAACACTTGCACCTACAGATATTAACCAGGCTGCAATACCAAAGTTTAAGAAATTAAAAAATGTAAAAATATTAGATGTTATAATTGTCGGAATACTCTTAGAACTACCAGTGTCACTTATATTTGCAAGTCCTGCCATTTGTCTAAGTTCAACTTCTTCTGAAGTTAACCCTAATTCTATTTCTGGATTATAGCGTTCAACAACTATTTCATCTTTGCTTTTTATTTTTCGATCAACATTAAGACTTTCTTTTGGTTCATCATCAAGTGATACATGAAGACCTAGTGGATCGCCCTTCATTTTTATCAAATCATCTTTGATAATCGTTTTAGGTCCTTTTTGTTTTTTTGACCCATTGCCATCAATTAGCTCTTTTAAGTCTTGAGATTGATTTTTATTCAATTTTTTATTAACTGTTTTTTCCATTCAAATCTCCGCTTTCAATTAGTTTAATGGCTTTTATAATTAACGCATCACATCTATCTTTATCTTCTAAGTAAAGTCCACCAATTAAAGATTCAAAACCTGTAGCTTGGTGATATGTTTTAGCGTCTGTATTTTTTCTTCCAGGTCCGCTTGCGTTTCGTCCTCTTTTATAAAGTGATAATTCATCTTCATCAAGTTCATTGTATTCAATAAACGCCATCACAATTTTAGATTGTGATTCACCTTGAGTATATTTTATCGCAGTTTTGTGTAATTGATTTACATTTGTGATTTTTTTATCAATGAGATATCTTCGAATAAATAATTCATAATATGCGTCACCAATATATGCTAGTGTTAATCCGTTCAATTACATCCATCCTCTTTTACTTAATTGATCTCTTAATTGATCTGCCAATTGGAAGTTTTTTTCTTGTCTTGCTTCTTCCCATTGTCTATACATAATTAATGTTTCATCTCCAAGTGAATATAATGGCATAATACCCAAAATATCTAAAATTGTTTTAGTACTTTGATAAAGTATTGAAACTCTATGAAGATCTTTTTCTTTATTAATCTGTTTTAAGATATCATAAATCAAAGTGATAACATTTGGTATATTGAAATCCTGATTCATTATACCTTTAAATTCATTCATTATACTTTCATCTACGTCTTTTATCTCTATATTCTCTAAAGAAAGCATTAAAAATGCTTTTTTTAGTGTTCTTTTTATTTTATCATATTCTTTAGAAAATTGTATCATCAAATCCTGTGTATAATTGATGGGTTGACGATAATGATGATTAATCATCAATAATCTAAATGCATATGGATCATATGCTTCAAGTAAATCTTTTACCGATGTAATATTTCCAATGGATTTACTCATTTTGACTTCATCAACATTAAGTCTTCCAACATGCATCCAGTACTTAGCTAAATGATGATGGTCATGCGCAACTGTTTGAGCAATTTCATTTTCATGATGAGGAAATTTAAGATCACTACCTCCACCATGAATATCAATTTCTGTTTTAAATATTTCATGATTCATAACAGCACATTCTGTATGCCATCCTGGTCTTCCTTTACCCCAAGGACTGTCATAATTTAAACCTTCTGTTGTATTTTTCCATAGACTAAAATCTCTAGGATTCTCTTTTTCTTGATCGAGGTCAACTCGAACACCTTCATTTAATTCATCCATGTTTTGCTTGCTTAAAATCCCATAATCATCAACCGATGTTACTCTAAAATAAACACCACTAGATGTTTGATAAGCTGAACCTATCTCAATTAGTTCAGCAATATATTTAATCATGAATTTTACAAAATCAGTAGCTTTTGGAAGCTCATCTGGTAATACAGAACCTAAAGATAACGTCATATCAATAAATCTTTTTGTATAATCATCTGTTAATTCTTTTTCCGAAATTTTTAAGGCTTTTGCTTTCTCAATAATTTTGTCATCAATATCAGTGATATTACTTACAAAATGTACGTCATAATCAAGATAGTTTAAATATCTTTTTACAACATCAAAAAATATGATAGGTCTTGCGTTTCCTAAATGTATATCTCCATAGACAGTAGGTCCGCAAACATACATATTAACCTTGTTCTTATTGTGTGGCTCAAAATTTTCTATGTTTTGAGATAATGTGTTATATATTTTTAGCATATTTTATAGACCTCCTCTTTGTTTTATTATAATAAAAATGATGGAAAATAACAAGGAAACAACGTATATTTTCAAAATTTTATGATTTGGCTTTATAAAAGAATAAACCACCCTTTGATATGGGCGGTTTTTATGAATTGACTTGCTTTCTTAATGCTTCAAGTATTTCTACCATTGCCCAAGTGTCTTGTTTACAATATTCTAATAAATCTTGATACGTTTTATCAAACTCTTTTTTCTCCATGTAAGGAAAATTCGCATATGCAACAAGCGCATCAGTACCATTTCCTATAGGCATGCCATCATATTTTAAGTGACTAAATACAGGTAATACTTTTTTAATTGAAAAAGAGCCATTTAAATCATTATGGTAGTAACAAAATCCATCTGATTGTTCTTGATCAAAGCCTAAATTTGTAAAAAACTTCTTATTTCCTTTTACAAAATCCATGAGATCAACTAATCGATCTACCATATCTAACAGTCTTTTTTGATGTTCTGGAAATAGTTTAGCCATTTCTTTTAATCTGGTTTGTTCAAAAGATTGATTATAAACCATTATGGATCCACCATCTTCTTTAATAATATCTAACATAGTTTCAACTAATTCTCTTCTTAAATCATCATGAGTTTTTGCGATAAATCCATAATTATCATCATCTTTATCACATATGCCTGGTTCATGTTCTACGTGTATAGAATATTGAAATAATGATTGTGTATATGGTGTTTCCCCTTTAAATCTAGGCAAAGGACAAGGAAATGTTTCAAAATCAAGATGATATATTGGATACTTAAGTGACTCTATTGCAGCTTTTATTTTATTTTTTTGAATAAAAGGTTCTTTTGAATCCATAACTTGTCTTTGTACTTTATTTTTTTCTCGATTTAACCATTCATATGGTACATCGAAAGCTGTTAAATAACCTTGATTGATCAAATCAAATCTATCATGCTTTTCTCCAAATTCATCTTTAAATCCATGATGTCCATCAATATATGTGAAAATTGAGTTTTTAGCGGGTATATCTTTGTAACAAATTGGATAAAAAATGCATTGTCTAGAATCTTTTCTTTGGCAATGTGAACCTAATTTTACAGGGTTGGCATTCATTTCATCTAATCTGTCCATTACTATTTTTTGATCTTTTTCAATAATTGGCATGAGTGTTTCGATAAATTTTGTGACATCAATAAATGTAATCAAATCATCACTATAAATGGGTTTGTTTTCTGCATCTACTAATCCTTGATGCACATATTGACTATTTAATACACCTAGATAGTATTTTACTTTTTTATCAGTTTTTAGCGTATGTTCTAATACATATCTTTGATATGCAATATCATAAAAATATCTGCCTTCTTTTGTTAATCTATCTTTTAATCTTTTTAATTTTTTATGATATTTATCATTCACTTCTAATCCTAAATCTTCTCTTAACATCAAAATCGATTCTGGACTGTATTCAAAAATGCTTACCTTATCATCATTTAATTTAAATGTCATATCTAAAAATTTCTTAGATGTTGTTGCCTTAACCTCAAATACACGTATGGTATCTTTATCTTCTTGATAACCATCTAAAAAACAATAAAATCTATACCCATCAACTTCGTATTCAAATCTTTTTTGATCAAATGTATCAAGTGCATAAATAGTGTCTCCTTTAAATTTACGCTCTATAATCCGTCCACTAATCATTTCTATTTCATTATAATATTTAAGCATCGTCTCCATTTGCGGATTTGATTGAACTAAAATATCTTCATCGTTATCATCTGTCATTGAATCAAGAAGGATATTTATTTTGGCTTCATTTTCTTGGCTCATTAATTCTTCTAAATCATCCTCGTTAGAAAAAGAAACCACAGCTTTATTTTTTTCTCTATGGATTTCATCTAAAGCAGGATATCTATCGCATCTTATATAATTAATAAATCTTGTTTTTGAAATTAACATTTTTTATCCCTCCAAACTCTATTATAACATGCTGATAAAAAAAATACGGCACTTAAAGTGCCGCAAATTATTATTCTGTTAAACTATCTAAAATCCATTGACTTGTGAAATATGCTTCTAAATCAGTAATCTTATTGATATTAGATTCTGGAACTTGTGAGACGCCGTTAACAGATAAATTTTCTGTTCCGTTAACTCCTTTATCACTTGCAACTCCAAAGCGGTTAAATCCAAATATTTGAGATGCATCTAATATTACATCATCAGATATTGTTAGTACTATTTCTCCACCATCAAGTCTTACAATTTGATTAGATGGTTTGTTTGATTCATAAAAACCGATTAATCCTCCAACTCGAAATTGTTTCACAACATCAGCTTCAAATTCATTTTTTTCATGGTCTACATAAATAGATCCACTAAAATATCCATTTGATACACTATCATTTGCCTTACCAATTAAGCCACCAACAAATAAAGTATATGTTCCTTTATCTGTATCTACAAGTGTATTATAATTTAGAGTGACATTTAGATCGCCTGTACTAATGATATTTGATATTTTAGCACCTGTTACATGTTGTGCTACAACTCCACCTATCATGATGGAAGAATTATCATCTCTAATATTTGTTCCTTGTAAGCTAAAATCAATGTTAACTTCACTATTTATTTCACTTAAATCAGAATATGCACCTATTAATGCTGCTGCACCACCAATTTTAATCGTACCAAATGAAGTGGATAAAAGTTTAATCTCTGTATTGATAATATCTACATTTTCCATAGCTCCTCTATATTCACCTGCAACTGCACCGACATATGCTTGTATTGTCGAACCAGTTGAAAAATTAATAGTTGAGTCTTTAATTACTATATTTTCTATTCTAGCAGTTTGACTGGTTACATAACCAGCAACGATACCAACTCTAGATGATGTAGGTGTTTCTAAGGGTTCAGCTAATGTGCCAATTGTTATATTTTCAAAAGTTGTATTTTTAATAACTCCTGATGAAACATAACCAAATATGCCAGTATACATTGATATTCTATCGAAATTGATATTTTTTAATGCATATCCATCTCCATCAAAGACACCACTAAATGCAACACTTGATGTATTAAATCCAGATATATATTCTACACCTGAAAAATCAATATCTTGTCCTAATTTATAATTTCCATTTTTGTTTTCTTTCATAGCGTTAAATTCTTCAACAGTATTGATTATGATTTCTTCTTGTGTTAATGTTTTAAAATCATAGACAGCTATTTCTATTGCATCTCTACCTACAGTTACAATGACTTTTATTGTAAAATCTGTTTCTGATTCAAGACCATAAAAATAGATATCTAATAAGTCGCCTTCTGTTACAATTGTTTTTTGGTTTCTAATATTACCATCAGTATTATATAAATAAACGACTGTTGATCCAGTGATTTCATTATCTTCATCAACAACTTCTATATCAAATGTAATGCTTGTTTGTTCTATAGTTACGTCTTTAAAAAAGGCGGTTGCGCTTGTTTTTGCGCCACAAGCTGCTAAGAGTATTAAAACAGCAGCTGCTATAAATATAAATTTTATTTTCTTCATGATTCACCTCTAAGTTTATCGATTGTATATGTCAATCTTTTTATGACTTCTTCTTTTCCTAATAACGCTAGAGATGCTGGCAGACTAGGTCCGTGCATGTCTCCTGTAGTTGCAATTCTTAATCCCATAAATAATGGTTTACCTTTGGTTTGAGTATCAATACCCGATTGTTTGATTGCTTCTTCAATAGCTTCAACTTGAAAATCAGACACATTTAAATGTTTGTAAAAAGATTCTAATAAAGTAAGACTATTGTTTTCTATCAAAAATTGATAAGCTTCATGGTCTAATCTAAACTCTTGATGGAAAAAGGCATGATATAATTCGGTAATTTCTCCAATATAATTCATACGATCTTGGAAAACTGTAACTAATAATGCTAACCATTTTTCAGACTTAATTTCAATGTTTGCTTCTTTTAAGTAAATTTTAGATTTTTGAGCTAAATCTTCAATTGTTAATTTTTTTATGTACTTACTATTTATAAAAGCTAATTTATCCTTATCAAACATAGCTGGTGCTTTTGATAATCTTTTAGGATCAAATTGCTTAATGATATTTTCTTTACTAAGAATTTCTTTATTTCCTTGTGGTGACCACCCTAATAATGAAATGAAATTAAACATTGCTTCCGGAAGATATCCCATTTTTTCATATTCAGAAATAAATTGTATAACATTTTTATCTCTTTTTGATAGCTTTTTCTTTTCTTCATTGACAATGATTGTCATATGTCCAAAAAGTGGAGCATCCCAATTAAAAGCTTCATAAATCATCAATTGTTTTGGTGTATTCGTGATATGTTCTTCCCCACGTAAAACATGTGAAATTTCCATAAAATGATCGTCTATAACAACTGCAAAATTATAAGTAGGAATACCGTTGTCTTTCATGATAATCCAATCTTCAACATCCTTGCTTTCAAATTTTAAATGTCCACGTACGATATCATCAAATGCATAAGTTTTTTCACTAGGCACTTTAAAACGAATTGCATATGCATCACTATCTTCTCTAAAGTCTTTATAAGCTAATCCTTTTTCTAATAATTCTTCAGCATATTTTGTATATAAATCTAGACGTTCTAATTGACGATAAGGACCGAAATCGCCACCCTTATCAGGAGACTCATTCCATTCTAAACCTAACCAATTAAGATAGTTTAATTGTGAAGCTTCTCCACCCTCTACATTTCTTAAAACATCTGTATCTTCTATTCTAACAATAAAATCGCCGCCAAAATGACGTGCGTATAAATAATTAAACAATGCACTTCTTGCATTTCCAATATGTAGTAGTCCTGTTGGACTTGGTGCATATCTTACTCTAACTTTTTTCATTTCATCCCATCCTTTATGCAGTAATATTATACGATATATAAGGGTATTTAACAATGTTTATATGAATTTATTCATATTTTAAGGATCCTTCATATCCAATGGATAATAAATACTTGTTTACTTGTCTTCTATTTTTAAAAACAACTACTTTATCTTTATACTTTTCTTTAAACAATTTCATAAGTGCTTTTGAGTCTTTTTTTCGACCACTAGATAAGATCCACCATATGAAACTAAAATTAAGTCTTTCTATACATCCATCTGCAATAGAATCACGACTTTTTTTGTGATATTTAATACGTCTTAATATCGCTCCATAAAGACATTTAAATCGATTAAAATCAAATAGGAATAACTGATCACATACATCATATCTAGAAGTTGCTAAATTACGATATTTACCATCAATAATCCATTCATCTTTTTTCATAAATTCTTTAATTTCTGCTTCTACTTTTTTTTGGTCTCTTTCAACCCAATTGGGTCCAAAAAAGATGGTATCGATATGAAGCACATCTATATGATAATGTTTTGAAAGTCGATTAGAAAATGTTGATTTTCCTGAACTTGAATAACCAGCGACTTGTATTTTCATATTACACCTTCTTTTTAAAGAATTTTTTAATATCTATTTTTTGTGTATTACCATGCTTAACCAGTGACATAGTTACAAATGCTAGCGCCATGAATATTGTAGCATATGGAAACAATATTATTCTACCATATGTATCCATAAGAATTCCCGATAGCATTGGAGTAAAAATCTGAGCACCCATAGAAGCAGCATAATAATATCCTGTATATGTTCCGACATTCTTACCTTTAGAAAGTTCAACAACCATTGGATATATGTTAACGCCTGTTAAAGTCCATCCAAATCCAGCTATCATAATGATAAGTGCTGTCAAAATAAGTTGATCTTGTTTAATAAAAACAATAAGTCCCATAGAAATTATTAAAAGAAATATCCCTATTTGCATAGATTTTTTTCTACCAATTTTTAAACTCAATATCCCTAGAGGTAGAATAGTTGCAATTACTATACCTTGTGCAATAATAAATGGTAATTGATAAAATTCCATATTTAACACTTTTGGTAGATAATCAGCAATTTTACTCATCACTGCATTATATCCAAAAAATAATAGAAAAACAGTTGTTAATAGTAAATATAATGATATTCTTTTCTCTTTATTAAAAGATTTTTCTGGGTTTTCATATGGATCACTATCTTTAATATCATAGGCTTTTTCTTTAGCTTCTTTTTCTTTAACTAGTAAAGGTTCTCTTACTTTCCATAAGAAAATAGCTAAAGTGATTAACATGAGCATGCCTATAATAACATATACACTTGCATGTGTATGGTAAGCGTGTTGATTTAAGCCGCTAAAAAGAATAACAAAAACAGAAACCACACCACCTATTGCGCCTAAAAAAGTAACAATCGCATTAGCTTTTGTACGATTTGGTTTTATGGTAACATCTGGCATGAGCGCAATCGCAGGAGTTCTATAGATTGCCATTGAAACAAGTGCTACAAATAAAATAGCTAAAAAAGTATAAAACACTTCAGGATCATTTTCAGTTAGTTCCCAAGCTCTTAATGATAAATATGTATAAAATAAATCTCGAACTCTTGTTTGGTCACCTACAGACAATTCTTGAGCACTATCATCTAAAATAGTAGAAAGCGGTAAGTATATTGTAGATCGCCATTCGCCATAGTCATTTGCACTAATTATACCCGATGAATATGCTCGATCTCTTTCTGTTTTCATGTTATCTATAACCATATACCAGTGAGATTTTAAAGTAATATCTGAATCTTCATCAAAAGCAATATCATAATGTTGTTCGATAACATCAGTTGCTTTTATTTTTTCTGTTTGTCTATAATCTGCAAATGACAACATCATGAAAGCTAATGCTGCTATAACAGTACCTACAATAATATAAGGTGTTCTTCTTCCAAGTCTATGCGTAGACTTATCAGATAAAGCACCAAAAAGAGGTAGTAGAATTACTGCCATAATATTATCAAATGCCATGACAATTCCAGATTCAAATTGATTCAATCCAAATTTATCAATAAGCGTTTTTGCGATTAACATATCATAAGCTTGCCAAAACATTGAAATACTAAAAAATATCAAGCCTACATAAAAAGTTGTTTTGTAATTAAGTTTCATCTGCAACCTCAACTTCTATTTATATATAAATTATAACATGATACAAAAGAAAAGGACCCATAGGGTCCTAATAAAATTAACGTTTTGAGAATTGTGAAGCTTTTCTTGCTTTTTTCAAACCATATTTTTTACGTTCTTTACTACGTGAATCTCTTGTGATCAATCCAGCTGGTTTTAAGATTTTTCTTAATTCAGGGTTGATTTCAAGTAATGCGCGTGTAATACCTAAGCGGATTGCTCCTGCTTGACCTGTAAGTCCACCACCGTTAACATTAACGCTGATATCATACTTGCCTTCTGATTCAGTTAAAACAAGTGGTTGAGTAACGTCCAAACGTGTTGCAGCTGAAGGAATATATTCTTCAAATGGACGGTCATTAATTAAAAATTCACCTTTACCATTAGATAAAATTACTCTAGCTACTGAACTCTTACGACGTCCTGTACCAAAATATTGTACTTTAGTGTTTGCCATGTGTTAAACCTCCAATTTTTCTGGTTGTTGTGCAGAATGTTTATGTTCTGGACCAGCATATACAAAAAGTTTTTTAGCCATTGAAGCGCCTAACTTTGTATGTGGTAACATACCAACTATTGCTTTTTCAACCATACGTGTTGGGAATTTCGCCATAACGTCTTTAGCACTTGTAGACGTAAGACCTCCATTATAGCCTGAGTGACTATAATACATCTTTTTGTCCCATTTCTTACCAGTTAATTTAATTTTCTCTGCGTTTAAAACGATCACATAATCACCTGAATCTACGTGAGGGGTGTAGGTTGGTTTATGTTTTCCTTTTAAAACTGATGCAACTTCAGTCGCTAAGCGTCCCAAAGTCTTATTTTCTGCGTCGACTACAAACCATTTGCGTGTAATCGTACTTTCATTCGCCATGAATGTTTTCATTGTAATTCTCCTTATATTCTTATTTCTTTTAAAAAAATAAGGGCTTTAGTGGATATAAATTTAAAACGTACCTTTGTTATATTACTATATAAATCAAAAATTGTCAACAGTTTCATGCTTTATTATCTTATATTTAATCATGAATAGTAACAAGTTGCTTTTCTAAGTCAACAATGACTTTTTCTTTACTTGATGTTGGGATGTTTTTGCCGATGAAATCAGCTCTAATAGGAAGTTCTCTATGCCCTCTATCAATAAGAATGGCAAGTTCTATTTTTTCGGGTCTTCCATGAAAGTTTATGGCGTCCATAGCAGCCCTAACTGTTCTTCCAGTATATAAAACATCATCAACAATAATGACTATTTTTTTATCTAAATTAAACCCTTG
>SWCB01000851.1_pt1 | contig 14817 bp, 15 predicted proteins | sample 4692901 | NCBI WGS metagenome assembly SWCB01 (sample SAMN10267276, study PRJNA491770) | bioreactor metagenome | isolation source: DHS bioreactor inoculated with subseafloor sediment | place: Japan: off Shimokita Peninsula | collected 2006-08 | reverse complement strand
TATACAGACCAGTCAGTCAATGAAATGATTAAGAAGTTAAACCAAAAGAAATATGTTAATTTTGTGCCGTATAAAGGTATAAACTTAACCAATAAGGGTAAAAAAGAAGCAATCAGAATGATTAGAGCCCATCGTATTTGGGAAGTCTTTTTAACGGATAAGTTAGGAATTTCTTGGGAAGATGTTCATGAAGATGCAGAAAAATTGGAACATGCAACAAGCCAAAGAGTGTTAAACTTGCTTTATGACTTTATTGGTAAACCAGAGTTTTGTCAACACGGTAACCCGATTCCTAATTTACAAGGAGATATTAAAAAAGCTTCTAATTTTAGTCTTGCTTCATGTGAAGTAGGAGATGTTTTCAAACTTACTAGAGTATTAGATTTAAGAGATTTGCTGATATATTTAAATGAAGAGAACATTAAACTCAATGATGAGTTAACCATTATTGAAAAAAACGAGTTTAATGAAATTATAAAAGTTAGACACCATAATGAGCATAAAACGATTTCTATGAAAACAGCAAAAATGCTATTTGGTACTAAATAACTTTAAAAGGAGCGTGTGTCTAAGATGTTAAAAGATGTATTAAGAGAGAATAAAAAACAAATAAAAGCTTATTTAGATGATATACATGGATACGACTTAGCACAGTCTTTTTTAGAACTTTCTGATGAAGAAAAAGAGAAGTTATATACAGTCATTTCAAATGAGAAACTTGCGGATCTTGTCGCTTATTTAGATGCTGAAATCGGTGCACAGATATTTGCTGAATTTGATTTAATCAAACAAAAGAATCTAATTGATTATATGGATCCTGATGATGCTGCTGATATCATTCTAGAATTAGAAGAAGAAGATCAAGAAGCACTCATCCAAACACTTGATAAAGAAAGTGATGTATTATCACTGATTCAATACAATGAAGATCAAACAGGATCTGCAATGACCAATCTTGTTGTAAAACTAGATGTCACAATGGATGTAAAGAAAGCGACAAAAAAAGTCATTTTAGAAGCACCTGATGTAGAAACTATTTCTACTCTTTTTGTTGTTGATGAAAATGACAAATTTATTGGTATTGTAGATTTAAAAAAACTACTTAAAGCAAAGACACCATTAACAGTTAAAGATATTTATGAAGAACATCCTTATGCTTTTGATAAAGATCCTATTATTGAGACCATTTCAAAAATTAGAAATTATGCGATCTATGAAATGCCTATTGTTGATGAGAATATGCACTTATTGGGTATAGTTACTTTAGATGATGCACTTGATATCTATGAAGAAGAAGCAAAAGAAGATTTTGAGATGTTAGCAGCCTTACCAGAAACGATAGAATCTGGTGTCATTAAAACAGCACTTCATCGTATTCCATGGCTTCTCATGCTTTTAGCGATTTCAATTCCGATATCTCTAGTTACCTCATTATTTGAAGAAATTATTGCTGCTGTAGCAATACTAGTTATCTTTCAACCACTAATTTCTGGTTCTGCAGGTAATGTTGCAACTCAAACACTTGCAGTAACTTTAAGAATGTTATCCAAAAATGAAGAAGGTATAAAAAAGAACTCATATCGCGAAATTATCACAGGCATGATTAATGGTCTTATTATTGGTATATTAGCTTTTGTAATTACATTAGTTTTTACAACCATGAATGCATCATTAATAACCAGTCCATTAAGCATAGCATTTGTAGTTGGTCTATCCTTATGGTTAACTGTACTTTTTGCACCTATCATTGCTGTATCTATACCACTGGTACTAAAACTATTTAAAATCGATCCTGCTGTTGCAAGCGGACCTTTTATTACGACCTTAATTGATATTTCTGCAATAACACTTTACTTTGGTCTTGCAACACTTCTATTAGGAGGTGTGTGAGATGCCAAGACATATAAACTTTAAACACAGTGATGCACTTTTAGATAAAGTCTTTGATGCAATTCATGGGTATGACCTTGCACTTTTATATCCTTCTTTAGAAGATATTGAAAAGAAGAGAATGGTTGATCTGATTAAAGATGATAAACTTTCAGATATGTTTGTTGAACTAGAAAAAGATGATCAACTAGACCTTATAACTTACTTAAATCAAGGGAAAACTAAAAAGCTTATCACTAGTTTAGAAAGTGATGACTTAAAAGAATTTTTAGAAGATTTGGACGAAGACACACAAAAACAATATTTAAAATATTTAAGTAAAGTCAAAGCGAAAACAATCGAATTATTATTAACTTATGAAGATGATCATGCAGCATCTATGATGTCAACTGACTTTATCACCATTGATCAACATATGAGTGTTAAAGATGCAACAAATAAGATAGTTACATCTTCAAAAGATCAAGATTATATCGATCATATTTATGTTATTAATGATGAAAAAAAGTGGGTTGGAACTATCGATATTAAGAACTTGATAATCGCAAGACAAGGCCAATTCATAGATGATATTATGGAAAGCGAAGATATCTTCATTTTTGAAGATGATTCGATAGAAAAAGCGATTGATATGGTCCAAGATTATGATAAAAATGCTATTCCTGTTTTAGATCATGAACATCATGTCATCGGAATTATTACTGCTGATGATATATTTGATGAACTAATAGAAGACTACGAAGAAGACTACCAAAAACTAGCATTAATTAGTGAACATACGACATCACTTACATCCATTCAAAGAAGTAAGCAAAGACTTCCATGGTTGTTGATCGCAGTTTTATTAAACTTAGTCACTGTATCCATTCTATCTACTTTTGAAGCAACCTTAGAAGCTGTAACAGTTTTAGTATTATTCCAACCCATGATTCTAGGGATGGCAGGGAATATCGGAACGCAATCATTGGCCGTAACAATTTTAGGTATTCATCAAGATGATTTTGAAAACAAAAGAAAAAAACATGTTGTTAAAGAAATATCTATTGGAGTATTTAACTCAACTATTTTAGCAGCAATCGCATTTTTGTTTGTTTACACATTATTAAGTATTTTAGGAAGCCAAACGGTAAACCCAACAGAAGTTGCTCAAGTTGTAGCATTAGCAATTTTCTTAGCCATGAGTATATCTTCTATGATGGGTGCTTTAGTACCACTGACTTTAGATCGTTTTCATATCGATCCAGCATCTGCATCAGGTCCTATCATGACAACCTTTAATGACATCATTGCGCTTGTTTTATATTTTGGAATTGCAACAATTATGTTTTTATAAAAACATGATTTTATTATGTTATAATAAACACTAGAAAGAAGGTATAAACGGATGGAAAATTATATTAATATCTACAAGGAAACAAGAAAGAAAATCAAAGCTTATGGTTACATGATGTGGCTAATGAGCTGGGACAGAGAAACTGAAGCACCTAAAGCATCTTTAGCCTATAGTGCAAAACAGTTTTCAGTGATTCAAGAAGAATTATATGCAATCGAATCTAATCCAGATTATATGGACGCAATCGAAAAACTTTATGAAAACATGGATCAACTTGAAGATCATGATTTTAAAGTAGAAATCAAAAACGCATATAAAGATTTAAGAATGATTAAAATGGTTCCAAAAGATGAATATTTAGCTTATGGTTTATTAACACAAGAAGGTCCACATATTTGGGCTGAAGCTAAAGAAAAAAATGATTTTGAAATGTATAGACCAACTTTAGAAAAAATTGTCGCATTTAACCAAAAGCTAGTCAAATATCTTGAAACAGATGAACTTAAAGGTTATGATGTTTTACTTGATATGTATGAAGAAGGCTTTGGCGTTAAGGAATACGATCTATTCTTTAATACAGTTAAAGAAGATTTAGCACCATTTGTTTTAGAAGTAACTAAACATAAACAAAGATTTTCAAGAAAATTAACAAAGGGCATTTTCCATATACAAGGACAAAAGGCATTTTCTGAGTACTTAATGGATGTGTTCCATTACGATAGAACTAAAGGTGTCTTAAAAGAAAGTGCGCACCCATTTACATCAGGTGTAAGTAGTGTTGATACAAGAATTACTACAAGATATCATGAGGATAATTTAGCATCTAGTATTTTCTCTACAATCCATGAAATGGGACATGCAATTTATGAACTTCAAAATGACCCTAAATATGATGATACGATGTTACATGGTGGTACAAGTTTAGGTATTCATGAATCAGAGTCAAGAATGTATGAAAACATGATTGGCAGAAGTTATGCATTTTGGAAGATTCATTATCCAAAACTTGTAGAAATATTCCCTAAAGAACTCAAAAATATTACTTTAGAAGAATTCTATCAATATATTAATCGTGCAGAAAGATCATTAATCAGAATTGAAGCTGATGAACTCACTTATGCACTTCACGTACTTGTACGTTATGAAATCGAAAAACAATTAATTCCTGGAAAATTAAAAGTTAAAGATCTTCCAAAACGTTGGAATGGTTTAATGAGTAAATATGTAGGTAAAAAACCATCAAATGATAAAGAAGGTGTCTTACAAGATATTCACTGGTCATTTGGATCATTTGGATACTTCCCAACATACGCTTTAGGTTCAGCATATGCGGCTCAAATCTATCAAGCGATGAACAAAGAAATTAATGTCGAAGAAGCAGTATTAAACAATCAAATCAACTTAATTAATGATTGGTTAAAAGAACATGTACACAAATTTGGTCGTTCTAAGACACCAAAAGAGATTATGATGATTGCAACTAAAGAAGACTTTAAGCCATCATATTATGTTGATTACTTAATCAAAAAATTCACAAACTAAGGAAAAATCATGTTATCTATTCGCTCTTTATACCAGGTTGGTTATGGACCATCAAGTTCACATACCATGGGACCTGCTAAAGCATGTTTAATCATCAAAGAACAATACCCATATATCGAAAACTATGAAATTATATTATATAATTCTTTTGCTTTAACAGGAAAAGGTCATTTGACTGAAGAAGCGATCAAAGATGCATTGTCACCAGCAATGGTGACTTTTTCTACGTCTATTGATGTTAAAAAACACCCGAATACAATGATCATTAAGGGTGTTTTTGATCAAAAGATAGTTGTTGAAAAAGAAGTCCAAAGTGTTGGTGGAGGACGTATCGTCTTTGCTGGAGAAGAAGATCATGATCCTATGATTTATCCACACCACACATTTAAAGCAATCAAAAAATATTGTAGAGATCACAACATGTCCTTATACGATTATGTGGTTATGGTCGAAGGCGAAGATATCAATATCTTTTTAGAAGATATTTGGATCCACATGAAACAGGCAGTCGAAAGAGGTATAGAAACTAAAGGTGTACTTCCTGGACCTTTAAAAATGAAAAGAAAAGCCTATGACTTGTATCATAGACAAAAGGAAAATGAAGTTCCTGAAATTACTGAAAATAGATTAGTTAGTAGTTATGCATTTGCCGTTAGTGAAGAAAATGCTAGTGGTGGTATTATTGTAACAGCTCCTACATGTGGCGCTTGTGGTGTTGTACCAGCAGTCTTATATTACATGCATAAAAAACATAAATTCTTAAACAAAAAAAGAGTGATTAAAGCACTAGCTGTTTCAGGTTTAATCGGAAACTTAATTAAATATAATGCATCTATAAGCGGTGCAGTTGCTGGATGCCAAGCAGAAATTGGTAGTGCATGTTCCATGGCTGCAGCTGCTCATGCAACACTGTTTAACTTAAGTATAGATCAAGTTGAATATGCTGCAGAAATCGCAATGGAACATCATCTTGGACTTACATGTGATCCTGTCAATGGATATGTACAAATCCCTTGTATTGAAAGAAATGCAGTTGCGGCGCTTAGAGCAATTGATGCTTGTGGATTATCTTATTTTTTAAGTGATTCAAGAAAAATAAGTTTAGATACTGTGATTGAAACCATGTATCAAACAGGTCTTGATATGCATGATTCATATAAAGAAACAGCTAAGGGTGGACTCGCAAAATATTTTAAAGAGGATGATAATGATGTTAACTGTTGGTAGTATCATTACAGGAAAGGTAATCGATGTTGATTTTAAAGGACAAGGTGTGATTAAGTCTTATGGCTATGTTATATTTGCACCAAGACTTCTATATGATGAAGTTGCTAAACTAAAAATCACAAAGGTTAAGAAGAGTTTTTGCGAAGCAGAAGTATTAGAACTAATAGAAAAAAGCAAAGATCGAACAAGAGATTCTGTAAACCTAGATGCACTTGATTTACATCATATGGACATAAAAAAACAACATCAATGGCAAATAGATATAACTAAGCAAACCTTATCGAAAATTGCAGATATCAATGTTGATATCGATGAGATCATTCATGATGAACGTGATCGATATTATCGAAATAAATCTGTTTTTCATGTGATTAATGATGATGCCTTAAGATTAGGTTTATATGATGTATCCAAAGAAAACTTAATTGAAATAGATCATTTTGTTTTATCGGATTTAGTATCCAATAAGTTTTTAAAAATACTTTATGATGAGCCTTTTTGTGTAGAAAGAAACAAGCTCAAACATGTCGTTTTTAGAACAAATCAAGAAGGAAAAATTTTAATAACATTTGTATCTAATCATCCTGCTGTAAAAGGTCTAGATGCTGTTGTTGAAAGGCTTAAAAAGGAACCCGAAGTTGTTGGTATCACTTTAAATATAAATGATTCAAGTAAATATATATTAGGTAAGAATAGCATTGATATTTATAAGGAAAATGTCATTATAGAGCGATTAAACAGTATAGATATACCAATCAACGATAGATCTTTTTTTCAAGTAAATCTACCTGTGATCAAAAAGGCATATCAAATCATCAAAGATGATATGAAGGATCAAGATGTTGTCTTAGATGCCTACAGTGGTATTGGTTCAATAGGTTATTATATAGTAGATAAAGTTTCTAAAGTAATCATGGTTGAATCTAATGAACAAAGTGTGCTTTTAGCAAATCAAATCAAAGAAAAATATCATATTAATAAAGTTGATATTTATCGTCAACAAGCAGAAAGGTTTCATGAAGATATCGTATTTAATAAAGTGATTGTTGATCCGCCTAGAAACGGATTGATGCCAGCTTTTATAGATTATTTGATTGAAAGAAAACCAGAGACGATTTATTACTTATCATGTGATGTTAAAACACTATCAAGAGATTTAGGGTTAATCAAAGATATGTATGATGTTTCTAAGGTATATCCGATTAGACTTTTTCCACATACGACATCACTTGAAACTTTAGTCATTATGAATATAAAAAAATAAGCAATCTCAAATTGCTTATTTTTCTTTTACAAACATGTTATATATTTTTTCATGACCAATGGTAGTCGGTCTACCATGCCCTGGATATAGTTTTGTTTGATTTGGTAAAAGTTGATACATCTTCTTAATGCTTTTGACAATATCATCAAAAGAAGAAAATGGTAAATCAGTTCTACCTATGGTTTCAAAAAACAGTGTGTCTCCAGAAAAACATAAATCATGATCAAGATCACAAAGGATAGTTCCACCTTCTGAATGTCCAGGTGTCTCAATGACAGTAAATGTGTGATCTTCTAAATTTAAAACAAATCCATCTTCGATATATGTATCCACTGGTATTTCATATCCTAGTCGATTATAGTTTGAGTCGATAAACCATATTTTGTCTTTTAAAGGAGCATAGACCTTTGCTTGATATCTATCTTTGATTTGTTTAATACCCCCCACATGATCAATATGTCCATGTGTTGCGTAAATTGCAAGAATATTTAATTTATTTTGATCAATAAAATTAATGACTTCATCGCTTTCATAACCTGGATCAATCACGATTGCTTGGCCGTTTTCATAAACGATATAACAGTTGCTTTTATACATACCTAATGTAAATTTTTGAATATTCATTCTATCACCAAATGTAGTATAACACAACTCATTTTTATTATCATATTACAAGCATTATTTTCTAAAAAATTATATAATAACAACGGTAAAGGAAGTGAAATAAATGAAAATAGCAAACAGTTATTTAGAACTCATAGGGAATACACCATTATTAAGATTAAACAATTATGAAAAGCTTGTAGGAGCTAAGGCAGAAATCGTAGTTAAGTTAGAAAACTTAAATCCACTTGCAAGTGTTAAAGATCGTTTAGCATTTGCATTGATAGATAGTATTGAAAAAAAGGATTTAGTTAAAGAAGATACAGTATTCATTGAACCGACTAGTGGTAATACTGGGATAGGTTTGGCTTTTATTTGTGCATCAAAAGGATATAAGTTAATTCTAGTGATGCCTGAAACTGTTACAAAAGAAAGAGTACAAATCGTAAAAGCTTTAGGAGCAAAAGTGGTTTTAACAGATCAAACCAAAGGTATGCAAGGATCCATTGATTATGCGAAAGAGCAATTGAAAAAGCATGAAAACTATATCATGCCACTACAATTTGAAAATTTAGCGAATCCTGAAATCCATAGAAAAACAACAGCTATTGAAATATTAAATGATACAGCTCAACATCTTGATTTCTTTATTGCTGGTGTTGGAACAGGTGGTACAATTACTGGTACTGGTGAAGTTTTAAAACAACATATCAAAGATGTGAAAATCATTGCTGTAGAACCATCAGGATCTCCGATGTTATCTAAAGGAGAAAAGGGACCTCACAAAATCCAAGGGATTGGTGCAGGTTTTGTTCCAAAAGTATTAAATAGAGATGTGATTGATGAGATTATTGCAGTTTCAGATGAAGATGCATTTAATACTGCAAGATTACTCGCAAAAACCGAAGGTGTTTTTGCTGGTATTTCATCAGGTGCTATTTTATATGCTGCAACCAAGATTGCACAAAAAGAAGAAAATAAAGGAAAGAGGATAGTTGCGATTGTTTGCGATACTGGTGAACGTTATTTATCGACAACTTTGTATGAATAATCATGTTTTTTAAATGTACAGTTAAAGATGTAAACTCAGCTAAAAAATTTGATCCAGCAGCACCAGGTTGCTTGATGTTGTTTTTTACATATCCTGGGGTGATAGCACTTAGAAGACATCGAGTTGCACATTTCTTTTGGAAGAAGAACTTAAAAACCATCGCAAGATTCATCAGTTACAGAACTCGAAGAAAAACAGGTATTGATATTCATCCAGGCGCTACCATTGGTAAAGGTGTATTTATCGATCATGGGATGGGAGTAGTTATCGGTGAAACAGCTGTTGTTGGAGATCGTTGTGTTATCTATCATGGTGTAACATTAGGTTCCAACACCTTCGAAAAAGTTGATCGTCATCCTAAAATAGGAAATGATGTTATCATTTACGCGAACGCAACTATTATTGGACCCATCCATATTGGAGACCATAGTATTATTGGTGTTCATGCAGTCGTTGTCAAAGATGCTCCAGCACACAGTAAATTGATTGGTATTCCTGCACACAAACATCAACATTAAATCATCCTTTCTGGATGATTTTTTTATTATTTATAATCTTATTTATATCTTTATTAAGCCATAAACAGCGTATTTATTATAAATATGATTGTTATTTATAATCTTTATCGTTTTCTTTGAAAAATACCAAATTAACTCATAAAATATTCATGATTGGTATTTTTAAGGAGGCTTTCAATGTTTGTAGTAACTAAAACATTTCATATTGAAAAAGAACATACTGAAATGTTTCTCAATAGATTTAAAGGTAAGAGCCCATTGTTTAAGTTCAATGGATTCATCAAAAGACACATCATGGTGAGTAAGAAGGATAAAGTATATGATCAGATTCGATTAGAAGTGTATTTTAAAGATAAAAAAGCATATTATCTTTGGGAAGGTAGCCCTGAACATATTGCTTCACACAAGAAACCACAAGAAAAACCTAAGGGTATACTGAATATAGAACACTTAACATATGAGGTTGTTCAAATTGATCATTATGAGGGCATATAAAAGACCACTGCTCATTGTGGTTTGGATCATTTTAATAGTATTGTCTTTAAGAATAGGTGTTTTGGATTTCTCGTATAAAAAACTTTTTTCACTAGATGAAGAAGCACTTCGTATTTTATGGATTTCTAGAATTCCAAGAACAATTGCGATTATCATTGCTGCATCTTCAATGAGTATTGCTGGTTTGATTATGCAATCAATCAGTAGGAACAAATTTATTTCGCCATCAACAGCAGGAACAACAAATGCAGCAATTTTAGGCGTATTAATTGGATATCTGATTATGGGGAATCAAACTGTTTATGTAAGAACTTTGTTTGCATTTATATTTTCTCTAGCACTAACAGGATTATTCATGTTGATGTTAAAAAGAATTAAATTTAAAAATGTCATTTATGTGCCATTAATAGGGATGATGTATGGGGCACTCATATCAGCAGTCTCTACATTCATAGCACATCGATATCAAGCTTTGCAATTTCTGAATACCATTGGTGTTGGAGGTTTTGCCAACAAAGCTATTGGAACTTATGAACTCCTTTATCTTGTGATTCCAGCAATCATCTTAGCTTTTCTTTATGCAACAAGGTTTTCAATTGCAGGAATGGGTGAAGACTTTGCTAAAAATTTAGGTGTTTCATATCAATCGGTTATTATAGTTGGTCTAATCATTATAGCTGTTGTTTCATCATTAACTTTTGTGATGGTAGGGTCACTTCCGTTTATCGGTTTAGTCGTGCCAAATTTGGTTAGTTTTTATTATGGTGATCATGTTAAGAAAACAATATTTGATATTGCAATCTTTGGTTCATCATTTGTATTGTTAAATGATATTATCTCTAGAGTAATTGTATATCCATATGAAGTTTCTATAAGTTTCACAATGGGAATTACTGGATCTCTCATCTTCTTATGGATCTTGTTTAGGAGGATGAATCATGAGACAAGATAAACGATTTATAATCATGGCGATAATTGTCATATTAGCTGTTCTATCATATCTGTTCTTTTGGATGATTACAACAGACTATCAGCTTTTTCCTAGTGATGTTGCACAAAGAGAACGCATGAGACAGGCGATTATGAACATTGTAGAAAGACGTTCATATCAATTAATCGCGATGATCATATCAGCGATTTTAATTGCAACAACAACATTATCATTTCAAACACTAACTAACAATCGCATTTTGACACCAAGTTTGATTGGATTTGATGCTATATTTGTTACATCACAAACAGCAATTGTGTTTTTCTTATCAGAGAATAGTCTATTTTATATGAATCCTTACTTGAATTTTATCATTTCAGCAACACTTATGATTGTTATTTCTTTATTGATGTATAGAATCATTTTGAGAAAAAATAAAAATAACATCATCTTCTTATTGCTATTTGGTCTAATATTATCAACATTATCTAGAAATTTTGCAAGTTTCTTACAGACAATCATGGATCCAAATCAGTTTCAAAGTGTAGCAATTCAAACTGAAGTTACAATATCAAACATGAATACCTCAATTATTTTACTTGTTACACCATTGATGTTAATCATTATTGGACTATTTGTTAAGGAGTTCAAGTATTATGAAGTGATGAGTTTAGGTGAAAATCAATCCATTGGATTAGGCGTGGATTACTATAAAAAACTCAATATCAGTTTAATCTATATTGCTGTTGCTATGAGTATTTCTACAGCTCTAATAGGACCAATCTCTTTTCTGGGTTTAATTGCTGTTAATGCATCACGAGAAATACTTAAGACTTATAAACATGGACAATTAGCAATAATGTCAAGTTTTATAGCTATTATCATGATTGTCTTAGGACAAACAATTATTATAGAACTGGGATACACAACAACAGTCACAGTATTAATTTCATTAGTCGGTGGTGCATATATGATATATCTGATACTAAAGGAGAATCGATTATGATAGAAATAAGAAATATTTCACAAGCATATGGAGACTTTAAAGTCTTAAAAGATATTAACTTAATCATTCCAGATGAAAAGATCACAGCCTTAATTGGTGCAAACGGTGCTGGTAAATCAACACTTTTAGGTGTTGTATCAAGACTATTACCATTTCATGAAGGTGATGTATATATTGATGGAAAAAATATGAAAGAACTAAAACATCAAGATATCGCGAAGAGCTTATCTGTACTGAAACAAACCAATCAACTCAATATTAGAATTACCATTAAAGAACTTGTTACATTTGGAAGATTTCCACATAGTAAATCGCGATTAAAAAAAGAAGATGAGATAAAGATTGATGAAGCAATCACTTATATGAATCTTAAAGATTTTGAGCACAAGTATTTAGATGAGCTATCAGGTGGTCAAAGACAAAGAGCTTATATTGCTATGATATTAGCCCAAGATACCAAATATATATTACTTGATGAACCGCTTAACAATTTAGATATGAGATATGCAGTTGAAATGATGACGATTTTACAAAAATTAGTTAAAGATTTCAAGAAAACTATTGTAGTGGTCATGCATGATATCAATTTTGCTGCTGCTTTTGCGGACCATATTGTAGCTATGAAAAACGGTGTTGTTATTGAACAAGGCGACCCAAATTATATGATGGATAAAAATATTTTGGATCACGTATTCGATCATGATTTTTGTATTGCAGGCTTCCAAGGTAAAAAAGTGTGTATTTACTATAATCATGAAAAAAACCCAGTCAATCAACACATTGAACAAACAACAATCATACAAGACAACAGTCTAGAATAGGAGAAAAAAATGAGAAAATTATTATTATTAATATTTATAGTATTAAGTATATTCACTTTAACTGCTTGCCAAAATGAACAAGAAGGTGATCATACAAAAGACTTTGAAAGAGAAGAGGTTTCAATTACTCAAGAAATAACAACTGGTGCTAATATAAACCAGACCCAAGATGGTTTTGAAGGTGGACAAAAACAAGAAGTGACCAGTACATTCTTATCAAATCCAAAACATGTTGCGATTTTTAGTTATGATGCATTAGACATATTAAATTATGTTGGTTTAGAAAATACATCCATTGAGATGATAGGCTTACCGAAGAGTAATATACCAGCGTATCTTAGTGCATTTAATACAAACACATATAAAAATGTAGGAACTCTATTTATGCCAGACCTTGATGCACTGGATTTGTTTAATCCGGATTTGATTATCATTGGTGGACGAACAACACGCTCTTATGATTTGTTAGCTGAACAATATCCAAATGCAAACATATTAGATGTGTCTTTAGTATATGGCGATTATATGGAAGGACTAGAAAGAAATGTAGCAAATTTAGCGAAAATCTTCCCTAGTATAGCTGAAGATCTCAATACGGAATTAGATCATATTAAATCAGAAATTACTACATTAAGTGAAATCACAGAAGCATATGATGCCTTGTTTATTTTAGTTAATGGTGAAACATTATCATTCTTTGGTGCAGAAGGTCGTTTTGCAGTGCTTTACGATGAGTTTGGATTTATGCCTTCAGATGAAAAAGATGATGGTGGTGAAACGCATGGTGAACTTGTTGGATATGAATATATCGCAGCTGTAAATCCAAGCATTATTTTCTTAATGGATCGTGGTGCTGCTATTGGCAATGAGTCTACAATCTCAAGTGTTTTAGATAACGCCTTAATTAAAAATACAACAGCGGGTAGTAACAATGATATTTACGAACTTGATGGTACAGCTTGGTACATATCAGCTGGGGGATTTGAGTCGACTTATACAATGATAGAAGATATTGAAAACTTTACATCTACAAAATCATAAATAATTAGATTTGATTATTTAGAATCATTGACAAAATCATAAAAATTTGATATCATAAATTGAATTTTAGGAGGGTACTTATGATTTGGGTAGATTGGATCGCAATTATCTCGACAATCCTACTGATCATCGCGGTATTATTACAGTCATCTGACGATAATATTCAAGATGCATTTAGTGGAGAAAAATCAGAGTTATTTAAAAATAAAAAAATACGTGGTATGGAACTATTCTTAACACGTGCATCAATCATTTTATCAGTATTAATGGTTGTGTCAGTTATATTATCAAATAACTTGAGATAAGTTGAAATGGAAAAACAAAGTGTTTCTGATGAAACGCTTTTTTTCGTAGAAGGAGAGATTTTATGCCACAAAGATATTTTATAGATGATCATGCTTTTGAACATAAACTGATTACCGGCAATGATGCACATCATATCATTAAAGTTATGCGAATGAAGCCTAACGATCAAATGATCGTATGTAATAACAATATATGCCATATGGTACATATCACAAAAATTGATCAACATGTTGAATTTGCAATTGATGAAAAGATGCCTAGTAAAGAGGTTTTTGATGTCACACTCATTCAAGGATTACCGAAGGGATCTAAGATTGATACAGTTACAAAATACGCTACTATTTTTGGTGTTTCAAAAATCATTTTTGTTGAAATGAATCGCTCGATTTCAAAAGAAAAAAATGTCGATAATAAGCTTAAACGATTAGAAACGATTGCCAAAGAAGCAGCGGAGTTAGCTCATCGCTCAAATGTGCCAAGTATAGAATTCATTAAAACGTTAAAAGAAATAAATATGAAAGATTTCAAATTGATTTTGGTTGCTGATGAAAATGAAAAAACAACCTATTTAACTGACATCATTTCAAAAGCACATATCAAAGAAAAAACTGCACTCATTATCGGACCAGAAGGTGGCATTACCGATCAAGAAAGAAATTATTTTAAAGACCAAAAATCACACTTTATTTCGCTTGGAGATAACATTTTACCTACCGAAATAGCGTCTTTATACGCATTATCGTATTTCTCAATCAAAAATATTGAATAATTTTGACAAATCTTAAAAAA
>SWCB01004188.1_pt1 | contig 14835 bp, 14 predicted proteins | sample 4692901 | NCBI WGS metagenome assembly SWCB01 (sample SAMN10267276, study PRJNA491770) | bioreactor metagenome | isolation source: DHS bioreactor inoculated with subseafloor sediment | place: Japan: off Shimokita Peninsula | collected 2006-08 | reverse complement strand
AAAGGAAGCTATACTCTAACTATTATTACAGTTCTGAGTATACAAGATTACTATGAAAAATACACACATCATTGATATTGTACATCATCTAATGCGTGCGTATATTACCAAAAATGATATTGTTGTAGATATGACCATGGGCAATGGTTATGATACTTTATTTTTAGCAAATATTTCTAATTTTGTATATGCATTTGATATACAAAAACAAGCATTAGAATCAACTCAAAAAAGGTTAGATGAAAACAACATAAATAATACTAAGTTAATCCTTGATTCTCATGAACATATCAATCAATATGTGACTCAATATAAATATGTTATTTATAACTTGGGATACTTACCTAATGGTGATAAGTCGATTACAACAACATCTCAAACAACACTAAATTCTTTAAAAACAGTCTTGAAAACGATTGAAGAAGGCGGTATAGTATTTATGGTCATATACCCTGGGCATGAAGAGGGAAAAAAAGAAAGTGATGATTTAGAAGATTTTTTCAAAACTATAGATCACAGGTTTTATAAAGTTGTTAAAACACATTTACCATATCAACATCTAAATCCACCTTATCTAGTGATGATATACAAAAAAGAACTTAATAAAGATTAAGTTCTTTTTTTATAGCCCATAAGGGGATTATGGGAAAGATTATTCTGATTTATTAGAATTATCTTCTTCGTTTTGATAATCTCTGATACGATCTCTCATTTGATCTCGTCTTTGTTCCATATCTTCTCTAAATTGGTTGACTTCATTTTGATGTTCTTGTCTTCTTTGCGTTTTAGCTTCTCTAAAAGATTCTCTTAATGCTTCAGATTGAGTATGGAATTCATCTCTAACTGCTGCCATTTCATCATGGAATTCAGTTTTTAATGCATCTAATTGTTCATTTAAATCAGTTAATGTTGCTTCTAATTCAGTTGCATCTGCACCTTCTTCAAGTGCTGCAATTTGAGCTTCAACATCAGCGATTTGTGTTTCTAATGCTTCAATTTGTGGTACATACTCTTCGATTAATGCATCACGATCTTCATGGAAAGCTGCTCTTAATTCAAAAGCAACATCTCTTTGAGCTTCTCTAGCTACTTTAACGATTTCGATAAGTTCAGCTCTTGTTAATAACAATGCATCTTCAATTAATAGATCATCACTTAAGACAACTGCTTCTTTAGCTAGGAATAAGAATCCCGGAGTTACACCATAGTTTTCTGCTTCTTCTAAAAATTCTGGAGTATATCCTTTATCTTGTGCTCTACCCATTAAACCTTTGTTTTGGAATGCATTGTTCACATGTTCTTTAACCTTGTTTTGAATGCGTTCTTGAATTTGAGCATCTTCGTTGATTGCAGATACTGATACATAAGTTTCAACATCTTCATCAGCAGCTATATATCCAAGTTCTATCGATGTTTCAATAATAAGGTCAATTGCATCTTCCAAATCCATACCAACTAAATCTAGATCAACAAGTAAGACTTCAGCATCTTCATTAAGTGGATTTGCATAAATCACTTTATCTCTAGGAGATACGATCAACTCTATACTAGGATTAATATCTAGTGTTACATAACTATCTTCTGCCTGAGCAGTCGTTGAACATCCCACGATTATACCTACTAAGGCAAATATTGCAATAAAACTTAAAACGAATTTGAATTTTTTCATAATTAATTCCTCCTATTCACTCTATATACAAACCAGACTTGGATTTTATTGGGATTATTATTGATTTTTTTAATTTCCTCTATTTGGCATATTTGGATTGCCTGGTTCATCTCTTTTTGGTGGACCATAAGGTCTTTCTCTTTCAATAATAGATGTTGGTCTATGATCAGGTCTAATCTCTATAATGAATTGCTCGCGATTTTCTTCATCTACCTTAATTAAAATAGATCCTTCATCGATGCTGTTAATTTGATATCTGACATTCATACCTTTTTGATTAGGTAGGGTTTGATCTAATGTAAACTCATAATTACCTTTGGCTTCACCTCTTGTAAATGATAAGTCGACTTGAGCATTATTACTATAAGTGATTATTGATTCTTGTATAATCTCATTTTGATTTAATCGGCGTACGATAAATTCATTCATCATATCACCAACCTGATAGGTTGTAGTAATTTGTTCTTGTTGATTGATATGATATGTCATCACAAATGCTTGTGCATCCAATTCGCCTTCTATATTTAATAGATAGGTTTCATTTTGGGTAACTAGCTCTGTTTCAAGTACATATGCTTGATTTTCATGGTCAATGTTTTGATTATAGTATAATGTGTAAGTGATTTGATCAGCATTTAAATCATAGAATGAAAAACGCATCATGTACTCATATTGTTCTTTGTCAGACTTTAAATATGTTTTATTGAATGCTTCTTGATTCATTAATACTGTTTCAATCATTTCAGAATATTTTAAGACATCATCGATTTGATTTTCTACATAATCATCTTCAGGATTATCATCTACTAAAACAAATGATGTTTCTAGATTTAAAGTTTCATTTGAACCGATAATTTCTGTTGTTGAGATTGCAGAAAGTATAACATGATCTCCATAATCAGAGTCTTCTAGTAAATTGATGCTTGGTGATTGATAGAGTAATGAGATGACAAGGACTATAGATAGTGTTAAAACGAATGTAAATGATGCATACAATGCTTTTAAGTTAAATCTAGGTTTTGCTGATTCAAAAGCGAATTCTGGTTGATTTACAACTTCAATATTTAATTTTTCTTTAAGTTCATTTAAAACATTTGGCACTTCTTTTTCTTGTGCCTTGTTCTTTATCATTTGAATGATTTCTTTATTTTTCATCTATGTCACCTACTTTCGTTTTTAATATGTCTATCGCAGCTTTATGTAACCACAAAACAGTTCCTAATGGCTTTTCCATAATTTTTGCGACTTCTTTAAATTTGAGTCCGTTGATGGTGTGTAACACAACAACTTCTCTTTGATCTTTATTTAAATAATCTAAGATTTTAAAAATATCTTGATCATCATTGTCATTTACCACTTCATCTGAAGGGATAGTTTCAAATAGTTCTTCAGAATGGATTTCTTTTTTATTTCTATTGTAGTAATTGATGCTTAGATTTCTACCAATCGTAGAAAGATAAGCATAAACGTTACCACCTGGTTTAAACTGGTCTATTTTATTAATAAAGTTCATATATGTGTCCTGCATCAAGTCTTTAGCTATATCGTCGTCTTTAACAATTTGTATGATTGAATAATAGACTTGTCTATTCGTCTTTTCATAAAAATCATCAAAATGACGATAATCCTTAGCTTTAAATTGCTTGATAATCTCATTCATGTTAATCTCCATAATATACCCCTTACATCATGTATACAATCTAGAATCCATTTTTATTGGTATTCTATGTATTATTTTATCACTTTAAAAGAAAAAGGCTAATGTTTCCATTAACCTTTACTATTTAGTTTGCTACAATATTGACTAATTTTTCTTTAATCACGATGACTTTTCTAATCGTTAAGCCTTCTAAATGTTTAACCACATTTTCTTGAGATAGAGCTTTTTGTTTAAGTTCATCTTTTGAAATGGTTCTGCTATCTACAAATTTAGCTCTTAATTTACCATTGACTTGCACAACAAATTCAATCTCGTCAACAATCAAATAATCCTCTTTATATACTGGCCAATCAGAATAGATTAACTGTTCGTTTTGTTTTAATATTTCGCTATTAATTTCTTCTGTCATGTGTGGCGCAATTGGATTTAATAGTTTTAAGAATCCTCTTGCTTGTTGTTTAGAGATTTTTTGAACTTTGTAAACTTCATTCACAAAAATCATCATTTGACTAATTGCTGTATTAAATGCTAGTTTTTCATAATCATCTGTAACTTTTTTAATGGTTTGATGATAAAGTGTTCTTAAATCTTTAACTTCATCATTTACAATTTCAAACTCAAACATACGCCATACACGGTCTAAGAATTTTTTAGCTCCGTTTAAACTTTCAGTTGACCAAGGTTTTTCAGCTTCAAGTGGTCCCATAAACATTTCATAAAGTCTGAGTGCATCTGCGCCATGTGTATCAATGACTTCATCAGGATTGACTACATTACCTTTAGATTTGCTCATCTTCGAATGGTCATCACCTAATATCATCCCTTGATTAAAGAGTTTCTTAAATGGTTCTTTATGAGAAATTAAACCTAAATCATATAAGAACTTCGTCCAAAATCTTGCATATAATAAATGTCCAACAGCATGTTCAGTACCACCAATATATAAATCAACTGGAAGCCACTTATCTAAAAGTGCTTTAGCTTCATCTGAATCAAGAGGTACCATCGCTAAATGGTTTTTTAATACATAACCCATGAAATACCATGAACTACCTGCTAATTGAGGCATCGTATTGGTATCTCTTCTACCTTTAATGCCTTTATATGTAACGTTTAACCAATCATGTGCATTTGCAAGCGGTGATTCACCTGTACCACTAGGTCTTATATTTTTTAATTTCGGAAGTTCAAGTGGTAAGTCTTGATCATCAAGTAAATAAATGTTATCTTCTTGATCAAAAATCACTGGGAATGGTTCTCCCCAATATCTTTGTCTAGAGAAAACCCAATCTCTTAGTCTATAAGTATTATGTTTATATCCTAATTTAGTCTTTTCTAAATACTCAATAATTTTTTGTTTCGCATCTTCGTTATATAAACCATCAATAATACCACTATTATAGTGAATACCATCTCCAGTAAACGCGCCTTCTGCTTCCCCTCTTATGACTTCAATCATGTCAAGCCCAAAGGTTTGTGCAAACTCATAATCTCTTTCATCATGAGCAGGTACAGCCATAACAGCACCTGTACCATATTGAACTAAAACATAATCAGCTATCCAAATTGGTACTTTTTTATGATTGACTGGATTAATTGCATAAGCACCTGTAAAGACACCTGTTTTTGATTTATCGATTTGTCGATCAATATCAGTTTTTTGTTTTGTTTTTTCGATATATGCTTTAACATCAGCCATCTCATCATCTGTTGTAATATGAAGCACTAATGGATGTTCTGGTGCTAAAACACAATAAGTTGCACCATAAATGGTATCAGGTCTTGTTGTAAAAACCTCAAACTCATGTTCTGATTGATCTACTTTAAATGTCATCATAGCGCCTTCAGATTTTCCAATCCAATTGCGTTGCATCTCTTTTAAATGTTCAGGCCAATCAAGTAATTCTAAGTCATCTAGTAAACGATCCGCATATTCAGTAATTCTAAGCACCCATTGACGCATTGCTTTTTTAACAACTGGATATCCTCCGCGCTCAGATGTCATTTTACCATCTTTAATCTCGATTTCATCGTTTGCAAGCACAGTGCCTAATCCTTCACACCAATTCACTTCAACATCCTTTAAAACCGCTAATCCATGTTCATACATTTTTTTAAATATCCATTGAGTCCATTTGAAATAGCCAGGATCTGCAGTCGCAAACTCTCTATCCCAGTCTATACCTTTACCAGATTCAATGATTTGACGTTTAAAATTTTCAATATTTTGATACGTAAACTCTCTAGGATCTTTTCCTGTAGATAATGCGTATTGTTCTGCTGGAAGACCAAAAGCGTCCCACCCCATTGGATGTAAGACGTTATATCCTTGCATACGTTTAAAACGACTGATAATATCAGTTGCTGTGTATCCTTCAATATGACCGACGTGAAGTCCATTTGCACTTGGATATGGAAACATATCTAAAACATAATACTTTTCTTTAAACCTGTCATCTTGTGTTTTAAACAGTTTATGTTCGTGCCAATAGCTCTGCCATTTTTTTTCTATGTCTTTAAAATTATAATACATGTCATATACCTTCTTTCGCCATATATCTATTATAATAAAAAAAGCCCTTTTTTCCAATAAAAAAAGGGTATATTTTCATATAACCCTTATTTTTTATTTAGAAGCTTCAATATACTTGACAAGATCCCCTACAGTTTTGATGTTTTGTGCTTCTTCGTCGCTTACTTGAATTTCGAATTCATCTTCGATATTCATAATAAGTTCAACAGCATCGATTGAGTCAGCACCTAAATCTTCAGCTAATCTTGATTCTAGTGTTACTTTTTCTGCTTCAACACTTAATTCTTCTACAATCATTTCTTTTACGCGTTCAAATACCATGTGTAAATCCTCCTTTATATAGCAGTGTTATTATAAGTTATTTTTAAAGTTTTGTCAATCCAAAGTTAATATTTTTTTGATGTTCAAAGTATTATGTGATTTTTTGGTATGAGAACGTTTACTAAAAAATATTTAATAATAAGTATTGCATTTATTTTCAATTGTGTTACAATTATCTCATCGAAAAAAAGTATGGCTATTTCCCAAGATGGAGTTTTAACTCTTGAGCATAAAAGGACAAAGCCACCAGTGGCTTTTTTTTATGATGAAAATAAAAAGGAGAATGATAAATGAAAAAATTATTTTTAGTGGTTGTTTTAAGTCTAATCACTATAACTGCTTATGGATGTCAAAACAGTTCAAATGTTTTTGACTTCATTTTAGATGAGAACTATGATGGGTTTGTTACAATGGCAACTTCTGCTGATTATCCACCATATGAGAACATTGTTCAAGATGAAAACGGAAAAAATACCGTTGTCGGTGTTGATATTGAAATTGCAAAGGCAATCGCACATCGCTTAAACAAAAATTTAAGAGTTGTACATAAAGGCTTTGACTTTTTAGTTGAAGATGTTAGATCTGGTAAAATAGATTTTATCATTGCTGGTATGACACCAACACCTTCAAGATCAGAAATCATTGATTTCTCAAAATCTTACTATACTGAAGATAGTGTTGTTCAAGTAGTACTTATTCACAAGGATGATGCAACTTTATATCAAAGTATTGAAGATTTAAATCAATCAACCATCAGAGTGGGTGCTCAAACAGGATCAATTCAAGCGGAATTTGCTGAAACATTTACACCACTTGCAACAACAAAAATTGTACAAGATTTAAAAGAATTACTAAATAACTTAGAAAACAATCAAATTGATGCATTATTCACTGAAGAAGAGGTTGCAAACACGCACATGAATAATGGTTACGAAAACTTTGTAAAACTGACTTTACCTGAATTAGAAGGATATGAAGGTAATGCTGTAGGCGTTCAAAAAGGAAATACTGAACTTCTTACAATCATTAATCAAGTCATTGATGAATTATTAGCTGATGGAAGTATTACAGAGTGGTTAGAAGTGTATTCAGCATGAATACGCAGTTAAGTTTTTCATTTTTATTAGATTGGTATAGTGTAAGCCTACTTTTCCAAGGTCTTTTGATGACCTTAATCCTAGCTTTTTTAGCAGTCGTTTTAGGAAGTGTTTTAGCACTTATACCTGCATTTATGCGTCTATCATCTAATAAGTTTTTAAGTACACCAGCAACATTTTATGTTGAAATCATCCGTGGAACTCCAATGCTGGTACAAGTTTTACTGATTTATCAACTACTAAACATTCCTCTATTTTTAATTGGGGGTATGGATATGGGAAGTTTTATTCCGGGATTGGTTGCACTGTTAATCAACAGCTCTGCTTATATCTCTGAAATCATTCGAGGTGGCATTTTAGCTGTAGATAAAGGGCAAAGTGAGGCTGCACGCTCACTTGGTTTAAACAGCAAGCAAACCATGTTTAAAATCGTATTACCACAAGCTATTAAGAATATATTTCCTGCTTTAGGTAATGAATTTGTTACAATCATCAAAGAAACATCAATATTCATGTATTTAGGTGTTGCTGAACTTATGTATCAAGTTGGCATTATTAAATCAAGCTCACCTGCAGTAACTGAATTATATATTGTGGCTGGTTTATTATATTTAGCATTAACATTCCCGTTATCTAAAATTATGAACCGAATCGAAAGGAGATTACGCTATGCAGATCAAAGATAATGATATCATTGTGATTAAAGATTTAAAAAAGTCTTTTAACTCAGAAACACATGCATTAAACGGCGTAAATCTATCGATTAAAAAAGGTGAAGTTGTGACCATTATTGGTCCTTCAGGATCAGGAAAATCTACTTTATTGAGATGTATGAACTTAATGGAAGTTCCAACATCTGGAGAAGTTGTATTTGAGGGCCACTTACTTAATATTAAAGATAAAAATATTAATAAACTTAGAGAAAAAATGGGTATGGTTTTCCAATCATTTAACTTATTCCCACATTTAAGTGTATTAGAAAATATAACACTCTCTCCTAAATTAGTGTTAAATACTCCTGAACATGCAGCAAACATCTTAGCTCAATCATTATTAGAAAAAGTAGGGTTGAGTGAAAAAATTAACACTTATCCTAATCAACTATCTGGTGGACAAAAACAAAGAGTTGCAATCGCTAGAGCACTTGCAATGAATCCAGATGTCATGCTTTTTGATGAACCTACTTCTGCGCTTGACCCAGAGATGGTTGGTGAAGTATTAAATGTTATGAGAAATCTAGCAAATCAAGGCATGACGATGGTTATTGTTACTCATGAGATGAGTTTTGCTAAGGAAGTTTCTGATCGTGTGGTTTTTATGGCCGAAGGGTTAATTGTTGAACAAGGCACTCCTGAAGTGATTTTTTCAAAACCTAAAGAAGAACGTACAAAAGCATTTTTAAAAAGAGTAAACGTTATATAAAGAAAAAAGAGGATTTTGTTAATCCTCTTTTTCATATACTCTTCCATATAATTCTGTGAAATGTTTAATTTTATTTTTAAGTTTTTTCGATAAATCTCTTTTTGTTAATCTCCATCGCCAGTTATCACCTAATGTAGATGGGATGTTCATTCTGCCTTCAGATTTCAAATGGAGATAGTCTTGTATTGGAATGATCGCAGTATCTGCGATACATCCTAATGTGGCTTTAATCAGGCTATCAACTTTAGATCCTGATCCCTTATGATTAATATAATCTAAACAATAATTCAAGTCTTCTTCAGGCATCATTTCAAACCAAGATGCAGTTGTAGGATTATCATGTGTTCCTGTATATGCAATAACGTTTCTTGTGTATAAATGTGGAATATAATCACTTTCTTCTCTTGAGTCAAATGCAAATTGTAATAACTTCATGCCTGGAAAACCTGTATATGTTAATAAAGCTCTCACATCATCAGTTACTACACCTAAATCTTCAGCAATAATGTTAACATAACCTAACTTTTCCTTAATAACATCAAAAAGTTTTTTACCTGGTCCTTTTTTCCACTCACCATCAACTGCAGTTTTTTCTCCATATTTAATACTATAGAAATTAACAAAGCCAATGAAATGATCAATACGAATCATGTCATATAATTCCATAGATGATTTTACACGATCAACCCAAAAACTATATTCGTGTTTTTCAAGATAAGCCCAATTATATAGTGGATTGCCCCATAATTGTCCATCAGCTGAAAAATTATCCGGTGGAACACCTGCAACATGATAAGGTAATCTTTCTTGATCTAAATCAAACATTTCTGGATTTGCCCAAACATCACTACTATCATATGAGACATAAATTGGCATATCGCCAATAATTTCTACATGTCTTTCATTTGCGTAAGTTTTAAGTTTAAACCATTGTTCATATGATTTATATTGTAAGAATTGATAAAATTCAGTTTCTTCTTTTAATAGTGATCGATAATGATCTAATGTTTGTTCATCTCTAAGTCTAATTTTATCTTCCCAATACAACCAGGAGTCTCCACCATGATGATCTTTTAATGCCATGAATAGCGCATAATCATAAACCCAGTGGCTTTCTTTGAGTAGAAAGTCCTGATAGGCTTGTTCGCTACGATTAAAATGATTAAACGCAATTTTCAAGATTTTAAATCTTTCTTTATATAACTTGTCATAATCCACATATTGTTCTGAATCAAAGGTTGCTTTAATATCAGATTGTTTAATGAGTTTTTCTTTCACTAAAAAGTCCAAATCAATGAAATATGGATTGTTTGCGAACGCTGAAAATGTTTGATATGGTGAATCTCCATAAGATGTTGGTCCTAAAGGTAAGATTTGCCAGTAAGATTGTTTTGACTCAACTAAAAAGTCAACGAAATCATATGCTTGTTTACCAAATGATCCAATACCGTATGGACTTGGTAAACTTGAAATATGACATAATATTCCCGTTCTTCTCATAACTACTCCTTAACTACCAATACGATTGACTCGTATGGTCTTAACATGATTTTTTGATCTTTATATTTTTGATTCTTATAATTTGATATCAGCACATCTTCTATGCTATAACCTGTCAAATCATAGAATACTTTTTTTCTTGTAAATGAATTGATGATAAGTAGTTTTTGATTATTTAATAATCTTTCATAAACATAGATATCATCTCTATCGATGTCTAACTGATGATAAGTACCATATGTAATAACATCATGATAATTACTATGTCTTCTAAGATCGATTAGTTTTTGGTAATGATGCCATAATGAGTTTTGATTAAGTAGTTGATTTTCAACATTTATTTTCTTGTAGTTTTCATGATATAAAACTTCAGGTTTTACATCAGAAAAACCAGCATAGCTTGAATCATCCCATTGCATCGCGGTTCTTGCATTATCTCTTGATCTAAGTGATGCAACTTTAAGTGCTCTAACTGAATCATCTGGTGTTTTTTCTAGCTCATAGGTATAAGTTGCTTTTGATGATATATCATTGAAATCATTTACATCTTCAAAAGGGTAATTGGTCATACCAATTTCTTCACCTTGATATATGAAAGGCGTGCCTCTCATCATATGCAGTGCAGTCGCAAGCATTTTTCCAGATTCAATTGGATACTTATAATCTCCATATTGACTCATCAACCTAGGTTGATCGTGGTTTAACCAGTTAAGTGGTAGCCATCCACCTTCTTTAAATGCTTCTTGCCATCGATTAAATGTTTCTTTTAATTGCTTAACATTTGTCTTTAATTTTTTTGGATTGGTAACTTCAAATAAATTATTACACCAATTATGATCAAAATTAAAAACCATTGAAAGTTCATTTCTATCAAATCCAGCATATTTTTTTGCTTGATCTATGCTCGCTGATCCACCAACTTCACCTATAGTAAGTGCATCATAAGGTTTAAATAATTCCTTATGCATTTTTTTTAAGTAATCATGCACTTTAGGTAAATTAGAGAACTTATGCCAATCAAGAGGATATTTATCTTTAGATCCTTCTACATCAATATATTCATCACGATCTAAATGAGAAACAGCATCAATTCTAAAACCATCAACACCAAAATCTAACCACCATTTACCAACAGAAATCATCTCATCTTGAACTTTCTCATTTTTCCAGTTTAAATCAGGCATTTTATTGGAGAATATTTTCATATAATAACTATCTGTTATCTCATCATAATTCCAACAGCTTCCACCAAAAAATGATCCCCAATTAGTAGGTTCTACTTTGACACCATCTTTTTCTTTACCTTCATGCCAAATATAATAATCTCTATAAGGATTATCTTTTGATGATTTTGATTCAATAAACCATGGATGTTCATCAGATGTGTGATTTAAAACGAAATCCATAACGATCTTAATCCCTAATTCATGGGCTTTATCGACCAGTTTTCTAAAATCTTCAATCGTGCCAAATATCTCACTAACTTTAAAGAAATCTCTAACATCGTAACCATTATCATCCATAGGTGAGTCATAAAAAGGGCATATCCAAATTAAGTTTACACCGAGATCATTTAAGTAATTCAATTTTTCATAAATGCCGTTTAAATCTCCAATGCCATCATGATTTGTGTCATAAAATGTTTTTGGATATATTTGATAACCAACGCTTTCCATCCACCATTTTTTCTGCATGTTAAAAACTCCTTTTTCTCATCTATATTGTATCATATAAGCACTTGATAAGATATAATGTGAGCGGTTTCACATTTTCAAAAAAACATGCTGTGATATAATTATTTTGGTGATCAATATGAATACAATAGCTTTATGGCATCAAGCAAAATCAGAATACGCTTATGCATATGACAAAAACACATTACACATAACTTTAAGAACGGCAAAAAATGATATCGAAAAAGTAAAAATCATCCATGGTGATCCTTTTCAATGGACTGGTGATAAAGATGGTAACCCCACATGGGTACATCACATTGATGAAATGAAAGTGAGATATCAAACTGAGGATTTTGATTTTTATTTTATAGAGATTAAACCTCCTTTTTTACGTACGAAATATGCTTTTTTACTAGAAACACAAGGTGAAAAATATATTTTTGGCGCAAGACAAACCAGAAAACTCACACAAGATAATGCTTATTTTGAAACTTATGATTTAAGTGAATATTTTAATTATCCTTATGTGAACCATGAAGACTTACATGATACACCTAGTTGGGTAAAAGACACTGTATGGTATCAAATATTTCCTGATCGTTTTTATTCAAAAGAAAAACGTTCTACGCTACCTTGGGGAAAACTACCTGTAACCAATCATGAGTTATATGGTGGAGACATTCAGGGAGTCATTGAAAAATTACCTTATTTGAAAGATTTAGGCATCAATGGTATTTATTTTACTCCAATTTTTGAGTCTCCTTCTGCTCACAAATATGACACAACAAACTACTTTAAAATTGATCCGCAATTTGGAACCAATGAAGATTTTCACGAACTTGTTGAAAAAGCTCATCAATTAGGCATTAAAGTCATGCTTGACGGTGTTTTTAATCATACCGGTTATGAACATGAATTTTTTCAAGATGTCATCAAATATGGAGAAAATAGCATTTATAAAGACTGCTTTTTCATCGATAAATATCCAATTGTGAATTTTCCATTAAACAATCATGGAAAACCATTTAATTATCATAAAACAACTTTAAACTTTAAGACTTTTGCGTTTACACCTTATATGCCAAAATGGAATACATCACATCCAATCGTTGAAAAACACTTACTTGAATGTATTCGTTATTGGATCGAAGAGCATGACATCGATGGTTGGAGATTAGATGTTTCTAATGAAATCAGTCATGATTTTCTAAGACAAATTAAAAAAGTGAGCAGAGATGCAAAAGCAGATACTTTTATTTTAGGTGAAAATTGGGATTCTTCTATTCCTTGGCTACAAGGTGATCAATTAGACTCAGTGATGAATTATGATTTAAGTTATCCATTATGGAAGTATTTAGAACATAAAATGGATTTATTTACATTTAAAGAGTTAGTGACTAAATATCTAGCTCAAACACCTAAAAATGTCATGGAAAATATGTTTAATCTAGTTGGTAGTCATGACACTGTTAGAATCAAAAGACGTCTTAAAGATGATGCAAGACGTATGAAACTAGCTTATGTCTTTATGTTTTTGTCAGCTGGTGCACCAAATATTTATTATGGTGATGAAGTCGGTATGACTGGTGAACATGATCCAGATAATAGACGTTGTATGTTATGGAATGAAGATGAACAAGATCTTGATTTTAAAGCATTTACAAAAGACTTAATCAAACTTAGAGATAATCACCCATCATTTAAGACATATGATTATCACTTTATTGACTCCAACATATTGGCATTCACTAAAGATATAAGCCAAGATCATATTTTATTCTTAATAAACAATGGTGAACAAACAGAAATATCACTTCCAAAGTTATACGAAGGAGACTATAAAAATCTTTTAACTTCTAAAACTGTTCATATTCGTGATAAAATGGTTTTAGAAACTTATGAGTTTTTAATTCTTTCAAAGGAAGTGTAGCTATGAAACCTACCATTAGAGATGTTGCAAGAAAAGCAAATGTGAGTGTATCCACTGTATCAAGAGTGATCAATCAAAAAGGATATGTTCATGAAGATACGAAAATTATCGTTGAAAAAACAATTCAAGAATTAGGATTTATTCCAAATCAACTTGCAAGATCACTGACATCAAGAAGCTCTAAAATTATTGGTGTTATTGTTCCCCATATCGGACCTAGTTTTTATGGTGAACTTCTAGAAGGCATTGAATCTCAAGCGTCAGCTTATGGATATAAAATTATGTTCTGTAATACTCAAGATGATCCAGATCGTGAACTTGAATATTTAAAATTCTTTGAACAGTATAATATTGAAGGATTGATTATAGCTGCTAATTTCTCAAATAAAGATAAACTTGCTGAATTAAAGATTCCAGTAGTCACTGTTGACCACATCTTAGATGAAAATATTCCATCCATTACTTCTGATAATGTTAAGGGTGGTTCACTTGCAGCTAAAAAACTCATAGAAATGGGTAAAAAGAATATTTTAGTTTTTAGAGGTCCATCATTTTTATTAACAACTATGGAGCGCACCATTGGATTTTTGAATGAATTGAAGCCTACTAAAATTTATGCAGATATATTCGATTTTGATTTAGTCAATCCAGATATTAAACTTATAGAAGAAATCATAAAGAATAATCCTCATGTAGATGGTATCTTCACATTTAGTGACACTCTAGCAATCGCAACTTTAAACATCCTACAGAAAATTGGTAAAAAAGTACCTGAAGATGTTGCTTTAATTGGTTATGATGATACACCATATAGTAAATGGAGTACACCATCCATATCAACCATACATCAATCAGTAAACTTCATGGGTAAACAATCCTTTATCAGTCTAACAAGACTTATTAGAGGTGTTGAGCTTGAAAGTCTACACGAAATCATTGATGTGAAATTAATCGAAAGACAATCTACAAAATAGCATACAAAAAAGGGACTGTAAAGAAATGAAGAATTAATTCTCTTCATGGACTA
>SWCB01000781.1_pt1 | contig 14870 bp, 9 predicted proteins | sample 4692901 | NCBI WGS metagenome assembly SWCB01 (sample SAMN10267276, study PRJNA491770) | bioreactor metagenome | isolation source: DHS bioreactor inoculated with subseafloor sediment | place: Japan: off Shimokita Peninsula | collected 2006-08 | reverse complement strand
GACGCTCGACTTCGTGGAGGCCGCCAGCCGGACCTTGACGACCACGACCCTGACGGAGGGCAGCAGGCTCGGCGAGTACCGCATCATTCGCGAGGTGGGCCGGGGCGGCATGGGCGTGGTCTACGAGGCGCTGCAGTCGTCGCTGGGCCGGCGCGTGGCGCTGAAGATCCTGCCCGCCAGCGCCCTGCTCAGCGAGAACGCCCTGGAACGCTTCATCCGCGAAGCGGCGACGGCGGGGCGGCTGCACCACAGCAACATCGTCCCCGTCTACGCGGTGGGCGAGGAAGAGGGCATCCGCTTCTACGCCATGCAGTTCATCGACGGTCGATCCCTCACCGTGGCGCGAGCGGAGACGGAGACCGTCGACGACCCGCCCAGCGAGCGCTTCTGCCGGCGCGTGGCCGACTGGGGCAGGCAGGTGGCGGAAGCCCTGGCCTACGCCCATGACGCCGGCGTGGTGCATCGCGACATCAAACCCTCCAACCTGCTCGTCGACGCCAAGGATCACGTCTGGATCACCGATTTCGGCCTGGCCCGCGTCGGGGCCCAGGTCTCTCTCACTCTCACCGGCGACGTCGTGGGCACCGCCCGCTACATGGCGCCCGAGCAGGCCTCCGGCGGCAGCACCGCGGTCGATGGGCGCAGTGATCTCTACTCCCTGGGCGTGACGCTGCACGAACTGATTACGGGCGAGCCGGTCGTCGCCGGCGAATCACGCGAGCAGGTGCTGGCGGCGGTGATGACCAATGAGCCAAGGCCCCTGCGGCAGGCAGCGCCGACCGCCCCGCGCGATCTCGAAACGATCCTGCTCAAGTGCACCGCGCGCGATCCTGCAGCTCGGTATCAGCACGCCTCCGTGCTGGCCGAGGACCTGCGCCGCTTCGTCGCCGGCGAGTCGATCCGCGCCCGACGCACGCCGCTCATCGTCCGGGCCGGCCGCTTCGCCAGGAAGCACCGGACGGCGCTGGGAGCGGCCACGCTGACGGTTCTGTTGATTGTCACAGCCGTATTCGTGACCCTGCATCTGCGCCGACTCAAGGGGGAAGGGCACGTGCGTGATGCCCTCAACGCCATCCTTCTGGAGCACGACAGCGATCGGTCGCGTGACCTCCTGGTCAGGGCCAAGCGTCTGGGCATTGATTCCGCCGACTACCACCTTTGCGAAGGGCTGACCGCCTTGCTGCAGGGCGAGCCGCAGCGAGCCTTGGCGCCGCTGGAGCAGGCCCGAACGAGCGCTCCGGAAGATGCAGAGATCCTGCTGGCCAGCGCCCACGCGCACATGAGCGTCGGCGACGTGCTGGTCGGGCACTGGTACTTTCGGCAGGTCGAAGAGGCGGATATCAACACGCCCCTGGGTTGGCTTCTGCACGGGTATTGCCGCAACGATCTCGGTGCACCGGGCGCTACGGACAGCTTCGACCACGCCTTGGAGCTGCGCTCCAACTTCACCCCGGCGATCGAAGCGCGGGCGTTCGATCGGGCGATGCGCGTGCTTGTGGACGCCGAGGCGGATCTGCTGCAGCCTATGTTCGACGACTACGAGGCCTGGGTGACGTTCTGGCCCGTCTCGCCCCGGGCCCACGCGGCCCACGCCGTCGGTCGCATGTACGCCGCCGGTCATGCCCGCCGCACCCCGGCCCTGGAGCAGCAGGCGAAGGAGTGGATGGCGGAGGCGGGCCGTGATCTGGATCGGGCGATTGAGTTGGCCGGCGAGCCACGTCCCGGCTTGCTGGTGCGCCGTGGGGCCTGGCTGCTCGCCGATTATCGCTTTGAGGAGGCCGCGGAAGCCCTCGCCGAGGCAATCGCCGCCGATCGGGCCGAGGCGGAGGAGGAGCATCCCGCCTTCGTGCACCATCGGGCAGTGGCCTTGCACGCCCTGGGCCGTGTGGAAGAGGCGGTGCGCGAAACGGAGCGCTCGTGTGAGTTGTATCCCTCCTTCTTCCCGCAGGTCGTGCATCGGGCCTTGCTCCTCGCCGAGGCGGGCGACCTGGAAGGGGCACGCCGAACCTGTCTTGCCTGCATGCAACGCGAACTCCCCAGCGACGGTACCGGCTTCGTCCTCGCCGGTGCCGCTCTCGATTTGCTGGGCGGCCGCGCGGATCTCTTGTCCCAGATCGAAGCCTCCCGAGTGCCGGCGGAGAATCCAAGCCCTGCTCCGGCCCTGCGCGACGAGATGAAGACCGCCCTGGCCTTCCTGGCGGGCGAGATCGGGGCGATGGAAATGGTGGCCACTGCCGGACAGCACCCCGGCCTGCGCTGCGAGCTGAGCTTTGTCGCGGCCATGCGCGCCTACGCCGATGGTGACCGCACGCAGGGCGCCGCCTGGCTCAAGGCCTGCACCGACACCGGCGTCTTCACCTATGCGCAGTACCGCTACACCCAGGCCATCCGCGCCCGCATCGAGGCCGACCCCAGTTGGCCAGCATGGATCGAGTAGGCAGACGACTCACGGGCCTCATGCCAGGACAAAGCGAGTCCGCGAGCGCCGTCCTGGGTACTCCTGGCGAAGAAAACGGGTACGGGCCCTCGTTTCGACGCTCAGGGCTGCCAGTCGGGATCCAGGGCCCGTGGCCGTTCGCAGGTCGTGCGCAGGCGCACATGCTGCTCCGAACTCGACGCCTCGTGAACCGCGTGCATGATCTCGAGCACGTGCAGCGCCAGATCACCGGCGGCGCGGTGGGGGCGTTCCTCGTGAATACCCGCTGCCATGTCGGCAACGCCCAAGCCCCGGCTGTTGTCGGCAAAGCCGTCCAGAAGGTCGACCGGCTCCCAGGCGCGCGTCTCCGGGCTGTACAGTTCCACCGGACCGTGAAACGTGTTCGGGTCGGGCAGGCTCAAGGAGGTGCGGCTGCCGTACAACTCCAGCATCGGCAGCCGGGCCGCCTGCACGTCGAAACTCATCGTGAGGTTGACCACCGGGCCGGAGGCGAAGTCGAGCAGGGCGGAGATGTGGGTGGGCACCTCGACCGCGATCAAGTCGCCGTGCTTCGCCTCGCTGGTGATGGTGCGCGTGGGAAAGCTGCGCCGGGTCGAGCCGGTCACTCGTCGCACCGGGCCGAGCAGCATGACCAGGGCGGTGAGGTAGTAGGGGCCCATGTCGAAGAGCGGTCCGCCGCCGCACTTGTAGTAGAACTCCGGGTCGGGGTGCCAGCTTTCGTGCCCCGGGCAAACCATGAAGGCCGACCCGCCTACGACTTCACCCAGGACGCCGTCGTCCACCAGTCGGCGGCAGGTCTGCAGGCCCGCGCCCAGGAACGTGTCCGGCGCTGCCCCCACCCGCACGCCGCGCTCCGCCGCCTCGGCGAGCAACTGCTCCGCCTCGCGCAGATCAATCGTTAGCGGTTTCTCGTTGTAGATGTGCTTGCCCGCCTGTACGGCGCCCAGGGCGATCTCCGCGTGGGCGGCGGGGACCGTCAAGTTCAAGACAAGGTCGACTTCCGGATCGCGCAGGAGGGCGTCGGTGCTCAGCACGCGCGGGATGCCGAACGCTTCCGCCTGGGCGTGGGCCTTGTCCTCGTCGAGGTCAGCGCAAGCGGCAAGCCGCGTGCTGTCGAAGGCGCCGAGGTTCTCGCAGTAGATGCCGCTGATCGCGCCGCAGCCGACGATGCCGACGTTGGTTGGTTGAGCGTGTGTCATGCTGAGTCCCGAGTCATAGGGCGTTCGTCACTTGTCATTCCCCGCCCAGAGGATGCCGCGCCGAATCATCTCCTTGACCTCCGGCGTCTCGAGGTCCGCTGCGACGTGCCCGATTGAGCAGTAGAAGACTCGGCCCTTGCCATAGCTCTTGGTCCAGGCGACGGGCATGAGGCAGCCCTCGACCCAGGGCGCGTGCTCGCCGCTGAACCTCGTGGTCGCCAGCACGTTCAAGGTCGGATCGACGTGCAGGTAGTACTGCTCGCTCTTCACGACAAAGTCAGCGAGTCCTCGCGTGATGGGATGGTTCGGTTGGGTGATGCGAACCGTGTACTCGATGATGTTGCCCGGGTGCGCCACGAACTGGCCGCCCACGGCGAATTGGTACTCGGTGTTGGCGCGGAAGGCGTCGCCCAGCCCGCCGTGCCAGCCCGCCAGCCCCACGCCGCCGGCAACGGCCTGCGTCAGGTTCTGCTCCTGCTCGGGGCTGAGTTCGCCCATGGTCCAGCAGGGCACGATGACGCGGTACTGGCCTAGCGCCTCGGCGTCGTCGAAGGCAGCGAGCGTGTCGCGCACCGTCACCGCCAACCCGGCTTCCTCGACAAGCGGCGCGACCAGTTCCACGCACTGCTTTGGCTCGTGCCCGTCCCAGCCGCCCCAGACGAAGAGTGCGGATCCCGACATGAGGTCTCTCCCGTGAGAAGGGGTTTCGCTCGATCGCCACAGCCAGCATTGTACGGGGTAGGTTTCGAGGGTGGACGCCCAGCGCGGCGAGCGAGTAGGATCGACGTTCCGCCAGAAGGAAAGCAGCAGCACCGATGAGCAGCATTGCCGAGCGATTCCAGCGACTGCGGGCCGACGTCCCCCCCGAGGTGACGATCATCCTCGCCGCCAAGAGACGCACCGCCGACGAAGTGCGGCAGGCCCTCGATGCCGGTGCTACCGACTTCGGGCACAACTACGTCCAGGAAGCCGCCGCCCTCATCGCCGACCTCGGAGAGGACGCCAGGCGTGGGCGCTGGCACCTGATCGGTCACCTGCAGAAGAACAAGATCAACCAGGCCCTGCCCCTCTTTGACACCGTGCAGACCGTGGACTCGTTCAAGTCGGCCCAGGATCTCAGCAATCGCGTCGAGCGGGCCGGCAAGGAGATCCTGCCCATCCTGCTGGAGATCAACGTCGCCGGCGAGGCGAGCAAGGCCGGGATTCATCCCGAGGCGCACGCTTCCTTCGACGCTTTTCTCGCTGAGTTGATCCGCGACATCGCGGCGTTGCCGCACCTGCGCCTCGACGGACTGATGACCATGGGCCCGCCCCTGGCGGATTCGGAGGCGATGCGGCCCTACTTTCGCCGGGTGAAGGGCTGGCTCGACCTCGGGCGCGAACTGGCCCTGCCGACCGCACCCATGGCACAGCTCTCCATGGGAATGAGCCGTTCCTACGGCGTGGCGGTCGCGGAAGGGGCCACCATGATCCGCGTCGGCTCACTCATCTTCGGACCAAGGCAAGTCTGAGCGCTCGCCGCGTCTATTGGCGCGACTGCCCGCCACCGGGATGCCCGCCGGGATGGCCACCCTCACCACTCCCAGCCCCGGGGTGCCCGCCGCCCGGCCTGCCGCCGCCGCGCGTGGGAACGGCGTCCAGATCCAGCACCAATTCACCGGCCCAGATCTGGCTCTTCCCGCCCGGGCCGCGCTGGCTGGTCCAGACCACGGTGGTATCGCTCGAGGCCATGGTGGGTAGCAAGTCCGCGCGGTCCGCAAAAGTAAGGCGCCGCTTGTGCGTGCCGTACTTGATCGGCCCCGGCGATCCGGGCAGATCTCCCGGGTCGGCATCGATGACGAAGACCTCGAAGTTCCCCATGCCCACTTCGCTGCTGCCGTAGATGATGTGCCGCCCCTTCGGGTGGAAGTAGGGGCCGAAGTTCACCGCCGAGTTGTCGGTGAGTTGGTACTCGCGCTCGATGCCGACAATCGCGCCGCTCTCATCGAACTTCAGGTCAGCGACGAAGATCTGCAGCAGGCTGTTGGAGTGCCGATCCGAGCGATAACAGATGCGCTTGCCATCGGGTGAGAAGAAGGGACCGCCGTCGTAGCCATCGGCGGCGACGATGCAGGTGACCCGGCCGGTCTTGAGATCCTTCACGTAGAGATCGCCATCCCCGGACTCCAGGGAGCAGAAGAGGAAATGCCGTCGATCCACGCTGAGGCTACCCTCGGCCTGGTAGGCGGCTTTGTCGCCGGTCAGCAGTGACAGCGAGGGCATCGATCCATGCGGCTTGCTCAGGTCGCACTCGAAGAGCCGCATCTCGCCGGGCTTGGCCCACACGTACCGCTTGGTCTTCTCGTCGTAGCCGGCGTCCTTCGGCACCTCGATCGGCGTGAGCGTCGAGGCGAAGTAGACGATGTCTCGATCGTCCGGATTGAACCAGGCGCAGGTGTTGGAGGAACCCTGGGGGCTGAGCTGCCGAACGTTCTCGATGCCCGAGATGTACCCCTCGCCGTCGCGAAGGATGTCGGCGATGTACATCTCGAAGATCTCGGGCGGTTCCACCTCCGTCGTTGGCGGCTCGATCGCTTGGAACATGATGCGATCGCCCTGCGGCGACAGGTAGGCCTCGCCCGCCTTGTAGAACTGGTCGGCGAAGGTGAGCTGCACTTGGTGCGACAGCGTCCCTGCTTCCGCCTCTCGCCAGTCGGTTGAACTGCTGGGGCGGGCGCCAGCCATCGACGGGTGGCCTCCCGTGGAAGACGGCTGCAGGCAGGCGGCCGTTGGAGCAGCGAGGCCGCTCAGTCCGAATCCGATCAGGGTGGCGACAGACAGGCAACGAACGTTCATGGGGGGAACCTCAACTCTTCGCAGTCACTCGAACCCGACGCCAACGCCGGGCCGCTCTCTCTCAGGACACCGCTCCTCCCAGGGAGCGCAATGTCCCAACTATAGGCCCGCAGGGGCGATCTGGGAGGGAATCCGGGGGGTTCTACGACCATTGGGGCAGCATCCGGCAGGTGTTCTGCTGGTAGTATGGGGATGGATTGGTCACGTTGAGCCTGGGCCCTCGCGCCCACCTGCCCTGTACCCCTGGAGGATTGAGGAATGAAGTCGCCTCTCGCTGTGCTTGTCTCCTGCCTCGCCGTGGCCCTCGCGGGCCTCTCCGCTCCCCAGTCGGCCCTGGCCCAGGACAAGATCCCCGTCGAGACGCTCGACGATCTGCCCCGGCACACCTACCAGATCGAAGGCAAGGTCTCGGAACTGCTCAAGGATGAAGCGGGTATGGCGGCCCTCATGAGCCAGGTTGAGGCGGATCTCCTCAACGACCTCGAGAAGTACGCCATCGAGGACGCCACCGCCCTCAAGAGCTTCTACGGCACGCTCCTGGCGATCGCCATGCTGGAGGAGGATCACGAGCAGGCCCTGGCGTACGTCGCCCTCATTCGCGACCTGGAAGACAAGCAGTCCGCCAAGCTCATGACCGGCCAGGTCACCGAGTCGATGATCGCCGCTCGCCGCCGGGCTGCTGGCGACGAGGCCCGCTATCGCCAGATCTTCCAGAGGCAACTGCGGGAGCGGCTCGAGCGCCTGCCCTGGGACGTCGTGGGCGACGACATCGAAGCGGCGGCCGGTCGGGCCCAGATCTTCGGCGAGAACCTCATCCTGGGCATCGTCTCCGCCCAGATGGACCCTACCGTCGAGATGACGGGCGGCGAACTCAGCCTCGACCTCGCCCAGGGCGTCGTCTCGTTGCACTACGCCCTTGAGTCGCAGATCCCCCTCAAGGAAGAACTCATCGCCGTCTACAACGGCATCATCGAGAGCCAGCGCGTCGACAAGCAGGACATCTGGGAAGCACGCGAGGTGACCCTGGAAGCCGGCCAGGACTACCAGCCCGTCAACGTCGCCATCTGGGACTCCGGCGTGGACGTCCTTGTCTTCCCGCACCAACTCTGGCGCAACCCGAATGAACGCTACGACGGTACCGACAGCGACGGCAACGGCTTCGTCGACGATGTGCACGGCATCGCCTACGACATCAAGAGCCAGCCCGTCTTCGGCTACCTCCACCCGGTGGGCGAGCTCCACAACGATCTGGAGTCCGTCACCAAGAACATGAAGGGCTTTACCGATCTGCAAGCCGCCGTCAACAGCCCGGAAGCAGCGGCCGTTCGCAAGATGATCTCCGAACTCGACCCGGAAGAGGTTGAGCCGTTCATCGAAGACTTCGGCCTCTTTGGCAACTACTCGCACGGCACGCACGTCGCCGGCATCGCCGCCCGCGGCAACCCCTACATCCGCATCGTCGTCTCCCGCCTGACCTTCGGTTACAAGATGCGTCCCGAGATCCCGACCCTGGCGGACGCCTACGCGCAAGCCGGCGCTGCCTACGGGGCGATCCAGTACTACCAGGATGCCGGCGTCCGCGTGGTCAACATGAGCTGGGGCGGCAACCGCTCCAGCATCGAAGGCGCCCTGGAAGCGAACGGTATTGGCGAGACCGCGGAAGAGCGGGCCGAGATGGCGCGGCGGATCTTCAAGATCCAGCGCGATGGGCTCTACGAGGCCATGGCCTCCGCCCCCGAGATCCTCTTCGTCACTTCCGCGGGCAACTCCGACAACGATGTGGAGTTCGACGAGATGATTCCCTCCGGCTTCGACCTGCCCAACCTCATCGTCGTGGGGGCGGTGGACCAGGCGGGCGATCCCACCGGCTTCACCAGCTTCGGCGGGACCGTCGATGTCTACGCCAACGGCTTCGAGGTCGACAGCTACCTGCCCGGCGGCGAGCGCATGAAGATGTCTGGCACCTCCATGTCCTCGCCCAACGTCGTCAACCTGGCGGCGAAGGTGCTGGCGGCCAAACCGGACCTCACGCCCGAAGAGGTCATCGCCCTGATCGTCAAGGCCAGCGACGACTCGGACGACGCCGAACCCCTCAAGCTCATCAACCCCAAGCGCACGATGAAACTGGTCGGTCGAATGTAAGGGGTTGACCGGAGGGGCTCGGGCAAGAGAGTGGGGGCGACGCCGAGAGAGAGGAGTTGCCATCGTGCTACGTTCTTTGATTCTGCGAGGATTCGCTGCGATCGCAGTGTTGGGGGCGGCGGCCCACTCCCTGGCCTGCACCAACCTCTTGGTGACGAAGGGCGCTGCCGCTGACGGATCCGTCTTCATCACCTACACCTGCGATGGCGAGTTTCACCCACACCTGCGGCGCACGCCCGGCGGCGATCACGAGCCGGGCTCGGTGGTGACGTTGTGGGGCGGTGTCGAGGTGCCGCAGGTGCCGCACACCTACGCCGTCTTCGGCCTGATGAACGAGCACCAGGTCGCCATCGGTGAGACGACGTTTGGCGGCCGCCCGGAGCTGACCAACCCCGAGGGCACACTGAGCTACTGGCACCTGATGGACCTGGCGCTGCAGCGTGCCAGGACCGCCCGCGAGGCGATCGAGGTCATGGCTGCCCTCGTTGACGAGCACGGCTACTCCTCCAGCGGTGAGACCTTCTCCATTGCTGACACCGAAGAAGCCTGGCTGCTGGAGATGATCGGGCCGGGGCCGGGTGGCTTTGGGGCGAACTGGGTCGCCCTGCGCGTGCCGGATGGCTGCATCTCCGGCCACGCCAACCAGGCGCGGATCCGCGAGTTCCCCCTCGACGATCCGGCGAACTGCCTCTACTCGCCGAACGTCATCGACTTCGCGATTGAGCAGGGGTACTACGACCCGGCGAGTGGCGAGCCCTTTTCCTACTGCGATGCCTACAACCCGCCGACGCCCAAGAGTCAGCGCTGGGCGGATGGGCGGGTCTGGAGCTTGTTCCATCGAGCCGCGCCGTCGCTGAACCTGTCGTCTGACTACTTCCGGGCGGTGCCCGATGCGGAGCCTTATCCGCTCTGGATCGAGCCGGATGAGAAGCTGAGCGTCGAAGATGTGTTCGCCCTCATGCGCGATCACTTCGAGGGCACCGAGTTCGACATGACGCAGGGCATCGACGCTGGTCCCTACGGCACGCCCAATCGCTGGCGCCCCCTGCATTGGACCGTGGATGAGGTCGAGTACGCTTGGGAGCGACCCATCTCGACGCAGCAGACCGGCTTCTCCTTCGTGTCGCAGTCGCGCGGGCACCTGCCGGACCCGATCGGCGGGGTGTACTGGTATGGCCTCGATGACACCTCCTTCACCTGCTACATGCCGTTCTACTGCGGCGTGGATGAGGTCCCGCCGTCGCTGGCGGTCGGGGAGCTTGGCGTCTTCAGTTGGGACTCCGCCTGGTGGGTGTTCAACTTCGTCGCCAACTACGCCAACCTGCGCTACCAGCCCATGAGCGAAGACATTCTGGCGGTGCAGCGCGAGATCGAAGGAACGTTTCTTGCCTTGCAGCCGGCCGTCGAGGCGACGGCCCTGCGTCTGTACGCTGAAGACCCGGAACTCATGCAGCGCTACCTCACGGACTACTGCGTCTCCCATGCCAGCCTGACCGTCGATCGTTGGCGCGACCTGGGCGAATACCTCATCCGCAAATACAACGACGGCTACATCCAGCGCCAGCCGGGCAAGGCGGAGGACTTGGGCTATCCGGACCAATGGCTCCGCAGAGTGCTCGAAGAGAGGGCGGCCGACTTCCGCGTGCCGGTCGTCGAAGACGACGGCGAATAACGCGGGATACGGTCGATCCCTCCCCATTTAGCGGCGCGGGCTTGCCCCGAGCTCTGATCCTGGGTGCATCCCATCGCGCCGCCGGGAATAAACAGCGCTTCCAAACGGTGAACTACACGGCCTACGATGGCCAGGAGAATCACCGTATGCCCAACCCCGCCAGCTTTCAATCCATCGTCGCCCTCGCAGTGACCTTCGCGGCCCTAGTGCCCGGTTGCGCCAAGGAAACAACCGCGAAGCCGGCGTCCAGTCTGCCGATTCAGCCTTCGATGGTTGCAGAGAACGAGGAGCCCGTCGTGAGCGAGTCAGCAGAGTTCGAAGTCGTCAAGAGTGACGCCCAGTGGCGCGAGGAGCTGTCCTCCGAGCAGTTCCGCATCCTGCGCCAGAAGGGCACCGAGCGAGCTTTCACCGGCAAGTACTGGGACACCAAGACCGAGGGCACCTACGTCTGCGCCGGCTGCGGCCAAGTGCTCTATACCTCGGAGACGAAGTTCGACTCCGGCTGCGGCTGGCCCAGCTTCTACGAAGCGACCGATGGCGCCATCGTCACCGAAGAAGACAACACCCTGGGCATGCAGCGGATCGAGCTCATGTGCAGCAAGTGCGGCGGCCACCTGGGGCACGTCTTCAACGACGGTCCCGCCCCCACCGGCCTGCGCCACTGCATCAACTCCGCCTCTCTCGAACTCATCCCAGACGACGACAGCGAGTGAGTGCTCCCATATGGAGCGTTCCCATCTCCGAATTGGCGGCTGTGGCCACTCTGACAAGTTGCGCCCGTGAGCGGGTGTTGCCACTCTGACGAGCCGCGCCCGTAAGGAAGCGGTTTCGCCGAACCGGCAGACGGATTCACGCCCGAGATGGTCGTGGCTGGCCGCCAGGGACAACTTACCACTGGGTGGCCGCAGGTACCGCTCCCTTACAGTCGCGGCTCGTTCAGAGGAGACTCCGCTTCGCCTGAGTTGGGTCTGCTCTGTGACTGCGCGCTGGTTACGCCGCAGCGTCGTCGTAGGCCGGATTGCTTGAGTCAAGCTTGAGCAGGTCGGCAAACAGATCGTGCACCTCGGTGTGGTGTTGCAGGCAGGCGAAGTCGCCGCTGCCCGGACCCACCGCGGAGAGCAGGACGTGGTCGGCGGTGTGGCTGACGCTGGTCCAGCCCACCCCGATGTAGTTCCCGATCACCTGCCCCAACACGCCGACCTTGTTGCGATGGTGATGGGCGAGTTCTTCGGGTAGGTCGTTTTCGAGCACGGCCTGTCCCACCACGGCGGCCTCGGCGTCGCTGAGTTCGATCCCCAGCATCGCCTGGATCGTCTGCCGAGCTGCGGCGGCGCTGTCAGCGCCAGCCTTCTTCTCCCGCGCCAGCGCTTGCATGACGACGGGGAAGGACGCCTGGAAGCCGGCCAGGCGGGCGAAGCACTCGGCGGAACTCTTGTAGCGCGAGCCCATGCCGTTGAGCCCGGGGTTGGAGTTGCCGTGGTCAGAGGTGATCACCAGCAGGGTGTCGCCTTGCGCCTTGGTGTACTCAAGCGCCACGGCAACGGCATCATCGAAGGCGAGTTGCTCGTGCAGCATGGCAGCGGCGTCGTTGGCGTGGGCGGCGTGGTCAATCCGGGCGCCCTCGATCATCAGGAAGAAGCCTTGCGGTGACTCATTGAGAGACCGCAAGCCGAGTCCCGTCATCTCCGCCAGCGTGGGCACATCCTGCCGTTGCTGCTCGTTCTGCAGTTGATCGATGGTAAAGGGCAGCACATCGCCGGCGTAGAGGCCGAGCAGCTTCTTGCCCGCGTCCACGACAGCGGTCCGGTGGTCGACGCAGGCGTAGTCGGCCGACCGATAGCGTTCGATCAGATCGACCTTGTCCTTGCGATGGCGGTCAAGGAAGCTGTTCCTGCCGCCGCCGAGCAGTACATCGACGCGGTCCAGGTAGTCCAGGGCGATCTCGTCGCGCATGCCCCGGCTGGGCTGGCAGGCGGCAAAACCGCTGGGCGTGCCGCCGCAGATGTGGTCGGTGGTGATCAGGCCGGTGCGCATGCCCCTGGCCTTGGCCATGACGGCGATCGGCGTCAGTTGCGTGCCGTCGGGATAGGTGTTGACCGCACCGTTGGCCACGCGCCGACCGCTGCCCCAGGCGCTCGACGCCGCCGACGAGTCCGTCACCGGCGAGCTGAGCGAGGCCGTGGCGCTGAGTCCCTGCGCCGCCGTCCGGTCCCGCAACAGGCGCGTCCAGACGGTGCCGCGGTGGCGCGTCTGCTGCGACAACATCTCAGCCATGCCGGGCACGCCCATGCTCATGCCATCGGAGATCATCAGGATGACGTTGCGGGGTCGGCGGGATCCCACCAACGCGGGGGCGGCGGGGGGGGTGTCCTGGGCCAGGGTGGGACCGGTGACAGCGCCGCCGGCGAGCGCGGCCCCGCTCAGGCGCAACATGTTTCGTCTGCTCAGTCTCTTTGACATGCTGTCGATCATATCGGCGAGCCGGCCCCTGTGGGAGCCCAGGCACGACCGATTCAGCACGCCTAACCTCCCGCGCGCGAGTCCTTTACGCGATCGATTGCTCCGCAGAATCGGTGGGCGGATGGATTCGAGGCCGGCGAGGCCATACCGTGTCTCCCAGCCAACCCCGAGGAGGATCGCATGCAGTCAGTTCGCGCACTCATGGAGGGCATCGTCGACTACGCCGGCTTGTTTCCGCCGGCACAGCTCGAGATGCGGCCGGCCGTCGAGAACTTTGCCGCCTACGCCCAGGGCGACTTCGCCTGGATGCTGTCGCGATTCATCTGCCCGGTGAGTCGCTTCCAGGAATTCGAGGCGGCGGCGGCCCCCTTCCTGGGGCAGCTCGAACAGGCCGAGGCTCCGGCGGACGAAGAGGACGAAGAAAACGAGGCGGAGGCGGATGGCGGTCCCTACTTCCCCGATGCCTGGCTCCTCGCTGCCCTGTGCCGGCTGGATGACTTCAAGACCCAGGTGGAGTCGATCTTCGACCTCATGGAGCGGCAGGGCGGGCGGCTGTTCGTCGACGCCATCGAGATCAAGATTGGCAAGCCCAGCGATGTCGATGCGGTCCTCAACGTCCTGCCCGAGGCGATCACGCCCTTCTTTGAGTTCCCTCTCAGCGGCGATATCCGCGGCTTCGCAGCAGCGATCTCCGGAACCTCCGCAGGGGCCAAGATCCGGACGGGCGGCGTGACGCCGGACCTCGTGCCCTCCCCGGAGCAGGTGGCGACCTTCCTCCGCACCTGCGCCCAGGCCGAGGTGCCCTTCAAGGCGACGGCAGGGCTGCATCAGCCGCTGCGACACCACGACAGGGCCGTCGGCGCTGACGCGTTCGGCTTTCTCAACGTCTTCCTGGCGGGGCTGCTGGCCGGGGACTTGGGCGATGAGGAACTGCGAGCCCTGCTGGTGGAACGCAGCCTGGACGCCTTCGAAATCGAGGAAGACAGCATTGCCTACGGCGGCCTGCGCCTGCAGGCAGAGCAAATCGAGCAAGGCCGGGCCGGCCGCTGCCTGTCGTTCGGCAGTTGCTCGTTTGTCGAGCCAATCGAGGAGCTGCGAGCGTTGGGATTGCTGTAGAGGCGATCGGGCCTGGCCGGCTCCGCCGCGGGCCCTGCGCGTTAGGATGAAGAGGAACGAGATTCACCAGAGCAGGCAGGAGCGAGGCCCCATGTCGACCACGGATCCGAAACTGAAGAGTTGGGTGGAAACCGCCAACGACCCCGAGTGCGGCTTCCCCGTGCAGCATCTGCCCTATTGCGTGTTCAGTCGGCGGTCGGAACTGCCCGACCACCACGCCGAGCCACCCGTCATCGGCGTGGGGATCGGCGATCTGGTGCTTGACCTCGCCATGCTGCACGACGAGGACTTCTTCGCCGGCACCTGCTTCGACTCGGACAACATCTTCGACTACCACTGCCTCAACGAATTTCTGTGGTACGGCAAGGACGCCTGGGAAGAAGCCAGGGCCCGCATCAGCGACATCCTCCGCGCCGACGGCGACATGGCGGCCAAACTGCGCGACCACGAGGAGCTGCGCCGGCGCGTGTTCGTGCCCATGGAAGAAGCGGATCTTTACCTCCCGGTCGACATCGGCGACTACACCGACTTCTACGCCTCCCGTGAGCATGCCTCCAACGTCGGCTCCATGTTCCGCGACGCCAGCAATCCGCTGCTGCCCAACTGGAAGCACATCCCCGTGGGCTACCACGGCCGGGCCAGCTCCATCGTGCCCAGCGAGCATCCCATCATCCGCCCCTGCGGCCAGACCAAGGCGGACGACGCCGACGCCCCGATCTTCGAACCCTGCCGCCTGCTCGACTTTGAGTTGGAAGTCGGCTTCTTCACCGGTGAAGCCAATGAGATGGGCGAACGCATTCCCATCGAAGAAGCCGCCGACCACATCTTCGGCCTGGTCCTGCTCAACGACTGGTCGGCCCGCGACATTCAGAAGTGGGAATACGTGCCCCTTGGCCCGTTCCTGGCCAAGAACTTCGCGACGTCGATCGGGGTGTGGGTGACGCCGCTGGCAGCCCTGGAGCCGTACCGCGTCCGCACCCCGCGCGGCGAGGACGATCCGCCGGTCCTG